>Ga0181535_10001486_pt1 | contig 30535 bp, 19 predicted proteins | sample PEATcosm2014_Bin_44_FD_119774 | JGI IMG/M metagenome (GOLD analysis project Ga0181535, IMG submission 119774) | Peatland microbial communities from MTU Mesocosm Facility, Houghton, MI, USA - PEATcosm2014_Bin17_30_metaG | ecosystem: Environmental > Terrestrial > Soil > Wetlands > Peat | place... | reverse complement strand
CACGGCCGCCGGCCACAGGAATGCGCTCCACGCGAAAATAATCGCTATCCAACAGGATGGTCCGGTCGCCCAATACCACGGCTGGTGTCTTACCTGCGCTTGTCTTGAGGCGCGTGGCTTCGAGAGACTTCGCGATGTGGAGTTCGCGCCCCCGCCCATAGTCGTACATCCGGTAGGTCAGGTCGCAGTTCTGCTGGGTCTCGAGCAAGATCGATCCGGGCCAGATGGAGTGCACCGTCCCCGCATCCACAAAGATCATGTCACCGGGTAAAACATCGAGCATGTTCAGGCTTTCTTCCAGTGTGCCCGCTTCGATCCCGGCTTTGACGTCGTCCAGCGTAACCCCCGGCTTGAGCCCGCAAGCGACCTGCGCGCCCGGCTCGGCATCGAGCGCATACCAGCACTCGGTTTTGCCGCGCGGATCGCCATATTTCTGCGCCATCCTGTCGTCCGGATGCACCTGCACGCTGAGCTTTTCTCTGGCAAAGATTACCTTGATAAGCAGCGGCGATGCGCCGGTTGCCGCAGCGTTGCCGAGCAGGGTCTCGGAATTATCGGCAAAAAGCTTGCCCAGCGTCTGGCCGGCATGGGCGCCGCTGGACGCAACACACTCGTCGCCGGTGAGCCAGGCCTCGCCAACAGGCCCTCCATCCGCCGCAACCACGTTGTACCAGGGACGAAGATCGCGATAGCCCCACACGCGCTGCGAAAACCGCGGCTCTACCAAAAAAGGCGCCCACGCAGAGGAGGTGGATTTCAAGAGATCCGCCAAGAGAATCGCCTCATTTCAACGAAAATTAATGAAGTTTGTTGCCGGCCCATTCGCGCCTTTGGTGATACGCTTTAGTTCGCAATCTCACAGTACCAGAGCGTCAAATCACTGGCTAAACGGCAAGGATCGTGCTTCGCTCGCCACGGGTGACCTTCGATTCTAAGAGCGCATCGTCAACCTTGATCCTGCTTGCCCCACCCTCCCCGCAAAGAATAACCTATGACGGGTAGACTCATCACAGCTTGAGTGCGCGGGTTCTCCCCTCTACCAGACTGGGAGATCAGGCGCAAGGGAACCAACTGTCATGGAAGACCCATCGCAGGCTGCGGAGCAGTTTGCATGGTCCATGACCGGGAATCCCTCTGTGCCGTCCGGCGGGAATCTGCCGAGGAGAGTGCAAAAGCGCATGTCGAAGCCTGTATCCATCTGTGTGATTGGTTCCGGTTACGTGGGACTCGTTGCGGCCGCTTGCTTTGCCGAGATCGGGCACCGGGTCGTCTGCGTCGACAACGATGAAGCGAAGGTGAAGACTCTCTGTGAAGGCGGCGTGCCCATCTTCGAATGCCGCCTGCCTGAGCTTCTTGCGAAACACTGCGGCCGGGGCGTCACCTTCACGACCAATTTGAGCGCAGCCGTGGAGCGCAGCGAGGCAATCTTCATTGCCGTGGGCACGCCTCAGGGCGACACTGGCGCGGCTGACCTGTCCTACGTCGAGGCCGTGGTCTCAGAGATTGCCCGCTCCATCGACAGCTACAAAGTGATCGTGGAAAAGAGCACAGTGCCGGTCTACACCAACGAGTGGATACGGCGCGTGCTGCAACGGCGCGGCGTGGACCCGCAGAGCTTCGATGTGGTCTCGAATCCCGAATTCCTGCGCGAAGGGACGGCGGTCATCGATTTCCTGCATCCGGACCGCATCGTGGTAGGCGCCAACTCGGAGCGCGCCGCGGAGGTGTTGCGACGCATTTATGAACCGCTCACCAGCGGCAGCTATTATGAGTCGGCCGATTCACTGCCGGGGAGCTGCTCGATCGAACGCCCGGCCAGGATTCTGGTAACCTCGGCGCAGAGCGCGGAGATCATCAAGCATGCGTCGAATGCCTTCCTGGCCTTGAAGATCTCGTTCATCAACGCCGTGGCCAATCTGGCCGAGACAGTTGAAGCGGACATCGAAGACATTGCCGCCGGGATGGGCATGGACAGCCGCATTGGCCCAAGGTTTCTTCGCGCCGGCCTGGGCTATGGCGGGTCTTGTTTCCCTAAGGATGTGGCCGCCTTTCATTGGGTTGCGCAGCAACAGGGCGTGAACTTCCAATTGCTTCAGGAGATCCGAAAGGTCAACGATACTCAGCTCGACGTCTTCTTCAACAAGGTGCGGTCAGCGCTGTGGACCCTGCGCGGCAAAAAGCTGGCTGCCCTGGGCCTTTCCTTCAAGGGCGATACCGACGACATTCGCGAGTCGCCGGCCATCGCCATGATCGCGAAATTGCTCGATGCCGGCGCCTGCATCACGGCTTACGATCCGGCCGCAATGGAGCGCGCCAAGGAGATGCTACCGCCATCCGGGCAAATGATTTATGCCGCGAATATCTACGCGGCCGCATCCGGCGCCGACGCGGTGTTGATTCTGACCGACTGGAAGGAGTTTGCCGAAATCGACCTGGTGAGGCTAAACCAGGCCGTTCGCTTTCCCATCGTGATCGACGGCCGCAATCTCTACATGCCGCAGAAGATGCTCGATCATGGCTTCACATATCTGAGCGTGGGACGGCCGGCGGTTTACCAGGCACAGCAAGGCAAGCCCCGCAAGGTGATGGTGTAGATGGGGAGTTTGTGGGGTGATCCTGGCCAGCCGCGGATTAGGATGCGGCTCACTCCGTTTTCTCAGGGATTGTTGAAGGTCTTTAGGAGCATGAACTTTTGACCATGCAAGTTCTTGTTACCGGCGCCGCCGGCTTTCTCGGCTCTCACCTGACCGACCGTCTGCTGGGAGAGGGTTGCACTGTCGTCGGCGTCGACAACTTCTCGACCGGCGACCGGGAAAACATCGCTCATTTGACTGGCGAATCGCGTTTTCATTTTGAAGAACGCGACATCTGCCAGCCCTTCGACGTAGGGCGGGTGGATTACGTCTTCAATATGGCCTCTCCGGCCAGTCCGCCGGATTATCTTCGCCTGGGGCTGGAGACGCTACGGGTCGGCTCGGCCGGCGTCGAGAACACCTTGGAGATCGCCGCCCGCTATGGCGCGGGCTATCTGCACGCCTCAACCTCGGAGTGTTACGGCGACCCGCTGGAGCATCCGCAGCGCGAGAGCTACTGGGGCAATGTGAACCCGGTCGGACCGCGCTCGGTCTACGACGAAGCCAAGCGCTTTGCCGAGGCGCTGGTGATGGCTTATCAGCGGAGGCGCGGCATCAACACTCATTTGGTCCGCATCTTCAATACGTATGGGCCTCGGCTGCACCCCGACGACGGCCGGGTGGTCGCAAACTTCATGATGCAGGCTCTGCGCGGCGAGCCGCTGACGATCTATGGCGACGGCAAGCAGACACGCAGCTTCTGCTACATTGACGACCTGATCGAAGGCATCCTGCGCCTCTCGCGCAGCGACGAGCATCTGCCGGTCAACATCGGCAATCCCGATGAGTTCACCATCCTCGAGTGCGCGCAGGCCGTGCTGGCGGTGACCGGATCGAAGAGCCAACTGCGATTTGAAGACCTGCCCGAGGACGACCCCGTGCGCCGCTGTCCCGACATCGGCAAAGCGCGGGCGCTGCTCGACTGGGAACCCAGAATCAACCTCATGGAAGGTCTGCGCAAATCGCTGGCGTTTTTCAAGGAAAGGGCTTCGATCAAGGTCTGATCGCTCCCAAGCGCTCGCCAAGATGAACTGGCGGGTCGCTCGGCGTGAGGAAAGTAATGGGTACGAAAGCGAGGTCTTTCTGGCCCTGGAGCCAGCCTGTTTTTCCTCTCCCTTGATTTATCGCCAATCCGTTCTATCCTCGTTTCATGCCTCACTCACTGCTCTTCGACCATATGTTTCAATTGCCGGTACCGATTCTGGAGAAGCTGCTTCGGCCGGTGATTGTCTACCTTGTGCTGGTGCTGCTGCTGCGTCTCTTTGGCAAGCGCGAACTGGCCCAGCTCAATCCCTTCGACCTGGTGGTGCTGCTCTCGCTCTCAAATACCGTGCAGAACGCCATCATCGGCGACGACAACTCGGTGACCGGCGGCGTGATCGGAGCCTTTAGCCTGCTGGCCATCAACTGGCTGGTGGTTCGGTTGCTCTTCCGTTCGCCCCGGCTCACACGAGCGCTGGAAGGGCGTGCCTGTGTGCTGGTGCGTAACGGACAAATCGACAAAAAAGCGCTAGTGCGCGAGTCGCTGACGCACACAGAGCTGCTCGAAGCGATCCATCGCGAAGGCTTCGAGAGCATTCACCAGGTGCGCAAATGCGAACTGGAACCGAATGGCTCGTTTTATGTCGAAGCATTCGACCCCTCGGCCGCAGACAAGCATCACGCCGAGCTTCTTGCCCGTCTCGATGCTCTCAGCCGCGAGGTGGCTGCATTGAGACCGCAGACGGCAACGGAGTAGGCGCTTTCATTCAAGCGGGCCGCGCGTCTGATCAGATGAGCAAGGAAATCAGGAGCCTTCCCCGATGCGCCTCGCCGGATGTTCTTTCTCACGATCTTTAACGGTTGCTGCAGCGCTGGCCATTGCCACCGCATTGAGCGCGCAGACTCTAGAACGCCGTTCGCCGGCCACGCCCTCGCCTGATGTTGTCAAACCCGGCACTATCCAGAACTCCGCAGCCTCCGCAAAGCCGAACCTTCCGATTGGAACGAATCTCCAGGTGGAGACTCTTCGGCACTATCCGATGAAGGCAGACGCGGCGATCGAGGCGCGGCTTCTGCATCCTATCTTTGCGAAGGGAAGATTGGCGGTCGCGCAAGACACCATGCTTTATGGCAAAGTCATCGCCCTGGAGCCGGACTCAAAGACTCGCTGGCACGCGAGACTGCGCGGTGACTTCACTCCGTATCACACAGCACAGGTTCAGTTCGATGAGCTTGCTCTTCCCACAGGGGCTCTTGCCGTCTCGGCAGGGAAGGCCTCAAATGGCGCGCCAGTAGTCCGGCTTGAGGCGCCGGGCGTGAGTCCGCACCAAGCCTTCATCGCTCGATATTGGACACAGGCAAAGAGCCAGATGCACGACCGGGTGGCCTACTTCACCGCGCCGGGGCTCGGAGATCGCGCGCTGCAGATGCTCTACCATCAACTGCCCTACCATCCGGAACGGATCGAAGCGCACACGATGTGGTACTTCGATCTGACAGAGCCGGTTGCCCTGCCGGATTTGCCAGCGGAGGAGCAGGCGAGGGCTCAGCCGGCCGTGGCGAAGAATGCAAACGCGGAAATCTGGTCGGTTCATGCTCTACTCGGGGAAGGCCTGAGCTCGGCTACCGCAAAGGCCGGGGACCCGGTTCAGGCGCTGGTGGTTGAGCCCGTCTACGACAGGGATCGGCAACTTGTGGTGCCGCAAGGCTCCGTGCTGGTGGGCAGGGTCAGTGCAGCCAAGGCCGCGCGCTCGCTGGGCCGCAACGGCAAACTGCGCTTCAACTTTCAGCAGGTGCGCTTTCCTGATAGCGCCAGCCAGCCAAGTTCCGATCGCCCAGTGCAGGGACTGCTGGCGGGAGCCACAACCGAGAGCCGGCATGACCTGTCTCTGGATGCCGAAGGGATGATCACGCCAAAGAATCAGTCCAGCGCAATTACGCCCATTCTATTGACTGTGCTGGCGGGGCGCGCTCTCGACGAAGATGGCAACATCACAGCGCAGACTGGCGTGGCCTCCAATGGATTCGGTTTGGTGGGCAGGTTCGTTGGCATGGCCGCCGGGAATCGAAATATCGCGGCGGGGATTGGCTACTACGCCGCGGCGCTCTCCGTCTACGAGAACTTCCTGCACCCCGGCCGAGACGTAATCTTTCCAAAAGACACGCGGATCGAGATCGAGACAACCCCGCTGCGGGCGCCGGTGCTGAAGCCGACAGATCGGTGGAAACAACCGCCAGAGGAGCACTTCTGATTTCGGTCGAACTTGACTTAGAATATCTGGATGAAAATGAGCTCAGCATTTACCAAGGTCGAACCCGGCTTGTTGCCGATCCTCGACGAGTTGCGTCGGCGCGAGCCGATCTTTCACAATCCGGAGTTTGGCTCGACCACGGCCGAGTTCGAGCGCTCCACATCGCCCGATTACTGGGAGGTCGGCGCATCAGGCCGCCGTTACAGCCGGCGGTTCATCTTGAATGAGCTGACGAAGAGCGTTCCTTATGTCGATGCCGCGGCGGCAGGGTGGCAGACTTCGGAGTTCGGACTTCGCCGTCTCGGCCCTGACACCCATCTGCTGACCTACACCCTCGATCAGGCGGGACGGCGCACTCGCCGTTCGACCATCTGGCAGCGATCGGAAGACGGTTGGCGCATCCTCTACCATCAGGGCACGATCATCTCGGCGGAAGAAGACGACACGATTCCCGTGTGATCTTTCATTGCTCCGAAGACGTGGCTGCCTTGATGGCAAATCGCTCCCACTCAACGGTGCCGGCGAATGGCGTGTAACGGCTGTTAACCCCTCTTCTTGCCGCCGTTAAGGCGCCTGGCACCGCATCATCAAGGTGTCGCAAGCTCCGGCAAAAGATCGGCTTGGGCAGCGCGAGCGAAACAATTAACCTTATCTAAACGTCAAGGTAACAGGCATAGCCTTGTGTATATTTCGCGAAAGATCTGTACTTGGATTCAAGCATCACTATTTGAATTCACGCAGAGATTGGCTGGGTCGCGTATGAGTGCCTGCGCAATCTCTGGAGGAGTAAGCAAATGAAACGGCTGGGATGGATTCTCGTGCTGGTGTTAGCGGCTTCGCCCGCCTGGGCGGTTAAGAAAGTCACCGTGCAGCAACTCAAGGATTTGCTGGTTTCCATGCAGCAATCCAAGAAGACCGACGCTGAGGAAGCCGACCAGCTCAAAGAGACTGAACTGACCGAAGAGCTAACCGGCAGCACAGCGAACAGCCTGAAGAGTTACCTTCCTGGCCCGCTCACCAGTGTGCAGATTGAAATTCTGAAAGAACAGAGCGCATTTCTTGCGCCTCCAACTGCAGACCTTCCCGGTACTCCCGCGCCCGACGCAGCCACGCAACAAGCCATCCTGGCTAAAGCCGCTGACTTCGCGTCCAGGGTTTATGTGCAGAATCCTCATTTATCGGTCACCAAAACCATGCTCCGCTTCGAGGACCATATCCTAAAGACAGATAGTATCGGACTTCAAAACAACACTTCGATTCTAAGTCCGGTTCAGTTGGTGGACAATCAAGTTGACCAGGTGGAGACCGACAAAGGCGAAGAGCAGGTTGCCGTTTCCAGGGCAAAAACAAAGTGGGGCTCGAACGGCCGGCTTTCAGAGGGCGAACCGGGAACCAATCTGGGAGTCATCCTTCTTGATGCCTCGTCCACGGGCAAGATCGGCTGGCTACGCTGGCAGATGATTGACGGTAAGCAGATCGCGGTGTTTTCCTTCGCCGTGGAGAAGGAAAAGTCCCGCCTGGAAGTAAGTTACTGCTGCTTTCCTAATACCTCTACAGCAACCAAGGTCGGAGGCTCGTCGCCGATGATGACGGTCGGGTCCATCCTGTCGGTGAGCACTTGGGAACCTTTCAAAAAGGTTGTGGGCTACCACGGAGAATTCTTCATCAATCCCAATACGGGCCTTGTGGTTCGCGTTATCACCCGTGCTGAGATGAAGCCGACGGACCTTGTTTTCAGGGAAGACAGGCGAATCGATTATGGTCCCGTATCCGTCGCCGGCAAGGCATACCTGCTTCCCCGTGACAGCATCACAGCGATGGAGGCGGTTCCCAATGGCGACAACAACAACGCCACCTGCACCATCCGTCACACTTTCTTTCTCGCTTCCTATCAGAATTACAAATTGGCTGGGGCGCGCTGAACGCCCCTCGGCCGGCTAGAGCGCCCAAGGGAGTTGATGCCAATCGGATATAATCGCTGGCAGTTCAAATTCCAGGAGAATAGGGCGCATGAAGCGTTTCTTATGGATTCTCGTTGTTTTGATGACGGGAGCGCCTGCGTGGGCTGCCAGCGACAAGGTCACGGTGCAACAACTCAAGGATCTGCTGGTTTCAATGAAGCAAGGCAAGAAAACAGACGAAGAAGTATCCACTCGAATCAAAGAAATTGAGTTAAGCGAAGAACTGACCGCTACTGAAAAGTCAAATCTGATGTTCGCCTCGCCTGGCCCTCTTACAAGCGAGCAAATCTGCGTTTTGGAGGCGCGTAATTCGATGCTTGCACCGCCGTCCTCCGACCTGCCCGACCTGCCCGCTCCGGATGACGCCGCGCAAAAAGTCATTTTAGACAGGGCCATCGGTTTCGCCGCTAAGAACGATCAGCTGATTTCCCGCCTGACCGCATCGAAAGCAGTCGCTCACTATGGCCACGTTAACGAGTTCAACCGTTGGGGAAACTATGGTGGGGTCCAGCAGGGAGGTATCGTCCGAGACCGGGGCGATAGAACGATAATGGCCCTGACCAGCAAATACGTCGATACCATAGAAATCAACCAGGGGAAAGAAAAGGTCAGCGGCTCCACCATAGACCCACATCTGAGGCACACCAGCCCCTGGGCAGAGGACGGCCCGAAGCCTGCTTTGAGCTCGATCATGAGTAAGGCAGTTGAGAGCGGAAACGTCCGCTGGTTGCGCTGGGAGACGATCAACGGGACCAAGACCGCCGTCTTTTCTTTCGCGATGAACAAGAAAGGTTCACCGTATGTCGTCGACTACTGCTGCTTTCTGACTTCGAATGGTTTCGCCTTCGAGTGGGGGCCTTTTAAGAAAACCGTGGGATTGCATGGCGAGTTCTTCATCGAGCCCGATTCCGGAACCACGCTACGAGACGTGATTCAGGCGGAGCTTTCTCCGACTGACTCTGTCGAGCAGGAAGATACGCGCGTCGATTATGGCACGGCCACCGTCGATGGCAAGACGTATGTCGTTCCGGTGAATTCCTACACGCACAGCGAAGTGGATGCCGCAGGCGACTCGCAAGCCAAGGGGGTCATATTGCGTGAGACTTTTCTGGTTGCGAGCTATGCCAACTACCACACGGCTGAGGCCGCGAAGAAGTAGCTTGCGTGGCGGCACTGGCGCGCACGCCCGTGCGGCCAGCACTCACTCCCACTCGATGGTGCCGGGGGGCTTCGAGGTGATGTCGTAGACTACGCGGTTGATGCCGCGGACTTCGTTGACGATGCGGCTGGAGATGCGCTTGAGGACGTCGTAAGGCAGCGGAGTCCAGTCGGCGGTCATGCCGTCTTCTGAATGCACGGCACGCACGGCGCAGGTGTAAGCATAGGTGCGCTGGTCGCCCATCACGCCGACGCTCATCACCGGGAGCAGCACGGCAAAGCTCTGCCAGATGGAGTTGTAGAGGCCAGCAGACTTGATCTCGGCGACGACGATCTCGTCGGCCTCTTGCAAGAGAGCTACGCGCTCCGGCGTGACTTCGCCGAGGATGCGGACGGCGAGGCCGGGGCCGGGAAAGGGCTGGCGGCCTAGGATCTCGTCGGGCATCTCGAGGTCGCGGCCGATGCGGCGAACCTCATCCTTGAACAAGTCGCGCAGAGGCTCGATGAGCTTGAGCTTCATTCCCAGAGGCAGGCCGCCGACGTTGTGGTGGCTCTTGATCGTCTGGCTGGGGCCTTTGACGCTACTCGATTCGATCACGTCTGGATAGAGCGTGCCCTGGACGAGCCAGTCCAGTTTGCAATCTGGACCGCCGGTCTCTTTGGCAATGCGCGTGGCCTCGTCGTCAAAGACGGCAATGAACTCGGCTCCGATGATCTTCCGCTTTTTCTCAGGCTCGATGACGCCGGCTAGTTTGGTGAGGAAGCGCTCGCTGGCATCGACGGCGACGATCTTGAGGCCGAGCTTTTCGCGCAGATTCTTCTGCACATTCTGAAATTCATTTTTGCGCAGGACGCCGTTGTTGACGAAGATGCAGGTGAGCTGGTCGCCGATGGCCCGATGCACCAGCGTGGCCGCAACCGATGAGTCCACGCCTCCGGAGAGGCCGCAAATGACGTGGCCTTTGCCGACTTTTTCACGGATCGAGGCAACCGTCGACTCGATGAAGCGTGCCGGGGTCCAGTCGCCGCGCGCGCCGCAGATCGAGAGGACGAAGTTCTTGATGATCTGAGGACCGAGCGGCGTGTGGTGCACCTCGGGGTGGAATTGCACGGCCCAGATGCGGCGCTCGACATTTTCAAAGCCGGCCAATGCGTTGGCAGAGACGGCGGTGCGATGAAAGCCGGAGGGCAACGCTAGAGCCTCGTCGCCGTGGCTCATCCAAACCTGGAGCGTCGGCGGCAGTTCGGCGAAGAGCTGCGATGCGCCGTTCTCGATCATCACCTCGGCGTGGCCATACTCGCGCCGCGGCGCGGAGAGAACCTTGCCGCCCATGTGATGCACGATAAAGTGCAGGCCATAACAGATTCCCAGCACCGGCAGGCCCAGCGAGAGAATCCTGGGGTCAGCGGCAGGCGCGTCGGCATCGTAGACCGACGAAGGCCCTCCGGAGAGGACGAGCCCCAGCGGTTTAAGGGCTTGAATTTCGCCGATGGACGCCGTGCAGGGCAACACGACGGAGAAGACGTTCAGCTCGCGAATGCGTCGCGCGATCAGTTGCGTATATTGCGAGCCAAAATCCAGAATGACGATCGTTTGGGTGGCCACTCTTTAGTGTGGCAGGGCGCGTCGGCACATTGCAAGCCTAATTCAGGTTCGAAAAGGGTCGGTTTGGGCGGGGATTTCCACATTTGCCGCATACGTCCGCTTTGTTGATCGGCCGTCGTAGTGGTCCTCACCGGCGGGAAGATGTGCGGTTGGCGCTACCTGACCCGGCCTTTCGCAGCGCTGATAGTCTAGTCTGATGACGATGAGTTATCAGAACTACGTCATGCTTCTCCATGCGAATTAGGCATTGAGCGGCAAGGAGAGATATGAGTAGCGTTTGTAGGAGAAATAGCACATTCAAGCTTGGTTGGTTGCTCTGTTTTTCTCTGTTCATGTCCTGCCTTGCGCCCTGTCTGGCGCAGAGTTCCCAGGCATCCGCGCCGAGTGCGCATCAGCAGCGCGTCGTCATCCTCACAGATATTGGGGCTGATCCGGATGACACAATGTCGCTGGTCAGATTGCTGACTTATTCGAACGAGATCGAAGTTCGAGGCCTGGTTGCGACGACATCGGTCTTCCAGAAGAACCGGATCGAGCCGGAGAGCATTCAACGCGTTGTCGATGCCTACAAGGCCGCTCGCCCCAACCTATTGCTCCATGAGTCTGGTTATCCAAGCTACGAGACTCTTTCCGCCAGAGTCAGTCATGGACTGGCAGTGTATGGAATGGAGGGGGTGGGAGACGGGAAGGACTCGCCGGGTTCGGATCTGATTGTTGCGGAGCTGGAGAGGCAGGACGAGCGCCCGCTCTGGGTTTCTGTCTGGGGAGGGCCGAATACTCTGGCGCAGGCGCTGTGGAAGATCCGCAAGACTTACACAGAGGCAGAGGCTGAGATGCTCTATCGCAAGCTGCGGGTGTATACAATCTCGGACCAGGACGATTCGGGCGCTTGGATCAGGAGCAATTTTCCCGATGTGTTTTATATTTGCAGTCCGGGAAACTTCGATAAGGCTACTTGGACCGGATTTTCCGCCCCTTCGCCTGGCTCCGACGCAACGGTGATCAGCACCGAGTGGCTGGCACGCAACATTCAGCAGGGACACGGGCCGCTGGGCGCGGCGTATCCGGATATCGCGTATGGCATGGAGGGCGACACGCCGTCTTTCCTGTCGCTGATTCCTAACGGCCTGAACGATCCGGAGCATCCGAATTATGGGGGCTGGGGCGGCCGCTATGAGCTTTACAAGCCGGAGTTTACGGATGCGAACTGGAAGCCGAGCTACTCCTATACCGTCAGGCCGGTGCCGGAGACGCGGCCGGTTTGGACCAATGCCGTCGACACCTATACCCCGCTCGGCTGGAAGGCTCCTGCCGATGCGCCCGGCAAAGAGCCTCCGGTCTACAAGTCCATTCAGGTCACGATCTGGCGTTGGCTGGACGAGATCCAGAACGACTTTGCCGCCCGCATGTGCTGGGCAACCAAGCCATACTCCGAGTGCAACCATCCGCCGGTCGTGGACCTGAACTGCCCCGCCGAGTTTTCGGTCACCGAAGGAGATCCAATCGTTCTGGATGCAACCGGCTCGCATGACCCTGACGGCGATTCACTGAGCTATTACTGGTTTCAGTATCTCGAGGCCGGTGATTTGAAAGAGGCCATCAGCAACGGTTTTTTTGCGCCAAATCTGATTCGGCTTGTCGTGACCGCTCCTCACGTGGATGCGCCCAGGACCGTTCATTTCATCCTGAAGGTCACGGACAAGGGAACTCCGCCGTTGACGCGATACAAGAGGGTGATCGTTCACCTACGGCCTCGAGACAAGTAGCCCGGTCGCATCGATTGCAGTACCGGCCTTCTACATCGCCACGGTGGCGATGAGAACCTGCCTGCCAGACGCCCCATCCGCCGTGATAGCCTCCTAATCAAAGCAGCAAGCGCGGAATTGGCTGCTGAAGGCTCAATTTCGGACGCGGTCCCGGACTCTCCCCAACCGATCCCGAGGCTATGTTGGAGCCGTGCGATTGACCTTTTCACCACGAGGAAATTCGATGAATTGCCTACGATTTGCACCGATCCTGATTCTGTCGGTTAGCGCTGCATTGGCACAGGCGCCTGCCGCGTCCATAACTACCGATGCCTCAAAGCCCACGCCGCCCGTGGCGAGCAAGAGCTTCGATCCGGAGGCGATCGACAAGACGGCCGATCCCTGCGTGGACTTCTATCAGTTCGCCTGCGGCAACTGGGTGAAGAACAATCCGATTCCGGCCGACCAGGTGCGCTGGGCGCGCTCCTTCTCGGTCTTGAACGAGCGTAACCGCTACCTGCTTTGGAAGGAACTGGATGCCGCCGCCACCGACCCCAAGACGCCGCTCGAAAAGCAGTATGGCGATTACTTTGCCGCCTGTATGAATACCGCCCTGGTCGACGAGAAGGGGCTAAAGCCGCTTGAGCCGATCTTCATGCAAATCGCCAAGCTCAAAGACAAGCACAAGCTGGGCACCCTCATGGGCGAGTTGGAGGCCGCGGGCCGTCCCGCGCCACTCTTCCAATTTGGCGTGAGCCAGGACGATAAAGACTCCTCGAAGCAGATCGCCGGCATCGGACAGGCCGGCCTCTCGCTGCCGGATCGCGACTACTACACTGTGGACAGCAAGCATTTCCAGCAGATTCGCGGGCAATATGTCGACCATGTGACAGCGATGTTCAAGCTGGCCGGAGATACTCCCGATCAGGCGGCCAGAGAAGCCGCATCGGTCATGGAGATCGAAACCGCGCTGGCCAAGGCGTCGATGAGCCGCACCGACCTGCGCGATCCGGAAAAGACCTACCATATCTACACAGTTGCCGATTTCCAGAAGCTGACTCCGGACTTCGACTACTCGGTCTACTTCAAGGACGTGAAGGTGCGGCACTTTGACACGCTGGATGTGTCGACGCCGGATTACTTCAAGGCGCTGAACGATCTGATCGCTAAAGAGCCGATCGAGGCGTGGAGGTCTTATTTCCGCTGGCATACGCTGCATGGGCTGGCGAGCAATTTGCCGAAGGCTTTTTTTGACGAGAACTTTGCGTTTTTCGGCAAGACGCTGGCCGGGCAAAAGGAACCGACGCCGCGCTGGAAGCAATGCACCAGCATGACCGACCGCGCTCTGGGCGAGGCGGTGGGCCAGGACTGGGTGAAGCAGAACTTCCCCCCGGAAGCCAAGACCAGCATGGATCAAATGGTTGCGGCCCTGGAGAAGAGCCTGGCCGACGATATCAAGACCCTGCCCTGGATGACCGATGCCACCAAGAAGGCCGCCGAAGAAAAGCTGTCGATGATCCGCAACAAGATCGGCTACCCGGAGAAGTGGCGCGACTACACGGCTTTGGAGGTGAAGCGGGACGACCTGGTCGGCAACCTTGGCCGGGGCGCGGCCTTCGCGCTCGACTGGAACCTCGATCACCTGGGCAAGCCGGTGGACGAGAAGGAGTGGGGGATGACACCGCCCACGGTCAATGCGTATTACGACCAGTCGTTCAACGACATCAACTTCCCGGCAGGAATCCTGCAGCCGCCGTTCTTCGATTTCAAGGCGGACCCGGCGGTGAACTTTGGCGCCATCGGCATGGTGATCGGCCACGAGATGACCCACGGCTTCGACGACGAGGGCTCGAAGTACGACGGCAAGGGCAACCTGCGCGAGTGGCAAACCGCAGAGGACCGCAAGGCCTTTACCGAGCGAACCGATTGCATAGCCGACGAGTACAGCGGCTTTGAGGCTGCCCCGGCGCATGACGACGTTCCCGCGCAGAAGCTGAACGGCAAGCTCACCCTGGGCGAAAATACGGCCGACAACGGCGGCTTGCGCATCGCCTATATGGCCCTGCTGGATACGCTGGCGGCGCAGGGAAAGAGCATCGACGAAAAGATTGACGGCTACACAGAGGCACAGAGGTACTTCCTGGGCTTCGCGCAGGTCTGGTGCCAGAACCAGACGGAGCAGGTGTCGCGCCAGTTGGCGGTGACTGATCCGCACTCGCCGGGACAGTGGCGGGTTAATGGCACCGTGCAGAACTTCGATGCATTCGGCAAGGCCTTTGGCTGCGCCAAGGGCCAGCCGATGGTCCCTGCGAAGTCCTGCCGGGTCTGGTAGGACCAGCCAAACAAGGACTCCCATATCTGGCGTGATGAAACTGCGCCAGATATGGGGCGCCAGCGCTCCTGTACCGCACCCCTGACGAAACCGGGGCGCCGATGACGCTTTTCCCTCCGATGGCGTCCAATTCGCAAGCTCACATGGAATCTGGTCGTTGGGCCGGAAGGACGGCAGTTTCCGCTTCGTTCAAGGAGTGAACATCGCGGGAAAATGCATCGATTCACCCCGTCTTCGGTCAAAACTAGGCACAACCTACCCTTGGCTTTTACAATGCAACAGGGACCCGTCCCAACCCAGCTCTGCTGTGGAACTAGCACACTTGGCGGCACACGCCCGACCAGGATGAAGGAATCGCATGAAGTTCATGAAATTCGGCAAGGCTCTTCTGATCGGCGCCCTCTCAGCCGGCGTCATTCTCAGTGTTACGTCTTGCGTTCAGAGTTATTCGGTCGGTTATTTGTATGTGACGGGAACAGCGACCTCCCAATCCAATGGCAACGGCATCATCAGCGGATTCAAGATCGACCATAATACCGGCAAGCTGACCGCGATCAACGGATTGCCCGTCTCATCCGGCGGCGCCAATCCGGTGCGCGCCATCCTTCTCAACAGCAGCCGGTTTCTTTATGTTCTCAACCGGGGCGTGAACGCCAACGGCAACTCCGACTGCTATGGCACGGTGGCTCCAAACGTTTGCAGCGGAGCCAATATCACTCAGTTCGCGGTCGGCGCCAACGGGATTCTCACGGCGCAACAGACTTTCTATACCCAGGGATTCAACCCGATTCGCATGATCCCCGATTCCGGTGGCGGATATATTTACGTGCTCGACCACGATGCCCCATCGAGCGCCGCCTGCGCAAGCGCACTTGGCAGCAGCGTCACATCCTGCGGCGACATCACGGCATTTCAGGTGAACTCGACCACGGGCCGCCTTCAACTGGTTGTGAATGCCCAGGTGTCATCGGCCAGCGGCGCGGCGCTGCCCTACTTTCCGGTTCCGGCCAATCCCATCGACTTTTTGATGAATTCCGGAACCGTCCTGACGCTGAATGGCACTCCATCGACCGGCGACACGGTCTTTCCCTATCAGTACAGCCAAACCAACGGGCAACTGACGGTAACTTTGAACAGCTCCGACTCGATCGGCAATGTCAATTACGCTACGGCGATCGTGGGCACCAGCGGTTTTGTCTTCATTCTCGACAACGAAGCGCCCTCCGGCTCCAACCCGACCAATGCACACAGCCAGATTCTGCCCTTTACGGTTAGCGGCAGCGCGCTGGTGGCAGAGACAAGCGGGCCGATCGCGGACGACCCCACGCTTTCCAACCCGGTCTATTTAGTCCTGGGTCAGCCGGGCGGCAAGTGGCTTTACGTTGCCAATCAGGGAAACAACGTGCAGAACAGCCCTCAGAGCGGCATCGCCGGCTACACCATTAACACGCCGTTTCAACCGAGTCAGCTGCCCGGCTCGCCGTTCAGCACCGGAGCCGGCCCCCAGTGCCTGGTTGAAGACCCCTCGAATCAATTCTTCTACACGGCGAACTTCAACGATTCAACTGTAACCGGCATGCAGGTCAACGAGCAGTCAGGAGGGTTGAGGCCGCTCTCGGATGCAACGAAAGCGCCCAACAGCTATCCGCTGACCGGCCAGCCCACCTGGTGCCTTGTAGATGGGCGCACCAGCTAAGCTGACGCTTCAAGCAGGTGCATCTGGGGTGGCGGCTGGCCTCGCCCCAGACTGCAAGCGGTTCACGGTCTTGAATAGAACGCAGCCGAATGCCGGGCATGTTGATCGCTTTCGCGCCCTGGGGTTCGATTCCAAACCTGGTTTTTTGAGCGCGCCGGTGATTCCGGCCCGCCAACGAAAGATGCGCATGAAGTTCAACAAATCGAGCCAGTTGCTGCTGGCCTCCGCGGCAAGTCTGCTGGTTGCCGGCCTGATCACCGCCTGCGGCACGCTCACCACGGATTTCGTCTACGTGGCCAGTTCCAAGGCCGCGGGGGTTAACAACTATGGTGAGATCGACGTTTTCGAGATCAACGCTGTCTCCGGCGCGATGCGCCAAATTCCGACGTCGCCTTTTCCGTCGGGCGGACGCAACCCGGTGGCCGAAGCCGTCTCGACCGACTATACGAATCTCTATGTAGTCAATCAGGACGACAACACCATCGTTCAATTTCAGATCGGCCCCGATGGGAAGCTCTACCCGGAGAGCACCTTGAATACGCCGGGGATCTATCCGCTCGCCGTTGCCGTGAGCGGGACGAATCTCTTTGTTCTAGACACCTACCAGCCGCTTCCGGTCTGCTCGAATGCCGAGCCGTGCTCGGGTTCGGTGGCTGTCTTTCCCATCCTGCCTGCCACGGGTACAGGCTCCAACGCGACGCCCGGCGGCGGATTGGGATCGGCCGCCACCAACCCCGCCAACGGCGCGAATTACTGGCCCTTGAGCGTGCCGGGCAGCCCCAATGACGTGGTGATGCCCACTGCGATCAATGTGCTTGGCTCAGGCTCCATCGTCTATGTGACGGCTGTAGACTCGACCGCCGGCACGGGATTCGTCTTCGGCTTCTCGATCGCGTCAGGCTCGCTGACCCCGGTGAAGGGCGGCGCGCCACTGGCCGTCGTGCCACACCCCTCGGCCATCGCCAGCGACTCGACGAGTAAATACGTTTACGTAACGGATTCGAAGGTGGGCCAGCTCTTCGCCTATGACGTCAACAGCGATGGAACACTGAGTCAGTTGTCCGGCAGCCCAATTCCGACCGGCAACCAACCCTCCGCTATCGCTGCCGATCAGAAGTACCCTTTCCTTTACGTCACCAACGCGCTGGACGGGACGGTGAGCGGCTATTCGATCGGCAGCGGAGGCGCACCGGCCAGCATCGGCACTTATCCCACGGGCATTCAGCCAGTAGCCATCGGCATCGACCCATCGACCAACCACTTCCTTTTCACGCTCAACTTTCTTGCCAACGGAGCTTCGGGCACCGTCTCCGACTTTGAGATCGATCCGGCCGGCGGAACGCTTGTCCATACGCAACTCTCCCCCTATACGTCCAATGCACAGCCGACGGCCGTGGCCGCCGTTCCACACAAGACCTCGTAGCGGAAGCGGCGGCAGACGCCAAGCTCTAGCAACACCCCGTAACGGGCTTTTACAATCCATACGGGGCAACCCAACCGGTTTTTCCCGGCCTCGCACCTGAGAGGCCCACAACGAAGGAAGCGCATGAAGTTCAGCAAACTTAGGCAGCTCATTCCGGTCTCTTCCATTGGCCTTCTGGTGGCCGCCCTATTGACTGCCTGCTCGCTCACATCTGTCGATTTGGTTTACGTGGCCAGTTCCACCGGCATTCAAGCTTACGCCGCGGACTCGCGGTCCGGCGCGCTGCGCACTACCACGCCCCCGGTCACCTCCGGCGTCAGCTCTCCGGTAGCCATGGCCGTCACCTCAGACGATTCGAACCTCTACCTGGCCAATCTGGGCACCAGTTCCTCGGGCGGCACGATCGTTCACTACGCCATCGGACTGACAGGCGAGCTAACGCTCAAGGACACATTGACCCTCAGCGACAATCCCGTCTCACTGGCAGTCAACACGGCCGGAACCTATCTTTATGTGGCCTCTTGTTCCAGTTCGGCCACCGCTCCGACCCTGCTCTGCTCGACCTCCGGGAAGCTGACTGAGTACGCGCTCTCTTCCGGCACGATGGGCTCTGCCGCGACGCAGATGCCGCTCGATCTCACCGGCGCTTTTGCGTCCGACATTCTTGTTCCCACCGGCGTTGCCGTGCTGGCCAATAACGGGAGCAACATCCTGGGCAATGCCGTTTACGTCACGGCCTACGATCAATCGGCCTATAATCCCGGCTGCACGCCCACGCCAGCCTGCACCCCCAGTACCGCCAATCCCGGCTGGGTCTTCGGCTATAACATAGGATCGGCCGGAGCGCTGGCCGCGAGCACGAACAGCCCCTACCAAGCCGGTGTCAAGCCTAGCGCCATCGCGGCCGACCCAACCGACCGATTCGTTTATGTCACCGACTTCGCCTCCAACGAGCTGATCGGCTATACGATTCTGGACGGCAGCACCTTGAACTTCATGACCAGCGGCCCCTTCAAGACCGGGAACGAACCCTCCGCCGTTACCCTCGACCCGCGCGGAATGTTCATCTATGTCACCAACTCTCTGGATTCCACGGTTTCCGCCTACGAGATCACCCAGGCCACCGGCAATCCGACGGGCGCAGTCAACGTCACCGGCAGCCCTTTCAACAGCACAGACACCACACCGGTAGCCGTCGTTGTCGATCCGGCTCTCGGCCGGTTTGTCTACACCGCAAATGAGCAGGGCAACTCCGTCTCCGGCTTCCGGTTGAATGCAACCTCCGGCTCGTTGTCTCCCACTCAGTCCACACCGTATCCGACAGGGTCAAAGCCCACGGCGCTGGTTGCTGTTCCACACGGGAACCATGCCACGCAACTGGTCACTCCGTAAGATGCGCATCTGCCGCAAGTATCGAGCCCAGCCCTCGCGGCTGGGCTTTTTATTGCCGCTCGGAGTTCAGGAATCTCTGGATCAACCCATTGCTTAAGGGGCTTACGCAAATATACTTGCTCTGCGTCTGGAGAGACTTTCAGACTGGCTCAACAATGTTGGCTAATCTTCCTCCGGGGCTGAAGCCCTCGCTGATTATGCGGCACCTGCGGAACGAGTGAATAGGCTGCGAAAAAACTCGGTGCGGAAGGAGGCGGGGGTTTTCAACCCCCGCATAAAGCCAGAATAATCAAAACCGGCTTTTTCTTCAGAGGAACACTTTCCGCCACTTTCGCACCCAATCAGGCCTTTTTCCGCGGCCTCTGCAGTCGAGCCGCAAATACAGCAAAAAAGCGTCGCGCCTTAGCCCTTGAGGGATGCCTTTCGGCTACCTTGACGGGGTTCATGCAGCCAACTCCCGCGCCCATTGAAATAGTTTGCGGAAAATCGTGCAAGATTCCGCTCCCGCCCCGTTCAAAGGGAGTGGGTCAACGGCAATACTTTCGTTGTGCGGGAACCATTTTCCCTCCGCCGGGGTCCAAGAGAGTAGGGTTTCTTGTTGGTTGCTACGAGGAGGCTTTGTGCGCCGAATTACCGCCGTTGTCTGTCTTTTTGCCCTTCCCATCACACTTTCCCTTGCCGCCCAAACTCCGGCTGCATCCGCAGTATCAACCAAAGCCGCTCCACAGCAGGTGACGAAGGCGCAGTTGGCCTTACCTCAGGTGGTTAAAGACCTGCCCGTCCGCAAGGTCGTGCTCTACAAAAACGGCGTCGGCTACTTCGAACACGCCGGCTCGGTCACCGGAAACCAGCGCGTGGCCATCGACTTCACCTCGCCCCAGTTGAACGACGTGCTGCAATCGCTCACCGTGCTCGACGAGGGCGGCGGGCGCATTGCCGGAGTCAATTACAACTCCACCACACCGCTGGCCGAGCAGCTCAAATCGCTCTCGCTCGCGATGAGCGACGATCCCACCTCGACCGAACTCTTTCAGGCCCTGCGCGGCCAGCGTGTCGAGGTCCTCGGCGGGCCTGGCGGCGCGATTACGGGCCGGTTGATGTCGATCGAGTCGCGGACAGAGAAGACCAGCGGCGGCGACAATGCCACAACCGTCGACAAGTATTACCTCACGCTCATCGCTGGCTCGGGCGCGGTGCGGGTCATCGAACTCACTCCCGCCCTGAGCGTGCGCCCGCTCGACGCGAATCTCCAGGGCCAGCTCGACCGCTATCTCGAACTGCTCTCGACAACCCGCTCCACCGGCCTGCGCCATCTCACTCTGGATGCATTGGGCCAGGGTCAGCGTCAGTTGCGCGTCAGCTACATCAGCGAAGTGCCGATCTGGAAGTCGACTTATCGCATTGTCTTCCCGCGCACGCCCAATGGCAGCGCTACGATGCAGGGCTGGGCCGTCGTCGATAACACCGTCGGCGCGGACTGGGACAACGTACAGCTTTCGCTGGTCGCCGGAGCGCCGCAGAGTTTCATCCAACCGCTCTCGCAGCCGCTCTATACGCGGCGAGTGGAGATTCCCATCGCCACGCAGGCAGAACTGACACCGCAGACGCATGAGGCGGCAGAGGGTAAAAAGTTCGACAGAATTGAAATGAGTGCAAAACTCTTTGCACCGAGCCGCATTCCGCATGACATCAATGTTGCTGAGAAGGAGGCCGCACCCGACGGCTCAGGCGTAATTGGCTCGGTTTTCGGATATTCGTCCAACAGCGCCAATGCCGCAGCAGGCTCGGGCGTCGGCATGGGTACTGGCTCCGGTAACGGTTATGGCCCCAGCCAAAGCGATCGCTTTAAAGGCGGAATTGAGAACTTGGGCGTGGACCGCGCCAGCGATGCATACAAAGAGGGCGACGTCTCCACCAATGCATTCGACGACTTCTTTGAGTATGCACTGACCGCCCCTGTCACCATCCACAAAAACGAGTCGGCGATGGTGCCCATCCTGCAGCAAGACCTTCCCGCCGAGCACGTCACCCTCTGGAGCGAGAAGGAACCCACGCCGCTGCGCGCCGTCTGGCTCGAAAATAAATCCAAGCTCACCCTCGACTCCGGCAGCTTCTCGATCTTTGAGTCCGGCGAGTTTGCTGGCGAGGGTCTGCTCGATCCAATCCATCCCGGCGAAAAGCGGCTGCTCTCCTACGCCGCCGATCAGGCCGTCCGCGTGAAGGTGACGGCCCGCGACGGCAAGCGCACCCTGCATCACGTGCAGATCTACAAGGGCTCCATCGTCGAGACCTACATGGATGTCGATTCGAAGACCTACTCGGCGATCAACTCGGGCGATCTGGACCGCGATGTTCTGATCGAGCAGCCGCGCCACACCAACGACTGGACGCTGGACGGCGATCTGAAGGCCGCCGAAACATCGCCAAACCTCTATCGCTTCAAGCTGCCGGTGGCCGCGCACACGACCGCCAAGCTTGAGGTGCGCGAACGCGGCCCAGAGAAGACTGCCGTCTACTTGAATGGCTACAACAATCAGTCGATCTATCTGCTCGACCTGGTCAAGCGCGTTCCCGATGCGCTCGACAAACTGAAGCCCGTGATCGACGCGGAAGGCGCGCTGGCCGATCTGGATCGACGCATCAACGAATCGAAGCAGACCGAACAAACCGCCTCAGCCGACGAAGCTCGGGACCGCGAAAACCTCACCGCCCTCAAGGGAAACGACGCGGCCAAGCGGTTTGTCGACGAATTGAATCGCGCCGAGGATCTGCTGCAGGCCACCCGCAAGCAGACCGCCGACCTCGAAGCCCAAAAGAAAGCCGCAACAGAAAAGCTGAACGACCTGATCTCCCAGATCAGCTTCGACTGGGATGTGAAAAGCAGGGAATAGGGAACAGGGCGGAGTTCAATGACCGGCTTTGTATCGGGGCACGACTTTGGTCGTGCTGCAAGATGCCAAGATAACTCCGGGCTTTAGCCCCTGAGAGAAAGTCCGCTCGAAAGAGAGGCGCGATTTGCAGAGAATTTCCCGCGTATAGCGCACGATAAACAAAGTAGCCGGAAGGTTCGTGTCCCTCCCGGCTACTTTTCACTGTCCACTGGAAGGGTACCCCCCTCCCCCCATCTTTATTTTCAATCTCTTGCTGTTAATTAATTGATTAACGCCCTCTCGTCGAGTCGGAGAGATCCATTTCTACACACTGGCCTCTGTTCCCTGTTCGCTGTTCCCGATTCCCTGCAAGTCCCCGTTCATCGCATAGAGAATGGCCCGCGCGGTGAAGTCCTCGTCGGGGCGGGAGCTGATCATCAGGTCATAGAGATGCGGGTTGCACCAGCTTTTGCCGTAGTACTGTTGCAGGTATTTGGCGCGCTCCTCGTCCACAATTCGGATGCGTTGCTCGGCGTGGACGCCCTTGTCCAGACGCGGGCGCAGGCGCTCGAGCCGGTCAAGATACGGAGCGTAGATAAACACGTGGTAGACGTCGGGCTTGTGCTGCAGGATGCACTGCGCTCCGCGGCCCACGATGACGCAGTTGCCCTCGGCGTAGGCCTCCTCGACGATCTTGCGCGAAATCTTCACCATCTCATCGCAATCGAAGACGGAGTTTTCTCCGAGTTCCAGGCCGGCGGCCAGTGCGGCCGAGCGCATGGCCTGCTGGTTGATGCGGCGCAGCCACGAATCCACATGCTCGTCGTAGTGCTGCACCACCTTGGAATCAACATGCGCGGCGTAGGCGATGGCGTCGATGATGTCGCGATCCAGCAACTTCCATCCGAGCCACTCGGCAATGGTCTGCGCGATGCGCCCGCCTCCGCTTCCAAACTCTCGATTGACTGTGATGACGCGGTAGTTCACGTTTTCCCCCGAATAGACGGCCCCACTCAAGGTTACTCCTCTCCGAGCGTTCTTTCCAGTTCCGCGAGGGCCACGCTGCGCTCGACTTCGGCTTGAAAGAGCACCGCCTCGGCCTCGGCCAGTTGCGCGTCGGCTTCTTTAAGCGCCGATGCATTCACGGTCTTTGCCTCCACCTGGTCGGCGGTGATGCGCCGCATCTCCGCGCGCGCCCACGTGCTCTCCCGCGCGGCTTCGAGGCCGGTCTCGGCGCGGTGGACTCTGCGCAGGGCCTTGTCGGTCTCTATACGCACACGATTTTCCACCACGTGAAGATTCTCCTCCGCCTCGGACACTTGGGCCTGGCGCTCATGCACCTGCCCGCTGCGCTTGCCAAACTCGGCCAGTGTCCAGTTCATCTTGAAGCCCACGGCGCCGTTGTTTTCGTTGAGAAGCGGCACACCGTTCTGATAGACGTACTGCGCAAAGATTCCAACCTCGGGGATATATTCTGCACGCGCGGCGCTCAGCCCGGCCTTTGCCTTGGCCAGCGTCTCGCGGGCCGCCGCGACCTTGGGGTTGTGCTGCAGGGCCTGGACTTCGAGGTTATCCAAAGCCTTTTCGTTGCTTTCGGACGAGGGCGAGACCAACTCGACCTCGGTCTCCAGCGGCAATCCGGCGAGGTCGTTGAACTCGACTTTCATGTCTGAGATCGCATCCTCCAGCGAACCGAGCGCATGACGCGCCTCGGCGATCTGGGCCTTGCCTTCTAGCACCTTCAGCTCAAGCACTGCGCCCGCCGCCACGCCATTCTGCGCCTCGACGAGCCGCTCTTCTCCGGCCTCGATGCGCAGCTCCGCAGCCTGTTTGCGCCGCTCAAGCGACAAGAGATTCAGATAGAGTTCCTTCATCTTCAGCGCGACCTCATCTTCAGCGCTCCGCGCATCGTCGCGCGCAATGCCCGCATCGGCACGCGCCACGTTGATACCGGCGCGAATCTTGAAGAACTGCGTAATAGGCTGCGCCGCCGTGGTCTGGCTGAGCAGAAGATCCTGGTTGCCAAGCTTGATAGAGATGTCTTTGCCCGGAATCGCTCCGTCGCTTGGATAGATGCCGAGCGCGCCCTGCGGAATCACCAGCCGGTCCATCGCGCCGAGATGCACTGCGGCTGTGTCGTTCGAGAGGACGGGGAAGTAGTTGGCGCGCGCCTGAGTCACTCGCGCGTTCATCTCCTTCACCTTCATGCGCGCCATCTTCGCCGTCGAGTTCTGCATCGTGGCCAGCCGAACGGCCTCATCGAGAGTGATGCGCCGCGACTCGGCGCGCGCAATGCCGGTCAGCACAAAGAGAACCATGAGCGTGACCACAGCCTTCTCCGGGAGCTTTCTGTGTTGTCTCTTCAACAGGAGAGACGAAGATCTGCGGTGCGCCACCACGAACATCACCGGAATCACCAGCAGCGTAAAGAACATCGACCCCAGTAGTCCGAACGCAATGACGCTGGCCAACGGAGACCATAGGCTCGAACGGGAGAGAATCATCGGCGTCACTCCGACAGCGGCGGCCATCGAGGTGAGAAAGATGGGCCGCAGACGCCGCTCTCCGGCCTCCAGCGTTGCCTGTTCCAGGTCCACGCCGCTCTTCATCCGCTCATGAATGTAGTCAATGAGGATGATCGAGTTGCGCACCACCAGCCCACCAAGGCTCACGATGCCAATGAAGGCGGTGAAGCCGAAGTTGTTGTGCGTGATGAAGAGACCTACAGCCGCGCCAGGCAGAGCCAAGGGAAATGCCATCATGACAATCAGCGGATCGGCCAGCGTGCGGAACTGGAAGAGCAAGATCAGGAAGATCAAGACGAGACTGATCAGCAGCGCGTGCTGCATTTCGCCAAAGGTTTCGTCCTGGTTCGCGCGTTCGCCGCCATATTGAATTTGATAACCCGCCGGTAGCGCCATCTTGTCCACCTGCTTGCGCGTGTCGGCCAGGATCTCGCTGGCCAGCCGGCTGCCGCTGGGGAAGGCGCGCACGGTCAGCGTGCGGACGCCGTTTCTTCGCACAATACGCCCCGGCTGCCAATCGGGCGCGAGCGTCGCGACTGCCTCCAGGGGAACCCGTGCGCCGGTCACCGGAGAGATCACGTAGGTATCGCCTAGATTCTGGAAGCTCTGCCGATCCTGAGGATCGAGACGCAGCACCACATCCACGTCGCGGTCGCCCTCCCAATAGGTCGTCATCGGCGCGCCCTCGAAGCTGCCGGCCAGTTGCTGCGCGATCACTACATTGGTCAACCCTAGCCTGCCGGCTACCTCTTCGCGCACCTTCACACTTATCTTCGGCGCATCCTGGTGCCAATCGCTGTGGATGTAGGCCGCACCCTGCGTATGCGCAAGGATGTCCTCAACGCAATCGCCTAGGGCCCGCAACTCGTCCTCATCCGGCCCCGAAATGCGAACTTCGACAGGAGCTTCCATCACCTGCCCTTGTTGCAACTCCTTGACAAAGACCTTGGCCTCGGGCGCAACATCGCCCAGCCGTTCGCGCAGGCTGGCGACCAGTTCAGGCGTGCCCGAGACACGTTTTGTGTTGACAAGAATCTGCGCATAATTCGATGCGGGCATCTGCGGGTTAACGTTGTAGTAGAAGCGCGGCGCGCTGATCCCCAGAAAACTGGTGTACGAAGTTATGAGCGGCTCGCGGGCCAGCAGGGACTCGATTCGCCGCACCGACGCGTCGGTGGCCTCGATCTTCGCGCCCTCGGGCAGCCACACATCCATCACGAACTGGTTGCGCTCGGCCAGCGGGAAAAACTGCTGCGGCACCAGCTTCAGGATTCCCAGGCCGATGATAAATGCGAGGCCGCCGCCGATCAGCACCTCGCGCTTGTGGGCCATGGCCCAGGTGATGGCCTTGTTGTAGGTTTGCTGCATGTGGTCGAGCGGCGTGAGCCTGCGCTCGCCCGCGTCGAGTTGCCGGCCGTGATCCTTGAGCCCTTTGCGAATGAAGAAGCGCGCTGTCAGCGGCGTCAGCAGCATGGCCACCACGTAGGAGCTGCCCAGCGCGACGGCCACAGCAATCGGCAGCGCGCGAATGAACTCGCCCACGGCGCCGGACAAGAGTAATAGAGGCAGAAACGAACCAATGATCGTGAGTGTCGCCGTCAGCACCGGGACCGCCATCTCTGTCGCGCAGCGCCAAGCAGCCTCATCCGCGGAGACCTTGCGGTCCAGCAGCTCGACGTAGTTGTCGGCAATCACGATGGCGTCGTCGACCACCATTCCCAGGACGACGATCAGGGCGGCGATCGAAACCTGCTGAAGTTCAATGCCCAAGGTGTTCAGTAGTGTGAAGCTGATCGACACCGTGACCGGAATCGCGACCGCCGAGACCAGCGCTACGCGCATCGGTAACAGCAGCATGGTGACCAGGATGACCGCGATGATGGCGATGCCGAACTCGCGGAAGAAACCCCGGATGCGCTCAGAGACCACTCTCGGCTGATCCGCTACAAGGTCGAGCTTCACCTCGGGGGGGAGAGAACTCTGTATGTTTTTCAGCGTCTTTCGCAGTGTGTCGCCGAAGGTGACAATATTATTGCCCTCGCGCATCTCCACCGCCAGCAGGATCGCCGGCTCGCCGTCGATGCGCGCATATTCGGTTGGATCCTTATAGCGACGAGTTACATCAGCTACATCGCTGACATAGACCGGCTGCCCAGTCGGCGAGAGGTCGACCATCACCCGGCGAATCTGCCCCTCGGTTTCGAAACTTCCGCTAGCCTCGATCGGCAGTTTGCTCTGTCCGGCGGGCACGCGTCCGGCATACTCGACGGCATTGCGCCCCTGGAGCGCCTGCATCATCTTCAGCGGGTTCACCGAGTACTGAGCCAACCGCTCACTTGAAGCCGTGATCTCGATCTCTTCTTTCTGGTCGCCGATCCGCTTGATCTTCGAAACCGCGGGGATCGCGCGCAGGCCGTCCTCGACTTTTTGCGCATAGTCTTTGAGTTCGGCAGGGCCATAGTGGCCGCCATGCACGGCAATCAGCACTGCGACCGTGTCGCCGAAATCGGAGTTGACCACCGGCCCGCGGACACCGGCAGGCAGGCCTGTCGCTTTGAGTTCGGCCATATCGAGGCGAAGCTTCGCCCAGAACTCGTCGGCGTCGTTGACCTCTTTGTTGAGCTCGACATTGACGACTACGACGCCGTTGCGCGTCGTCGAGAAGGTCTTGTCGCGGCGGACCTCCGCGAATCGAAACAGCCTCTCCTCGATCTTGCGCGTGACCTGATCTTCTACCTCCTCGGCCGTTGCGCCGGGAAAGATGGCCGAGACGATGCCCACGCGGATGGTGATCTTCGGGTCTTCGCGGCGGGGCATTGTCAAGAGCGAGTAGAGACCCGCCAGAAAGAGCATTGCCGAAATCACCAGCGTCACCTGCGGATAGCGCAGCGATGCGCGAACGGGGTTCACTGGCCACCTCCGGCGAGCTTGGCCGGTGAGCCCTCGCGCACGTTTTGTTGCCCGGCCACGACCACCTGCTCGTCGCCCGTGAGTCCGCTTCGAATCTCAATCTCGCTGCCCACCGGCGCACCCGCCTCGATCCTCCGCGCATAGACTCGCTGCGTCGCGGACTCGTAGACATAGACCTGCGTGACGCCACGCGCATCCCGGACGATCGCATCCGCCGGCACGGTGATCGCGTTCACAACCTCCGAGCTGTAGATCCGCGCTTCGCTGACCATGCCGGCACGCAGCACGTGCTCGGGATTCTCGACCGCAATCTTTACCGTATAAGTACGCGAGGCCGGATCGGCCGCCACGCCTACGGTTTCAACCTTGCCTTGAAACTCGCGGCCATCGAGCGAGGGGATCGTGACGGTGGCCCGCTCGCCCTCTTCGACCTTGCCGATCTCAGACTCCGGAATCGCCGCGCGGACTTTCACCGGATTCAGGTCCAGCACGGCGATCACCGGTATTCCTGCTGCAACTGTGTCGCCAACGTCGATCCGCCGCATTCCAACAAAGCCGGTGATCGGTGCGCGCAGTTGGCAATCTGCCAATCTCTTGCCGGCCTCGTGCATCTGTGCCGAGGCTGCCCGTGCCTGCGCGCCTGCTGAATCCTTTTCTTCAATGCGCGTCCCTTGCCGCGCCATCTCGTATTTTTGTAGTGAAGCTTTGTACGCGGCCTCAATTTTTTCAAAATCGTTTGCGGCGAGGCTCTTGCGATCGTAGAGCAGTTTCATCCGCGCGTACTCGCTCTGCCAGCGCTCGAAGTCGATGCGCGCCTCTTCCAACTCCTGGCTCCGCAGCCCGGCCTGGGCCTTCGCCGAAACTGCCCGCGCCGCATCCTCCTGCGCCGCCGCCGCGTCATAGGCATTGCGATAGTCTGTCGGGTCGAGCTCTGCCAGCACCTGACCTTTTGTTACCGCCTGGCCCTCCTCGACATCGACACGCGCCACGCGTCCGGCGATCTGGAATGCGCTCTGGGCGGTCACATTGGCCTCAACCGAGCCGCTCACCGCCACCGAAACCGGCTGCTGCACGCGATTGGGCAATCGAACCCGCACAGGAAGCGGCCGGTCGGCGGCAAACTGAGGCTCCGGCCTGCAGCCGGTCAAAGGCAGCAAAGCCAGTAGGGTCAAAGCGAGGATTCGCGGACCTGCGGCAAGATTGAGGCCGTACCTTTTCGAAGGGGAGCGTTCCTGAATGCTCTGAGGGCTTGAATACGAGAGTCTTGCTTCGTTCATCGTGGTTTCTTCCTTGACAAGAATAGAATGACACGTCATTCTATTATTTACAAGAGGTACACTGAACAAAAGTCATGGCCTACCGAAAGACTCCCGCCAACGAGGCTCGCCGTGAAGCTCGTCGCACGACGATTCTCGATGCCGCTACCCGCCTCTTTGGCACTCACGGCTATCACGCGACCACCGTGCCAATGATTGTTGCCGCGGCGGGCAGCTCCGTGGGGAGCTTCTACGCCCACTTTCGCAATAAGGAAGACATTTTCGCATCGGTCCTCGAGGCTCTGGGCGAGAAGGTCTTCGAGATCGTCCACCAGGCCAAGGTCTGCCATCCCGATCCAATCACCGGGATTCCCAACGGGGTCGAGTCGCTCTTTCTTTTTCTTGCCGCGAACCCTGGGATTGCTCGAATCCTTATCGTCGAGTCCTCGGGCCTGAGCCCGCGGCTGGAGCATGTGCGCCGCGCGATCCTCAGCCGTCAGGCCGAGCAGGTCTGCCACTCGCTCGAGCAGGCCTCCGGCGCCATCTCCGCTCCCGAGCCGGCCATTGCGGCGCGCTGCCTTGTGGGCGCGGTCTTCGAATCGCTCACCAGTTGGCTCGAGCAGAGCCCGGAGCACCGCGCCCCGGCCGCCGATGTGGCCCGCGCCGTGGCCGATTACAACCTGCGCGCCCTGCGGCGGTGTTAGACACTTTCCTGTTTGATGTCAAGTTTGGAAACGGGCATTGGCCTGTTCGCGACATTGGACAGCCGAATCTCTGAATACTGGGCGACGTAACGGTACTGATCTTTGAACGGAATCTTAAGCAACAGATTTTAAAACTAACTCCTTTAATGGGGATCGCACTTTACCCCATTTCTTGAATCTGAATTCATTTGTTGGCCGCGAGTGTCCGCACCTCAGCTTCCGCAAGCATCGACCATTTTGATTGGCTTACGATGATGCCAATATCGATCGACTTGGTCTGGGTTCGATCAATCTCGTCATTTCGGATTCCGGTCAGCGGAGCGACAACCGCATCAACATCGAGAAGACCAAGTTTAGCGGAGGCTCGCCTGTAGGTGCCGGGCTCTCGGCCCATCGGCGAGAACCTTCCTTGGGGGATTTCCAAAGCAGTCAAGGGCGATTCAACAGCGTTGACTCCCCGAAGGAGACGCTGACGAGGTAATTACCTCAAGCTCTCGACTAATCCCAGGATAGGCTTTCGCAATCGTCGTTGTGATTGTCGATGGTACCGCCCGCTGCCCTTTCCGGTGGAGGCGGCAGCGGGCATCAGCCGGGCGAACCCGCTGAGGAGCCGGTCGCTGTCAGGCTGCGAGATGGCTCTCGGCTCCTCTTTCTTACTAATTGAAGAAGCGGCGCCTGCCTATGCTCCGCGTGGCGAGGGGGCCAACGGCGCCGGGCGGCGGCAGCACGACTGTATCAATCTCATTGCCGCCGGCGACGACGACCATACTGACCGTCACAGGCGGCCGGCCATCATGAAAAACAATAGTGAATGTGCCGGTGCAATCGGCATTCACCGAGTAGGTTCCGGTTGCGGGCGGGTGGGTGAAGTCGGCCACCAGGTTTCCGCCGATGACGACGGTGTCGACTTGAGTTAGATTCCCAAATCCATCGAATGTTGTAATGGCTATGCCCACCTGAGGTCCGACTGGGCCGGGGCCTGCGAGTTTCTGGCCCTCGATGGTAAAGCCGTATACTCCTTCAATCAGGCGGTTGTCGCAACGGCGATCGTCCGATTGCGCTGCGGCTTGCGGTGCCGGCCCGAGTGCCGT
>Ga0181535_10001483_pt1 | contig 30568 bp, 23 predicted proteins | sample PEATcosm2014_Bin_44_FD_119774 | JGI IMG/M metagenome (GOLD analysis project Ga0181535, IMG submission 119774) | Peatland microbial communities from MTU Mesocosm Facility, Houghton, MI, USA - PEATcosm2014_Bin17_30_metaG | ecosystem: Environmental > Terrestrial > Soil > Wetlands > Peat | place... | reverse complement strand
ATTTAAACTTTTTTTAGTGACTAAAATGGCACTTTTCAAACAGGGTACCGTAAACAATCGGCTTACGAGGTCCGGAGGGCCTCGGAAGCCGATTTTTGCGAAGTGAGCGCGGAACCCGGGTTAGGAACTCGGATAAGCTGTGTCGGTGCTGGATCACCCACGGAGTGCTCATGCGCTCGATCGTTCGCTTCCTGCTTCCCCTGCTCACCGCCGCCATCCTGCCCGCCCAGGGAACCCTGACGGTGGAAAGCCTGTTCCACCCGGCGCGCAAGGCCGCCTACGTGGACCCGCTGCCGGTCGCCCTGCACTGGCGGCCGGACGGGTCGCTGGTGGAGGAGTGGCTGGAGCGGAACAGCCAAAGGGGCCTCAACCGCCTGGCCCCGCCGGCCTGGGACCCCAGGCCCCTGCTGAACCGCGCCCAGTTCGCGGCCGCCCTGACCGGATGCGGGCTCGACGAGCGCGCGATGGATGCCGCCTGGCGCGGCCCGTTCATCTGGAACGAGGCCAAGGACGCCTTCTTGGTCACCGCCGGCCAGGATTTCTACCTGGTGGACCTGAACGGCAAGCCCAGCGCCCGGCGGATCACCGGTTCCCCGGAGGCCAAGGAGGCCGCCTGCTTCAGCCCGGACGGCAGCCAGGTGGCGTACCTGCGCGGATCCGACCTCTACGTCACCGATCTGGCCGGCGCCAGGGAAACCCGGCTCACCACCGGCGGCGACGAGGACCACCTGAACGGGCGCCTGGACCGGCTCTACCAGGAGGAGATCTTCACCGGGAACAGCCCCAGGGCCTTCTGGTGGTCGCCGGATTCCAAGCGGATCGCCTTCCTGAACCTGGACGAAAGCCAGGTGCCCAGGTACTCCCTCATGGACGAGACCGCCCGGCCCCGGCTCGAGATCAGCATCCGCTACCCCCAGCCCGGCGATCCCAACCCATCGGTCCGGCTCGGCGTGGCCGAGCTGGACGGGCACGTCACCTGGATGCCGGACCCCTACCCCGATGAGGAGACCCTCATCGTCCAGGTGGGCTGGGATGCCAAGGGCCAGCTGGTCGCCAACCTCCAGGACCGGGCCCAGACCTGGCTGGAATGCGTGCGCTTCGAAGACAAGCCCAAGGTGCTGGCACGGGAGGACGGCCGGGGCGCCTGGGTCGACCGCCTGCCGCTGCCGGTCTTCCTCGAGGACGGCTTCCTGTGGCGCTCGGCGCGCACCGGCTTCTACCACCTCTACCGCTACGACGGCGAAGGCCGGCTCAAGGGCGCGCTCACCGCCGGCCCCTGGGACGTGCGCGCCATCCAGGGGGTGGACGAAAAGAACGGCAGGGTGTTTTTCACCGCCACCCAGCGCAACCCCATCGGCCTGGACGCCTATTCGGCCGATCTGGAGGCCGAAGCCCCCAACCAGAACCTGCGCCGCCTGACCGAAAAGCCCGGCACCCATGCCGTGGTCCCCAACGCCGCCTTCAGCGCCGCGGTGGACCTGTTCAGCGACCTGGACACCCCGCCCCAGCTGCTGGTGCTGGACGCCGAGGGCGGGGTGCAGCGCCAGGTGGACAGCGGCACCAGCCCGGCCTTCAAGGCCCTCCGCCGGGGCCGGGTCTCGTTCCAGCAGGTCATGAGCCGGGACGGCTTCCCGCTGGAAACCATGCTGGTGCTGCCGCCCGGCTTCGACCCGGCGAAGAAGTATCCGGTGTTCCAGTTCGTCTACGGCGGTCCGGGCATGCCGCTGGTGCGCAACGCCTTCAACCCCGACAGCCTCTGGTACCAGTTCCTGGCCCAGCAGGGCATCGTCACCTGGATCTGCGACAACCGCAGCGCCTCGGCCAAGGGCACCGCCAGCGCCCAGGGCATCTACCGGAACCTGGGCGCCCAGGAGCTGCGCGACCAGCTGGACGGCCTGGCCTGGCTGAAGGCCCAGGGCTGGGCCGACATGGGGCGGATCGCCCTGTGCGGCTACAGCTACGGCGGTTTCTTCACCGCCTACGCGCTCACCCACAGCAAGGCCTGGAAGCTGGGGATCATGGCCGCCCCGGTGGTGGACTGGCACCTGTACGACAGCATCTACACCGAGCGCTACCTGGGCCTGCCCGAGGACAACCCGGACGGCTACGCGGCCGCCTCGCCTCTGGAGGCCGCCGCCAACCTGTCGGGCCAGGTCCTGCTGATCCACGGCACCCTGGACGAGAACGTCCATCCGCAGCAGTCCATCCTGTTCCTGGACGCCCTGCAGAAGGCCGGCCTCAGCGCCCCGCTCACCCTGCTGCCCGGGTCGGGCCACCGTCCGCGCGCGCCCCAGCATCTGTGGGCGCTGTACCAGTCCATCTGGGAGTTCCTGCACAGGAACTTGTAGTAATTTGGGTTCCGCTATCTAATGAAGTCAAACCCCCGAGCGAATCCGGTGATCAAAAGGATCAACAAGTCCCAGCTCAGACTGGGAATGTACATCCACAGCCTCGATTGCGGATGGATGACGCATTCGTTCATCCGCAACCGCTTCGTGCTGCGCACCGAGGCGGACCTGAAGCGCATCCTCGCCAGCAACAGCGAAGCCATCACCATCGACACCTCAAAGGGGCTCGACACCCTGCCGGGGCCGGCGCCCCGCGAGGAACAGACCCCGCACCGGGAGGAGCTGGCCACCGCCCTGGACATCAAGCGCGAAGCCGACGGCATCATCCATGCCCTGCTCACGGACGTGCGCATGGGCCGGCAGATCCGGGTGGACCAGCTGGAGCCGGTGGTCATCCGGATCACCGATTCCATCCTGCGCAATCCGGGCACCCTGGTGAGCCTGTGCCGGCTGCGCCAGGCGGACCGCGCCACCTTCCAGCACTCGGTGAGCTCCTGCGCCCTGCTGATCATGTTCGGCCACCACCTGCACCTGGACCGGACGCTCCTGCACGAGGCCGGCCTCGGCGGGATGCTGCACGACATCGGCAAGATGCGGGTGCCCAACCACATCCTCAACAAGCCCGGCAAACTCACCGAGGAGGAGAGCGCGATCATGCGCGACCACGTGCGCCTGGGCCTGGAAACGCTCGGCCGGACCCCGGGCGTTTCCAGCCAGGTCATGCAGGTGGCGGCCGAGCATCATGAGCGGCTGAACGGCTCGGGCTACCCGCGCAAACTGCGCGGCTTCCAGATCTCGCCCCTGGGCCGGATGGCCACCATCGTCGACGTCTACGACGCCATGACCTCCATTCGCATCTACCACCCGGGCGTCGAGCCGGCCGACGCGCTCCAGCAGCTCTACCAGGGCAACCCCGGCGGGTTCGACGAAGACCTGGTGGAGCATTTCATCCAGGCCATCGGCATCTACCCGGTCGGTTCCCTGGTCAGGCTGGAAAGCAACCGCCTGGCCGTGGTGCTGGAACAGAACCAGGGCGGGCTGCTGCGCCCCGTGGTCCGGGTGGTGTACGACATCAGTCACGGCCAGCCCCTGGCGCCCTTCGACCTGGACCTCTCCGGAGCCGACAGCGACAGCGTCCTCGGGCACGAGGAACCGGCGCTCTGGGACCTGGATCCCCATGCCGTCCTGACCCTGCAGTTATGACCGGCCGGTGCCCCAGCACCAACTTACATTTGCCGCGCCTTGAGCTATGCTCCTCAGCGGGAGTCCGCCATGGCCGCCACCTTGAATCCCCTGTTCGACCACCTCCGGGACATGCATGACCACATGGCCTGGGCCGACGCCATCTGGTTCCACCTCTGGGCCAAGTCCGGGTTCCAGGAGGACCCCGAGCTGCTCCAGCTGGTGCAGCACACTGCCGATGTCCAGGGCGCCTTCCTCATGGTGCTGGACGGCGAGGAAGTGCTGTTCCCCGGTGAAAGGCCCACCCCCGAGTTCCACCGGCTGCGCGCGCTCACCCGGAGCAACCACGCAGCCTTCCGGGAGGTGTTCGCGACCCTGGAACCGGAAGGCCTGTCGCGCACCGTGCTGGTCCCCTGGTTCCCCGGCCGGCCGTGCCGGGTGACCGTGGCCGAAGTGCTCACCCAGGTGGCCATGCACACCCAGCACCACCGCGGCCAGCTCATGACCCGGCTCAAGGCGCTGGGCGGCAAGCCGCAGAACGTGGACTACATCATCTGGGCCTGGAAGGACCGGCCGGAGGGGCGCTGGGACTGAGGCCCGTTTTCTCGGCTTCCTCCTGGTCGGCTGGGACGACGCCCAGGGCGCCTGGCTGCTGAAGAACTCCTGGGACCCGAGCTGGGGCGTGGACGGTTTCATGTGGATCGCTTACGGCGCCAACAGCGTGGGCTACTCCGCGGCCTGGGTGACGGAGTGAGGTAAACTGCGGGTCGAGGAGCCTCCCTTGACCCGTGCCATGCCCCATTCCAAGCCGCCCAGGGCGTTCCAGGACATGGACCTGCCCCGGCTGGCCAGGCTGCTGGACGCGTCCTCGGTGCTCGGCCCCTGCCGCGACCTGGACACCCTGGGCCCGGCCCTGTTCCGGCTGCTGCGGGAGGAGCTGCCGGTGGACCGCCTGGCCCTTTGGTTCGGTGAGCCCGAGGAGGGCCTGGAGGTGATCCAGTGGGCGGCCCGGCTCGCGCCGGACGGCGTGCTGATCCCCGTGGAGCCTTCGCCCGGCTGGATCAGGCACACCCAGAACCTGCAGGAGGACCTCTGGAGCCTGGAAACCTCCGGCGCCAAGGCCTGCGCCAACCCGGTCCCGCCGGAGCTGCACAGCGAGTTCCCGGCCCTGGTCCTCCTGCCGGTGCGCACTGCCGACCGGCTGGTGGGCGGACTGAGCCTGGCCAGCCGGCGCAAGGGCGCCTTCCAGAGCGCGGGCCAGCCCTACCTGGTGTTCCTGGCCCGCTTCCTGGCCTCCTTCTCCCTGCGCATCCTGCGCGTGCGCCAGCTGGACGCGCTCAACCTGCGCCTGACCCAGGAACGGGACCAGCAGCGCATCCTGCTGGAGATCAACAACGAACTGGTGGAGCACCGGGAGCCCCGGGACCTGTTCCAGGCCATCTCCTCCACCCTGCGCCGGCACTTCCAGTACGACGGCATGATGCTGATCCTGGCCCAGGAAGGCGTCGCCGAGGCCCAGATCCGCTACCTGGACTTCCCCACCGGGCGCGGGCTCATGCAGGAGAACCAGATCCTCACGGTGCCCGACGGCCCCAGCCAGCGCGCCATGGATCTGCGCCAGCCGCTGGTGTTCACCCGGGCCGACCTGGACCGCTTTCCCGAGCCCATCCCCCAGGTGCTCATCCACGGCGAGGGGCTGTCCAGCCTGTGCGTCCTCCCGCTGATCTCGCGCTCGCGGGCGATGGGCACGCTCAATTTCGGCAGCCGGCGCGAGGGCGCGTTCACCGCCGAGATCACCGGCCTGCTGGCGAGCGTCGCGGCCCAGGTGGCCATCGCCCTGGACAACGCCTTCGCCTACCAGGAGATCCAGGCACTCAAGGACAAGCTCGCCGAGGAGAAGCTCTACCTGCAGGAAGAGATGGAGCGGGACTACGGCACCGAGATCGTCGGCCGCAGCCCCAGCCTGCAGCGGGTGCTGCGCCAGGTGGAGACCGTGGCGCCGTCGGACGCCACCGTGCTCATCCTGGGCGAGACCGGCACCGGCAAGGAACTGGTCGCCCGGGCCATCCACCAGCTCAGCCCGCGCAAGGACCGCGGCTTCGTCCAGATCAACTGCGCCTCCATCCCCGCCGGGCTGGTGGAAAGCGAGCTGTTCGGCTTCGAGAAGGGCGCCTTCACCGGCGCCCTCAGCCAGAAGATGGGCCGGCTCGAACTGGCCCACCAGGGCACCCTGTTCCTGGACGAGATCGGCGATCTGCCCCTGGAACTGCAGCCCAAGCTGCTCCGGGCCATCCAGGAGCGGGAGTTCGAGCGCCTGGGCAGCACCCGCGTGCAGAAGGTGGACCTGCGCCTGGTCACCGCCACCAACCGCGACCTGGCCGCCATGGTGCGCGACCGCAGCTTCCGCGCCGACCTGTTCTACCGCCTGAACGTCTTCCCCATCCACGTCCCGGCCCTGCGTGAGCGCAGGGAGGACATTCCGGTGCTGGTGCGCTACTTCACCCAGAAGTTCGCCCAGAGCATGCGCAAGCCCATCGACACCATCCCCACCCGGGCCATGGAAGCCCTGCTGGCCTGGCATTGGCCGGGCAACATCCGGGAGCTGGAGAACGTCATCGAGCGCTCGGTGATCCTCAGCCAGGGCCGGGAGCTGCAGGTTCCGGTGGCGGAGCTGCGCGACCGCGAAGAGGCCCCTGCCCCGCCGGACGACCTTGCGACCCTTGAGCAGGCCGACCGGGAGCACATCCTCAGGGCCCTGCGCGCGACCGGCGGCCGGGTCGGCGGCAAGGACGGCGCCGCCGCGCGCCTGGGCCTGAAGCGCACCACCCTGCAGAGCCGGATGGGCAAGCTGGGCATCGACGGGCGGGAACGCTGAGGCGATCGTCATTGCGGCGCCCGGCGCTTCGGCCCCAGCTAATGATCCGGGCTCGAATCTTTTCGTTCCAGAGCATTGGCGAGTTCGGCGCGGGAGATGATCACGGGCGGGACAACGGCCGCCGCAGGATCACTGGGTCATCGCCGCCGCCGCCCAGCGCGATGTGCCGGGCGAGCACCAGGCCCGCACCTTGCCGTCCCGGGCCTCCATCAGCTCGGAGATGGTCACGGCGGCGTTGATCAGCCCCACGTGGGTGTAGGCCTGGGGGAAGTTGCCCAGGAGCCGCCCGCTGACCGGGTCGATGTCCTCGGAGAACAGCCCGACCGGATTGGCAAACGCGCAGACCCGGTCGAACACCTCCACGGCCTGCTCCAGGCGCCCTGCCAGGGCCAGCGCCTCGGCCCACCAGAACGAACAGATGGTGAAGGCGCTGGTGGGGGCGCCGAAGTCGTCGGGGTTGCGGTAGCGCAGCATGAGCCCGTTCTCGGTGAGCAGGTCGCCGTAATGGTCGAGGGTGGCCAGGAAGCGGGGATCCCTGGGCTCGATCAGCCCCAGGGTCGGCAGCAGCAGCAGGGAGGCGTCGGGGAACACGCCGTCCAGGGTCTGGGTGAAGAAACCCAGATCGGCATTGAAGCCCCGCTGCAGGATCAGCGCCTGCTCCCGGTCGGCGATGGCTTCCCACTCCAGGGCCAGGGCGTTCTCCCGGAAGCTCCGGGCGATGGCGGCGCCCCGGTGGATCGCCGCCCAGCACATGGCCCGGGAAAAGGTGTAGTGGCCGAGCAGGCTGCGGAATTCCCAGATGGAGGTGTCGGGGTGCGGCGCCAGGACGATGGCCTCCTCCACCAGCCGGCGCACCAGCGGGAAGAACCGCAGGTTGCCTTCGTCATGCGCCAGCCTGGGGTCGTGCAGCATGGTCTCCAGGCAGAGCACCAGTTCCCCCATCAGGTCATGCTGGCGCTGCAGCACGGCGGCGTTGCCGATCCGCACCGGCCCCTGGCCGCCGAAGCCGGCGAGATGGTCGAGCACCTGCTCCTGCGCGGCCAGGCCGCCGTCGATGCCGTACAGCGGCTGGAGCGGGCCGGCCTCGGCCACGTTGCGCAGGTAGCGCAGGAACCGCTCGCCCTCGCGCAGGTGGCCGATGCGGCGCAGGGCCTCCACCACGAAGGCGGCGTCGCGCAGCCAGCAGTACCGGTAGTCCCAGGTCCGCTCGGTGCCGATGGCCTCGGGAATGCTGGTGGTGGCGGCGGCGATGATGGCGCCGGTATCCTCGAAGGCGTGCAGCTTCAGGCACAGGGCCGAACGCAGCACCATCTCCGGCTGGAACAGGGGCAGGCCGCAGGTCTTGGACCAGCGCTCCCAGCCGGCGTGGGTGTGCTCGAGCTCCTGGAGCACCCGGGACAGGGTCATGGGCGGCGCGGCGCCATAGGAGAGGCAGAGGTAGACCGGTCCGTCCAGGGTGAACTCCCGCCCGGCGGCGATGTAGCAGAGCGGCAGGTTGGTCTGCAGGAACAGCGGGCCGCCCGTCCCCTGCACCTCGATGCCGTCGTGCCCGGTCACGGTCCGGGTGGGGGCGCGGCCATAGTCCAGGCGCGGATCGAAGTCGATGGAAAGGCGGACCCGCCCGCCCACGGGCCGCAGCAGCCGGATCAGCCGGATCGGCCCCTCCTCGCCCCAGTCCTTGGGCAGCCGCGGCGCGAAATCGATCAGCTCCCAGCGCCCATCCCCCTGGGTGAAGCGGGTGCGGAGGATGTTGGTGTTCGGCAGGTAGGCCATCTCGCCCGCCACCTCCATCCCCTCGGACAGGATGCGGAACACTCCGCCGGCGCGCGCGTCCAGCAGCCGCGCGAACACCGACGGGGCGTCGAAGCGGGGCAGGCAAAGCCACTCCATGGCGCTGGTGGGCGCGATGAGCGCGAGCAGGCTGCCGTTGCCGATGAGGCCATGGTTCAGGGTGGGGATGGCGGTCATGGGCGGGTCCGGACGAAGCAGCCGGGCGCGGCTGGTTTGGGGTTGGGAAGAGGGGCGGTGTCCGGGGGGGTGGAACCGCACATGCAAATTAGACGCGCTTCCGGACCCTTCGTGCCGGGCCGGGAACCATATTTTTTACCAATGATCCCATGAGTGCCCATATTTCGGCAAAGTGCCCACATTTCGGCACAAGAACTCGGCACACGGCCTCAGCCTTTGATATAACATTTTTAATTATAATATTTACATTTAGGCATGGAACCTGCTTCAAGCCATGGCGTTGGAGGCTTTCATGTTACGCATCACCCCCAAGGAAAAGGACGCGAAGCTCACCCTTTCTCTGGAAGGCAAGCTCGCCGGGCCCTGGGTCGCCGAGCTGGCCAAGGCCTGGAGCGAATGGCAGGGCCGGGTCCAGCCCGGAGACGCGGTGATCGATCTGCGCCTGGTCTCGTTCGTGGACGAGGCCGGACGCGAACTGCTGGTGCAGTTGCACGGCGAGGGCTGCGCCCTGCTGGGCAGCGGCTGCTATGTGGGGCCGCTGGTGGATTCCATCAACCAGGGCCGGGAGACCGGAGCCGCGACCCGCTCCTGGTGCTGGATGGCCGTCCTCGGCCTGGCCGCCGCCGGCGCGCTTGCCGCGGCCGACGCCCCTCCGGTCCTGCCGCTCACCTTGAACCAGGCCCTGCGCACGGCCCTGGCGGAGAACCCGGAGATCCACCGCTCGCTGCTGGCCATCGCCCAGAGCCAGGAGGACCGCCGCAGCGCCGCGGGCGCCATGATGCCCAGCCTGGAAGCTGACGCCTCGGGCCAGCGGGCGCGGTTGAACCTGGATACCGAGCTGGGTTCGGCCACCCCCGGCGGCCCCATGATCGCCGGCCCCTACAACTGGGGCATCGCCAATGTCCAGGCCAGCGTGCCACTGTTCGACCTCAGCCTCTGGAACCGCTGGAAGGCGGCCGGGCACGGCGAGCAGTCCGCCCGGGCCAAGGCCGCGGAAACCCGGGAGGCGATCACCGCCCTGGTGGTGGGCCAGTACCTGAGGGCCCAGCGCTCGATGGAAGCCGTGAAGGCCGCCCAGTCCCGGGTGGCGCTGGCCCAGGCCCTGGACCAGCTGGCCCAGGACCAGCAGAAGAACGGCCTGGGCACCCGGCTCGACACCCTGCGCGCCCAGGTCCAGGTGCGCAACGAGCAGCAGCGCCTGATCCAGGCCGACACCGAGCTGCAGACCGCCCGGTTCGGGCTGGTCCGGCTGCTGAACCTCGACCCGGCCACCCAGGTGGACGTGGTCGACAGCCTCGCGGCCCCCATCATGCCCCAGTTCACCTTCCAGGAGGCCTACCAGAGCGGCATGCGCCAGCGGCCGGAACTGGCCGTGCTGGACGCCCAGGAGCAGGTGCAGACCCACCTCAAGGAGGCCGCCCACGATCTGGGCATGCCCACGGTGGTGGCCACCGGCAGCTACGGGACGTCGGGCCTGGAAGCCAAGCCCTGGGTCTCCACCTACACCGTGGGGATCGGCGTCCGGGTGCCGCTGTTCACCGGCGGCCGGGTCTCGGCGGAGACCGCCAAGGCCCAGGACGAGCTCGCGCGCATCCATGAGCAGCGCCGGGGCCTCGAGGCCCAGGTCAGCATGGAGGTGCGGGTGGCCCAGGCGGAGCTGACCGCCGAAGCCAGCGAGGTGGAGGTGGCCGGCCAGGCGGTGACCCTGGCCGAAGAAGCCCTGCAGCAGGCCCGCCACCGCTTCGAGGCGGGGGTCAGCAACAACATCGAGGTGATCCAGGCCCAGGATGAACTGGCCCGGGCCACCGACAACAAGATCAACGCCCTCTACCGGCTCAACCAGTCCCGCGCGGACCTGGCCCGGGCCATGGGCCAGTTGGAACCCCTTTTCGTACGCTGATGGAGCCCGTGATGTCCGAGAATGCCGAAACCCCCCAGACCCCCCAGACCCCCGTCGATGCCGCCGAAGCACCCAGCGGCCGCCGCCGGATCGCCCTCTTCGTCCTGCTGGCCGCCCTGGTGGTGGGCGGGGGCGTGATGTACTTCCACTACAAGGACCGGGTCAGCACCGACGACGCCCAGGTGGATGGGCACCTGGTGCCGGTCTCCTGCAAGGTCTATGGCAGCGTCGAGCAGATCCTGGTGGACGACAACCAGCCGGTCAAGGCCGGCGATCTCCTGGTGCAGCTGGATCCGCGCGATCTGCAGAGCAAGGTCGACCAGGCCGCGGCCGCCCTGGACCAGGCCCTGGCCCAGGTGCAGGGCGCCAGGGCCGATGACGACAAGGCCAAGGTCTCCCTGGAACAGGCCAAGAGCTCCGACCTGCAGGTGGCCGAAGCCAACCTGGACGCCCGCAAATCCACCCTGGACAAGGCCCAGGCCGATCTCAAGCGGGCCAAGCCGCTGGCCGACCGCCAGGAGATCTCCGCCCAGGAGTTCGACCACTACCGCACCCAGGCCGAGGTGGCCGAAAGCGAGTGGAAGGCCGCCCAGCGCCGCCTGGCCTCGGCGCGCCAGGAGGCCGACATCCGCAAGGCCAACGTCGGCTCCCAGGTGGCCAAGGTCGGCCAGGCCAACGCCGGGGTGGAGGCGGCCAAGGCCAATCTGGACGCCCTCAAGCTGCAGCTGAGCTATACCCGGATCACCGCCCCGGTGGACGGCGTGGTCACCCGCAAGTTCGTCGAACTCGGCCAGATCATCCAGCCGGGCCAGGGCCTGCTCACCCTGGTGCCGCTGCACCAGACCTGGGTCACCGCCAACTTCAAGGAGACCCAGCTGACCAAGGTGCACCCCGGCCAGCCGGCCGAAGTGACCATCGACATGAACAGCCAGGTGCTGAAGGGCACCGTCGATTCCGTGGCCGGCTCCACCGGCTCGCGCCTCAGCCTGCTGCCGCCGGAGAACGCCGTGGGCAACTTCGTCAAAGTGGTGCAGCGCATCCCCGTGAAGATCAAGCTCGATTCGGATGACGCCCAGAAAGTGGTGCTGCGCCCCGGCATGAACGTCGACGCCACCATTTTCACCAAGTAGACAGAAAGGCGCACCATGCAATCCAAGACCCACCACAGGGTCATCAACCCGTGGCTCATCGCCATGGTGGTGATGCTCGCCACCTTCATGGAGGTGCTCGACACCAGCGTGGCCAACGTGGCGCTGCCGCACATCGCCGGCAACCTCTCGGCCACGGTGGACGAGGCCACCTGGGTGCTCACGTCGTACCTGGTGGCCAACGCGGTGGTGCTGCCCCTGGGCGGCTACCTGTCCAGCCTGTTCGGGCGCAAGCGCTTCTACATGACCTGCGTGGGCATCTTCACCCTGTCCAGCATGCTCTGCGGCCTGGCCCCCAGCCTGCCCTGGCTGATCTTCTTCCGGGTCATGCAGGGCGTCGGCGGCGGCGCGCTGCAGCCCACCTCCCAGGCCATCCTGATCGAGACCTTCCCGCACCAGAAACGCGGCGCGGCCATGGCGTTCTACGGCATGGGCGTAGTGCTGGCCCCCATCGTCGGCCCGGTGCTGGGCGGCTGGATCACCGACAACTACAGCTGGCACTGGATCTTCCTGATCAACATCCCGGTGGGCATCCTGTCCCTGCTGCTCACCTACCGCATGGTGTTCGATCCGCCCACCCTCAAGCGGGTCTCGCTCAAGGAAGGCTTCCGCGTCGACTACCTGGGCATCGGGGTGCTCACCCTGGGCCTGGCCGCGCTGGAGATCGTCCTGGACGAAGGCCAGCGCCGGGACTGGTTCGGCTCCAACCTCATCATCACCAGCGCCATCGTCGCCGTGGTCTGTCTGGTGGGGGTGGTGTTCTACCTGCTGAAGAAGGACCACCCGATCATCGACCTGCGCCTGCTGAAGGACCGCAATTTCGCCGTGTCCACGGTGATGCTGTTCGTGCTGGGCTTCGTGCTCTACGGCTCGCTGGCGCTGCTGCCGATCTTCCTGCAGACCCTGCTCGGCTACACCGCCTCGCTCAGCGGCTGGATCCTCAGCCCCGGCGGCATGGTGATCCTGGTGATGATGCCGGTGGTGGCCGTGCTGCTGCGCCATTCCGACACCCGCTTCCTGATCGCCACCGGCTTCGTCACCTGCGGCCTGGGCCTGCTCTGGATGTCGAAGTTCACCCTGGACGTCGACTTCAGCACCGCCATGTATTCGCGCATGGTCCAGAGCCTGGGCCTGGCCTTCCTGTTCGTGCCCATGAACGTGACCGCCTTCCAGAACATCACGCCCGACAAGACCAGCTACGCCTCGGGCATGCTCAACCTGGTGCGCAACATCGGCGGCTCCACCGGCATCGCCCTGGTGAGCACCATCCTGGCGCGCCGCTCCCAGGTGCACCAGGCCAACCTGGTGGCCAACCTGACCCCGGGGAGCCTCCCCTACCAGGGCTTCCTGGCCCGCTCCAGCCAGGCGCTGGTGCAGCACGGTTCCTCCGGGCCCGACGCCGCCCGCCAGGCCCAGGGCCTGGCCTACGGCACCCTGCTCAGGCAGGCCAACATGATGGCCTTCGCCGACACCTTCTGGATCATGGGCGTCTTGTGCATCTCCCTGCTGCCGCTGATCTTCTTCATGCGAAAGACGCACGCCGGCCGGGGGCCGCTGCCGGCTGAACATTGACCGCCGGCTGCCGGCAGCAGTGCCAGCCCCAGGCCAGGCCCGCCGCCAGCAGCAGCCAGCCGATGGGGGAACGCGCCGCCAGCTTGCAGTCCTGCCAGGAAGGCAGCGCAGCGTAGACCAGGTTGGCGATGAGGTAGATGATCAGGGCTTCGCGGCCATCGAACACCGGCTGGGCCGCCAGCCGCCAGCGCACCAGCGCGTAGGCGGCCGGCAGCATCAGCAGCGGCGCCATGCCGATGAAGAAGGCGTTGTACCAGGTGAGGTTGCGAAAGCTCACCGAGCCCATCTCCCAGCCCCGCCCGTCCGGCCCGCGCCGGGGCAGCAGGTTGAAGCCCGCCGGTTCGCCGCGCAGCAGCAGGCCGAGCACCAGGTGGCAGCACTCGTGGGCGAGCGTCCCGGGCAGCACCAGGATGGCGAAGACCGGGAAGATCCGGCGCATCCAGTGGAACAGCCCGAGCATGCCCACCAGGGCCGCCAGGAAGAGCCACTGGGCGTTCGGGCTAGGCATCGGCCGGCGCCATCAGCTCGGGCCCCTCGTTGCGCGCGTCGCCCACCTTCCGGCCCACCGGGTAGCAGCGCAGCAGGCCCTCGGGGCACGGCCGCAGCAGCGCCTTGAGCAGCGCGGGCGGCGTGGCCGGATCCAGCCAGGCGGCATGGTCGGCCCGGGCCAGGATCACCGGCATCCGGTCGTGGATCGGCGCCATGAGCGCGTTGGCGCTGGTGGTGATGATCGTGCAGGTATCCAGCACCCCGTCCGGACCCTCCCACCGGTCGCGCAGCCCGGCGAACCCCAGCAGCGCGCCGTCGGCCGTGAGGAAGCAGTACGGCTGCTTGGCGGCCCCGGCCCGCGCCTGCCATTCGTAGAACGCGTCGGCCGGGATGATGCAGCGGCCGCGCCGGAACGGGGCGCGGAAGGACGGCTTGTCCGCCACGGTTTCGCCCCGGGCGTTGGCCAGCCGCGCGCCCTGGGCCGGGTCCCTGCTCCAGGACGGCACCAGCCCCCACCGGTGCAGGGTGATCACCCGCCCGGCCGGCGTCATCACCACCACCGGCACCGGGGCCGTGGGGGCCAGGTTGTAGCGCGGTTCGAACGCCGTGAGCGCCTCGGCCGCGAACTGGGCGGCGACGTCCTCCATGAGCGAATGCAGGTTGTACCGGCCGCACATGGCTACTGGGCGGCCCGCAGGTAGTCGCCCACCGCCCGCTCCATGCCGACCAGCAGGGCATGGCTGATCAGGTGGTGGCCGATGGAGACCTCCGTCAGGTTCGGCACCCGCCGCACCATCAGGGGCAGGTTCAGATGGGTCAGGTCGTGCCCGGCGTTGACCCCGAGGCCGCACTGCTCCGCCGCTTCGGCGCTGCGGATCACCCGCTCCAGCTCCGCGGCGGGGTCGCCCCGGGTGAACGCCGCGGCGTAGGGCTCGGTGTAGATCTCGATCCGGTCCGCGCCGATGCTCGCGGCGGCGCGCACGCTGGCGACGTCGCCCGGCTCCACGAACAGGCTGACCCGGATGCCCTCCTCCTTGATCCGGGCCACCACCGGCGCCAGCAGGAAGGCCCAACGGTGCACCGCCCAGCCGTGGTTGCTGGTCACTTCGCCGGGCTGCACCGGCACCAGGGTGCACTGGGTGGGCCGGCATTCCAGCACCAGGTCCAGGAACTCCTCGCGCACATCCCCTTCGAAATTGGTTTCCACGGCCCGCACCGCGCTGGCCACCGCGCGCGCATCCTCCGGCGTGATGTGGCGCCGGTCCGCCCGCGGGTGGACGGTGATGCCCTGGGCGCCATAAGCGATGATGTGCCCGACGAACGCCATGAGGTCCGGCGTGCCGCCGCCCCTGGCGTTGCGCAGGGTAGCGATCTTGTTGACGTTGACGCTGAGTTTGGCCATGCCCGTCCTTCCATTGCCCGTTTGTCCTTCCAATTCTAGGACCAGAGCAACCGCAAACGGGATGTTTAGCTAATTATTACATTAATTCTATATAGCATAATTTTCTTCATTCCATTTTGAATTAGGACCGATACTGGGACTCAGGATCTCCCAGTACTTTTGTACGTCTGCCCGCTTGTTTTGCCGGCGTTTTCAGCAACTTTTTCAAGCTTTGTTTCAAGGAGTCCGTTTTGCGTAGACGGTCCCGTATCTCCTTACTGGTGTTGCTGGGCTGCGCCCTGAATGCCGGTCCTGTCACTCCCGCCGATCCGATTCCGCTCAAGGTCGCCGCCGCGCTTCCCCTGGAGGATCCGCAGTACCTGGAGCGGCCCGGCAACGTGCCCCCTGCCCTGGCCTCGGCCCGGCAACTGGGGCCGGCCGACGCCCGGGCCCCCATGGACCGCATGATCCTGGCGCTCAAGCTGGCGCCCGGGGCCGAGGCGCGCCTGGAGCGGCGGCTGGCCGACCTGCAGGACAGCGGTTCGCCCAGCTTCCACCAGTGGCTCACCCCGGAGCAGTTCGGGGCGGAGTTCGGGCCCGCGCCGGAGGCCATCGGGCGGGTCACCGACTGGCTGCAGGAGAACGGCTTCCAGGTGGACGAGGTGGCCGCGGGCAGGCTCTCCGTCACTTTCTCCGGAACGGTGGACCAGGTGGAGCGGGCGTTCCGCACGCCCATCCGCACCTTCAGCCTGGACGGCAAGCTGCGCCAGGGCAACGTCCGGAACCCGGCCATCCCGCGCGCCCTGGCCGACGTGGTGGAGGGCGTGGTATCCCTGCACAACGTGCCGCACCCCGCCATGAACCGCGGCTTCGTCCCGGCCGCCAAGGACCCGAAGGACCCGGACAACCACGACCTGACCCCGGGCGATTTCGCCGCCATCTACAACCTCAAGCCGCTCTACAAGGAGGGCATCGACGGCAGCGGGGTGAGCGTCGCCATCGTCGGCCGGACCCACATCCCGCTCGCCGACATCACCACCTTCCGCCGGGAGTTCGGGCTGCCGCGCAAGGACCCGGAGATCCTCATCAACGGCCCCGATCCCGGCGACCTCGGCATGGACGAGGACGGCGAAGCCGACCTGGACGTGGAATGGGCCGGGGCCGTGGCCAGGAACGCCAATATCCGCCTGGTGGTGTCCGGTTCCACCGACAGCACCGACGGGATGGACCTTTCGGCCCAGTACATCGTGAACCACAACCTCGCCCCGGTCATGAACACCAGTTTCGGCCAGTGCGAATCCCGGATGGGCGCCACCGAGATGGCCTTCTTCCGCAACCTGTGGGTGCAGGCCGCGGTCCAGGGCATCAGTTCCATGGTCGCCTCCGGCGACAGCGGCCCGGCCGGATGCGACGGCGGCAACGACGACTCCGGCTCCGGCCCGGCGGTCTCCGGGCTGGCCTCCACCCCGTTCAACCTGGCGGTGGGCGGCACCCAGCTGAACGAAGGTTCCGGCACCTACTGGCGCAACCGGAAGGATCCGGACCAGTCCTCGGCCATCGGCTACATTCCGGAACAGGCCTGGAACGAAAGCGGCAGCGCCGGCGGCACTGGCCTGTGGGCCTCCGGCGGCGGGCCTTCCGGCAAGTACCTGAAACCCTGCTGGCAGTTGGCGAAGGGCGTGCCCGGCGGCATCAAGTACCGCTGCACCCCCGACGTGTCCCTGACCGCCGCGGGCGGCCACGACGGCTACGCGGTGGAAACCGGCGGCATGCGCGCCACCGTGGGCGGCACCTCCTGCTCCAGCCCGGCCTTCGCCGGGATCATGGCCCTGGTGGTGCAGAAGACCGGCGAACGCCAGGGCAACCCCGGCCCCGCCCTGTACAACCTGGGCAACGCCCAGTTCAGGGGCGCCGGGCCGCTGGTGTTCCACGACACCCTGGTGGGCGACACAACGGTGCCGGGCACCCAGGGCTACCCCTGCACGCCGGGCTATGACATGGCCACCGGCCTGGGCAGCGTGGACGCCCAGGCCCTGGTGGGCGCCTGGCGCAACGGCCTGGGCAACAACGTGGAGGCGGTCATCCAGCAGCCCGCCGCCGACCTGACCATCGATAGCGGCACCGCGGTGGCCTTCCAGGGCCTCGGCCAGGAAAGCAACCCCAACGCCGCCCTCAGCTACCGCTGGGACTTCGGCGACGGCGGCAACGCCCCGGGCGCCGCCGTCAGCCATACCTACCGCAACGCCACCCAGGGGCTCGCCAACTGCCTGGTCACCTTCACCGCCGCCGACGGCACCGGCGCCCAGGGCTCGGACACCCGCACCATCAAGGTCCTGCCCGTGCTGCCGCCGGGCGAGCTGATCGCCAACGGCGGGTTCGAGTTCGGCACCGTGGGCTGGGCCGCCCAGGACGTGTCCATCGGCAGCAACAGCGGCGTCGATCCGCACCAGGGCCAGGGCGACGCCTGGTTCTCCGGATGGCAGAACGGCACCCCGGAGGTGCTCCGGCAGACCGTGCGCATCCCGGCCGGGGCGGGCTCGGTCCGGCTGAGCTACTGGCTGCACGTGGAACCCTACGGCGACGCCCCCGGGATGCTCGACAGCTTCCAGGTCAAGGCGCGCGCCGGCGGCCGGCTGGCCATCCTTGGCACCCTGTCCAACCTGGACGGCGCCCCGGGCTACCAGCAGCACAGCCTCGACCTGAGCGGCTACCGCGGCCAGACGGTGGAGCTGTCGTTCGTCGCCCAGGACTCCCCCATGGGCGTGAACACCTCCTTCACCCTGGACGACGTCAGCCTGGTGGCACAATGAGCGGGAGCCGCCGTTGAAGGTTCCGCCCCGAGCGTGGCTGCCGGCCGTGCTGGCCCTGGCGCTCCTGCCGGCCCCAGCCTGGGACTTCCGCCCCCCAGGCAACGTGCCGGCGGCGCTCGCCTCGATCCGGACCCTAGGCCCGGCGGACCCGGGCGCGCCCATGGCGCGCATGATCCTGGCGCTCAAGCTGGCGCCCGAGGCGGAAACCCGGCTGCGGCAAAGGCTGGCCGACCTGCAGGACATCGGTTCGGCCAACTACCACCGGTGGCTCAGCCCGGAACAGTTCGGGGCCGAGTTCGGGCCCGCCCCGGAAACCATCGGGCGGGTCACCGGCTGGTTGCAGGAGAGCGGGTTCCAGGTCGATGACGTGACCGCGGGCAGGCTTTCGGTCACCTTTTCCGGCACGGTGGCCCAGGTGGAGCGGACCTTCCGCACCCCCATCCGCCGGTTCGAGCTGAACGGGGTGGCGCGCCAGGGCAACCTGCTGGACCCGGCCATCCCGCGCGCCCTGGCCGGCGTGGTGGCGGGGGTGGTCTCCCTGCACAACATCCCGCGCAGCGCCCAGAACCTGGGCTTCGCCGCAGTGCCGCCAAACGGGCACAACCTGACGCCGGCGGCCTTCGCCACCATCTACAACCTCGGCCCGCTGCACCAGGCGGGCACCGACGGCCGCGGGGTCAGCATCGCCGTGGTCGGCCGGACCCACATCCCGCTCACCGACGTGGCCAGGTTCCGGCAGAAATACGGGCTGCCGGCGCTGGTGCCCGAAATGATCATCAACGGCGCCGACCCGGGCGATCTGGGCAGCAGCGAGGACGGCGAGGCCAACCTGGACGTGCAGTGGTCCGGCGCCGCGGCCCCCGCGGCCGGCATCCGCCTGGTGATCTCCGCCAGCACCGCCGCCACCGACGGCGTGGACCTCTCGGCCCAGTACATCGTGAACCACAACCTGGCCCCGGTCATGAGCACCAGCTTCGGCCAGTGCGAACCGCGCATGGGCGGCGCCGAGCAGGCCTTCTACAAGAACCTGTGGGCCCAGGCCGCCGCCCAGGGCATCACCTCGGTGGTCGCCTCCGGCGACAGCGGGCCGGCCGGCTGCGACAACGGCCAGGAAAGCGCCGGTTCGGGCCGGGCGGTGTCGGGGCTGGCCTCCACCCCCTACAACGTGGCGGTGGGCGGCACCCAGCTGGACGAAGGCTCGGGCTGCTACTGGAAGGGCGCCGCGGCCCTCGGCTACATCCCGGAACGGGCCTGGAACGAAAGCGCCAGCATCCCAGGCGGTTCCGGGCTCTGGGCCACGGGCGGCGGCACCTCCAGCCTGTATCCGAAGCCCGGGTGGCAGGTCGCCCCCGGGGTGCCCGCCAACGGCCCCCAGTACCAGTACCGCTGCCTGCCCGACGTGGCCCTGGCCGCGGCCTTCCGCCACGACGGCTACCTGATCGAGAATGGCGGCGGCCCCCAGGTCACCGGCGGCACCTCCTGCTCCGCCCCGGCCTTCGCCGGCATCCTGGCCCTGGTGGTGCAGCGGGCGGGGCGCCAGGGCAACGCCAATCCGGCCCTGTACCGCCTGGGCAGCGCCCAGTACCGGGGCACCGGCCAGGCCGTGTTCCACGACATCACCGCCGGCGCCAGCTGCGTGCCCGGCACCCAGGGCTATGACGCAAGGCCGGGCTACGACCTGGCCACCGGCCTGGGCAGCGTGGACGCGGAGGCCCTGGTCGGCGCATGGAGCGCCTCCACCGGCGCCAACGTCAATGCGGTGATCCGCCAGCCCGGGTCGGACCTGACCGTCGCCGCCGGCACCACCGTCCAGTTCCAGGGCTCCGCCCAGGCCAGCGACCCCGGGGCCGGGCTCAGCTATGCCTGGGATTTCGGCGACGGCGGCGCCGGCACGGGGGTGGCCTGCAGCCATGCCTACCTGAACCCCACCTCCGCCCCGATCACCAACCTGGTCACCTTCACCGCCCGGGACAGCACCGGCGCCCAGGGCTGCGACACCCGGAACCTCACCGTGCTGCCGCAGCCGGCCCCGGGCGAGCTGATCGTCAACGGCGGGTTCGAACTGGGCAGCCTGGGCTGGACCGGCCGGGGCGTCGTCATCGGCGACAACCCGGCGGCGCCGGCCCACCAGGGCAGCGCGGACGCCTGGTTCCCCGGCAACCGCAGCGCCGCCGCCGTGCTCCAGCAGACCGTGCGGATTCCCGCCGGCGTGGCCGCGGCCCGGCTCACCTTCTGGCTGCACCTGGACACCCGGGAGACCGCGCCCACGGCGCTGGACCTGTTCGCCGTCAAGGCGCGCGGCGCCGATGGCCGGCTGGCCATCCTGGGCGGCATCACCAACCTCCAGGCCGGGCTGGGCTACCAGCAGTCCAGCCTCGACCTGGGCGCCTACAAGGGCCAGCAGGTCCAGCTCTCCTTCGTCGCCTACCGTTTTTCCGGCGGGCTCACCACCAGCTTCGTGCTGGACGATGTGAGCCTGATCGCCAGGTAGCCGGGGAGGCTGTCCAAGTCATACCGTGGGCAGGCTCCTGCTTATACCGAGGCGTCCGTTGTCCCGGGCCTCGCGCCGACCCAACGCGGGTCCCGGGACCAGGCCCTGACCCACCGGTACTCGGAAGCTAAAACCGTGCTCGCAAGCTGCGCGCGCTTTGAGCTTCCGAGTTTGCCGTCGAAGCCGCACATAGCTTTGAGTTCGGTGCTTTAGCGACAAATGGCTGGAAGGCCATTCCACCTGGGTTGGGCCCGACCGGGGCGTTGACCCACCGAGGTTTGCGATGGTGCGGCGCTTCGGTGCAGGCCGCACCGGCCGGGTTGGCTTTGTCATCATCACCAGCGGGAGCCAGGAGAAAGGGTGGGCTCGGCAATGCGTAGAGTCGTCAGGTGCAACGCGAGTAATTTGCGATCGCTTCTGGCGCTGACCCGGAACAGGCCAATCAGGCTCGGAAATCGGTTGAAGCGAGTGTGAACATGTTCAGCCCAGAGCAGGATGAGTCCATCCTTCGAGAGGCCGGTTTCTCCGATGTCAGGCTTTTCTATGCTGCCTTCACTTGGCGTGGCTGGGTCGCTCACGCCTGAGGGAAAGGCCTATACCATTGAATCTCAGGATGCACGCACGGCTCCCGGAGAGACACAAGATCAAGGTCGCAATGGTCGGTGCTCAATCAAGTGCGATGCAGATTCCAACCAAAAGCAAGGGCGTCCATGCCTAACCGGAGCGTTCGAACTCAGACACCGCCCTGTTTCTGACCCATCGAGCCGGTATCATCATGCCATCGGCCAATCTCCCTTCAGCGCGCCGCCAGGGCGGTGCCGCTCAACGCTGGCGTTGGGCGAGACGGAGCCACCCTCCCGTCGGCTTCGACGGCAAACTCGGGATTTAAGATCGCGCGCAGCTTGCGAGCACGATCTTAAATCCCGAGTACCGATGGGTCAGGGCCGGGTCCCGGGACCCGCGTTGGGTCGGCGCGAGGCCCGGGACAACGGACGCCTCAGCAAGGCTACCGGGTCAGCTTGCGGTAGTGGATCCGGTGCGGGCGCTCGTCCAGGCCGAGCTGTTCATGGCGGTAGGCTTCGTACTGGGAGTAGTTGCCGTCGAAGAAGACCACCCGGCTGTCGCCCTCGAAGGCCAGGATATGGGTGGCCAGGCGGTCCAGGAACCAGCGGTCGTGGCTGATGATGACGGCGCTGCCGGCGAAGCTTTCGATGGCCTCCTCCAGGGCGCGCATGGTGTTCACGTCCAGGTCGTTGGTCGGTTCGTCGAAGAACAGCACGTTGGCGCCGCTCTTGAGGGTGAGCGCCAGGTTCAGGCGGTTCTGCTGGCCGCCGGAGAGCTCGCGCACCTTCTTCTGCTGGGCCTCCCCGGAAAAGCCGAACTTGGACATCCAGGCCCGGCCGTTGACCAGCTTGCCGCCCATCTCGATCATGTCGCTGCCGCCGGTGACCGCCTCGTAGACGCTCTTGTCCGGATCCAGCCCCTGGCGCAGCTGGTCCACCACGGCCATCTTCACCGTCTCGCCGATGCGGATGCCGCCCGCGTCCGCGGCCTCCTGGCCGGCCAGCATGCGGAACAGGGTGGTCTTGCCGGCACCGTTGGCGCCGATCACCCCAAGGATGCCGCCCCGGGGAATGGCGAAGCTCAGATCCTCGAACAGCACCTTGTCGCCGTAGGCCTTGCTGACCCCGTCGAGTTCGGCCACCAGGTCGCCCAGGCGCGGGCCGGCGGGGATGAAGATCTCCAGGTCCTTCTCGCGCTGGGCGTTCTCCTGGCTGAGCAGGGTCTCGAAGCTGGAGATGCGCGCCTTGCTCTTGGCGTGCTGGCCCTTGGGCGACATGCGGATCCACTCCAGTTCGCGCTCCAAGGTCTTTTCGCGCTTGTGGTCGCCCTTCTCCTCCAGCGCCAGCCGCGCCTGCTTCTGTTCCAGCCAGCTGGAGTAGTTGCCCTTCCAGGGGATGCCTTCGCCCCGGTCCAGCTCCAGGATCCACTCGGCCACGTGGTCCAGGAAGTAGCGGTCGTGGGTGACGGCGATGACCGTGCCCTCGTAGCGCTGCAGATGCAGCTCCAGCCAGGCCACGGATTCCGCGTCCAGGTGGTTGGTCGGCTCGTCCAGCAGCAGGATGTCCGGCTTCTGCAGCAGCAGCCGGCACAGGGCGACCCGCCGGCGCTCGCCGCCGGACAGCACGGCGATGGGGGTGTCCGGCTCCGGGCAGCGCAGGGCATCCATGGCCTGCTCCAGCTGGGCATCCAGATCCCAGCAGTCCAGGGTGTCGATCTGGTCCTGCAGGACCCCCTGGCGTTCCAGCAGCGCCTCCATGTCCGCCTCGGGATCGCTGAACTTTTCGCTGATCTCGTTGTACTCGCGCAGCAGCGCCACCTTGGCCGCCGCGCCCTCCTCCACCACTTCGCGCACGGTCTTGCCGTTGTCCAGCACCGGCTCCTGCTCCAGCAGCCCGGTGGTGTAGCCCTTGGACAGCACCGCCTCGCCGTTGAAGTCCTGGTCCACCCCGGCCATGATCCGCAGCACCGTGGATTTGCCCGAGCCGTTCAGGCCCAGCACGCCGATCTTGGCGCCGAGGAAATAGGACAGGGAGATGTCCTTGATGACGGGCTTGCCGTTGTAGATCTTGCTGACCCGCATCATGGAATAGATGATCTCGGGCTGGTCTGCGGGGCGTTTGGCCATGGGGTGCATCCTAATTAAGTCCCTATCTTGCCACGAAAGCGCCAGGTCTTGACCCAGGTCAAGGCGCCGCCCGGCGCGATGGGTCAACCTGGAGTCCTGGGAGAACGCCATGGAACGCCAGATCATCCGGATCGATGAGGAGAAGTGCGACGGCTGCGGCCAGTGCGCCAAGGGCTGCCCGGAAGGGGCGCTGCAGATGATCGACGGCAAGGCCCGGCTGGTCAGCGAGATCACCTGCGACGGCCTGGGCGCCTGCATCGGTGAATGTCCCCGGGGCGCCATTCTTCTGGAGACCCGCGAAGCGGCCCCCTACGACGAGCGCGAGACCCTCGACCACCTCCTGCCCATGGGCGCCAGCACGCTGCGGGCGCACCTCAAGCACCTGCGCGACCACGGCCAGGCCGCCTACCTGGACCAGGCCATGGCCTGCCTGGCGGAGCGGGGCATCGCCGTGCCGGCCCCGGCGGCGCCGCATGCCTGCCCGGGCTCCGCCCCCCGGGCCCTCGCCCCCCGGCCGGCCGCCCCCGCCGGGGGCCGGTCCAGCCAGCTCTCCCAGTGGCCGGTGCAGCTGCACCTGATCGCCCCCCAGAACCCGGTCTTCCACCAGGCCGATCTCCTGCTGGCCGCCGACTGCACCGCTTTCGCCATGGCCGATTTCAACCAGGCGTGGCTGCCCGGCAAGAAACTGGCCATCGCCTGCCCGAAGCTGGACGGCAACCAGGAGGTCTACCTGGCCAAGCTCACCGCCCTCATCGATGAGGCCCAGTTGAACAGTATCACCGTGATGATCATGGAGGTGCCCTGCTGCGGCGGGCTGCTGCGCACCGCCCAGGCCGCGGCGGCGCGGGCCGCCCGGAAAGTGCCCATCAGGCTGGTGGTGGTGGGGGTGGACGGCGCCGTGCGGCGGGAAGGCTGGGTCGCGTAGCCATATCAAACAGCAGATATGGCCCAAGTGAGGTGAAGTCCAGGTAGTATTTTCGGGGAGGACTTCATGACTTCGTCAAACGTGGCTCCGCGCGATTGGTCATTTCAGCCGCAGAGCGTGATCATCGGGACCGGCAGCTGCATCCCCGCGCGAGCCATCTTGAACGAAGATTTCATCAACCACACCTTTTTTGAAGACTACGGCAAGCCCTTCGCACCGGAGGCCATCCCGAAGATCGTCGCCAAGCTCCGGGAGATCACCGATATCTCGGAACGGCGCTACGTCACCGACGACCTGGTGGCCTCCGACCTGGCCTTCGAGGCGGCCGGCAAGGCGCTGGGCTCGGCCGGCATCGATCCGGAAACCCTGGACTACATCATCGTCGCCCACAACTTCGGCGACGTGCAGGCCGGCAACCTGCGCACCGACATGGTTCCCAGCCTGGCCGCCCGGGTGAAGCACAAGCTGCGCATCGTCAATCCCGCCTGTGTCTGCTATGACCTGGCGTTCGGCTGCCCCGGCTGGCTGCAGGCGGTGATCCAGGCCGACTACTACCTCCGCTCCGGAGACGCCAAGCGCGCCCTGGTGATCGGCAGCGAAACCCTGTCGCGCATCGCCGACCCCTACGACCGGGACAGCATGATCTACGCCGACGGCGCCGGCGCCGTGTTGCTGGAGGGGCGCCTGTGCCCGGAGCGGGTGGGCATCCTGGCCCACGCCGTGCGTTCCGACACCCTGGAGCATGCGCACCTGCTCTGGATGGGCGGTTCCTACAACCCCGATTCCGGCGACCACCACCTGTGCCTGAAGATGCAGGGCCGCAAGCTCTACGAGTACGCCCTGACCACGGTCCCCGGCGTGGTCCGGCAGAGCCTCGAGCGGGCCGGCCTCCAGCTGGCCGATGTGGACAAGGTGCTGCTGCACCAGGCCAACGGCAAGATGGACGACGCCATCCTCAAGCGCCTGTTCCGGCTCTACGGCGTCAAGGAGATCCCCGCCGGCATCATGCCCATGACCATTTCCTGGCTGGGCAACAGCTCGGTGGCCACCCTGCCGACCCTGCTCGACCTGATCCAGCGCGGCGAGCTGGCCGACCAGGCCCTGGCCAGCGGCACCACGGCGGTGTTCGCCTCGGTGGGCGCCGGGATGAACATCAATTCCGTGGTCTACCGCTGCCCATAGCGCCGGCCGGAGGCATCTGATCAGAGCGGGGCCGCGCCCCGCCCGATGAGGAGCCCCGCCATGTCCCGCCCATTCCATCGCGCCGCCCTCCTGCTGGCCGCGCTCGCCGTTCCCGTGCTTGGCCGGGATGGCTATGCCTTGGTGACCGAACCCGACCAAGGCCTGGCGCCCATCACCAGCCTGATCTCGTCCGCCCGGGCGTCCATCGACCTGACCATGTACGAGCTGCTGGACCCCGCCGTCACCGGCCTGCTGGACCAGGCGGCGGCCCAGGGCGTGCGGGTCCGGGTCATCCTCGACCAGAACCACAAGCAGCAGGCCAACACCCCCGCCTACAACGACCTCACCGCCAACGGGGTCGCGGTGCACTGGGCCAACCCGGACTACGCCTGCACCCACCAGAAGACCCTCACCGTGGACGGCGCCAGCTCAGCGGTCATGAGCCTCAACTTCACCCCCCAGTACTACGGCAGCAGCCGCGACTTCGCGGTGATCACCGACGATGCCGCGGATGTCTCGGCGATCGAGGCGACCTTCGACGCCGATTTCCTGGACGCGCCGATCGTTCCCGAAGCCGGCGACAACCTGGTGTGGAGCCCCACCAACGCCCAGGCCAGCCTGCTCGGCCTCATCAACGGCGCCGGCACCACCCTCCTGGTGGAGAACCAGGAGATGTCCGACGCCGCGGTGGTCAGCGCCCTCTGCGCCGCCGCCGGGCGCGGCGTTTCGGTGCGCATCTGCATGACCGACCGGGGCTCGTACCACCGGCAATTCGACCAGCTTCAGGGCGCCGGAGCCGAGCTGGCCTTGTATCCCGCCAGCGCCCCCCTCTACATCCATGCCAAGGTGGTGCTGGCCGACTACGGCACGGCCGGCGCCCGGGTGTTCATCGGCTCGGAAAACTTTTCCCGGGCCTCCCTCACCGAGAACCGGGAACTGGGCCTGATCATCCCGGACCCCGGGGTCATGGCCGCGATCAACGCCACGCTGGGCGCCGATTTCGCCGGCGGCCAGCCCTATTGATGGCTGCTGCTGCTCTGGCTCACCAGCTTGATCAGCAGCGTGTCGTCGCGCCCGAACTTGAGGATGGTCATGATCGCCGTGGAGCCCTTGGCGTCCTTGTGCACATAGTCCCAGGAGCAGGTGATGCTGCCGTCCTCGGCGCTGGTGGAGGTGGTGGAGGGCTCCCCGAACAGGGCGATGGCTTCGGCCCGGGTCGTGACGCCCCGTTGCAGCCCTTCCAGCACTGCGTGGTCGATCCGGCGGCCGCTCTCGATGACCGGGGCCGGCGCCGGGACGGCGCAGCCGAGCCCCGCCAGCACCCCGAGGCCTGCGCAGATGGTCGGAAGGTTCCTTGCGGTCATGGCGGGTTCCGGAAGAGGGTTGCCTTCAAGAATAAACCTGTATCAAGTGGAACCACGCCGGCCATGTCCAAATGTCTACTTGACTGATCGGTCCAAAACCTTAAACTCTCCCCATGGCACGATCCAAGGCATTCGACGAGGACGCGACCCTGCAGAGGGCCATGACCCTGTTCCAGGCCAAGGGCTTCGAAGCCACCTCGATCCAGGACCTGGTGGAGCACCTGGGCATCAACCGCCAGAGCCTCTACGACACCTTCGGCGACAAGCAGGCCCTCTACCTGGCCAGCCTGGAGCGTTATGGCGGCGCCATCCACCGGCGCTTCAGGGAACTGCTGGAAGGCCCGCTGCCGCTGCGCAAGGCCCTGGGCTCCCTGTTCGCCCTGGCGGTGGAGCGGTTGCTCTCTCCCGAAGGGCAACCCTGCCTCATGGCCCATGCCGCCCTGGAACGCGACGGCGACCCCGCGACCTGCCTCTGCGTGCGCGGCAACCTGAACCAGTCCTTCGCCCTGTTCGAAGCGCGCCTGGTGCGGGCCCAGGCCGACGGAGAACTGGGCCCGGGGCACGACCCGGCCGCCCTGGCCCGCTACCTCCAGAACGCCTTCCACGGCCTTCAGGTCACCGCTCGTTCCGGCGCCAGCCGGAGTGATCTGGAAGGCATCGTCCGGGTGACCCTCTCCGTCCTCGGGTGATTTTTTTTCAACAATTATGGAACGTTTGTTCCAATACAGGAGTCCCATCATGGGCAAGCTTGACGGCAAGATCGCACTCATCACCGGCGGCACCACCGGCATCGGCCTGGCCTCCGCCCGGCTGTTCCAGCACGAAGGCGCCCGGGTCTTCGTGACCGGGCGCAATCCCGAAACCCTGTCCGAGGCCAGGAAGCTCCTGCCCCCGGACATCACCGTGCTCCAGGCGGACAGCGCCAGCCTGGCCGACCTGGACCGGCTGGTCACCCAGCTCAAGGCCCAGGCCGGACGGCTGGACGTTCTGTTCATCAACGCCGGGGTCGGCGAATTCCGTTCCCTGGAGGAGGCGAGCGAGGCCCACTGGGACCGGATCATGGACGTGAACCTCAAGGGCGCCTTCTTCCTGGCCCAGAGGGCGCTGCCCCTGCTGGGACAGGGCGCGTCCGTGGTGTTCACCACCAGCGTGGTGGGCCGCAAGGGCTTCCCCGGCGCCGCGGCCTATTCCGCCTCCAAGGCCGGACTGGCCGGGCTGGCCCGGGTCCTGGCCGTGGAGCTGGCGCCCCGGGGCATCCGGGTCAACAGCCTGGCGCCCGGCCCCATCGACACGCCCATCCACGCCAAGCTGGGGATGACCGAGGAAGCCCTGGACGCCTTCCGGAGCGGGATCACCGAGCGGATTCCGCTCAAGCGCATGGGCACCGACGAGGAGGTGGCCAAGGCCGCCTTGTTCCTGGCCTCCAGGGACAGCGGCTACATCACCGGTGAGGAGCTGATGGTGGATGGCGGGGCCGCGGTGGCCTAATCCGGGTCGGCTCGATGCCGAAGGGGGTGATGCCCTATGCCGTGGACCCGGAGGCGGCCGAACGCCTTTGGCGGCTGAGCGAGCAGCTGGTATGCAGATCGAGGAGGTGGCCGGCATCCAACGGAACGAGGGTGAAGGGGTGGGCGGAGGTTGTGGCCAAGCCCATTTGATCAGGCCTGTCCGGGGAGCCGGGCCGACAGGACCGCCACCTCAGCCCGGATGGTTTCGATGAACTGGGTCACCAGCGGAGTGAAGGGACGAAATTCCGGGCGCACAATATTGACTCGGAATGGGACCGAAACTGAGAACCGGCGCAGCTCCACCCCGTATCCGGCAAAGGACAGCGCGCTGAACGGATTGACGATGGCCACGCCCAGGCCTTCCCGGACCAGGCAACAAATGGTGCTGGCATCGTAGGCTTCCATGGACATGGTCCGGGTGACCCCGTGTTGGCGGAACACTTCGTCCAGTTCCAGGCGGACCCGGTCGGACGGGGATTGACTAAGGAATGATTCACCCTGGAAATCGGCGGGGTGGAGCACCTCCCGGGCCAGGAGCGGATGCCCCAAAGGTAATACGCAGACCTCGTCAAAGGTGAACAACGCCTCCTGACGTGTGCCCATGGGCGGGACATCCCCTTCGATCAGACCAAGGTCATGGCGCTGGGCCGTGAGCCACTCCTCCAGCAAGGGCGGCTCCTGGGGTACCAAGGAAATCCCCACACCCTGGTGGTCCACCTTGAACCGCCGGCAAACCCCGGGTAGCAGTGCATTGGCGAACCGCGGTACGCAGGTGACCGAGAGCTGGCCCTGCTCGAACTTGCCGATCTGGGCGGCGGTGGCCAAGATGTGGTTGAGGCCGATGTAAGACCGCTGGACTTCCCGGAACAAGGTGATGGCCGAGGCGGTGGGTTTGAGCCGGCGCCCCACCCGCTGGAACAGCTGGTAGCCGAGGATCTCCTCTGTTTCAGACAGTTCGCGGCTGAGGGTGGGCTGAGACGTACCCAACATGGTGGCAGCGGCCGTGAGGCTGGGGGCTTCCATGATGGTCCTGAATATGTCGATGTGGCGATGGGTCAATTTCATATCAAATGTGAATAAGCAGAGGAAAAATTAATATTGGAATCGTTTTTAAATCCATACAGAATCTATCAAATAGAAATCCATATCCTTCCCAATGAACTTTTTTAGCCTTTGCGGGTTCGCAAAGAAGGGAAAGTTTTTGCATAAAATCTCCGCGGAAGCAATGGTCTCAAACCGACCCAAGCTAGGCCTCAAGTGAAGGGACAACAGAGATAGTACATCCAATGGTTGACTGCTGACACGTGGGAGTCTCAGCAGTCTGGGGGAAATCTGTCATATCAAAAGGAGAGAGATATGAAAACTTCAATGGTCTGGCTTCTGCCAGCGCTGGCCCTGTTCATGGTTTCCTGCCAGCCCAAGGGCGCAAAATCCGATACCATTAAAATCGGTTCCTTTGGCTCTCTTTCGGGCGACCAGGCAGTGTGGGGCCAGGCCGACATCCAAGGACAGAAGCTCACAGTCGAACAGATCAACCAGGCCGGCGGAATCCTGGGTAAGAAGCTGGAGCTGATCACCTACGATGACAAGGGCGACCAGTTGGAAGCGGTCAACGCGGTTAAGCGCCTGATCAACGAGGATAAAGTGGTGGCCGTCGTCGGCTGCAATTCCAGCGGCCGGAACATTGCTGTGGCCCCGGTGGTCGAGGCCTCCAAGATCCCGGTCATCTCCACCTTTGCCACCAATCCCAGGGTCACCGTACCGGAACCGGGCAAATTGATGCAGTACACATTCCGGGCCTGCTTCATCGACCCGTACGCCGGTGACGTGCTGGCCCAGTTCGCCTTCAACACCCTCAAGGCAAAAAAGGCCGCGTTACTTTATGAGATCAGCTCAGACTACTCGGTGGGTATGCGCGACTTCTTCAAGCAGTCCTGGCAGAAGATGGGCGGCACCATCACCGCGGATGAGGCGTTCAAGACCGGCGATGTGGATTTTCGTCCCCAACTCACCAAGATCAAGGAATCCAAGCCCGACGTGATCATCATGCCCATCCTTTACAAGGAGGTGGCCTTGTCCGCCAAGCAGGCCCGGGACCTGGGCATCAAGGCCACCATGCTGGGCGGCGACGGTTGGCCCTCCTCAGCTCTGCTGGAAATGGCCGGCGATGCGGTGGAAGGATCCTATTTTGTCAATCACGGCGACGTGGATGCGCCCAACGTCCAGGACTGGCGCAAGTCCTACAAGGATAAATATCAGAAGGATATTGAGATCAATTCAATCCTGGGCCACGACGCCATGATGATGCTCAAGTCGGCGATCGAACGGGCCGGCAAAGCCGACCCTCAGGCCATCCGCGACGCCCTGGAGACGACCAAGAACTTGCAGGTATTCACGGGTGTCATCAACGTCGACCCGGCCACCCACAATCCATTGGGCAAGGCCGCCAGCATCATTACCATCAAGGACAAAAAGTTCGTGTTCGTTAAGCAGTTCGAACCTGCCAAGTAATCCAGGCGCAGGCCCGCAGTTCCAAAAGCTCGGATGGCGACGGCCCAACGCAGCCGCCATCCGGAGCGCACTTGACCGCAAGGCCCGGGAGACTTCAACAATGATTTGGCAACAGGTGATCAATGGCATTTCCATCGGTGGTGTTTACGCCCTCATTGCGGTGGGTTATTCGCTGGTATACAGCGTTCTGAACTTCTCCAATTTCGCCCATGGCGAGGTGCTGAT
>Ga0181535_10001482_pt1 | contig 30580 bp, 17 predicted proteins | sample PEATcosm2014_Bin_44_FD_119774 | JGI IMG/M metagenome (GOLD analysis project Ga0181535, IMG submission 119774) | Peatland microbial communities from MTU Mesocosm Facility, Houghton, MI, USA - PEATcosm2014_Bin17_30_metaG | ecosystem: Environmental > Terrestrial > Soil > Wetlands > Peat | place... | reverse complement strand
ATTTAGCAATCTCCACAATCGATTGCGGCGTCGTTCGAGTTCCGGTGTTCGAGACCGAAGACCGGTTAGACACGTCGGTGACCGCGCAGGCTGGCACCGCTGCCCGCGTTGCAACAACGTGCGCTGCCACGGTGGAGTCGGAGGCGATCTTGCTCTCCGAATTCACAAATCACCCGCACCTTTGGGCGCGGTTCAAATTCTTGGAGGCTCTTTATGAAATCAATGCTCTTGCGCTTCATGACGATCTCTCTCTTCTGCGTCGTGTTCCTTAGCGGATGCAGATCCACCGGGTCGCAGTTCCTTGGCAAGCGGGTCAACAAGGCAAACCCAACCGACAGTTTTCAGGTCGTCCGCAACGGCGACGAATTCCTCATCATCAGCCCCTCCGGAAAAACCGGAGCCATCTATAAGGATGGTGCTCTTGAGGTCAAGGGACTGCTCATGTCGGCGGATTTATCCTACGTCAAGCAAACCGACACCCTCCTCGGCCCAGGCTTCTTCGGCAATGTCGAGTACAAGCGGCTGAAATAACCAGGCCGCTCCCGCCACAGATCCTCCGCTCAAACTCCACTGCTGGACACTTCTCCTCACTTCATCTCCCAGAAGCTCGCGCGCGAACCACGGCCCGCGAGCGCGGCGTCGTGCGCGCCTCTCGAGATTCATTCCCGTTCACATTTCCACCCCAGGCAAGTCCCTTCACCGGGACGAAAGGAGCCTTCGTGTCTTCCTGTCTGTACAAGACCACTCTCACAAATTCCGACTCGTTGAATGCACTGCGCAAAATGCTCGCGAACTCCGTAGTTTCCCGACACACAAAGCGCGCCTACCTGACCGCCTTCGATGATCTGATCGAAGCAGCGGCAGGCCGGCCCATCTCGCGCATGATTCTGATGGAGTACCGTGCCTCCATGATCGCGGAAGGCCTCAGCGCAGCGACCATCAACCAAAGACTCTGCGGAATTCGCAAACTCGTGAACGAAGCACGCGAGAATGGTCTCATCGATCCAGCTGAGGCCGTTCGCATCACCTCGGTGCCGGGCGTTCCGCAGAATGGCGTTCGGCTTGGAACCTGGCTCACGACGGAAGAAACTCAGTGCCTGCTTGCGACTGTCGACCGTTCAGAGCTCATCGGCAAGCGCAATTTCGCAATTCTTTCCACCCTGTGCCACTGCGGTCTGCGTCGCGAGGAGACCGCGGCGCTCGACATGAGACTGATTCAGCGGCGCGAGGGCCGGTGGGTCATCGCTGACCTCATCGGCAAACGAGGACGAGTCCGGACCGTGCCGATTCCCGCGGCGGCGAAAGATGCTTTGGACGAGTGGACCAGCGCTGCGGGAATCACTTCAGGTCCAATATGGCGCGCCATGCGCAAAGGCGGCGCCATCACAGGCCTTGGGCTGAGCGCGTGGGCGATCTGGGATGTGGTGGTGACGGCCGCCAAGACCGCGGGGATCAGCCATCTTGGCCCGCATGATCTGCGCCGCACGTGCGCCAAACTCTGCCGCAAAGCTGGCGGCGAGTTGGAGCAGGTTCAAGCCTTGCTGGGGCACGAGGACTTGTCCACCACGGCACATTATCTCAACAGCACGCAGCAAATCCAACACGCCGTAAACGATCGCATCGCGCTTTGATGGCTCGGCCCTGGCACATCCGTTGCCACCACGGCCAGAACCCACCTCCCAACATCCACACCCTCACCATGGCCGCCGAGCTTCGGGGCAGGCGCACGCCTGCCCCTTTGCTTGCCTGCGGCAAAACAAGGAGCACAGATGTCCAACGACCGAAACCAGCGACGACGCAACAATCCAGGCGCAGCCGGAGAGCCCATTCATTACGAAGCGCCCGGCTGGCTTTCAACAGAGGATCTTGAGCAGGAGCTTCTCCTCGCGGCGGTGGCCGACTCAAGAAGCCTTCTGCCAGAAGACCGGTTCCGGCAGCTTGATGCCTACTTCGCAGCGGACTTGGAGGAGACCGAAAGCCAGTATCGACCTTCCCTATTGCGGCTTCTCGCGGATCTCCGGCCACAACTTGCGGAGCTGCTCGGTGGCCCGCGCGAACAGTAATCAGCCAGTGCACATGCGAACCGAGCGGCACGCCATCTCGCGCCGCCCATCTTTCGACCTCAATCATCCTTCCCGCTCTCCACCCAAAAGCGCACGCCCAAACACGCTGCGGTTTGGATTGGAGAGCGCCTCACCAATTCTTGGAGAAGAAAACCATGAACGAAAAACTCAACGTGCGCCTCGGCAATCCGGTGGTGATGTTTTTCTGGGCTTCCGCGATGTTTCTGACCGGAATCGTCGTCGGCGCGCACTGGCATCCATCGCACGCACTCACGGCCGCGATCGCGCTCGCTGCCGGCGCGTTCACGATGCTGCATGAACTCGTCTGCTGTTTTGTGTGGTGCTCGATGTCGGCCTGGTGGATCGGCCGGCGCATGGGAGAACTTAAGGCCAGGCAGTGACGAAAACCCTCACAGTCGGGACAGCATCGGCGCGGTTGCCGGGCAGGAGCGCCGATGCAGTCCCGAGCGCCCAGAGTTGGGACAAGTACAGGCAACGCTAACTGACATTATCTTGGCCTAAGTCGTCACCGCGAGGGAGCAGGGGGAAACCAACGCGAAATTACTTTATCGTGGATCAAGGTAGCCGGAACTAGCCCTTCCGGTCTCTCACCCCATTACTTCCATCGCCCAACTTAACACCTCAGTACCAGGCCTGCGGGACTGCGGGTCCGCGGAGCTCGCCGCCGCTGACGCCCGGGAGTGGATTCTTCCCGGGCGCTAGGCTGAGGTCGTGCTCTCCCAGTTTCGAAGGCTCCGGATTCGAGGGTCTCACGATGCCATCAATGTGCAGTCCGAATCCAAGTGGTTTCCAAACCTTCCGCTTCATTTGTGGTTCGGTGCGGAAAGCGGCATTGTGGTGCAGAGGCCCCTGAAGCAGAAATTGGGCGAGCAAACGGATGTGAGATTAACGAGAGCTTGACGAAGCGCTCAGGCCGAAAGCAGTACGACCGCGATCAACGCGCAGATAACGCCCAGAATCTGAAGCCGGGTAATGGATTCATGCAACACAAAGGGAACGAGCAAAATGACCACCAGCGGGTAAAGCGCGGTGAGTGGAGACACGATGGAGGCGTTGCCTCCTTTTTTGAGCGCTGCAAACAAGGCCCATGCGCCGAGCGCATTCAGCACGCCGCTGAGCAATGCCCATGTCAGGTTCCATTGCGAGTAGTGGAAGACGGCAGCGCCCGGATTGAAGAACGGCTCGAGCAGAAGGAATCCGACCACGAGCCAGATGAGGGACGACTCGGCAGAGATGTGGTTTGTCGAGAGCTTTCGCAGCAGGCCGACAACACCCCACGCTACCAACGTGATTGCGCAATACCAAAGCCAGGGTGGAACGTGCATGATCGGTGAACCTTTCTAAAACGAAAAGATGACGATGGCGATGGCAGCAAACGAAGCCGGATCTCCCCAATTTATACGGTCCGGACGCAAAGATATTAGGTTTGGAGTCTTTCCAACACTCCGCTACCCATCATGGCAGTGCAACGCGCGAAGCTGCACGCAAAGGTGACCATGAAGGAGGGCTCAATCTAGAGGCAATCACTGAGTTGTGCGACGACCGCCCATGCGCTTTTCGCCCATCTGGACATCGAGACTGACGAGTAGTCGGAGGTGCAGTCTCTATATAGAGACGGAAAGGTGTGGAAGCTCCATAGAGCAGCCTACTTGAATATACTGACGCCAGGTTGCCGGAGAATATAATCCGTGGCAATAACTACTAGCGGAATGAAGGTGGACGATCTAGAATCGTCGTTCCGCGTATTCTGTTCGGTTGTGAATCGGTACTGAAGTCAAGCCGTGTTGTTCCACGGTGTATTTTTTCGAGTGGTAGCCAGGAATTCGAGTACGGGACGCCGTCAAGGAAAACCTGTCTGACATAGAAGCCGGGACTACTGCGACTGACAACCAACTTTCTTCCGGCCGCGAGATGGAGGGTCACCTTTTTGAAATTTGGAGTTCCGAGCACGAAGCCTCCGACCCCGGGCACTGCCGGATAAAGTCCGAGTGCATTCCACACATAAACGCCTGAAGTCGCGCCCAGGTCGTCATTACCCGGAATTCCATCGGGAGTGCTTTTGAAGACTTCTTTTTCAATGTGAGTGATCACTTCTTGCGTCTTCCACGGCTGGCCGGCGAAAACATACGCATAAGGAACAACGAAATCAGGCTCGTTCTCTATGTTGAAGCAAGGCTCGCCCCAGCAACGAAGCTTCAGGAAAAACTTGTCGAGGCGGGGAATCAGCTTGTCCATTCCCCCGATCGCGGAGAATAGGTCAGGATAGTCGAATGGAATCATGAAAGTGTACTGGTAGCTGTTTCCCTCCTCGAAGCCTTCCTGATCGACCTTGTCCCAACCGACCTTTGTCTTTGGAAGCGAGAGGCCCGCGTCGAATCCTGGGAGCCAAGTGCCGTCGCTCAAGCGAGGGCGAATCCAACCTGAATCCGGGTCCAGCAGATTCTTCCAGTTTTCAGATCGCTTCAGAAAGGCTTTGGACTCCATCTCGTGGCCGGTGCCCTTGGCTAATTGCGCGACTGCAAAGTCGGCGTTGGCGTATTCGAGCGTGAGTGATGCGGCAACGTCATCCTTCTCGATAGGCACGTAACCAAGCTTGAGGTATTCGGCGAGGAAGGCGCGTTCGGCCTTACCGTGCGGTCCAAGGCCAGGTGTGGTTCCGGCCTTCACCATATACCGGAAGGCACTTTCAACATCAAAGTTTCGCGCGCCGAAAGCATACGAGTCTGCGATTACAATCGCGGGGGCATCATCATCCATCACATAAGTCACGTCATTTGCTGATGGCCAGCGCGGGAGCCACCCGCTTTGAGCCGCGTCGTTGACTAACGACTGCATCATGTCGCCTGAGCGCTTAGACTCGAAGAGCGCCTGCAGTTGCACTGTGTTGCGATAAATGTCCCAGTCGGAGAAATTAGCATACTGCGTCTTTTGCTTTGAAGCTGAAAGCGAGTGCACCTTATTGTCAAATCCGGTATAGTCGCCACTTTCATCACTAAAAACGTTTGGAGACAGGAATGAATGATAGAAGCCCGTGTAGAAAATCTTTCGCTGGTCCGCATTTCCTCCTTCTACTACTGCGCGATCAAGCAGCTTGCTCCAAGTCTTGAGCGCCCTGGCGTGAATTTCCGCGAAGTTCCAGCCGGGGATCTCGCTGTCGAGGTTGTCACGTGCGCCTGCTTCACTGACAAACGAGACTCCAACTTTGAGAGTGACCTCGTGCTCATCGCCGAAGTCGAGCCAGGCGCCAGTTTGCTTGCCTTTCGCCGTCTTCCCACTTGTCGTGATCAAACTGTCCTGCCACACAGCTGATCTTTTGTAGGGCTTGTTGAAGCGGCCCGAAACGTAGATCTTATAACGCGATTGGGAACCGCAGAAGGCTCCTGCTGTTGCGGATCCGGCAAAGGTCTCAGGAGATCCAAGTTCAATCTGGTTGCCAAAGACATCGCCGCTCGGAGACGCGACGGGTTGACTTGCGATCGTGTTTGCACTCGATCCGGCGTTTACCAGTATCCTCGACGATACTCCATCAGGGAAGACGAAACGGGCGATGCCCGCGCGATCCGTCACTGTAATTTCGACGCGAATTCCGCTGGCCAAGGTGACAGCGTAGTAGCCGGGGTGCGCTTCCTCTCCACCATGGTCGAATGGGGCGGTGTAGAGATCGAAATCTGTGCCTGGGCTTGTCGTCAACGCGCTCGGTGTGGGAAGTACGGCGAAGTCACCATAAAGCCCGCAGCCCGCGCCACTGACATGGGTCAATCCGAATCCCCGAATCCGCATCTCGGAGTAGAAATACCAGGCATTCGCATTGGTGTCCGGGCTCCATTGCACCATCCCAAAGGGCAACGTAGCTCCTGGGAAGGTGTTGCCTCCCCCGGAGGTACCGATCAAAGGATCAACCTCGTTGTAAGGCGAGGGAGCGGATTGCGCGCAGCTTGCGATCGCTGGAACTATTGTGAGCAGGGCCAGACAGTAATTCAGAACAAAGCGTGCTAGCATCGGGGCCTTTCTTTTCGAAAAGATTTCACCATAGCTCACCCTTCATCTGCTCGACGTGATCTTTGCCGGTCGATCCAATTGAATGCCATTGTCCGCGTAGCTTGTGGAAAGCGGTTGAAATCTTCAGGAGAAAGGATCTCGACATTTCCAAATGGTTGCACCAGATTCCGCAGCGCCGGGAGGTCAGTGTAGCGATCATGAGTTGGCTGTATGAGAAGCACTCTGCGGCTTCCAATCGCGCGAAAGACATCGTCGTAGTCAATAGGCAGGGCCAAGGGTCTTTCGCAATAGAAGCCTAACCGTGGGAGCAAACCGTGCAAATGCGAATAGGCGCGGATCCTTTCAGTCCCATTCGAGGTCCGGAGGGGAGTGACGGCGGCTATAGATACTATGCCTGTAATCCTGGAATCAAATGCTGCAGTCCAAAGCGCGATCTTTCCACCCAGTGAGTAGCCCAGCGCATAAATACTGGAGGCGTCGATTTGGCCAAGCGCAGAAGCTGCAGTGATAGCCGCTCTTGTATCAGCGACCATTTTGCCCAATAAGGACCACTTCGGATAACGCCGATAAAAATTTCTCGCATGCTCTACGCGCGTTCCGAATCCGATTTGATCGAAGGCAAGAACCCCATACCCGCGCCTGGTCAGTTCTTCAAAAGGCTCCTTTGCGTATCGCGAATAGCCGGTGCCATACGAGTATGGATGGAGCCAAATGACAAGGGGCAGTTTTCCAGCGAACTTCAACGGTAAATAGAGATCTGCCTTCAGATCCACCCCGAAAGGAACTGGAATGGCTTTCATGAGCTTGCTTTGAATTGGGCGCTGATACAGAAGCTCCATCCAACCCGCACTCGGCATAACATCGTCGGTGGGGCTCCTGGGCGGAAATTCCACTTGAGCGGGCTCCGTGCCGATTGCCCAGACGAGCGCATCTCCTGCCGGTTTGCTCGCAAGCGTCTCGCCCGCAATTCGCTTCCAGGTTTCAAATGTGTAGTCGAGAATTAACTTCGGCTTTGCGGCACGCTCGAATCTTCGACCGAAGGCGACATCGAGAAAATCGATGTAATCTTCGACATCACCAGCCGTGGTGGCATGAGCGCCCGCGCGCTGAATAAGTCCCAAATTTTCCGGCGCACCCAGAAACTCATAGACCATTCGGAGTGCGTGATAATTTTGTTCAATCCCAAAATCACAGCTTTGTTCTTCTGTGAATGCGCAGCCTAGCATCAGGCTTCTGGGCGCAATAAGCGCTAGCACAGAGTTCTGATCAAACGGCAATTTGTCTTCTCGCCCGGCAAAGAATCGGAGGCGTGGATGAAACCATTGGGGGAATGTTGTGGTGATTTGCTCAATGCTTTCGTTGACGAATGGATCACTCGTGTAGCGCCACGGGGTGCTTGCTCCGGTGTTCCCGCTAGACGACACGGCAGCCGTGATCCGCTCGTCAAAAGCGGCGGCTATGAGTGCCTGCTTCCCGTTGCGTGAGTGGCCGGCAATAGCGATATGGCGGTGGTCCACTTCCCGCAATCGGTAAAGATAATCTACTGCGCGACTGGCAGCCCACGCCCAGCGCGTTACACAGGAAAAATCGAATTCCGGATAAAGATCAATGTATTGATCCGAATCGTCGTCGAAACCATACACCGGGTCGGCTGCAAAGTAGATGACTCCCATATAGCCGCGTGCAACTGCGGCTGCCGCCCAGGGTCGCTCTCGATTGTGGTTCGTCAGAAATGCTGGCAGAGGTTCAGAGTGCGCAGGTATCAGCAACTGGAGTCGCAGAGTTCCGCGATGTTCCGGCCCAAACTCGAGGAGAACATTCCGAATCGTGACATTACCCTCTTGCTTTTCCGCAGTGATAATACTGCGGAGGTTGTCTGGAGCGGGCGGCATACAACCGGTGAGCCAATGCTCGAGCTGCGCTCGAATCTCTTTTCTACGTTCTGTCCACTGTTCGGGGTTCTGAACCCCAGCCAGAACTTCAGGAAGAAACGGTTGCGAAGGAATTGCGGAAAAGACAGGAGGAAGTTCACCCGTACGCCGCTGCCACTGCTCCCACGTGCGGTCAATCGCATTGATCCTTCCGGTTGCCGGCATCATGGATGGAGACAGCACGCGAAGAAGCAATTCGAGGGAATCGCGTTGCTCTTTCTCGTTTCCGGCTATTGCAGATTCCGACGATGCATGGCCCCAGGCTCCAGTCATTCCACCTAAGCCGTTAAGCACTGCGCCGGCCGTCACCGCCCTGCAAAACTCTCGTCTTTGCATTTTCCCATCCCATTACAATGTCTATTTAGAGGTGAAACCGAGGCGACACGCCATCGAGGTCCTCACCGACGCAATGTATCTCTCACTGCACCGCAACCGCAACCGTCTGCGATCCTGCGTTCCAACTGCCAATTTCCACCACCGGCGCGTCCGCCCCGCTGTCGGGCAGCAGCGCTGTCAGCACGCGCTTCTCGCCCGGCGCCAACTCAATCCAGTTGTCGGACCAGATCACCGGCGCAATCAGCCCGCCCGTCTTTGTGCGCATCGCGGCGCTCACCTGGAAAGCCAACGCGGTGCTGGGATTCTCAAACTCCACGCGCACTTCCCTTCCCCGCGCCGTCCTCTTCACCTCTGCATGCGCAACCAGCTTCGCAGCCGGCAAATTTGCCAAGGCACTCAGGTCCTCGTGGCGCGCCGCCGGCGTATGCGTGTAGTCGGTCTGCGACCAATCAAAAGTAGTCAGAGTACCCGGCATCCAGTAGAAGTTCCGGCTTACCGCCTTGCCTGCCCTGTCCGTCAGCGTCAGGTCAATGAAGAATGTCCGCTCTGCGCCCGAGTACAGGCTCTCAGGAAGCGTAAACACAATTTGCGAACTATCTACGCCCGCATCCACCGCCGCCTCTTCCATATACAACTCCTTCCATGCCACGTTGTGCACATGCACGCTGGCGAGCAGCCCCGCAACCCGTTCGTATGTGCTGTTGACAACTACAATTGACCGGTCGTCGTAGGAATACTGAATGTGGACCGGTTCGCAGGCCTTTTTGGTTCCGAAGTAGCCGGCGCCCGCATCGAGATAGTAGTCGTACAAATGCCAGATCATCGAGGGCCACGCATTGTTCAGCATCCACTGAATTACGCCGGTCGATACATACTTGTTTCTGCCGTATGCCTCGAACATTGCGCGCTCGGAGTCATATTCCATGGTCGCCGCGACACGCTCGTAGTCGGCCGCCGATTGCGGCTTGGCATACACCGCCTCCATCGCCTCATCCAACACCTTCAGGTTCGCGAACTTTCCGCTGCCGAAGTGATAGCTCCATGTTGCCGAGGGCGGCCACGCCTGCGGATCCCGCAAGAATTTCTCGCGGCTCGCCAGCGATGGAATCGCCGGCCCTGGGCTGGTCTCAGTGTTGAATCCGTATGCGCCACCGTTGTGCTTGTCCACATACCAGTAGCTGGGCGCAACGTAATCGTAAGGCCCGGTCATCTTCACACCATTCAACCCGCCGCCGGCCGTTGTCTGCGACGACGCAGCCGAAAGGATCGGGTTGGGCCAGTGCGTCTCTGCCTCCACATCCAGATACGTGCGCTCGACATTTGTGGGCGGGGCGATGTCGCTACCATTCAGCCAAACCAGCATGCTGGCGTGATGCCGCAAGCGCAGCATCTGCGAGCGGAGCGACTGCGTGGCAATCGACAAGTCATCCGCGGTCCAGTCCTTCCAGCGCTCCCAGTGGTCGCAGCAGCACCACCCCAGCATCACCAGGATTCCATCTTGATCGGCCAGGTCGAAGAATTCTTCTGTCTCCAGTTTGCCTTCTAAGCGAATGGTGTTCAGGTTCATGTCTTCGACCAGCCGGAACTGGTCACGAAGCCGATGCGTGTCGGTGCGCAGCAGCATGTCCTGCGACCAGCCCGCACCGCGAATCAGAATAGGCTTGCCGTTCACGCGGAACAGCCGGGCCCCGGCGGGCGTGAGTTCCGAAGTAATCTCGCGAAGTCCGAACTCTACACTCTGCTCATCCGTCACTACGCCCTGCTCGCGGAAACTCACCGTCAGCCGCTCCAGGTGCGGATCGCCCATCTGCCGCGGCCACCAAGGCTTCGGATTGCGAATGCAGAGCTCGGCAAACTGCCCCGGCGAGAACACTACCGTCCGTTTCTCGTGGCCGGCAAGTTCGACCGGTTGCTCAAATCTCGCACCAGCCGCCGATCCCTGCAATACACCCTTCACCGCGAGATCACTCGCGTTATAAAGTTCCGCATAAACGGTTAATTCCGCCATGGCAAGGGTCGAGTCGGTAAAGTGCGTGACCGCCAACGGCGAGCGCAGCGTCACTGTGCCCGTACTCGCCAAGTCCACGCCGCCCCACAAGCCCATGTCTTTGTCCGGCGGGCAGGGATTCCAATCCACCCAGTTGATGCCCAAGTCTTTTTCCGTCGGCGCAAACGTCTCCACCGCCAGTACATTCTTCATTCCCGGCTTCAGCGCGTCGGTCACGTCGAATTCGTAGGTGCGGTACGCGCCCGCAACCCTGGTCGAGTCCGCGATTTTTCGCCCATTAAGCCAGACTTCGCCGCGGTAGTTAATTCCCGCGAATTGCAGCCACTGCTGCTCGCCTGGATGCGCAGCGGCAGGCGCCGTGAACTCTGTCCGATACCACCAGCCGCAGTGATACGGGCTGTTCGGGTCCATCGGCTCCTTTGCGAAATTTGCGCCAATTGGATAAGTCGTTCCCGGAATCTGCCGCAGATTCATCCCGAAATACGGATCCGGAAACACACCCGCTGCGGCCTGTGCGGCCAGTACCGTGCTAGGCACTGTCGTCTTCAGCCACCCATCCGGCCGAAACGCATCCGTGGATATCGCTTCGCCGGTGGACTGCAGATTGCAGGCAGATTGCAACCGCCAGCCTTCGCGCAGCGGCGTGACCGTTATCGCAAACAGCGTGCTCGACACCGCCACCATCGTCAAACAACAAAACAAAACCTGTTTACACATGAGTACCCATCATCCTTCAGTTCGCTGACTGCCTATACAACTTATCTAGCAGATTCAGAGGAACTGTTCGCTTCTGCCTGCTCCAAATAGTCCACATACCCAAGCAGCGCACCCCAGTGGTAAAAGCGGTCGCTCCTGTCTACGTCATCTCCGGTACCTGTGATGGCATTGTAGTTCTCGTGCACATGCCTCTGATTGCTCCACTCGTTGAGGAAAAGACTAAGCGACTTCTCGGCAAATTCGCGCCGCACGACTGGGTACTGGTAATTGCGAAGTCCCAGGTAGACTAGGTAATTCATGGGCCCCCAGATCCGGCCTCGCCAATAGTCCTGATCAGAGAAAGCCGGATCGTCGATCGCGATTGAAGGTATAACCCATTTACCCCAGAATTCCTTTGGGTTTAATAGATGGTCTTGAATCATGCGTTCAGCTTGGGCCGGTGTAGCGACTCGAGCAAGCAATGGATAGAAGTTGGTCGGTGAAAGCCGCATGCTCGGTTTTCCTGTCTGCAGGTCTTTGTTGAGAAACATACCTGTCCTCTCATCCCACAATGATTGCAACTTGTCTTTGTACTGTGAGCTTCGATCGCGCAATGCCTTGGCCGCCGACGGCTTAGCCAAGGTATCGGCTATTGTTGCCAAGGCGTCGCAATCAGCAATGTACATGCTCATTAGCCCGACATCCGCGAAGTCTAGCAGATGCGACTGAGCGCTATAAGCAACGTCGTCATACATCGGGCTGTTGTCAAGACCGGATTCTAAAATGGCGCCGACGCGTGTGCCTCGATTGCTATCATCGGGATTCACTGGTTCGGTGTCCCCGTCACTTCCCCACGTCAAGTATCCCTGTATGTCACGGTGTCGCGCCCACCAAAGGTTCCAATCGAGCAGGTGCTGAAAGGTTTCTTCGAGAAACCAGCGATCGTGAAACTTCTGATACAAGGCAAGGACCGTGATTGAACCGACAGGCGGTTCCGAACGATCGAAGGTCTTCCATCCACCAGACCGTGAGTAGTTCGGCACAAATCCCTGCGGTGTAGATCCACGCAAAGTTTCAATGGCATTTGCATACGCCAGGTCTCGATCTCCTACGGCCGCCATTGTGGATGCAAAGAAACTATCCCAATCGAAGAGGACATAACCTCCACGGTCAATGCTCCAGACTCTGCTGACCGGAGTAATGACCCGACCCTCTTCAGGCTCGAAGATCGTGTCCCAACCCAGAGTGGTTTCAATCGCATCGACAGTCGGACCGTTCTTGCCAAATCCAGCAATCGACTTCTCGTATGCCTCGCGTTTGAGATCGATGATTGACTCGATTTCAGCGAGACTAAGACGCTTGCCAGTGCTCACACCGACCGGCCTGGTGAACTCCATTGAAAAATAGGGGCCGCCGATAGGAATATTGACATCCGCGTCGTCACCGGCGGGCTTTGAGCTCTCACCGCGCTCTCCTTCTATAGTTCTTGTGCAAGTGCAGTAGACTGGCACGGAACCGGAACCTCCACGAGTTTCGATGTAATCGGGATGCATCATAGTCATGCCCGGACGGTCCCAAAGAAAGTTGACGGAGAAGACTATCGTTGGCGGCAAAGCGGATATCGACCTCGATGAAAGCGGAGTCGCGAGAAGGACGAGATCCTTCCCACCGTGAGCGGTTTGGACCCGCCAGTTATGCCCCATCCAGGAAATCTGAGTGTCGGTGTAGTCTCCATCCCATGAGTGCGGTCCCGGCGTCACCTGTTCAGCATCCGGTGTCAATCGACCGATAAGCGAGCCGGGGAGAAATGTGTTACCGGACCTTGCTGAATTGTTTTTAAGTCCAATGTGAATCGCGAGGCCTTCCGGCAGCAATACCTGGGTAAGCACACTATTGACATCCCAGGTGTTCCACCCCTCAGCCAAACGCCTTTGCACATGCTTATATTCCGGAGACACTGCCATTGGGTCTGCTTGCAGGATCGTTGATGTGGATCGTGCCATTATGGTGGAGGCAATGTGGGCTTGTCCTGATTGAGCTTCAGAACGATGCAAACTTCCCGCAATCAACAGAGCTGCGAGCAGCCATGGTGCGACATCATGGCGTGTTGTCGATTTACTCATTACAACCTCTCTCTGGCTCTTGGAAATTAGCAAATCGCACGATGCGCTATCGGGTAGCGGGAAGCTTTACAATCTCGGATCCTGCAAGGAGGAATCCACCCACACCGTAGATGTAGCTGGACGTTGGGGTAAAGTGTGCGGGATCCGCACCCACCTGCTGCATAGAGCCCAAACGGCCGTCCTCATAGATGTGTGAGACGAGTCCGGCCCATGCCTTTGCGACCACCGGACGATAAATTTTCTCGTCCAGTAGATGATGGTTAATGCCCCACGCCAAGGAATAGGTGAAGAACGCCGATCCGGAGTTCTCCGGCAGAGCATATGCATCCGGGTCAAGTAGTCCGGACCTCCAGAGTCCGTCGGGCTGTTGAATAGGCATCAGTGCCGCAGCCATCTGCTGAAAGTGCTGGATGTAATAGTTACGGCCTGGATAGTCTTCCGGCATCCCATCGAGCACTCGCGCCGTCCCGGCCATCACCCAGCCTTCGCCGCGCGACCAGAAAATCTTTCGGCCGTTTTTTTCGCGCTTCTGAAAATAGGTCGAATCTCTGAAATAGAAGTGCTCCTGGGGATCCCACAAAAGATCTGTGGTTTCATGCCACTCTCGGTCCATATAGTCGAGGTATCCGCGGTCGCCCGTGGCTTTGGCCAGTCGCGCCCACGCCGGGGGTGCCATGAAGAGGGCGTCGCACCACCACCAGGGAATCTGCTTCGGATCGTCTGGGACCTGCATGACGGTGTCGAATTGAGCCTTGATTCCCGTGATGTCTTCCGGCTCATGCTTATGCAGATACAGATCGAGGTAGACCTGAGCCATGCACTGATCATCGGCATTCAACTTGCGGGCGCCCGTCGCGAATTTGAACTTGTCTCTTGCCGCCTGGTAAACGGCATCGTGATACTTCGGGTTTTTCAGAGAATCCGACGCTGCGATGAAGCCCGCGTAGAGTGCGCAGTGCGGCCACTCGAGATTGAAGAATTGCTGCGATCGATCCAATTGCCAGTCTGCGACCCGGTGCATCGCCTTCTTTACGTCCGCGGGATTGAGGGAAGGCGACAAGTCGTTGGCCAGCAAACCTGCATTTGAGGGCGCATCACCGTTATGGCGTTGCACGTCCGCCGCTATATCCGCCTTCTCTTGCGGTGAGAGACTCTGGGAAGCATCTGCACCGACGTTGGGTGCCGTAACCTGCGCTGCCACTGGTCCAGCAACATCAAAGAGGAGAACCAGCACGATAAGGAAGGCGAACTCAGACATCTTGACCGGATATACGGTTGACGATTCTTTCACTTAATTTGCTCCTGAGTGAGAAACGCTATTTCTGCATGGGGACTGTAAGAACTTCTACGCCATAGGGTATGAGGCGCACGTACGAGCTCATCGATCCTTTAGCTTGGGTAAATTGGTGGATGACAGATCGTGCGCCGGAGGGAACTCGCACGGTCTCGGTTCGATGAGAGTGATTTATCAGGATGAGGACACGTTTGCCCTCTCCGCTACGTTCGCAGACTTCTACTCCAGCCGGAACTCCAGCCAAAATAGGAGAGACCTGCGCGCGATGCAGAAGGTAGGACGCGAGCCGACTCATTAATAGCGGCGATAGCCACCCTCCCACATAGGTGATACTGCCGCTTCCAATGCTTCGTGTGATGATGACCGGCTGGCCATCGAGCCAACCATTGCTGGTCCCGTAGCGCAAAAGAACGCGCGTGTCGGTGCGATTCACCGAAAGCATCTCTGCCCAAAATATGACCTTGCCTGCGCCGAGAAATCCAGAGACGTCAATCGGCGCCTCCAATGCGAAAAACTGCTCCACGCGCCCTCCCAGAAGGCTGGCCAGCGGGCCGGGCTGCCTTTCCGGATAGAGCGCATTCTCTTCGTCTTTCATGCCCGAGCGTGGCCCTAGTACAAGGTTGCCCCCGTTTTCAACATAGCGGATCAGCCGCTCTGCAGTAGCGCGAGGAAGCACATTGAGCGCGGGCGCAACAACGAGCCGATAGGTGTCGAGCGGCGCATCTGGAGAGAGCACAGCAACGGATTGAGCTTGCTCATGAAACGGACGATAGAAATCGTCAAACTCGCGGACGGGGTCGAAGTCTCCGTGGCGCTGCCACTCAATCGCCCATCGACTCTGGTAGGAGTGCAGAAAAGCAACGTGCGCATAATTCGTGGTGCCGATCAAATACGGAGACGCCGCGGCAAACTCCGCGCCTATCTGGCTGATTTCGGCAAAGACTGGCATTGGTGTTCCGTCCGGACCTGCCAATGTCCCATGGTATTGTTCCTGTCCATTGAGCGCGCTGCGCCACTGCCAGTAGGACAAGGCGTCGGCTCCATGGCCGAGAGCTTGCCAAGCGATGTCACGCACCTCACCCCGGTCGAGCGAATTATTGATTGGGGCCCAACTTACAAATCCAGGCTGCGTCTCCATGACCCAGAAGTTCTTCTGCTTGAATCCACGCGCGAGGTCGTTCTGCGCAGCATTGTCGGCTTCATTCAGGTGACCCTGCCCTACATAATCGTCCCAGGAGGTGAAATCAATGTCGCTTTCGACTGGATAGTGATCGAAGTTGTCGTACCAGCCGACTGTATTGGTAGTGATGCGCTGGCGTGCATCGAGGAAAGGCCGCATTGCCTGAATCTGGTTGTTCTCGTACTCCCGCCACGTTTCACTTACAAAACTTTTCCAGGCCATCAGCAAGCCTACGTTCTCGTCGTGCGAGTGCATCGGAATCTCGTCGAACGAGTCGTAAACCTGGCTCCAATAGGTTGTTGTCCACAGACGGTTCAGGTTGGCAATGGTCCCATACCGCTGACGTAGAAAGTCATGAAAATCTTCCAATGTTTCCTTGTCAAATGAGGGTTTTGCGTAACCAAATTCATTGTCGATTTGCCAGGCAACTATAGCGGTATTATGCCCGTATCGCTCGGCTAGACGTCGCACGATATCACGCGTTAAGACCCGATACCGTTTGCTGGCCGCCGAATAATCTTGCCTGCCGCCGTGTTCAGCCCGGTGACCATCTTCTTCAATTCTCAGCACGTCTGGGTATTTGTTCACAAGCCAGGCGGGAGGGGCCGCGGTAGGAGTTCCGAGGACCACGGCAATGCAGTGGTGGCTCGCTGTGGCAATTGCACGGTCGAGCCATTCAAATCTATAGTCGCCTTCGGCAGGTTCCAACTCGTTCCACGCGAATTCTCCGATCCGAACCATGTTGATATTTGCCGACTGCATCGTTTCAAGATCGACGTCCCATTGCTTCTCTGGCCATTGCTCCGGGTACCACGCAACACCAAGCATCAGGTGCGGTTCGTTTGAGGATGGGCAGATTTGCGCATTTACAGGTTCGGCTAACGGAGTAATCACGAGCAACAAGAACAGCGAACAAACTGTAATCCGATTCATGTGCGCCCCCGAACCGCTTGGATCATTGGATAAACAAGCCATTTCCAGGAAACTCGTTGAAACCGGTTGCGGGCAGAGTATGCAGGCAGTCTCTCCTCGTTGACTCTATTCTCTGAGGCTGCAGAAATTCGTCCTTTCAAGGTTCGGTCTGCGATTCGTCAGGTCGCTTGTCCCAAGCTTGATCCAGGAATAAATATCGCTCACGATGCGTGTCGCGGGTTGGCTCCTGGACAACTCCAAGATGCATAACCTCCCATCCGCTCTGATCGGTGTAGGCTGGCCATTCAGGCAGAGTTGGACCATTCGGATCGCCAGTACGGGCAAAATTCGTCCAATAGCGCATCATTCGCTCAGAGAGCTCACGATCTTCTGGTCGCCAAACAGCGCCTGGGCGCGAATCCAGAGTTCCGAAAACGTATTCGATGTCATCTGTGTGGAACGCTCCAAGGCTGGCTGGATGATTATTGTCGCCAGGCGAACCAAGTTCAAAGAAGTAGCGGAAGACAGAAGCGTGACCCGTCTTAACATGCACCTCAAGCCATCTCCAAGTGGAGTAAGCAATGGAATGGTCACCCGCATAGTCGGCTGCAGAGTTCTGAAGCTCCTCGGTTGTCCTGGCGGGATACAGTGCAAGAAATTCTGAGGCGCTCGCTCCAAGTTCGCGCTGAGCCTGGGCAGCAAAGCACGAGACAGTGATCTTCGACTTTGTACCAACTATCTGATTGCGACCCTCATCCGCTGTCCAGCCGGCAAGCAGCGGGATGTGAGCCTGCTTGCCTGCTGTGTAGAGTCTTGGCACCGATTCCGGCAGGAAGTATCCGTCAATATCCGGGCCGAAGACGACCGCCGACCCTCTGCCAGCGACATCTGTGACAATTTTCTCCGCATCGAGTTTGCGCAATTCAGAAAGCCGCGGAGTCCCAAAAGCTGTATTGGCGAAGCCAGAGTCTCGTTCTTCGCGCTCTTCACGGGACTGGACGATCAGCCCGGGACTGAAGAAGGCCCCCCCGCTTTCTCCGATCGCCTTTGAGAGCATTCCTCTTGAAACCGGGGACGCCATCAGCGCGCTTACTGCGAAAGATCCCGCAGACTCCCCAAAGACAGTGATATTTTCCGGGTCTCCCCCGAACGAAGCAATATTGCGTTTTACCCATCCCAGCGAGGCCGTCATATCCATCAGACCGTAGTTGCCCGATGCATGGTGAGGAGACTCAGCAGTAAGTTCCGGATGGACGAAGAAGCCAAAAATGCCCAAGCGATAATTCATTGAAACGACCACGACCTGACGCTCCGCCAAATATTGCCCGTCTTGACGAGGCTCGGAAGATCCACCATAGGCGAACCCGCCGCCGTGAATCCACACCATAACCGGAAGACCGCTCTTTCTGGCGTTTGCAGGACTCCACACGTTCAGGGTCAGGCAATCTTCACTCGGGCCTGGATCTCGGAAAAGCACGTCAGGCGATTTTTCGAATTGAGGACAGTGCGGCCCGAAGCTCATGGCTGAACGCACGCCATGCCAGTTTGGCGCAGCTTGCGGAGGCCTCCAACGAAGCTCCCCAATTGGTGGAGCAGCGTACGGAATCCCCTTGAAAGCAACGACCTGACCGCCGGGCTCAAGGACGCCTTCCACTAAGCCGCTGTCGATCCTAACCAGAGATGGATTGGCGCCGATCCCCGGTTGTGCAAGAGCAAATGTCGCGGTCCATAGGATCGATATCAACTTTATCGGGCTTAATCTCATCGCGTTTCTCGGCCACCCAACTTGCAGTGATGATCACCAACGCCGATAGCTATGGCATTATCACGGGTTATGTTTATCGAACCGGCACTTTCAGGTCACTCAAAATGCACTGCCCACAAACCAGAGAGGAGTGCTTTGCAAAAGAAGTTCACGGAAGCTCCGCTCTGATCCAACGGGCAGAATTCGCTTCCATCTTTATCCGGACCGTATTCCCACTGCCCAAATCTTCTCCGGTTACAGCGTCTTCGAAGTGCAGATAGCGAACCTCCGCCTGAATTACCGCATCAACGGGGTGCCCATTGTTCACGAGGAAATAATGATGCGCATGAGGCGCAACTCTGCGGTAAGCTGTCGCACCGCTGACAGTCCAGGCGGGACTGCTCTGAACTGTAGTTCGGACGATCAGATTGCGAGCCCACGACGTGACGGCTTTGCCCTTTTCCGTGCCGTTTGCGAGAAGAGAGGCCTCAAACGCTATATACGACGCCGATCCGCTCCCGTACGTCGCTTCTGTCACCGCTGCATCGCCGGTATCGAAGGATGCTGTCTTGGCTGCGCGCGTCAGAGACAGATCAGCAAAGGTTCCTTCTATTGGTTCGCCATTCACGCTGCGAGCCACATTGTGGCCGCCTTGAAAGATGTTGACAGTTACGCCAAAAATGGATTCGAACGGCGTGCCGGGACCCGTCTTCTGGACCCGGCCGAATTCATCCCACCAGGGCGCAGGCACATCTGCAACCAGGCGTCCGCCATCCCGAACATACTTCTGAAGAATGGGAACGAGATCATTCGAAAGGACTGCTTCGTGCGGCAGATAGATTGCCTTGTATCGCGCGGCAAGACCTGCCTTCAAGTCCTGCTCGGTCACAAACTCGAAAGGGATATTCGCCTGCTGGAATGCCTCTGCGGCGCCGGCCACCGCTCGCGTGGGTTCGGTGCCGAAGTCGTTGTCCCGTGCGATCGGATACGCTCCAACTGACAAGCGGGCCGCAGTCGCCATGTTCTCCCAGCAATAGAGGATCCCAACGGTTGGTTGGTTATGAGCGTCCCAAAGTTCGAAGCGATACTTATCCACAGCCCTTGCGATTTGGCCAGCCTGACTTCCCCACGGGGTCAATTGCCCTTGCCTGTCCACAAGAGAATATTCGCCGCTCTCCCAGCCCGCGTCCCTCATATTCCAGGCCCAGATTCCGATTCCACGCATTCCCGCAGCAATGTAACTCATCATCAGTTGACTTATGAATCCTGGGGTCGCCGCGTAGCCGTAATAGCCGCTGTAGACGCTGGGCATGCCTGTCGACTCCCAGGCGCCTGTCCACATACCCTTCGATAAGTCGACAGATAGCTGCGACTCCAGATAAACAGGCAGCGCGACATCCCCTTCGAAGGCCTCGAAGTGATGAGCGGGATGAATCGAAGGGTAAAAACTGCCCCCATCCGCCATTGCATCTGCAACCAGCGCCTGATCAGTACCAATCGCGGCGAAGTTCTGAAACATCGCCAGTTCTCCGCCTTCACGGAGAGGGGTCACAGGTTGGTAGCGATGGAACCACGCCTCGGATTGTCTGAGGTCGAAAACTCTCTGGTCCGCCTCAAACCTGAGAACATCCCGATAGCGCCGGAAGTCCCACTCCAACGAAGGCTGAGCGTTGGGGCTGCCGTCTCCCCCCGCAAGAATCGCAGCATCGCGGAACGTTGCTGGATGTTCTTCGTCTCTGTTGGCTGTGAAATTCCACGCCTGCTCAAGCACCGCGAGTGTGCCATATTGCTTTTCAAGCCATTGTGCAAACAGAGGCACCCATTCAGCCTTCAGTTGAAATCCGCCCTGGCCACGACTGAATCCATGATCAGGAAAGGGCGAAGGGGGAGTCGTAACCGGATGCTCAATCTCCTCGCGGTATCGCTGCGTCTGATACGCAATCACCGATTCATTTGTCAGCGCTTCGCGCAGCGGCATCGAAGGAGGAAGGTGAAGGCGCGCTAAGAGTTCTGGAGTCAAGTCATCCCAGCCCGCTTCGCCATACCACCATGGGGTCAGTCCCGTATCAAGCGCGGTTTCGAATACCTTTTGTTGTGGCAAATTGCCAATTAGTTGGAGGGTCTTCAGACAGCGGAACCCTGCATCGTGGATCTGTTTGAACTCAGTGCGCACCTGTTCGATGGATGTCGTTGTCACCGGCTGCCAGTAGACAACACAAACAGGAAATGGGCTCAGGTGCCGAATTCTTTCTTGCATGGGCGACGTATGACGGGCCTGGTACAAGTCAAACCTGTAGGGTTGATCGGACTGTGACGGCTCTTGCGCAAGAGCCGCCATGCCTCCAAGCAGAATGGCGACGGCCACCAGGCGTCTTCGATCCCATCTATTACTTGATCTCATTCGCATGTGCGCCGGCCCCCTGCAGTTCGGTGTAGTAAGGCCAATCGCCTGTAAAATCCCATTGAAATTCGGCGCCCGAGGAACTGCGCACCGTAAGCCGGCCGCCTTCCTGTTGAACCGATGGCGTGTCATACACCTTGGATACGTTCGAGGGCTGCGTAACACCATTCACCAGGAACCCGGGCCATGTTCCGCTGCTGTTGAACGTGAAGTCCAGTTGCGCACCGTCAAGCGATTTCACCTCGATATGCCCTTTGGCAATGTCAGTTAGATTTACTACTACAGAACGGACTACTGCGCTGCGGAATGCCTCGATGGTTGGATACTTTTCCTTGTCCGCAACCTGAACGACGAATCCGGTGACAGACCCTTTGGAGACGATGTATTTCTCGTCATCGCTCTTGACGGGAGTTTCCAGCGTTGCACCAGCCAAAAGAGGGCGCACGGCAACCCAGGTCCGATTCGCAGCAATAAAGAACCACCCTTGTTCTGGGACAGCATCGAGCTTGGATGGCAGCCAGAATCTTGCCTCGCGAACGACACGCCCTTGAAAGCGATCGTCTCCACTGGGACGGTGAGTAATCTCATCCTTGAGCCGGTCGATTGCGCCTTCAGCACCTTCAGGGACTGACGTCATCTGAATCAGCGTGCTCTTGAACTGTGCGACCTGATCGTATGGAGACTTTCCCTCGTTCGGGTCATGAAACGGATTCAGGCTGGTGAAGACATAGTTTTCTCCATCCCCCCGCGCAACCAGCTTCCATTGACTTATCTGGTTTTCCCACGGTGTCAGGCCTCGTGCGCCAACCATCATGGAACCAAGGAAATAATTGTCAGTGCTGACGAAGGTCCCATAATTCTGGGCCGCTCTCTCCATTCCGTAGTTGGGCTTGGTTTCGTGCCCTTCAAACGGATAGATTTTCCGTGCAAGTTCGAGGAGAGCCGGGTGCGGCCTGAAGTTGCTGAGAGCGGCGTAAACGGAATAGCGTCCATTGAGTGCCCGAGGACCCGTGAAGTCCACTGCAGTAGCGGGCCGCATGCTGTCGCCCCACCATAACCACCCCGCGAGAGCAGCATCTGTGCTGAACTTACCCTCATCGAAACCTCGTTCTTCGGAACCTGCCAGTGTGCCATGGAAATACTTCAACGCAAGGGCCGTGGAGTACCAGTCAAGAGCGGCTGCCGCCACTGCGCGCGCGTGTGGATCGGTGCTGAAGTCATACAGATTGACAAACGACTGTATTCCGAATGGCGCATAAGTCGAAGAATCCCATTCGCCTTCGCCCACTTCATAGAGGCGCTTCACGTAAAGGCGAATCGGCTCTAGCAACTGTTTACGCCGCCATTCAGATTCACCGCCCCAGAAGGTAAGCTCCGGCAACTGACTAGAGAACACCTCTCCGGAGGTCAACCACATTAACTTGTGGTTTTCCGTTCCGTCCGCTGTCCAGGTGGCCGTTGCAGATATGTTCTGTTCGATCTTGTTGCGCGTATCGGCCGGAATCTCTTTCCCAAACATGGGAAGCAGTCGGGCCAGGCCAACAACGCTGAAGTTGTACGTTTCGTCGGTATGCCTTGCAAGGTAGTCGTCTGCGCCTTGCTGATCTGTTTTTTCTTCCAATTTAGCCAGTACGGTTGGCAGAGCATACTTATTCGGATCTGGAACCCGTTTGATCTTTTCAAAGTAAGTTGAATCTTCGGCTGCAAGTGACTGCAACATGAGCTTGCGCCGCTGTTGAAATCCATCGGGGTCCGGTCGCGGGTCAGGCAGTGCCGGCGGATCCCCCTGTGCCGCAGGAGCGCCATCGGAAGAGCGATTGTTCAGAGGGGATACGGCGAGATCAGAGACCCTTGAGCCGCACGTCCCTGTAACCGCAATCCGTTCTGCGCAACGGTTGATACTCGTTGCCAGATCCGTGGTTGCAGTGTTGGGATCGTTGTGAATGGTCACAAGACCATAGGTGATCGGAGGAACGAAATCCACTTTGTCCACCCACCGGTACCAGGTCCATCCCACCAAACCCGAGAGGCGAAAACTGTCTTCAAGGGCGGTCCTCCCGTTTTCCAACATCCGTTCCAACGCAGATGAACCAGTCGGTTCCTCATTCGGCAGGGGACGTTCTGAGAAACCCGCATGCCCCCAACTGAATTCGGTATTCAATACCGGCAGGCCCGTCGCACGGTAATAGATGTTCATGCGCGCCTGCATCTCATACCTGTAGTTGTTGGCCGAAACAACATCGACCCAGGGACGCTTTACCTCGGCGAGTACGGCGTCTCCCGGGGGACCGCCGAATCGACACCCTAGAATCAAGTGGTTGCGGTCGTATTTGCGAATGGCCTTAGCAGTAAGTTCAAAGTATCGATGCGCAAACTCGCCCGAGAATGCCGTATCGTCTTTCAGATATTCCGGCGACCGGATTGCGGACTGTGCTTTGGTCCAAAGCTTCACCGTTGCTGGGGTGTCGAGCGGAACCTTCCATGCCTCTGCAACTTTCTGCAGGGAGTTTCCATGGAGGGTGAGCACGAATTTCCATGCGGCATCGTATGCCGCCGTCCCTTGTGCCTGACTCAGGCACAACTGCAGAAGAGTAGGGCTGTGTTTCGGATCGAGCGCATCGCCAACAAGCTGCAATCCACCAGGCGGTGCCTGCTCCCAGCCAAGTTCGTTGTCAGTGAAGTACCCGATCAGTTGTTTGCTTGTGCGCTCCGGTTCGGCGAGCTTCTTCGCCGTGGCTTCGATTCCCTTTTCCCATGCTGGATCGAACACGTCGGGAAGATAGGTTCCCTCGATCTGCGGCCCTGACTGAGAAAAGTTAAGGATCACCGTGAAAGGCATGCCCTGATCCCATAGCTCCTGATTACTCCAGGCTCCCAATGCGTTGAATCCCCAGTCGTGCAGCCGTTCGAACGTAGTCTTCCTGAAGCCATCCGGAGCACGACCGTAGAGATCGAGCACTCGCTTGGTGTACGGGCCCGGATGGTCGAGATCGTCTCCACGGCTGACCGAGGTGACGCCCCGATAGAAAAATGGCCGCCCCTCTGGGTCCTGAAACCACCAGTGGCCTGTCATCGAACGACCCACCCTGAAATATCCTTGCGTACCAGACACGGTTGCCGGATCGAAGGTTTCATCCGCGAGGATCGGATCGATCTCCGGTAGGATCAGCGAAGAGGAGGACCTGGAGCCATCCTGCACTGAAGACTGAGCATGCGAGATGCATAAAGCAAAGGCGGCCGCCATGAACCCTAGCGCGAAAGTCCGTCGCCACAGACCATGCGACATGTTTGTCCAAGCTCGCGCCACGCTTGGCTTAATGACGGAAGTGCACGACACGTCTTTGCGTAAGTAAGTTAACTGTCCAGGTCTCATAAAGTCCGATTGGCACCCCTACCGAATTGTAGAAAGAGAAATACGGGTAAGTAATTCGACTTTTTCCCGGGGTTGCACAGTGATTCGCGGGTTGGAACGACTCTCTTCACAGGATCCAGGATGATAGCTGCATTTTGAGCTAACCGAAAAGTGTCCAGGCTCTGTGATGGGCCTTTGACGAGGCCCATCACAGATACTTGTACACTGGTGCGATTAAAGGAACGATCCGATAAAATCTCAGAACGTAAAATCCGCAGATAGCGCAAATACTCTGCCAGGCGATTGTGAGCCGGAATTCAGATCTCCAAACCCGCCTGCAACTGTATAGTTCGCGGAGGTTGTCGTCTGGTTCGCAAGGCTTCCTTCGAAGGAATGGCCGCTGTTCGGATTGAAGAAGAAGTCGGTGTGGTTGAATGCATTAATTGCGTCCAACTTGAGAGCCAGCCGGACACGATCGCTGCTCGTGATTGAAAACGACTTCTTTGCGCTTGCATCAAAGTAGATGGTACGCGGGCTTCTGGCCCCTCCCATCGTTCTCGGAACATTACCCAATTGCGGAGCGCCGATGGTGCCCGGCACCGTAAATGCATTCGGATTCAACCAGCCGCCTCCCGCCAATCCGTACGGGTCTTTCTTCCAGTTACTTTGGATGAGTGGTTGGCCCGGCACAAAGCTGGGCCGCAAGTTGTAAGGAGAGTCACTGCCATTGCTCCCGATTTTGCCTCCGGAAGCAGTTGTAATGAACCAACCGGGGCCGCCCAGGTTAATCGCCGCCGGATAGCCAGATTCAGCCGAGAACATGCCCGACGTACTCCATCCGCCTACGAACTCATTGAGGACCTGGTTGTGGATGTTGAATGTCTCGCCGCGCCCGACTGGAATATCCCACACATATGCGCCGGTAAAGTGCACTGGGATGTCGAACAATGACAATGAGTGCTCACCCTGATACGGGGCGTAGGGGTTTTGCGGGCCAGCAAATCCAAATGTATCGGTGGTAATGCTGTCCTCGGAACCAGAGGAACCGTCATCCATCGACTTTTCCCATGTAAAGCTGCTCAGGAGCGTTAGGCCTCCCACCATCTTCTCCGATCCCGAGAGGTAGAGGGCATTGTAAGATGATGCTCCCCAGCGCCCGAACATCTGATTGACGCCGCTTGGAAATTGCGGATAGGGCTGGTTATTGACGTTTAGATTCCCGCTGCTAATGCCATATTTGTTCTGAAAACCGCCTTGATTGAAATTGGCATTGGAGGCGACCTCAGCCAGGATTGTCTGCAGGGGCACCAGGTTTTCGGACACAGGCTGCTGGAAGAGATGCCTTCCTGCCTGGCCGGAATACGCTGCTTCCAAAAGGAGGTTTCTCCTGAACTGATATTGAAGGGACAATGCCCATTGCTCAACATACGGAACTGCATCGGTCTGCGGAACATCTGGAATCGCGAAGTTCGTGTTGAACACCGGAGCTTGCGGTCCAAGTACACCTGGCAGTCCTGTGCTTGGCAGGGTATACGGGTTAGTAATGTAGTCGACATAGTAATTGGTATAACCGCTTGCAGTACTGTACTTGCCTCCGGTTGTACCTCCAAGCCTGAGAGCAGGCTGCAAAAGACTTGGAATCACGCTATTGGTGACGCCTGTCAGAGGTGCGTGGATTAGACCATACGATGCGCGCATCGTCATTGTGGGATTGAGCTGATATGCGAAACCTATTCTCGGCTCGAAGCCCAGATAGTTTGTGGGCCAGAGTCGGTTCCCCACACCATTCATCCCTGCATATCCAAAAGCGCCCGTCGCGGCAACACCGTTAAGTGCCCCCGTAAATGTCGGCAGGAGGTTGCCCTGGAGACCGTTCTTTTCTGCGCGAGGGGTTTCAAGGTTGTAGCGCAAGCCAAGGTTCAAAGTCAGATTCGGCAACACCTTCCAGTCATCCTGAATGTATGCTGCTGCGTACTTCGACCGATAATAGTACTTCTGCGCGGCTTGAACAGCAAGACTGTTGGAGAGCCCGAGAATGAAGGTGGCAGTAGCATTGCCTCCGCCTATCGCAGCCGCCGTCAGCCCATTACTGAATCCATACTTTCCGCCATATTGGTTTGCATTGCTAAGCCGATTCAGTTGCATAGCCCTGAATTCGCCACCCATGGTCAGAGTATGCTTTCCTACGAGGATCGAAAGATCGTCTCCGTACGCATAAGACTCGTTAAGAGAGATGCCGCCGTCGTTGCCGCCGGTAGCCCCCCCATACCCACCGGTGTCAAGGCCGAGCGAAGGAAAGCCCACGCCGAGCACGGATGGAGTCAAGCCCAACTTCGCAGCGAAATCCTGAGTGAGACCTGCTGGCGCGGGGCTGTTTTCATAGTCCATATCACTACTGTCCGGTTTAATTTAGATTTCCCGCCGTCAAGCCCATTGACACGTTTAGGTTACATCGAGTTCGCGGTGTCCACGATTTGAATTGCATGTCGCTCGTTTGCGATGCTTTCGGGATTCAACGACCGGGAGTGCCGCATGAACGTTGGCAAGACGCTTTTTGCGCAGGTGATGGAGTTTGTGCCGTGGAAGACCTTTGGACGCATCATCGACCGGCACAAGGGCGACGCGGGCGTGCGCACACTTGGTTGTGCTGACCTGTTTCGTATCATGGCCTTCTCTCAGCTCACTTGGCGCGAGTCGTTGCGCGACATTGAGGTTTGCCTGGAAGCCAATCAGGCCAAGCTGTTTCACATGGGCATCGCCACGCCGCCGGCCCGTTCTACCCTGGCCGATGCGTTGAACCTGCGCGACTGGCGCATCTACCATGCGCTGGCCCTGCGTTTGATCGCCCACGCCAGAGCACTTTATGCAGAAGATCCTTCGGTATTAAACCTCGACGCAAGCGTTTATGCACTGGACTCCACCACCATCGACTTATGCTTGAGTTTGTTCGACTGGGCACCGTTTCGTTCCACCAAGGCGGCCATCAAGTTACATACCCTGCTGGACCTGCGCGGCGCAATTCCAGCGTTCATTCACATCAGCGACGGCAAGCTGCACGATGTCAACGTGCTGGACATTCTTCTTGTTGAGGCGGGTAGTTTCTACATCATGGACAGGGGCTATCTAGACTTCGCACGGCTGTACGCAATGCATCAGGCCGGAGCTTTCTTCGTCACACGCGCCAAGGAAAACGTGGATGCGCGGCGCGTCTATTCGCACCCTGTCGACCGGGCCAGCGGAATCATCTGCGATCAGCGCGTCATGCTCAACGGCTTTTACTCGGCAGAGAACTACCCGGATCATCTGCGCCGTATTCGCTTCAAAGACCCCGAGACGGGCAAGGCGCTAGTGTTCCTCACCAACAACACTGCACTGCCTGCCCTGACCGTCGCAGCGCTTTACAAGAGCCGCTGGCAGATCGAGTTGTTCTTCAAATGGATCAAGCAGCACCTGCGCATCAAACGCTTCCTGGCCACCAGCGAGAACGCCGTGAGAAGCCAGATATGGTGCGCAGTCGCCACCTATGTGCTGATCGCCATCGTCAAGAAAGAGCTCAACCTCGACGCCTCGCTCTACACTTGTCTACAGATTCTGTCGGTCTCGATCTTTGAGAAAACCGAGATTTCATGCGCCCTTCAGACAAATCTCCACAGATCCGAACAACCGACTTCTGCTAACCAATTGAATCTATTCGACATTTAACCGGACAGCAGTGAGTCCATATATAGATACGAGACTCGAGCCTCGTTGACGATGTTGTTGCGAAAGATATGCGTAAAATTCACGACCGCATTCTGCGAATCGATCTTCGATTCCTGGGAAGGATCGATCGGTGAGGTCGGTCCGAGAAAGTTGAAGCGGTCACCGCTTACAGGGACTTTCGAATAGCGAACGAACATCTTGTCCGAGTTGTTGAATTCATGATCGACCCTTGCATCGTAACGGTCATCATTGTCGGCCACGCCGATGCTCGTAATTACATTGTTCCCATCATTCGCATAGGAGGCATCGGGGTTAATGTACTGGGTGAATGCAGTGTGCTTTGCCGGGGTTGGAAAAAGCGAGAGCACATATTGAGCCGCAGGATTTTGCGCTAGTTGGGCCGCCACACTATTGTTTGGGATTGGAACGTACAAGCTTGAGCTTGTGTATTGTGCGCCAAATGGAAATCCGGCTGCGTTGAGCGGAAACTGATAGGCAAGGCCGCCGGTGCGTGGAGCGGCTACGGCCGCGGCATAGCCCTGGCTCTTTAAGATGCTCGTATTCAGGAGATTCAGGTTGTTGTTGAAGTTTCCTGCCAATTCATCCGGAGTCGGCACCCTGGCGCGTGTGTACAACTTGGTCGTCGCCCGCAAGGGCTCGTAGGAAGCAAAGAAGAATGTGTTCTTGATATGAGGCAGCGGAACCGGTCCGCCTACGGCTCCGGAAAAGATATTCTGGTGCGCATCCTGCCTAAGCCCGCCCTGGCCGTAAGTTGCGGCCTCAAAAAAGGGATCATAATGGCGGTAAGAAACGATGCCATGGTATTGGCTGGTGCCGCTTGCCGTCGACTGGTTGATGATGCCGCCACCAGTTCTTCCGTATTGGGCTGGCAAACCGTCGGACTGCACGGTCACTTGGTTTATGGAATTGGCTGAAAAAGTGATTCCAGCCCTCGGATACCCGATCATCGTGACATCGAAGCCGTCAACGAGTTGCTCTGTTGAGCCAGGCCGTCCTCCGCCAATGGCCAGTGAACCGCCGGTTGTCGTTGGCTGCGTGTAAACGCTGGGATCTTCGCTTTGTACTCCCATGTCATACTGTGGATCACCCTGAACGCCGGGCACGAGGGTCGCCACTTCCAATGAGCCTTGCTGCGGAAATGGAAGACTTGAAACGATATGGTTCGGAACAACAGTGGTAAGCGTCGGGTTTTCGTTGTTCAATAACTGTCCCGAGGCTTCTACCGACACAGTTTCCGTAACCCCTCCGATCGGTAGAACAACATCTACCTTGGTCATTGAGGCAATATTTACCTGAACGGAATCGACGACCACCTGCTTAAAGCCGGACTTGTTGACCGTCACGCTATAAGTTCCTGCAGACAGAGAGGTTAGGCTGTAAATCCCTTCTGCGTTGCTAAGAAGCTTCGTGACCGTGTTCGTCTCGACACTTCGAATGAGAACCGTCGCGTCGGGCACTACCGCATTCTGAGCATCTTCAATCTGACCGGTGACGCCACCGGTACTTGTTTGACTCCAACAGGCACTCAAGCCAAATATCAGCAATGAGATAGCTGTCATCCATATTGCGCTTTTGCGTACATTCGGCATGTTGTGCCTCCCCAGAAGTTACATTGTTGTTATTGAACGATCGAAGACTCGCCACGAAAGTTCTGTCGACGATTGCCCTTGAAGGATTGCTTCTGTCCGGCAGTCGTCAATGGGAGTGGAAACATACGGTGGTCAAACCCTGGTTCTCCACTCAATGGAAGTGTCCTACTTGATGCTTGTTCCCCTGGTGCTCTTGGTCACCGCTTAGCGGCAGAGTCTTGCAGTGCATCTGAGCACGGACCAAGGAAATACTTCCGCCAAGCATCGCGCAAGGTACTTTTCGGTACGCTGTTACGGTTAAGGGGGTGTTCCGTTACCGTAACATCGGCTTAATCGGGAGGTGCAGCAATGCCTTGTCACGCTGATAACAGAGGCGTAAAGTCAATGTGTCACCTAGTTCATAGTTGAGAGGGTTTGGCATGGGCCTGACTGTCGGAGATGCCGATTTGGAGCGCGATTTACCGCCTATGGATCAGCCTCTGGAGCCCAACCCTCAGCAGATACGGGATGCATTGTCCGAAGTCTTGCTGAGCATTCCGTTTCGCGCCAGCAAACAGTCTCAGCATCTGCTTCAATACTTAGTCGTTCAAACGATGGAAGGTCACGACGAAATGCTCAAGGAGCGGATCGTCGGGGCCAATGTATTTGGGAGGAAAGCCGACTACGACACCGGAGCTGACCCAATCGTACGTGTGCGGGCAGCCGATCTCAGAAAGCGGCTGGCTCAGTATTACAACGGCGACGGGGCGAAGACAGATATTAGAATCGAAATGGCTCCGGGATCGTACCGCCCTGTCTTTGTTTCCGATTCGCAGCGTCAGGCATGGGATCAGGCTGCACAGGCATCGGCCGACGGAAAATTGTCGCAGGAAACTCATTCCACGACAGCCGAAACATCCGGGCCGCCCGCAGGCATTGATACCCCTTCGGAATCTCTCGAAACCATACCAGATGCCCTTCTGAATTCGGTTGCGTTTCGTTGGATGCGTACTTCACTGATAGGTGCCGGACTCATCATTTTAGTTCTCGCCATCGCGTGCATTGCCATGTGGAACCACATTCAGTCAACAAATCGGCTCCTGTACCAGCAGTTCTAAATGGCAGAGGAACCCGTTTAGCTATTTTCGGCCGTTCTTTTCTGTGCTGTGTTGAGGTATGGAAATATTGGAGTCGCTCTTGGCGGGGTTACGCGCGGTGTGTGCGGGATT
>Ga0181535_10001479_pt1 | contig 30622 bp, 23 predicted proteins | sample PEATcosm2014_Bin_44_FD_119774 | JGI IMG/M metagenome (GOLD analysis project Ga0181535, IMG submission 119774) | Peatland microbial communities from MTU Mesocosm Facility, Houghton, MI, USA - PEATcosm2014_Bin17_30_metaG | ecosystem: Environmental > Terrestrial > Soil > Wetlands > Peat | place... | reverse complement strand
GACTGAGTTCGGATGGGCGCCGAGGAGCGTGCAGGCCTTTTCGAAGGGGATCAATCGGTCCATGGGGTCCAGGGTAGGCACCGATCAATTCGTGTCAAGTGGCACCAATTATTATCTATTCAGGTTGCTGCTGCGAACCCTCCAGCAGCAGCATGATTATGGGGCGGTGGGCTATGACGGCGCCAAGGGCTCGGCGGACGCAGCGGAAGCCTGGGCAAAGCGCGGCTTCAAAGGGGTCAAGGCAAAGATCGGCTACCCGACCGTCCGCGAAGACGTCGACGTCATCCGCGCCATTCGCCAAGCGGTCGGCAGTGATGTCGCGATCATGGTCGACTACAACCAGTGCCTGACCCCGGCCGATGCCATCCAACGCCTGCGCGTCCTCGATGCCGAAGGCTTGACCTGGATCGAGGAGCCGACCCTGGCCCATGACCATACCGGCCACGCCGAAATCGCCCGGCAGACGGAGACGCCGATCCAGTGCGGCGAAAACGGGTGGGGCCCGCTCGACCTGCAGCACGCCATCGACGCCGGTGCCTCCGACTACATCATGCCGGACGTCATGAAAATAGGTGGCGTCAGCGGCTGGATGCGAGCCGCGGCAATGGCCCAGGTGCGAGGCATTCGCCTGTCCAATCACCTGTGGCCGGAAATCAGCACGCAACTGCTTTGCGCGACCCCGACGGCACACTGGCTCGAATATGCCGACTGGTGGAACCTGATCCTCGCCGACCCGCTGGAGATTGCCAACGGCCACGCGACCGTCAACGGCGTTCTTGGCAGCGGCATTGAATGGAACGAATCCGCGGTCAAGCGATTCCTGGTCTGATTCCAGCGCGCCATCAAAGAGGATCATATCCTCTCAGCCGGGTCAAGGCAGTTGGTCCGCCTGTTTGCCCCGCGCGCCTGGCGGAGGTGAGCATTCAGGCGTGGCCTGTTCTTCACCTGCTCGCCGCAGTCTTTACAGATGGCGGGGATCCGGTCTCAAAATAAACCTGCCTTTGCCTTAAAGTCCCTGGAAATAGCCCGAACTCTCATTGAAAACCTGTTGAGCCTCCAACCACTTCAGGCGCCGGTAAAAGCCGTCGTTGCGACCTGCCTGCTTGACGCACTGGGGGATGACATCCCTGGAGCCACCCACCGGCGAGAACAGGATAGGCGCCATGGAAAGATAAAAAATCGAGGTGATGCGAATGGCCAATCGCGTTGAGTTTGGCCCCACGGCCAGCCAGAAGGAACCCCCGCTCATGGAATGGACCAGGGCCGGCATGGGAATGATCGACAGGATGGAACGCACCTCAGCAAACTCCAAAGCCAGGATAGGTCCGCGGGAAGGAGATGCCATTGCTTTAACAACATTGTTACAGGTATTGGAAAATTTTATATTTCCATATTGGTGACGTAGAGGTTCCCAGACATTGCCGATACCGTTCAGGCCTTCGGCAGATCGTGCTCCATGAAAGACCTGATCACGGCCTCGAAATCGGGATCGCCGGAGAAGCCCATTGCGGCGGCGCGGGCTGTGTCCCAGGCGCCGGGCCAGCTCTGGACGATGCGCTCGATGGCGGGGTCGGGCGAGAAGGTGATGCGCGCGACGGGTTCAGGTCCGGCGACCCGGCCCAGGGCGGCTACCATCTCGCCAACGGTCACGGACAGCCCCGGGAGATTGACGGTGCGGCTGTCCTGGAAAGCCCCGGCGGGCAATTCGTGCCCGCGGACCAGGCCTTCCACCGCGCCCTGTGGAGACAATAGCCACAGGCGCAATTCCGGCGACACCGGGCAAACGGCCGGTTCCCCCTTCAGCGGCTCGCGGATGATGCCACTGGCGAAAGAAGAAGCTGCCTTGTTCGGTTTTCCGGGGCGCACGCTGATGGTCGGCAGCCGCAGCACCCGGCCATCGATGAATCCCTTCCGGCTGTAATCGTTCACCAGAAGCTCGCCGATCGCTTTCTGTGCGCCATAGGAGGACTGGGGGTTGAGCGCGGTGGTGTCCTGCACCACCGCCGGGAGCTTGCCGCCATAGACCGCCACCGAGCTGGTGAAAAGGACCTTCGGGCAGTGCTTCAGCTTCCGGCATCGGTTCAGGAGCAGGCGCAGGCCGTCGAGGTTCACCCGCATCCCCAGATCAAAATCAGCCTCGGCCTGGGAACTCACCACGGCGGCCAGATGAAATACCGACTGGGTTCCGGCGTCGAGGAGCCGATCCAGGAGGGCACCATCGGCAAGGTCGCCGATGACCAACTGCACCCGGGGATCACCAAAGTCCGGCAGGGGCGCCCTGTCGGTCACGACCACCTGGTCGATGGCCTGGGGCCGGCCCTGGCCGTCCGTGAGCTGCTCCAGCGTGAGCAGGCGCCTTACCAGGCGTTGGCCCAGGAATCCGGCACCGCCCGTAACGAGTATTTTCATGGTCATCCTCCTCTATTTCCCCGCCGCGGCGAGCCAGCCGAGGCCATCCTCGGTGCGCGCGCGGGGGCGGTATTCGAGGCCGACCCAGCCCTCGTACCCGAGCTTGTCCATCAGGTCGAAAAGGAAGGGGTAGTTGACCTCGCCTTCGTCAGGCTCGTGCCGGCCGGGAACACTGGCGACCTGCACGTGGCCGATCCAGGGGAGGTATTTCCGGAACGTGGTGGCCAGGTCGCCTTCCACGATCTGGGCATGGTAGAAATCCATCTGGACCTTTACGTTGGCTGCTCCGGAGGCCTCCCTCAAGGCGTGCGCCTGGGCCTGCCGGTTGAGGAAGTAGCCCGGCATGTCGCGCTGATTGATGGGCTCCATGAGCAGGTCGATGCCATGGCGGGCCGTCTCCCGTGCCGCATGCCGCAGGTTCTCAAGGTATGTCTCCTGATGCCGCGCCCGGTCCGCATCTGCCGGAACCAGGCCGGCCATCATATGCACGCGCGGCGTTTCCAGGGCCAGGGCGTAGTCGATGGCCCGAGCGACACTGGCCCGGAATTCACGCTCGCGCCCCGGCAGCGCGGCGATGCCGCGCTCTCCCGCGGCCCAGTCCCCGGCCGGCAGGTTGAAGAGGACATTCTTGAGGTTGTGGGCCCGGAGCCAGCCCGCCACCTCCCCGGGCGGGTACTCGTACGGGAACAGGAATTCCACCGCCTTGAAACCAGCCGCGGCCGCGGCGGCAAAACGCTGGGGAAATGGAAGCTCGTTGAACATCATGGTCAGGTTGGCGGCGAATCGCGGCATGGGTTCTCCCCAGGTCAAAGGTCAAGCCCGAAGGCCGACTTGAGTTCATCGATCTGCTGGGAGTCGAGCGGCCGTGCCGGTGCGTTCCGCAGCAGGAGGAAAAGCTTGGCGGTTTCTTCCAGTTCCTCGGCGGCATAGACCGCCGATTCAAGATCGGAGCCCGATACCACGGGGCCATGGTTGGCCAACAGCACGGCGCAGTGCCGATCCGCGGCCGCGCCGATGGCGCCGGTCACCGCGGGGTCCCCGGGGCAATGGTAGGGCACCAGGGGCAGGCGGCCGATTTTCATGACGAAGTAGGGCGTCAGCGGCGGAATGCAGTTGCCGGGGTCCAGGCCGGACAGGCAGGACACCGCGGCCGCATGGGTCGAGTGCAGGTGCACGATGGCCCCGGCGGCCGGTCGATGCTGGTACACCGCCCGATGCAGGAAGGCCTCCTTGGAGGGCTTGTCACCGCTCAGCAGATGGCCCTCCCAGTCGAGCTTCGCGAGGCGCGCCGGGTCCAGGCGGCCCAGGCAGGCATTGGTCGGGGTCAGCAGCCAGCCGTCCTCCAGGCGGACGCTCAGGTTGCCGCTACTGCCCGCGGTGAGGCCCCGCTCGAACAGCGAGCGGCCCAGGGAAACCACAAGGTCCCTCTGGCGTTGTTCCTCGGGGTTGACCTGGATGGCGGCGGTCATGGCAAACAGCTCCAAGCCTTCAGGAAGAAATCGTCGCTGCCGAAGTTGCCGGACTTGAGCGCCAGCGCCAGGGGAGCACCTGTGCCCGGCCCCTGCAACGAGGTCGTCCAGGGAACGCCCGGATCGATTTCCGGGCCGATTCTCAAGCCGGTGATGCCCAGGGTCTTGACCACCCGTCCGGCGGTCTCCCCTCCCGCCACGATCAACTGCCCGACCCCCTGCTGGACCAGGCCCCGGGCGATGGCGGCCAGCGCCTCTTCCACCAGCTCCCCGGCCCGGCCGGCGCCCAGCCGGGCTTGCACCTCCCGCACGGTCTCGGCGGCCGCGGTGGCGTAGACCAGCACGGGGGATCCGGCGAGCCGGGCCGATGCCCATTCGAGGGCGGCGCCCACCACGTCCTCCCCCCGGGCCAGGCGCAAGGGGTCCACCCGGAAGCCGGGGGCCTGGGCAAGCATGATCGCCACCTGCTTCTGGGTGGCCAGGGAGCAACTGCCGGACACCACCGCGCGCAGGCCGCCGGTGGCGGGGAGCTGGCCGGCCGCTTCGCCGCGTCCGAGCAGCCCGTCCTGCCGGAAGTTTTCCGGCAGGCCCATGGCAAGGCCGGAACCGCCGGTCACCAGCGCCAAGCCGGCACAGGCGGCGCCGATCGCCTCCAGGTCCTCGTTGCACTGCGCATCGACGATGGCAAACCTGACGCCCTGCCCGGGCAGGGCGGCGAACCGGGCGCGGATGGCGTCCGCTCCCTGGCGAATCGCGCTGAAGTCGACCAGGCCGACCTTGCCGGCCACCTGCCGCTGTAGCACCCGCACCAGGTTCGCGTCGGTCATGGGCGTCAGGGGATGGTCGCGCATGCCGGACTCATTCAGCAGTTCGGGACCGACGAACAGGTAGCCCTTGTGGATGGTGCGCCCGTTGGCCGGAAAAGCCGGGCAGAAGATGGTGAAATCCACTGTCAGCGCCCGCATGAGGGCATCGGCCACCGGGCCGATGTTGCCCTGCGGGGTGGAATCGAAGGTCGAACAGTATTTGAAGAAATACTGGCGGGCGCCGGCCGCCCGCAGCCAGTGCAGGGCGGCCAGGGATTCGCCGACGGCCTCGGCGGCCGGCAGGGTTCGCGACTTGAGGGCCACGACGATGGCGTCGACGCCCTCGGGAACTGGGCCGTCCGGGACGCCGATCAACTGGACCGTCCGCATGCCCGCCTTCACCAGGATGCCAGCCAAGTCGGTGGCGCCCGTGAAATCATCGGCGATACATCCCAGCAATAAGGTCATGCCATCCCTCCCTCTCAGGCGCGCAGCCGGGCCACCGCGTACGCTCCGAGCTCAAAAGCCGGGGGGGTCCATGGCCTCTCGCGAGCGTCCATCAGCTCCGGGTCCACCGCAGCTTCCAGGAAGCAGTGCTCGTCCAGAATGGCAAGGTGACGCAGGCCCGAATCCGGCAGGTCGACCTGCTGCGCCGTGGCGGTGAGGTTGGCGATCCAGACCTGCAGCTTCCCCTCCGCCAGGGCGCCCAGCGCCTGGATCTCGCGCGGCATCGACGACCGGATGCCCACCAGCGGGCACCCCGCCAGGGAACTGAGGCCCTTGAAGGCGTGAAACGCCGGGTACAGGCCGCCCTCCTGGTCGTACCAGGGCTTGGGGTAATCGCCCCGGGTATGCACCAGCCCGAAATCGCCAGTGCCGCCGGCCAGGGTGACGGCACTGGCGCCGCCGCGGGCGAAATGGGCGAAATAGCCGATGGACCAGGCCGCGGCCAGCAGGCCGCGCTGGCGCGGATCCACGCGGTTCATGGCCTGCCGGATGTTGCCGGGGTTCGGCATCGGCGCTTCGCCGTACGGATTGGTCCGCATGCCGATGGCGCTCGGGCCCACATGGTAGGGTTTGCCGCCGCAGAAGGAACGGACCGTGTCGGCAATGGCCGGCAGGGATTCCAGCCCGCCCGTGGCGGAACGGTCGTCGCCGGCGTGCATCAGGGCGATGGTGGTGAAGCTCACCAGATCCAGCCCTCCGGTTGGGGGGCGCTTGCGGTTCAACTCGGTGAAGTAGGCGAAGGTGCCGCCGCCGAGCCGAGCGCCCGGGAAGGCAGCGCGCGCTTCGCGGTAGATGTCAGCCAGCGGCGGGCAAGGCGGCCAGGGGCTTCCGGGGAGCGTGCACTTGAGATCGGGTGCGGGCGAGACCAGCACGGTGCTGAACGGCGATCCCAGCTCCCGCACGGTGCGCCCCAGGGCGGCGATCTCCTCCGCGTAGCCGTCGATGCTGCGCACGACCGCCTCGAGCCAGGGCTCGCCGCCCACGGCGCGACCGGCCTCGAGCATCGCCGCGAGCGTCGCCGCGTCATCGCCCAAGCCCGGGTCGTAGGCCATCACCACATGGGACGGCCGCGCCCGCCGCAAAAGCCCTGACGCTTCCCGGGTTGCCCTGGCGTCCCGGGGTTCCAGGCCCCAGCCCAGGGGCGGGACGATCCCCAGGTTGCCCTGGACGGCGAGCACCGCCCCTTGGCGGCCCTGGGGAACGGCGGCTCCAGGCTCCGCCGCCACCGACAGCCGGACCTTCTGGGCGACCCGCTCGCCCCGGGCCAGGGTGTACGGCCAGGGCAGGGCCAGAGGGCGGCTGTAGGTCTTGTAGGAAGCATCGGTCCAGTTGCGCTGGTCCTCCATCTCGAAGGTGTCCCCCTCCATCCGGCAAGTGACCTTGAATCCGGGGGCGAATTCGTGGGTGAGCGCGCGCAGGTCCAGCATGGGCTGGACCGGGTTGATCAGCTTCGGGAACTCGCCGGCCCGGGTGCGCCCGTCGACCGACTCGATCAGGCAGGGCTTGCCGGAGACACCTGCGATGGGGTGCAGGACCACGAACCCGGTGCGGTCGGTCAAGAACTCCGAGAGCGCCTGGGCTTCTCCGGAGAACTCCAGCCTGCCGTCCGCGCTCCCGGTGATGGTCACGCCATAGCGGAGGCTCTGGTTGGCGTCCTCCGCCAGCGCGTCGTAGGTGACGGTGAAGCGGTCGGCCTTCTGGTCGATCTGCAGATGGCTGATCCGGGGCAGGTAGGTGCCCCAGTTCTTGTCGCGGACGATGAAGGAGATCGCCCGGAGCATTTCGCAGCCGTCGTACCGGACAAACCGCAGGTTGCCGCCCTCCATTTCCGCGCTCAGGGCTCCGGCCTTGAGCAGCACGGGTTCTGCCATGGGTTCGTCTGTGCCGTACAGCATGACTTCACGGGATGGTGCTTCCATGGGATGCTCCTCCAAGTCAGGGTGTGGGTATCAGCGGCTGCCGCGGGTGCTGAGGATCCGGTCGACCAGAACGGCTGCGATGATCACCGCGCCCACCGCCGATCCCTGCCAGAAGGCGGATACCCCCAGAAGGTTCAGGCCGTTGCGGATCATCACCAGCATGAATACGCCGATCAGGGTCCCGATGAGGGTTCCGCGCCCGCCGAACAGGCTGGCGCCCCCGATCACCACCGCGGCGATGGCGTCGAGTTCGAGGTTGATGCCGGCCAGCGGGTCGATGGACATCATCTGGGCGGAGGAGATGGTGATGGCCACCGCCGCCAGGGCGCCTGAGACCACGTAGGGCAGGACGCTGTAGAAGGTCACCCCCAGCCCCGCCGTGCGGGCCGCCTCGCGGTTGGAGCCGATGGCGTAGATGGTCCGGCCGCCCTTGGTGAAGGTCAGGTACCACCACGCTGCCGCGTAGAGCACCAGGAAGATCAGGACGTTCGCCGGGAGCCCGAAGAAGCTCTTGTAGACGATATCGTTCAAGGCCTCGGGCAGGTTGGTGATGGAAGTCGCGCCGGAGAAGATGAATGCGAGGCTCCGGGCAATGGCCATCATGCCCAGGGTCACCACGAACGCGGCGAGGCCGAAGCGGCCGATGAGGACCCCCGAGACCAGGCCCAGGCCGGCGCCGGTGAGCACCCCCAGCAGGATGGCCACCGGGATCGGGAAGTGCAGCAGGGAGAGTCCCAGAACGATGCCCGCCAGCCCTCCCACTGACCCGACCGAAAGATCGATGCCGCCGGTGAGGATCACGAAGGTCATGCCGATGGCGACGATGCCCACAACCACCGACTGGTCCAGCAGGTTGAACAGGTTGGTGCTGGTGAGGAAGTGCTTGGAGAGCAGGGAGAGCACGACGGCCAGGAGCAGGGCGAGCAGGCCCATGCGGATTTCCAGCGTGCCGGTGATCCGCCGCAGCCAGGGCGCGGCCCGCCTCGCCTGGACCGGCTCAAGCGCCTTGGTGTCGAGTGCCTGGTTCATGTGAGCCTCGCAAAAAGGGCCTGGACTCGGGAGCGGATGGCTTCGGACGGGGGCGTGGGGGCGCCGCCCGCCAGGGTGATGCCGATCGCCCCCATGTCATGGCCGCGCTGGCTTTTCACGGGAATGACGAGGGTCTGCCGGGAGCGGTCCGGTTCGAACACGAAACCATTGGCCGGGGTCTCCAAGGCCGTGCGCACCAGGCATTCCCCGATGAGCGGCACGGAACCGGTCCGGAACCCCGGGTCCGCCCCGGGGTTGGCGACCACCACGTCCAGGCAGCAGAGTCGGCCGCCGTCCAGCAGGGCCCAGAAGCCGGCGCCGCCCAGTTCTTCGGCCAGGTCGCGCAGCATCCGGCTGTTGTGCTGCAAGGAAGTCCTCGGCGCCGCCAGCAGGGTGAGCTTCTCCTCGTCCAGGATGGCCGCAGGCAGGTCGGCCAGACTGGCCCCATCGCTCATGACCACGACCCGGCTGCACAGGGTCAGCAATTCATCGAAGTCCGACGAGACCACGACGATCCCCACCCCCTGCCCGGCGAGCTCCCGCAGGATGGCATAGATCGAAGCGCGAGTGGCGATGTCCACGCCCTTGGTGGGCTCGTCCAGAAGGAGAACCCGGGGGCGCAGCAGGAGCCAGCGGCCGATGATGATCTTCTGCTGCATGCCGCCGGAGAAGCTGAGGATGTTGGCGTCCAGCAGGTGCTCGTCATCCAGGCCCAACCGGAACATGAGCGCGCGGACCTCCTGCTGGCGCCGGCCGTAGCCCAGCAGGAGGCCCCGGTGGGCGCCCAGGTGTCCCAGCAACAGGTTCTCGCGCACCGAGAAATCAGGCACGAGCCCCTGGACCCGCCGGTCCTCGGCGACGAAGCCGATTCCGGCCCGGATCGCGTCGACCGGTTTGCGCGGATGGAAGGGCTGTCCGTCCAGGGCGATCTCCCCCGCCTGCCGTTGCCGCAGGCCGAAGACCGCCTCCAGCGTCTCCGACCGCCCGGCCCCCACCAGCCCTCCCAGACCGAGGATCTCGCCCGCCCGCACCGCGAAGGACACGTCGCGCACGGCCGGGGCGCAGCGGAGCCCACGCACTTCCAGCACCACCTTGCCGCCTTGCGCCACAGGTTCAGGGCGGGTGGTGAACGCATTGCCCAGGTCGTGCCCGACCATCAGGCGCACCAGTTCGCTCTGGTTCAGCGAAGCGGTGAGCAGGCCGCCGGCAACGGTGCGCCCCTCCCGCATCACGGTGACCCGGTCCGTGATGGCAAAAACTTCCTCCAGCCGGTGGGAAACGAATACCTGGGCCCGGCCCAGGGCCCGGAGCCTGGTCATGATGGCGAACAGCCGCTCGACCTCCAGCGGGCTCAGCGAGGTGGTCGGCTCATCAAAGATGAGCAGGTCGGAATTGAGGGCCAGCGCCTTGGCGATCTCCACCAGTTGGCGCTGGGCCGCGGACAGGGAGCCCACTTCCGACTCCAAGGGCACCGAATCCGCGATACCCAGCGTTTCCAGCAGTTCTCCGGCCCGGCCACGCATCCGGCGGTAGGATAGCCGGCCGGGCCGGCCCAGCTCGGGCAGGAATATGTTTTCGATGACCGACATATGCGGTGCCAGCGAGGTCTCCTGCATCACCATGGTGATGCCCGCGCCGATGGCCTCCTTGGCAGAGCGCGCGTTCAGCAGTGCCCCGCGCCAGATCAGCTCCCCGGCATCCCGCCGGACATGGCCGGAGATGATCTTCGACAAGGTGGACTTGCCCGCCCCGTTGGCGCCAAGCAGGCCGTGCACTTCCCCGGCGGCAACGGCGAACTCGGCCCCGCGCAGTGCCCTCGTGCGGTCGAAGGTCTTCTCGACCGCACGCGCCACCAGGAGGTCGGGCACCGAATGGTCCATTCAATGGACCTCGTTCGCGAAAACGGTCGTGGTGATGGTCGGGAGCAACTTGGCGATATTCTTGCTGGTGACCACCACGATCGGAACCAGGATCTGCTTCTCGACCGGCTGTCCTTTCAGGAACTTGACCATGGCTTCGCCGGATTTCTCGCCCATCAGGTAGGGCTGCTGCATGCCGGAGGCGACGATTTCACCCTTCTGGATGAGGTCGACGAATTCAGGAATCCCGTCGAAGGCTGCCACGGCCACCTGGCCATTGCGCCGGGCCGCGCGGATGGCGCGCACGGCGCCCAGGGTCGGGGTGTCGGTCTGGATGAACATTCCGCGCATCTCGGGGTTCGCAGTCAGCATGTCCTGGGTGAACTTGAAGGTCTCTTCCGCTGTGTAGGCCTGCATCTGCTGGAGGGCGCATTCCTTGATGCCGCCTTCTTCGATGGCCTGGCGGAAACCAGCGGTGCGCAGCTTGCCGTTGTTGCGGGCGAGGGAGATCGAGGAGATGCCGACGGTGCCCCCGGCCCAGCCCTTTTCCTTCATGGCCTCAACCAGGGCCTTGCCCGTGTTGTAGGCGCCATCCCGGTTGTCGGAGATGATGAAAGAGACATAGGCTCCGCTATTGGTGCCGATGTCCGCGATCACCACCGGAATCTTGGCCTTCGCCGCCAGATCCAGCACGCTGGGACAGGTGGAGGAGTCGGTGGGGGAGATGATGATGCCGCTGACCCCCCGGGCAATGGCGTCCTGGGCATTCTTCAACTGGGTCTGGGCATTGTTGCGGCTGTCCAGGACCTGGTAGCCGAACCCGCTCTTCTTGGCCTCCGCTTCGACACCCTTGGAGAGGTAGCGCCAGAACGGCAGATCCAGGCCCGGCGTCAGGTAGACCAGATCATTGGCGAGAACTGGCGTGATGGCCGCCAAGGCGAGCCCAGCCGCCAGAGCGACCCTGTTTAGCAGACGAACGACCGACATGCAACCCATGGGAAGCCTCCAATTCCCCGGATGAAAGAAGCGATCCCGCCGGGGAAATCGGGATCGGCAGCCGTGCTGTGGACTCGCGCTGAAGCTATCTGGCCACTGCCCTCCAATAGACGTCTACGGTCTGCTCCATGTGAGCCGTCATGGCTCTTTCCGCTTCCTCCGGGGAACCGCGCTCGATGGCATGGAAGATGTTGGCGTGGAACTCCAGCGCCCTTTCCGGCTGACCCGGTGTCTTGAGCGTGGTCTGCCGCTGCTCCAGCAGCCAGCCGCCCATCGCGGCCGCGATGCCGTCGAAAATGCGGTTATGCACCGTGCGCATGATCTCCGTGTGGAACTGCAGGTCCGTGCGTTCAAAATCAGGCAGGTCGCCCAGGGCGGCGCGATTGGCCTCCAGGGCCCGGGCCATCCTCGCCAAGTCTTCATCGGTCCGGGTCGCCGCCACCCGCCGGGCGATGGCGCACTCGACCACCTGCCTGGCCTCCTGCAGTTGCCGGATCCCGGAATCCTCGTTCATGAACGAACGGACAGGGACCGTGAGGCCGTCGATGACACTGTCGAAGGAAATCCGAGTGACGACGGCCGGGCTGCCGCTGCGCAAGCGCACCACACCGGCGCGTTCCAGGGAGAACAAGGCCTCGCGGACCGCCGGCCGGCCCACACCGAAAAGTCCCATGAGCTGCCGCTCCGAAGGGAGTGTGTCGCCCGGTTCGTACTTCCGCTCAAGGATCATCTGCTCGAGCTGGCTCTCAATATGTTTGTGGACCTTGGGAACACTGGAGAGGCTGGCGCGGGGCATCGACAAGTCTCCGAAAGGCCAAAAATCATACCACCTGTCATACCACTTGTGGCGCCAACGAATCTATTTCTCGGTTCTTCCCCTGTCAAGGTAATGTTCATTAATTTTCAAGATTCTTCAGGTCCGTGATTCAGCACAATCGGCAGGGTTCGGTGGAGAACCAGGAAGCATCCATCAATCACATCGCGATCACGTGACCCAACCAGCGGATAAACATTAAACTTGACCAGATCGGTAGGAGGTTTGTCATGGACCTTGGGCTGAAAGGAAAGCAGGCGTTGGTGACCGGCTCGACGGCCGGCATCGGCCTCGCGACCGCACGCGCGCTGGCGGCCGAAGGGGCTTGCGTCACAGTGAACGGCCGGACCCAGGCGCGGGTCGATGTCGCGGTGAATGCGTTGAAGCGCGATCTTCCCGACGCCACCGTCGCCGGGATCGCAGCAGACCTCAGCAGCGGTGAAGGCTGCAGGACGCTCGTCGCCCAGCTTCCAGAGGTGGACGTGCTGGTCAACAACCTGGGTATTTTCGAACCGAAATCCTTCGAGGAGATTTCGGATGACGATTGGATGCGTTTCTTCGAGACCAACGTCCTCAGCGGCGTCCGCCTCTCGCGTCACTATGTGCGCGGAATGCGTTCGCGCAACTGGGGACGGATCGTTTTCGTCTCGAGCGAATCAGCCCTGCAGATTCCAGCTGAGATGATCCATTACGGCATGACCAAGACCGCGCAACTCGCTGTGGCGCGCGGGCTCGCGGAGACACTCGCCGGGACCGGCGTGACGGTCAACGCCGTGCTGCCCGGACCGACCGCCTCCGAGGGCGTCGTCGGATTCGTCACACAGATGGCTGCCAGCCGAGGTGTTGACGCCGCCACCGTGGAACGGGAGTTCTTCGTGACGGCTCGTCCTTCCTCGGTCATAAAGCGCTTCGCAAAACCGGACGAGATCGCGGCGATGATCGCCTATGTCTGCAGCGTCCCTGCCTCGGCAACCACAGGAGCCGCGCTCCGGGTCGACGGCGGGGTGGTGCGATCGATCGGGTAGGGCGCATGCATGGTCCACGCCCAGAGGCGGTTTGCGAAGGTGGTGGGTCAAGATGGCTATTCGGGTTGCCCAGCCCGACGCCGGATGGAGACATTCAGAGGTGACATCACCACCCCTGGAGGCATTCTTCCGGGCCCCCGGGACCGGACGGGCGCCAGTGGGATTGCCGCCCGCACAGGGCGCGAAGGGAGACAAGATGACGAAAGTGGCTGTGCTGGACGACTGGCAGGGGGTGGCCCGCAGCAACGCCGATTGGTCGCCGCTGATGGCCCGGGCCGAGGTGGTGTTCTTCGGGCGGGCTTTCCGGGACGAGTCGGACGCCGCCTCGCAGCTGGCGGACTTCGAGATCGTGCTTTCCATGCGCGAACGCACGGCGCTGCCGGGTTCCTTGATCAACCGCCTGCCCAAGCTGCGCATGCTCGGCATCACCAGCACCGGAAACCGTTCGCTGGACACCGACGCCTGCAGCGCGCGCGGGGTGCTGGTCTGCCACACGGCCGGCACCGGGGCCAGCGCCGCCGCCACCGCCGAACTGGCCCTCGGCCTGCTGCTGGCGGCCGCCCGGGACATCCCCGCCGCCGACGCCAATCTGCGCTCGGGACGGTTCCAGGAGGGGCTGGCGGTGGGCATCGGCCTGGCCGGGAAGACCATGGGGATCATCGGCCTGGGGCGGCTGGGAACCTGCCTGTGCCGCTATTGCCGGGCGCTGGACATGCGCGTGCTGGGCTGGAGCCCGAACCTGACCCCGGCCAAGGCCGAGGCGGCGGGCGCCGTCTACGCGACCAAGGATGAGCTGCTGGCACGCTCCGACGCCGTGAGCATCCACCTGGTGCTGTCGCCGCGGTCACGCGGACTGATCGGCGCCCCGGACCTGGCGCGGATGAAGCCTGGGGCGATCCTGATCAACACCTCCCGCGGTCCCATCGTCGACGAGGCCGCTCTGGTGCAGGCCGTGCAGGCGCGCCGCATCATCGCCGCGCTGGACGTCTACGACCGCGAACCGCTGCCGGCCGACCATCCCCTGCGCACCGCCCCCAATACCGTGCTGACGCCGCACCTGGGCTATGGCGTGCGGGAGACCTGGGGCGAGTTCTATCCCCAGAGCGTGGAGAACGCCTTGGCCTTCCTCGATGGCAAGCCGGTGCGGGTATTGAATCCGGAAGTGCTCTAGCTGGAGTTTCGGAAACCATGGGTGAAATCCTTGGCTAATTACTGAAACTGCAATTAGTTAATGCTTGTTCAGGTGTATAGCAAACTGCAGCTGAAGGCGGGACGAGCTTGGCAAAGAGGTCGAGCATTTCCGGTTCGGTTTACTCGAGCTGCCAGGTGCAGCGCGGGCGACCCTTAAGGGTTATAGGCAGCGCTCGCTGGGAACCTGATCAACGTCCCGATCTGCACCGCAGGGTCCGCCACCGTGCTGAACGTGACGCCGGCAACGTTCTGGCACCTGTGCTACCGTCACCCCTCACCTGAATCGTTGGAATTGTGTAACCTAAAAGCCAACAAAGCAAACACTATCAACAATAAAAATTGTTGGATGAAGTCCACGTCATTGAAAGTATCATTGGCGCTTGAACTAGACCTTTTGGTAATCCCGCCAGGGATTCATCTCAATTGACAATATATATGCTCAACTCAAAAGCCTTAAGGTGGATATGTCTTCTTGGGTGCAAAGTCGACCCACTGGCGCGGCAAAAAATTCGTGTTACAGTTTTGGTGGAGGCAATGAAAAACTTCAAGCCTCTCGTCCGGTTGATCATCAGCAAAGTGATTGATGAAAAAATCCTAACCAAGCACGGAGTGACGAAAGATCTCGCAAGGGAGTTCTTCGAGTTGTATCAGAAAGATGCAATTCCTCACCCAACCGAACCAGGGGATCCGTTTTGGGATCCTCCACGTTATGTCATCGAGAGGCGATACAAAAAAATCCTATACCGTATGGTGTATATCTTGAAAAACCCACCAGGGAATGAAGCAATCCTAGTAACCATGCTTCCTGAGACAAAAGTGAAATATTGATATTGGGGAGAGAGTTGTGAAACAGGTCAAGACATTTGGGGAACTTTGGGATGAGGGGAAAGTCACCGGGTGTACTTCCATCTCCGACGATGATCTCCTTGCCTTGGCAGAAAGAACCGAGAGCCAGCTTGCCAGGCATAAGCCAGGAAGCTTGATGGTTCGGAGGAGGGGTGGCCGTCCACGAAAGGGAACGGACAGCCTGCCTACCGCGCTTCGCTCAATTCGCACCTTGGTCTCAATTTGGGAACTGGCAAGCACCGACGCTGATGCCTTGGGGATTTCTACAAATGCCTGGGTTGAAGAAGCAATGATAGAGAAAATTCAAAAAACGTATGCGCTTAAAGCAACCCAATTCATCCAGGATCAGGTTCTGATTATGGGAGGGAATCAGACCACTTACACCACCAAAAGTAATGTTACCGAACAAGATAAACTTAGCTCCTTGGGTGTTTAAAATGGGAAACATTTCGGGATCTGAACAACCAATTTCACAGTCATTGATAGGTCATATCGCCATTGCTTCGATCCACTCAATTGGATTTGAAGCAAAGCGTGAGCCCGCAATGGACAAGATTGGTGCCACCCCAACGCAAATCAACGTGACAACTCAAAACAATCTACAGGTTGGCATCAGCCACTCTCCGACGGCAATCATAGCAACCGCTTCACTAAAAACCATTGGCACCTTGAATGATGAGACGCTGTTCTCGATTACCAACAATTACAGAGTTATCTACCCTTTAACCGATGTTGATACCCAAGAAGCCGGGTTTCAAGAAAAAGCAATTGATTTCTGCGCACGAAGCACGCTAGTTCATGTTTGGCCATACTGGCGGGAGTTCCAATGCAGCGCTACCTTAGGTCTCGGGATGCCTCCTATGGTGGCGGGCCTTATTTTCCCTTCTGCAACACCTGGACAACAAGCAACGATCCAGCAAGCGGAGGGACAAATGGTAACCGGGGAAAAACCGGCCAATGATTCTGGGAAGATCCCCAAGAAGAATACCGCAACAAAAAAGCGAAAAGAAGTTGCGGTAAGTGACCTATCTCAAACCAAAAAGCCCCAGAAGACCAGCTAACCGTAAGACCACCGGGATTCCTGCCACCTGAAAGCGGATGCTAGAGGTAGGCGGAATAGATGCAGGATGCCAGGCCAACCTTCTCAGGGCTTCGACTTCTAAGTATTGATTTTGCTGGTGGTCCCGGCGCGACTCGAACGCGCGACCTTCCGCTTAGGAGGCGGATGCTCTATCCACTGAGCTACGGGACCTGTGCCTGCAAGGGCCAGTGTAGCGTGGTTCCTGGGGCTACCGGAAGTCGGCCCACTCGGGCTCGTTGTTGAAGATCCAGTGGTAGTACTCGGTCCCCTGCAGGTCGGCGGCGGCGGCGGCGTCCACGACGACCTGGCACTTGGGGTGGAGCTGCAGGGCGGAGGCGGTGACCATGGAGGTGATCGGGCCCTCCACGGCTCGGGCGAGGATGCTGGCCTTTTCGCCGCCGGTGGCCAGCAGCAGGCACCGGCGGGAATCCAGGATGGTGCCGACGCCCATGGTGATGGCCCGGGCCGGGACCTGGCCGGGGTCACCGCCGAACATGGGCGCGTTCTGCCTGCGGGTGGCCGGGGTCAGGGCCTTTTCCCGGGTCCGGGACAGCAGGGCGGACAGGGGCTCGTTGAAGCCGATGTGGCCGTCGCTGCCCAGGCCGAGCAACTGCAAGTCGATGCCTCCGGCCTCCTGGAGCATGGCCTCATACCGGCGGCACTCGCTGCCCAAGTCGGCGGCGGTGCCATTGGGCAGATGGGTGCTGGCCACGGCCAGGTTGACCTGGCGGAACAGGTGCTGGTCCATGTAGGTCCGGTAGGAGCCGGGGTGGCTGGCGGGGATGCCGATGTACTCGTCGAGGTTGAAGGTGTGGCAGCGGGAGAAGTCCAGGCCGCGCTCCCGGTGCAGGGACACCAGGCAGGCGTAGACGCTTTCCATGGTGCGGCCGGTGGCGAGGCCCAGCACCAGGGACGGGTTGGCGCGAAGCTCTTTCTCGATGATCCGGGCCGCGAGCAGGGCAGCCTGCTGGGGATCGGGGAGGATGATGACTTCCATGGGCGCCACCTTGGGAGTGCGAAAGACCTGCACTCCACAGGCTACCCTAACCCGAGCCCATCAATAGGATTTGGACGCCTCCATGGACTGGCCGCGCTGCCGCTTGCTCATCCGGTGGTCGAGATACCAGATGGCGCCGCCCTGGTCGCCCACGGCCCGCAGATGGTCCAGCACCGCGGTGATGACGGATTCCTCGGCCACCTGCTCGGTCACATACCAGTGCAAGGTGATCTCGCTGGCGTAATCCTTTTCGGAACGGGCGGTTTCGAACAGGCTATGGATGGAGGCGGTGTTCTCTTTCTCGTGGGTCAGGGCCATTTCAAACAGCTGGATCACGCCATCGCACTGGGTCGGCGGAGCGGCGACGGGCTTGAGCTCGAGGGTGCCGCAGCGCTCCAGGACGAAGTCGAGCAGCTTCATGGCGTGGGCGCTCTCCTCTTCGGCCTGGATGCGCAGCCAGTGGGCGAATCCCTTGTACTTCCGGGCGTCCAGATGGGCGCTCATGGCCAGGTAGAGTTGCGAGGAATACTGTTCCTTGTTGATCTGGGCGTTGAGGGCATTCTGCATGGTGCTGCTGAGCATGGCGGTCTCCAGGGAAGCCGGGGTTGGATGAACGGCCTCAGAATGGAGATATGTTTCGGCGCCCGGCTCAGTTCCCTGGTACGGTCAATCTTCCAGGATGGGCTTGCCCTGTTCCAGCCGGGCGGCCCACTGCTTGAGGGTGTCCGGGTTGCGCGCCACCAGCCGGGTGAAGCCCAGTGCCTTCACCGACTGGAAGAGCTGGGCGTACTCGCCCTTGCCGGTGAGGATGGGCCTGGCGTGCCTCGGCTTTTCCACGCCCTTGACCAGGATCACGGCGGTGGCGCCGCCATCCTCCAGGGCCACGCGCAGGGTCTTGCCGGTCATTTCCATGCGCTGGTTGGTCACCTTCACCCAATCCCGGCGGGCGCTGTTGCGGTCCAGAATGGCGCTGTTGCCGTCCATCTGCAGCGGCACGAAGGGATCCTCGGCGCCGACCGAGGCGGCGAGGAGCAGGCAGAGCAGACCGGCGCGGACCATGGTTCGACCTCCACGGCAATATCCTACCGGGTCCTTGATTCTTCAGCCAGCGAACGCCATCCGCCGCACTTCCAGCCGCGCCGCCTTCCATTCGACCCAGGCCAGCTTGAATTCCCGCTGGCGCTGGGCCATGGCTGCCCGCCATTCGGCCTTGCGCTGGGTCCAGGCCTCCTGCCGGTGCGCCTTGCGCTCGGCCTTGCGGCGGTCCCAGGCTTCCCGCTGCTCCTGGATGGCTTCCAGGGCCAGGTCCAGGCGCTGCCGGGCACGCACCACCCGGGTGTTCAGGGCTTCGGCGGCCTGGGGCGGGGCCTTGGCCAAACGCGCCAGCAGGGCCTTTTCTTCCATCTGGATCCGCGCGCGCCGGATCACCGGGCCGGGCACGGCCCGCAGCCCACTGGCCAGGCCGGCCCACGACAGGCCCTTGATCAGCCATTTGGCGGGATCCCACTGGTACCACTTGACGCCGTTGCGGTAGTCCCACTGCCACATGTGGTGGTAGTTGTGGAAACCCTCCCCGTAGGTGAGGGGGGCCAGGAAGGCGTTGTCGCGGGCGGAGTTGGCGTCGGTGTACGGCTGGCTGCCGTAGAAGTGGGCGGCGCTGTTGATGAAGAAGGTGGTGTGGTGGGTCACCACGATCCGCAGCAGCACGCCGATGATCAGGTTGCCCATGATGTTGTGGGTGCAGATCCCGGCCAGCAGCGGCAGCAGGGTGGCGGCGCAGGCGCCGATGAGGAAATGGTGCCGGTGCTGCCACATGACCAGGGGATCCCGCTCCAGGTCCTTGACGCCGGTGATGCCCTGGGTGCGCTCCTCCATGACCCAGATCCAGTGGGCATACCAGAAACCCTTCCGGCTGTTGTAGGGGTCGTCGCCCTGGTCCACGTACCGGTGGTGGATGCGGTGGTCGCTGGCCCACTGCAGGGCCGAGTTCTCGAAGCTCGCGGCGCCCATGCACAGCATGAACAGGCGCACCGGCCAGCGGGCCTGGTAGGCCCGGTGGCTGTACAGCCGATGGTAGCCGCAGGTCACGGACATGCCGATGGTGACGACCATGGTGAAGAACACCACCCACTCCCCCCAGTGGCGCAGGGAATGGGTGAACGCCATCGGCACCAGCACCAGGCTCAAGCCGAGGGTGCCGAGCAGAAAAAGCACGTTAAGAAGACTCCAACGTCGTGTAATGGGCACTTGTACTCCTGTTTCAGGCGCTCAACCCGCCCTTAAGGATCGCCTTCTTCCGTGATCGGCACAAGACTGCCCGGTGAAATGCCAAAATTTTTTAATTATTGATGTTGCTTTTATTAATTAGCAGAACTGACCCGGTTCCGTCCGCCCGCCTTGCTCCGGTAAAGGCCTTCGTCAGCCCAGATGATGAACCAGTCCGGCGTGGTGCCGGCGTTGACCTGGGCGCTGACGTAGCCGAGGCTGAGGGTGACGTAGGGGCTGGCGTCGGAATTTTCGTGGGGGATGTGGCGCGCCTCGACGGCCTTCAGCAGGCTCTCCGCGGCCTGCTGGGCGCGCTGGGCGTCGGCGCCCGGCAGGATCACGGCGAACTCCTCGCCGCCGTAGCGGGCCGGCAGCTCCTCCACCCGGCGGAACACCTGCTTCATCACTTCGCCGATGGCCTGGAGGCAGCTGTCGCCCGCCACGTGGCCGTACAGGTCGTTGAAGCGCTTGAAGAAGTCCACGTCCCCCATGATCAGGGAGAGCTGGTCGCCCTTGCGCATGGCGCGACGGATCTCCTTTTCCAGGACGGCGTCGAAGTGCCGGCGGTTGGCCAGGCGGGTGAGGCCGTCCTCCAGGGCCATCTGCTGGAGCTGGGCGTTGGCCCGTTCCAGCTCGGCGGTGCGCTCCTCCACCCGGCGTTCCAGTTCCTGGTTGGTCTTTTTCAGTTCGCTGGCCTGGGCCAGGTTTTCCGCGTAGAGCCGGGCGTTGGTGATGGTCAGGGCGGCCCGGTCGGCAAGGTTCTGCAGGACGGCCTGGTCTTCCACGGAGTAGGGCCTGCTGGCGCCGCCCATGGCCAGGGCGATGGTGCCGATGGTGCGGCCCTCGATGCGCATGGGCACGATGAGCAGGCTGTGGATCCTGAAGCGCTCGAAGTAGGCGCGGAATTCCGGCCGGACCAGGGTCAGGATCTCTTCCAGCGGCCGGCTCTCCAGGCGGATGGCCTGGCCGCGCAGGACCACCTGGCCGGTGCCGAGCTGGCCCAGGTCCAGCGGAGGCAGGTTGCGGTAGTCGGGCAGCAGGGCATCGCCGCCGACGTAGGGCTGGGCCAGCTCGGACGGGTAGAGCAGGCCGTCCCGGCCCACCAGGTTGAGGGTGCAGAGGTCGCCCACCTGAACGGCCAGGTGGTGGGCGATCAGCCGGAGCGCCGCGCCATGGTCGGAGCCCACCCCGGCGAGGGCCAGGGACACGGCGTTCTGTGCTTCGGCCCGCTTGAGCCGCGCCGCGTTCTCCATCTCGGCGCGCTTGCGCTGGGTGATGTTGCCGGCGGTCACCACCAGCCGGTCCTGGCCGCCGATGTCGGCGATGCGCAGGTTCACTTCCAGCCAGAGCAGGTTGCCGCCCTGGGTGGTGCACAGCCACTCGAAGGTCTGCGGCGTGCCGGCGGCGGCCTTGCGCGCCCATTCCCGGGCGGTCTCCGGGGTGTAGGGCCAGAGGCCGAGGCCCAGGCGCCCGAGGTCCAGCGTCAGCATGTGCTCCGGGCTGTAGCCGAACCACTCGCAAATGCGGTGGTTCACGTCGAGGATGGCGTCGGTTTCGGGGTCCTGGATGAAGATGCCGTCATTGACCGAATCATAGATGGCCTGAAACCGCTTTTCGTTCAAGGAAAGACGGCTGAAGGCCCCCGACGGCGAACTCATCTCCGCCGCCCAATCGAGGGCTGGGCCCACATGGTGAGAAGGGGTGGTGCGGGCATTCCATTCTTCCTAAGGCTGTCCCATCATGCAGGAAAAACGTTCAACTTTCCAGTAATCCCGCCTTTACCGCCGCCTGGGCGCGGCGCCGGCCCCACCAGAGGCTGAGCCGGTCGAAGTAGAGGTAGATCACCGGGGTGGTGAACAGGGTGAGCATCTGGCTGAACACCAGCCCGCCGACGATGGCGATGCCTAGCGGCTGGCGCAGCTCGGAGCCGGTGCCCAGGCCCAGGGCCAGGGGCAGGCCGCCCAGCAGCGCCGCCATGGTGGTCATGGTGATGGGCCGGAAGCGCAGCAGGCAGGCCTGGAAGATGGACTCCTCCGGGGTCTTGTGCTCCCGGCGCTCCACCTCCAGGGCGAAATCGATCATCAGGATGGCGTTCTTCTTGACGATGCCGATCAGCAGGATGATGCCGATCAGGGCGATCACGCTCAGGTCGGTGCGGCAGGCCAGCAGCGCCAGCAGGGCGCCCACGCCGGCCGAGGGGAGGGTGGAGATGATGGTGATGGGGTGGATCAGGCTTTCGTACAGGATGCCCAGCACCAGGTAGACCGCCAGGATGGCCGCCGCGATCAGCACCGGTTCGTTGGCCAGGGAGGCCTGGAAGGCCTGGGCGGTGCCCATGAAGCTGCCGCGGATGGAGGCGGGCAGGCGGATCTGCTCCTGGGCCTTGGCGATGGCCGTCACCGCGTCGCCCAGGGCCACGCCCACGGGCAGGTTGAAGGTGATGGTGACCGAGGGCAGCTGGCCCTGGTGGTTGACCGCGAGGGTCGTGTTCTCCATCTGGTAGTGGGAGAAGGCGGAAAGCGGCACCACCGGGCCCTTGGCCGGGCGCACGTAGATGGTCTTCAGGGAGTCGGGGTCCTGCCAGTACTTGGGCGCCACTTCCATGACCACGTGGTACTGGTTGAGCGGGGTGTACATGGTCGAGACCTGGCGCTGGCCGAAGGCGTCGTACAGGGTGTCGTCGATCAGCTGGGCGGAGATGCCCATGCGCGAGGCGGTGGGGCGGTCCACCACCAGGGTGGCCTGGAGCCCCAGGTTCTGCTGGTCGGTGTTGACGTCGGTCACCTGCTTCAGGGTGCGCATCTTGGCCAGCACCAGCGGCGCCCAGCGGAACAGCTCCTTGGAATCGTCGCCCTGGAGGGTGTACTGGTACTGGGCGTTGCCGAGCCGGCCGCCGATCCGGAGATCCTGCACCGGCTGCAGGAACAGGCTGGCGCCGGGCACCTTGGCCAGCTTGGGGCGCAGCCTGGCGATGATCTGGTCGGCGCTGACCTTGCGCTCGTTGTTGGGCTTGAGCGACAGGAACATGCGCCCGGTGTTGGTGACGCCGCCGCCGCCCACGAAGGCCATGGTGTGGGCCACGTCGGGATCCTGGGTGACGATCTGCGACAAGGCCTGGAGCCGGGTGCGCATGGCCCCGAACGAGGTGTCCTGGTCGGCCACGATGGCGCCCATCATCCGCCCGGTGTCCTGCTGGGGGAAGAAGCCCTTGGGTATGATGATGAACAGGATGATGGTGGAGACCACGGTGCCCACGGCGACCATCAGGGTGATGAACTGGTGCTTCAGCACCCAGGACAGGGCGAACTCGTACTTGCCCAGGACCCACTGGAACCACCGTTCGCTGGTCTGGAAGATGCGCCCGTGCTTCTCCTCGGAGTGGGGACGCAGCAGCTTGGCGCACATCATCGGGGTGGCGGTGAGCGAGACCACCATGGACATGAGGATGGCCACGGACAGGGTCACGGCGAATTCCCGGAACAGCCGCCCGACGATGCCGCCCATCAGCAGGATGGGGATGAACACGGCGCACAGCGAGATGCTGATGGACAGCACGGTGAAGCCGATCTCCTCGGCGCCGCGCATGGCGGCTTCCAGGGGCTGCAGGCCATTCTCGATGTGCCGGCTGATGTTCTCCACCACCACGATGGCGTCGTCCACCACGAAGCCAGTGGCGACGGTGAGGGCCATCAGGGACAGGTTGTCGATGCTGTAGTGCAGCAGGTACATCACCCCGAAGGTGCCGAGCAGCGAGATCGGCACCGCCACGCTGGGGATCAGGGTGGAGCGCCAGTTGCGCAGGAAGACGAAGACCACCATGATGACCAGGGCGATGGAGAGCATCAGGGTGCGCTCCACGTCGCGCACCGAGGCGCGGATGGTCTGGGTGGCGTCGATCACTTCGGTGAGCTTCATGGTCGGGGGGATCGAAGCCACCAACTGGCTGTTCAGGGCACGCACCCGGTCCACGGTCTCGATGATGTTGGCGCCCGGCTGGCGGAACAGCACCACCATGATGGAGCCCTTGCCGTCGGTGATGCCGTAGTTGAGCAGGTTCTCCACGGAGTCGTCGACCCGCGCCACGTCGCCCACCCGCAGCGCCGCTCCGGCCTTGTAGGAGATAACCAGGGGCGCGTACTGGTTGGCCTTGAACATCTGGTCGTCGGCGTTGAGGGCCGAGGTGGTGGCCCCGTTGGTGAGGGAGCCCTTGGGATTGTTCACGTTGGACGCGGCCAGGGTGGTGCGCACGTTCTCCAGGTCCAGGCCCCAGGCGTTGAGCTGGGTGGGATCGACCTCCACCCGGACGGCGGGCAGGGCTCCGCCCCAAACGAACACCTGGCCCACGCCGTTGACCTGGGACAGCTTCTGCTGCAGCAGGCTGGAGGCGGTGTCGTACATCTGCTCCCGGCTCATGGTGTCCGAGGTGAGGGCGAACAGCATGATCGGCGCGTCGGCCGGGTTGATCTTGCGGTAGGTGGGGTTGCCGGGCAGGGCCGCGGGGAGCTGGCTGCGGGCGGCGTTGATGGCCGCCTGCACGTCCCGGGCCGCCGCGTCGATGTTGCGGTTGATGTCGAACTGCAGGGTGATGGAGGTGGAGCCCAGGGAGCTGGTGGAGGTCATCTCGGTGATGCCGGCGATGCGCCCGAACTCGCGCTCCAGCGGAGTGGCCACCGAGGAGGCCATGGTGTCGGGGCTGGCGCCGGGAAGGCCGGCGCCCACGGCGATGGTGGGGAATTCCACCTGGGGCAGCGGCGAGACCGGCAGGAACTTGAAGGCCAGGATGCCGGCCAGGGCCACGGCGACCACCAGCAGGCTGGTGGCGATCGGGCGCCGGATGAACGGGGTGGAGATGCTCATGAGTGCTCGAGTTCAGGGTCGACCGGTGCGATGGCCAGGCCGGGGAACAGGCGCTTGGCCACCCGGCCGAAGGCCAGGTAGATGACCGGCGTGGTGTAGAGGGTGAGCACCTGGCTGAAGATCAGCCCGCCGATGATGGAGATGCCCAGCGGCCGGCGCAGCTCGGAACCCACGCCGTTGCCCAGGGCCAGGGGCACGGCGCCCAGCAGGGCCGCCATGGTGGTCATCATGATGGGCCGGAAGCGCAGCAGGCAGGCCTGGTAGATGGCGCTGGGCGGGGGCAGGCCCTCCTTGCGCTCGGCCTCGATGGCGAAGTCGATCATCAGAATGGCGTTCTTCTTGACGATGCCGATCAGCAGGATGATGCCGATCAGGGCGATGACGCTGAAATCGACCCGGAACAGCATGAGCGAAAGCAGCGCGCCCACGCCGGCCGAAGGCAGGGTGGACAGGATGGTCACCGGGTGGATGTAGCTTTCGTACAGCACGCCCAGCAGCAGGTACATGGTCACCAGGGCGGCGAGGATCAGGAACGGGGTGTTGACCAGGGAGAGCCGGAAGGCCTGGGCCGTGCCGAGGAATTCGGCGGCGATGCTGGGCGGGATCTGCAGCTCGTCCCGGGCCTGCTCGATGGCCTTGACCGCGTCGCCGATGGAGGCGCCGCGCGCCAGGTTGAAGGAGATGGTCACCACGGGGAACTGGCCCTGGTGGTTCACCGCCAGGGGCGCGGTGGTGGTCTCGATCCGGGTGACCGCGCTGAGCGGCACGGAACCGCCGGCGGAGGAGCGCAGGAACACCTGGCTGAGGGCGTCGGGCCCCGAGGCCATGCCCGGATTGTTTTCCAGGATGACGTGGTACTGGTTCAGGTCGGTATAGATGGTCGAGATCTGCCGCTGGCCGAAGGCGTCATACAGGGCGTCGTCCAGCATCTGCGGGGTGATGCCCAGGCGCGCTGCCGAGGTGCGGTCGATGACCAGCTTGGTCTGCAGCCCGGAATTCTGCTGGTCGCTGGCCACGTCGCGCAGCACGGGAATCTTCTTGATCCGTTCGAGGAACCGGGGCACCCAATAGTCCAGCTCCTTGGCGTCGGCGTCTTCCATGCTGAACTGGTACTGGGTGCGGCTCACCCGGTCTTCCACGGTGAGGTCCTGCACCGGCTGCATGAACAGCTTGATGTCCGGGACCTGCTCCAGCACCGGGGCCAGCCGGCGGATCACCTCGCTGGCGCTGATCTTGCGCTCGGAGAGGGGCTTGAGGTTGATCTGGATGCGGCCGGAATTGAGCGTGGTGTTGGTGCCGTCCACCCCGATGAACGAGGTCAGGCTTTCCACCGCGGGGTCCTTGAGGATCTGGGCCGACAGGGCCTGCTGCCCCTTGGCCACGGCCTTGAACGAGGCCGCCTCGGGCGCTTCGCTGATGCCCAGGATCACGCCGGTGTCCTGCACCGGGAAGAACCCCTTGGGGATCCAGACGTAGAGCATGACGGTGAGGCCCAGGGTGCCGACCGCGACGAACAGGGTCAGGGTCTGGTGGCGCAGCACGACGGTCAGGGTCCGGCCGTAGAAATCGATCACCGACTGGAAGATCCGCTCGGAGAACTGGTAGGCCTTGCCCTTCACCTGGTCATGCTGGCTCTTCAGCAGCTTGGAGCACATCATCGGGGTCAGGGTGAGGGATACGATGGCGGACATGATGATGGTCACCGCCAGGGTCACGGCGAATTCCCGGAACAGCCGGCCGACGATGTCGCCCATGAACAGGAGCGGGATCAGCACGGCGATGAGCGAAACGGTCAGCGAAACGATGGTGAAGCCGATCTGCTCGGACCCGCGCAGGGCCGCCTCCATGGGCGGCACCCCCTCCTCGATGTAGCGCATGATGTTCTCGATCATGACGATGGCGTCGTCCACCACGAACCCGGTGGAGATCGTCAGGGCCATGAGCGTGAGGTTGTTCAGGCTGTAGCCCAGCACGTACATCACCGCGAAGGTGCCCACCAGGGAGAGCGGCACCGCCACGCTGGGGATGATGGTGGCGGGGATGGTGCGCAGGAACACGAAGATCACCGCCACCACGAGGATGATGGTGAGGATCAGGGTGAACTCCACGTCCTCCACCGAGGCGCGGATGGTGGTGGTGCGGTCGGTGAGGATCTGCAGCTTGACCGCCGGCGGGATGGAGGCCTTGAGCTGGGGCAGCAGGGTCTTGATCCGGTCCACCACGGCGATGATGTTGGCCCCGGGCTGGCGCTGGATGTTCAGCACCACGGCGGGGGTCTGGTTCACCCAGGCCGCCTCCTTGACGTTCTCGGTGTCGTCGATCACGGTGGCCACGTCGGACAGCAGGATCGGGTTGCCGTTCTTGTAGGCGATGACCAGGGGCTTGTATTCGGGGCTGGTGAGCAGCTGGTCGTTGGCGCCGATGGCGTAGGACTGCAGCTTGCCGTCGAAGGCCCCCTTGGCCTCGTTCACGTTGGCGTTGTTCACCACCGAGCGGACATCCTCGAGGGTGAGCCCGTAGGAGGAGAGGGCGGCCGGGTTGACCTGCACCCGCACCGCCGGCTTCTGGCCGCCGCTGATGCTCACCAGGCCCACGCCGGGCAGCTGGGAGATCTTCTGGGCCAGGCGGGTGTCGGCGAAGTCCTCCACCTTGGGCAGCGACAGCGTCTCCGAGGTGAGCGCCAGGGTGAGGATGGGCGCGTCGGCCGGGTTGGTCTTGCTGTAGATGGGCGGATTCGGCAGATTGGCCGGCAGGTACGTGCCGGCGGCGTTCACCGCCGCCTGCACCTGCTGTTCGGCCACGTCGATGTTCAGGTCCAGCACGAACTGCAGGGTGATGATCGAGCTGCCGTCGGAGCTGGAGGAGGTCATCTGGTTCAGCCCCGGCAACTGGCCGAACTGCCGCTCCAGGGGCGCGGTGATGGCCGTGGCCATGACGTCCGGGCTGGCGCCGGGGTAGAAGGTCTCCACCTGGATGGTGGGGTAGTCCACCTGGGGCAGGGCCGAAACCGGAAGTTCCTTGAAGGCCAGGAGCCCGACCAGCATGAGCCCGGCCATCAGCAGGGACGTCGCGATGGGCCTGAGAATGAAGGGCCTGGATGGATTCACTGCACCCCTCCTGTGCTCATTGGGCGCGGGGCGCTCACGGCTTGCTCTTGGCGGCGGCTTCGGTGGGGGCCACTTTCGTGCCCGGGCTTAGTTTGTCGAGGCCGTCGATGACCACTTTCTCGCCTTCGCTGACTCCGCTCTTGAGGGCGATGGTGTCGCCTTCCACCAGCTGGATCTCCACCGGACGCAGGTCCACCGTGCTGTCGGCCTTGACCACATAGATGAAGTTGCCCTTGGGGCTGCGCTGCACCGCGGCGGCCGGGACGACCAGGGCGCCCTGCAGGGTGTCCGTCTGCAGCTTGGCGTTGACGAACTGGTTGGGGAAGAGGACGTTGTCCTTGTTGGCGAACTGCGCCTTGAGCCGCACGGTGCCGGTGGTGGGGTCCACCTGGTTGTCCACCGCAAGGAGCACGCCCGTGGCGAGCTTCTTGACGAAGTCCCGGTCAAAGGCGTCCACCGCCAAGGGCTTGCCGGCCCGGCTGCTGATCAGCACATGCTGGATGTTGTCGGCGGGGATGGTGAACATCACGTTGATCGGCGAAAGCGGGGTGATCACCACCAGGCCGTTGGTGTCCGTGGCATGGACCATGTTGCCCGCGTCCACCAGGCGCAGGCCGACGGTGCCGGAAACCGGCGCGGTGATGCGGCTGTAGGTCAGGTTCAGCTTGGCGCTTTCCACGCCGCCCAGGTCGCTCTTCACGGCGGCCTCGGCCTGGTCCACGGTGGAGACCTGGGTGTCCATCTGCTGCTGGGGGATGATGCCCTGCTTGACCAGGGTGCGGTAGCGCTCCAGGTCCATGCGGGCGTTCTTGAGGGCCGCCTCGTCCTTGGCCATCTGGCCTTCCGCCTGGAGCAGCTGCACCTGGTACGGCCGCGGATCGATCTGCATGAGCAGGTCGCCCTTCTGCACGGTCTGGCCTTCCCGGAAGTGCACCACCATCAGCTGGCCATCCACCCGGGTGTGCACCGTCACCGCGTCCGTGGGCACCACCGTGCCCAGCCCGGACAGGTTCACCGGCATGTCCGCCTTGCGGACCACCGCGGTCACCACGGGCACCGTCCGCACCACCACCACCGGCTTGACCGCGGCGGCCTCCACGGAACGCACCACCAGCACCACGGCGATCGCCAGGGCCAGGCACACCGGCAGCAGCACCTGCCAGCGGCGCCAACCCGCCGTTGGTTTCGTGGCCCCTGAGGCTTCGGGGATTAAGGGTTGGTTGGCAGTCGCGTTCGCGTCCATAGGCTTTAAATACCTGTCAAAGGGATGAAGGGCCGAGGGGTAAAAAGATCCCCTTGGCAGGGGATGGGACAGCGGGAGCACAGGACCTAACAGATTTATTGTAACAACCTCGTTTAAGGATGGGTGTCACATTCTTGTTAAAGCAAGGGTCCTGAATGGCCATCCAGGTTTGACCCGCCTCCAGGGCCAAGGTTTAACCATCGTCTCAGCCGGCCGGCAGGTGGCATGTACAATGCTCCTTTGGCGCATGGGGCCCCGGGCTTCATCCGGATTCTTGAAAGGTCGACTATGAATGTTCCCAACCCCATGCCGATCGTCGCCGTTCTGGGTTTCGGCACCATGGGCCAGGCGCTCGCGGGCGGCCTGCTGAAGAGCGGGGTCGCCACCCGGGACACCTTGCGGGTGGGCGTGCGCCGGCCCCACCCCCAGGGGGTGAACCCCAAGGACGCCGGACTGGGGCTCCCGGCCCTGCTCAACGTGGAGGCGGCCCGGGCGGCCGATGCGCTGGTGCTCTGCGTCAAGCCCCGGGACGTGGAGGCGCTCATGACCCAGCTGCGCGAGGCCGGGGCGCTGGACCATCATCCGCTGGTGATCTCCATCGCCGCCGGGCTGTCCACCGCCCTGCTGGCCCCCCAGGCACCGGGCTGCCCGGTGGTGCGGGCCATGCCCAACACCCCCTGCGCCATCGGCAAGGGCGTCACCGTGCTGGCCCGGGGTCCCGGCGCCGAGGATGCGCACCTGGCCCTGGCCCGCCTGCTGTTCACTTCCCTGGGGGCGGTGCTGGAGCTGGAAGAGAAGCACATGGACACGGTGACCGGCCTGTCCGGCAGCGGCCCGGCCTTCATCTACATGGTGCTCGAAGCCATGGCCGAAGGCGCGGTCATGCGCGGCCTGCCGCGCTCGGTGGCGCTGGAGCTGTCGGCCCGGGTGGCGCAGGGGGCCGCGGAAATGGTGCTGGCCACCGGCCGGCACCCGGCCGCCCTGAGGGACGATGTCACCACCCCCGCCGGCTGCACCGTGGCCGGGCTGCTGGTGCTGGAGGACGGCCGGCTGCGTTCGGTGGTGGCCCGGGGCGTGGAAATGGCTGCCAAGGTGGCGGGCGAATTGTCCAAGTAGCGGCACCGAGGTTACAATTCCACCCATGCGATCCCAAATCCTTCAGACTCAACCGATGCAGGCGCCCGTCCTGCAGCAGGCGCTCGACGCCACCTACCAGGTCCACCGGCTGGACCTGGCCCCCGATCCCCAGGCCCTGCTGGCGGAAGTGGGCCCGGCGATCCGCGCCGTGGTCACCACCGGCGCTGGCGGCGTGGCCAAGGCGGTCGTGGAGGCCCTGCCCGGGCTGGAGCTGATCGCCATCCGCGGCGTGGGCACCGACAAGGTGGACCTGGAGCATGCCCGGCAACGGGGCGTGCGCGTGACCACCACCCCCGGCGTGCTCACCGAGGACGTGGCTGACCTGGCCTGGGCCCTGCTGCTGGCCGCCTCGCGCCGGGTCTGCGTGGCCGACCGGTTCGTCCGGGCCGGCCTCTGGCCGACCCAGGCGCTGCCCCTGGCCCGCCGGGTGAGCGGCAAGCGGGCCGGCATCCTGGGCCTGGGCAGCATCGGCCAGGCCATCGCCCGCCGGGCGCTGGGCTTCGGCATGAGCGTCGCCTATACCGGCCGGGCCCCCCGCCCCGGCGTGCCCTATCCCTTCATCGCCAGCCTGGTCGAGCTGGCCGAAGCCTCGGATGTGTTGTTCGTCGCCGCCTCCGGCAACCCCGGCACGGCGGGCATCGTCAACGCCGAGGTGCTCGACGCCCTCGGCCCGGACGGCATCCTGGTCAACATCGCCCGGGGCAGCATCATCGACGAGGCCACCCTGGTGGAGGCGCTGCGTTCCGGCCGGATCGGCGCGGCCGGGCTGGACGTGTTCCAGCGCGAGCCGCAGGTGCCCGAAGCGCTGCTGACCCTGGACAACGTGGTGCTGCAGCCGCACCTCGGCAGCGCCACGGCGGAATGCCGGCTGGACATGGGCAACCTGGTGCTGGCCAACCTGGAAGCCCACTTCGCCGGGCGGCCGCTGCCGTCGGCGGTGGTCTAGCGGGAGTTTACTAAAGCACTGGTGAAAGCATGGGCTAATTGCTGGAACTGCAATTAGTTCATGCTTGTTCAGGTGTATAGCAAACTGCAGCTGAAGGCGGGACGAGCTTGGCAAAGAGG
>Ga0181535_10001476_pt1 | contig 30679 bp, 39 predicted proteins | sample PEATcosm2014_Bin_44_FD_119774 | JGI IMG/M metagenome (GOLD analysis project Ga0181535, IMG submission 119774) | Peatland microbial communities from MTU Mesocosm Facility, Houghton, MI, USA - PEATcosm2014_Bin17_30_metaG | ecosystem: Environmental > Terrestrial > Soil > Wetlands > Peat | place... | reverse complement strand
GTTTCGATGCGTGCGTGGACTTTGTCGGACTCTTCGTGCGTGGCGAAGATCGCGCCGTCCGGCGGTGTCTCAATGAGCAGGTTATGCCCGCCTCCATCGAGAATTTGCCGTGCAATTTCGCGCTGGCAGCCCATCGAATCAATGCAAACCGTGGCTCCGCGTAGATCGAGTAACTTTAGCGTCTCGAGAATGGCCGTGGTCTCATTGCTGTTTTCAGCCGTCGCCGCTTGCGCCAGCGCCAGCCGCGCTTCCTTTCAAACGCGCTCACAAGATGCAATGCCTTCACCGCGCCGTCATGGCTGCGCCGCAGTGTTTTGCCGTCCACCGCAATCAGATGTGCTGCCGAGCCGTGAAGAAGGTTCTCCACAAAGGCCACAAACACCCCACGGAACGCCTCGGGATTCACGTCGCGAAAAGGCCGCAGCGTGTCGTCACTCGCAATCCCCGCTTCAAAGGGCAGAAACTCACGCAGTTCCAGCTTCGACTCGCCGTAATCCTCTATATCCTCCCACCCGTCCGCCCCCACAATCACCCCGCACAGCGTGACCAGCAAAATCTCCGGTACAGGATGCAGTATCTTACAAATCAGCGTCAATCCCCAGCCTACATCACTGAAACTTGAGGACGGCGCGCATGGCGATGGAATCAACGATGGAGATCGAGACAATGAGTGAACAGCCTTCGGTTTTGGCTGATTGCACGTGACGCTGACAGCCTCTCCTTTCGTTGTTGGCTTTCCGGTGCCTGGCAGGATCGCCGCGCCCTCGCCGCAAATTCAGTCCACCCAGCTTCCGCGCTGCGCTTGTGCAGCCGGGTCCCTGCGACTTCATGTTGCGGCTGCGCTTCTCCCTGCCGCCCGCCACCTGCCAACAACTCATTGAAAGGAGAAGCCTATGTCCACGACTCATATCCAGCTATCTAAATTGCACGTTTCCACCGCCAACGCCCGCAAAACCTTCAGCAAGGCCGGCATCGAGGAAATGCAAGCCTCCATCATCGCGCACGGCCTGATGCAGAACCTCGTCGTCACCGAGGGCGACAAAGGCAAATACTATGTCGTCGCCGGCGGAAGGCGCCTCGCCGCCCTGAACGCTTTGCAAAAGACTGGAAAGCTCCCGAAAGTGCACGAAGTCCCTTGCCGGATCGTTACGGAGGAGGAGGCCGCGGAATTGAGCCTTGCCGAAAACACGGTGCGGGAAGCCATGCACCCGGTCGATGAGTTTCAGGCATTCGCCAGGCTGATCGACGAAGGCGCGACCGCCGAACAGGTCGCCGCGCGATTCGGCAAAACTGAAAAGCAAGTCCTGCAACGCATGAAACTGGCCCGTGTCGCGCCGGTCATCCTCAAGGCCTATCGCGCGGAAGAGATCTCGCTCGAAGTGGTGATGGCCTTCACCATTACCGACGACCAGAAGCGACAGGCGAAGGTCTTCAAGGAACTGCAGGGCTGGATGCGCGATAATCCCCGCGAAATACGCGCCCGACTGACCGACAAGATGGTGCGGAAGGATGACTGTATCGCCAGGTTCGTCGGCATTTCCAGATACGAGAAAGCCGGCGGCACACTCAGGACTGACCTGTTCGGCGATGAAGTGTTTCTGGAAAACCCGGAACTGCTGCAGGCGCTCGCCAAAGAGAAGCTGACCGCCGCGATCGAGGCCCTTCAGGCCGAAGGCTGGTCGTGGATCGAGACGGAGGACACAAGCCTCGCATATCGCTGCGAACATTTGGAGCCGGCGCCGGAGAGCGCGCCGACTGCGCTAATCAAGGAGCGAGACAAGCTGAAAAAGAAGATTGCCGAGTTTGAGGAAAAGTATCAGGCTGCCAGCGACGAGGACGAAGAAGAGGAACTTCTGGATGCCCGGAATAAGGCTGAGGGCGAGCTTGAAGTGGTAGACGATAAGCTTGAGGCGTATAAGACCTATACGCCCGAGCAGAAATCCATCTCCGGCTGCTGCGTTTCCATCGACCATGGCGGAAAGCTCGACATTACGAAAGGGCTGGTCAGGCCGGAAGACAGGAGGAAATCCTCCCAGCCGGAGGATGAGCCGCAGGACGAGGAATCCGAAGCCGAGGACAAGCCCAAAATGCCCGAATCCCTCAAGCGCGACCTTGAGGGATACCGCCAGCAAATCGCCCAAGCGGAAATAGCTTCCCACCCGGCAATCGCATTTGACCTGATGGCCTTTACGATAGCCTTCAAGTCGCTAAGCGACAGCACGCTCCACAGTGGGGCGGCGATCAATTTCTCACAGCAATATCCGACCCCTACGGTCCGCCAGGACAAGACAAAAGCCTCCGATACACTGGCAAAACTCAGGGCAGGGCTTTCGGTTGCATGGCTTAGCGAAGAGACGGAATCGGCACAGTTTGCTGCATTTCGTGAGTTGTCTCGAGAGGATAAGGATCGGATTCTTGCCTACTGCACGGCAATGACCTTACAACCCCAGTTGCACAACCCCGGCGCATTCGAGGATGCACTCGCCCTTACGGGCGCCAGCGTGGCGGAATATTGGAGGCCTACCGCAACCAATTACCTCTCACGCATCAAGCGTCAGCAGTTGATTGAAATCGGCAGGGCTATTCGCATATGTGGTGACCAATGGGTTGAGCGCAATAAGAACGCCAAGAAATCGGTGCTTGTTGCTGAACTGGATAGCTCTTTCGCGGTCTCGCACAATCCCGATACGCTGGACGCCATCAAGAACTGGCTACCTGAGGGCATGGCGTTCACTACCGCAGAGAAACAGCCTTCCAAGGCCAAAAAGAAGGCGGCATAGCCCCAAAGCCCCCGGACGGGCTTGCTGCTCGTCCGGGTTGCTGCTACCCTTTCCAGGAATTGATTCATTATCTGCATGACCAAACAACACCGCCTCATCCGCACCGACGGAACTGAGACCATTCTCGAAAAGCGGCCATCTTTCGAAGAGATCCGCCGCCTCATCGGATGCGACGCGCTTGACATCGTCACTATCAACCGGCGCAGGCAAACCGTTATGCTCGTGGACGACACCGGCATGATTGACGGCAAGCCCGTCAACGTTGAGGCGACACGCCGATATCATCGCATCTGCCGACCCGGAACAATCCACCAGATTCACGGTGATGTCGTAATCCTTGACGATCGGGCGAGTCATGACTGACATCAACAAAGCCCTCGCCTTCGCACGGGAATGCCTGAAGTGGGAACGCCCGCAACTGCATCACACAGGGCTGTTTGTCTTCGACCCTATTCATGACGTCACCCTCTACTTCGACAGTATTTCGGATGTCCAAACGCGGTTAGAGACCTTCCTCTCCAAGCGCTTCTTCATTCAAATCAACCGAGGCACCAGCAGCCTCTTTCAGTGGAAGGTGATCGTCGGCCTGCAGAACCGCATCTCCGGGCCACCTGGAGTCTTTGATCATGGCCACGGCGAGGACGATGACATGCTCGACGCGATCTTCGCTGCGTGTGTGGCAGCAGCGAGGCTTTACCCCAATCCTCAGTGAGCCAAATTCGGAATCTTCCAAGGCTCTGGTTCCCATGTCACCGTCACTTTGTGCGAAGTTGACTTGTGGCCTAATGCATATCGGGCTTTACAGTGCGCGACCCCGTCCCTGATGGTCTCAGGTTTTCCTTGTATGACTACCACCTGATTCCGACCCTCGGCGTCCTTTTCCGTCGATATCCCCGTGAGCCGAATGCTCTCCATCCTGAAGTCGTCAATCTTGAAATTCCATGCCACCTTCGTTCCGCCGTCTATCAACCCCACCCAACCATCCCCCTGTTTCGCCACGACGATACAGTTGCTTGGATCACTGCAATCGTTGAACCGGTCGGGATAGGTGCGATGGTCCAACTGCGCTGAAGCCACAGAGGACGCCAGCAATAGAAAACAAAATCCTTTCCTCATCGGCGCTCCTTAGTGCTGGCTGTCAATCTCAGCCAGCTTGCGTTGCAGTTCCTCGTCATTATCGACCGGTGAGGTCTCGCAACGCCCGTCCATTGACGGCACCTGATTCGTTTGGCATACCCGAGCGGCAGGTTACTTCCATCCCCTTTTGCTGCGCCACCATCTTTGGCAAATAGATACACGACGACTGCAGCAGGAGCAGGACAAAGCTGCTCCGCCGGGGTGTACTCACGACGCACCTCCTTGCGGGTGGCGTTGCTATCTGTGTTGTTTTGGCCGTTTTGCTGGCCGGCGGCATGTGCTGATCTAGCATTGATCGAATCCGCAAGAAAAACAAGATCGCGAGCGTTAGCAATCGCTCGTATACGCCCTCCTTGGCTTACAGGACTTGCCGGTTCTTGGCGGGCGAAACAGTTTCCCGATAATCCCGTTGAATTCAAGTGTTGGTTGAAAACATTTCACCGTTGTACTTCTCAGTTCTGGTGATTAGAAGTTGACCGATGGAAGTCATCTCGCACCACCGCGTATCAACCCAACAACAGGGCAAGAACGGATTGCGTGAATTGACGAAAGAACGAAAGGACGGAAACTCGAGAGGGCGAAATAGCGATTGCGTTATTTCGTGCAATCCATCTTCAGGCTTGAACGGCTTCAGCTCAGGAGCTATCCCATCAGTTGTCACGCCGGGCGCGGGGCGAAGCGTAACAACTGATGGAGGTTTAACCATGGCTGATCTCGCTGAATCTTATCGAATGCTGGACACTTTCGCGAGTGTCGGTGGCACTCACTTCGATGTGACGTTCATCGACATCGACGGCGAGAAATGCGGTTTCCGCAAAGAGCAGACCGCGCGCCAGCTCCGCAACTCGCTACCGCATCTTCTGCCTGGTCTAACCGATCGCAAGCAAAACCTCATCATTCGTCCTTATGGCGAGCACGTGCATTTCGTGCAGCTCGACGACCTCGATTATGAGGCTCTGAAGCCGCTCGCGCCCGTCTCCTGCCTCATTATTGAGACGAGCCCCGGCAATCATCAGGCATGGGTTGCCGTGTCAGACCTTGATAAAGCCGACGCCAAAGACTTTGCGCGACGGCTCCGCAAAGGCACCGGAGCGGACATCTCCGCATCCGGCGCCACGCGCATGGCTGGAACTGGCAACTTCAAGCGCAAGTACGAGCCGGATTTTCCCGGAGTGAAGATTCTGCAGGCGGCGCCAGGACGGCAGACGACGAAGGTACAGTTGGAAAGCCTTGGGCTCCTCGCCGCCCCCGACCCCGTCTATGACGCGCCAGCGTCACCCGTTCGAGTTTCGGGTGGAAAGAGCTGGCCCGATTATCAGCGCTGCGTCCTTGGGGCACCGATGAAGCACGGAGAAAATAAGCCCGACATCAGCCGCGCTGATTTCTTCTGGGCTATGATGGCGTGCCAGCGCGGATTTGATATTCCAGAGGTTGCATCACGCCTGATGGAACTCAGCTCAAAGGCCAAAGAGAACGGTCAGCATTACGCCGACCTCACGGCTCAGAACGCAATGGCAGCGACCCAGAGACAGCGCCAGAGAAATCGCGCCTAACGCCCCCGACCCTGTTGCGCCGCCATCTCGACAAATTGCGCCGGCGTCACAATCTTCACGCCTTGGTATTGGCCAAGCTTGAGCAGATGCTTGTCGCCGCTGACCAGGAATTCCGACCCGCTTGCCGCCGCGCATTCCAGAATGCGGTTGTCCGTTGGGTCTTCGGTGATAACTTCGATGCGCTGCTTCGGCTCGACATGCTCGGCGAATGCCGACAACTGCCGGATTGCCCTACCGACCTGCTCCTGCGTCCAGCCAAACTTTGGGCGCTGCAATACGCGCTCGACTTCCGTGAAAATGTCGTCGGAAACTGCGAGGCGAATTTCGCCTGCTTCGGCCATGTCGAGGATTCGCAGGGGTTTGCCCGGAAAGTTCAGGGCAGAGATTATCACATTTGTATCCGCCGTTACGCGGAGCACTTAGCGTCCATGTTCGGCGCGGTCGGCCGCAATCTCGGCGTCTACGTCTTCAGGCTTGAGCCCACGCTCACGAGCATTGCGGTGCCCGAATTCGACGGTTTTCCGCCACTCGGCGCGGCTCAGGCGGCTCTCAACGGCGTCACGCACCAGCTCTTCCGGGGTAATTTCTTCCTTCGCAGCGGCTTCCTTGACCTTTTGGACCAGCTCGCCCGGCAGCCCTATATATTCCGTTGCCATACGTTAATTGTGCTCCTTTTGCTGCAAAATATCACGCGTTTACCGATTGTCAATGTCAGTAACTTTCTCTTGCAGGTTGAATACTGCTCCCTATAATCCGGGACGCCAACACAAACAAAGGAGAGTACTTATGGCACAAGCACAGCGCGCAGAAAGCGCAAACGACGAACAGACTTCCGGCTCGGCCCGTCCGATCAAGACGTTCAAGCAGGGCGGTGTCGAGGTGAGCGTCTGGCGCAATTCCGGCGAGAAAGGCGACATGTACAACACCACGTTCCGCAACAGCTACAAAGACGACAAGTCCGGCGAATGGAAAGAGACTTCGAGTTTCAGCCCGACCGACCTTGCGGTTGTGGCGCAGCTTTCCAGCCAGGCGTTCCAGGCCATCATAGAGCTGAAAGCGCAGAGCCGGGCGCGTTAATCCTAGGTGCCGCAGCCGGAACTCACACTTCCGGTTGCGGCCTGTAATCCTCCCATGGCTGACCCCAATTCAAAACCGTGGACCTCGCAGGACGAAGAAAACCTCCTGCTCGAAATCTCAGAAGACCGCCGACTCCGCAGGCTTGGCATTGATCCCGATGCCGACCAGTTGACTATCTTGATTGAAGTGAAGAAGCGCATGAGGGAGATCGAGGAGGAGCGGGCCAGAAAGCGTCAGGAATCTAAACCCTACGCCTATTTTGCCTGAAACAACTTGTCGCTGTAGTACCGGGCCTGCCTGCATCGCACCAGTTTGCCTTCAATCAGCAGAACCTGCTCTTCCGGCCCCATGCCCATAATCTGCTCCGCCGAGACGCCACCGATGATGTTGGCGAGGTCCTGGGCCATGCGCAGGTTCCGCGCCCCGAATATCTGGATAATTCCCGCGTTGTCGATAAGCGTGTTCGCCTGTGCACCGTAGGCGCTAAGCTGCGCTACATTCTGCCAGAGCGTCCACAGCGTCAGCCCCCACGACCGCAGGAGGGTCGCGGCAGTAAACAAGGCATCCATTTTCCCGATATTCCCGGCCTCATCGCAGAGCAGCAGCGTGCGCTCCTGCGGCAATTGCGTCCGATGCGTTAACGCCAGAATCAGGCACGTCAGCCAGACGCGCAGGAGCGGTCTGAATGCAGTCAGGCGGGAGGGCGGAACGATGATGTAAAGCGACATTGGTTCCCCCCTCACCAGCGCTCCAACATCCATGGAACTGGTATCCGTAACCCTCCGGACCAATTCGCTGTCAAAAAGCCGCAGGTGTGTCTGCGTCGATCCGAGCACGCTCGGACGCGTGCTGTTATCTGTAAGTTGCAGATAAGAGGCAAAGGCAGACCGTGCAGCCTTGTTGCGGACCTTGTCCGTCTCAGACAACAGTGTTGCGAGACGATAGTCAACATCCTCGTTATTGAATAGGTCGAATAGGCCGCTCAGAGTTCTCCGTTCCGGCGGGCAATCCGAGAGCAACCAAGCCAGACCACCGGTAAGCATCGTCTCAGCCCAATCGTTCCAGAATCGGTCGCGCTCATCAGCGCCCCGCTCGATAATCTCCGCCGCCAGACTGCGCGCCATCGCCGCATGGTCTGTCCCGCCCATCTCCAGCAGGTCGAGCGGATTCAGCGAGCCGGGCATCCCGTTATCCCGCAAATCGAGCACATGCACTTCCTGCCCCATGTCACGCCGTGCCTGCGCGGTCGCCGCGTAAATCTCGCCTTTGATATCGAGCACAATCAACTGCCCCTTGTGTGTGAGGGCGTTGCAGATGACCGGGCCTGACGTTTTGCCCGTGCCAGTGGGAGCGAACGCCATTAAATGCCCGTCACCTGCATAGGTGATCAGCTCGCCCGCCTCCCCGGCGACACGACTTGCAAACCCGTGCCCGCGCGCGGGCGCACCCTTTCGGCCAAGGATCAACTCAAGAGACATCCGGCCTCCGCTTCAGCAGCGGTTCTTGCCAATCGCCCAAAGGCCGCCGACGAAAGCAATTGGGATCAGCAACGGAGCGATTTCTATCAGTGTGAAGATGAGCGGTATGGCCACAAGCACTGCGATCGGCAACACCGCAAAGAATAGAAGTCCGAGGATTGTCTTCATCAACGCACCCCCTTGCGATCCATTGTTGATCGGATTCACTTTGAGTGGCGCGAAAATCTGCGTCTTAAGGCGTGGAGGTTCGCCGTGGCCGTGCAAGGCTCATAAGCCCCCGCCGTGTTTCGTGCAGTTTTTTGAACCGATAGCCAGGCACATCTCCTTTTCAGCCCCCAGTACCAGTGCCGCCCTCCCGATGTGCACGCTGCAGGCGGCGGTCACTAGGGATCAATGACGCATTTTCCGCCGCGCTAACGCGCTTTGCATCGCGAAGCAAAATGCTATGACCCGCTCCCTTGACGCCTGCATGGATGTGCCATCGAGAGGCCGCATGGGGCGGCCCTGTCAATCGAGGAAGATTTTATGCAATCTGCAGCTGCGCTTGAAGAAACCGATCAACGTGATACAGTTTCCCCTCCAATTCAACCGAGAGAGATTATGGCGCTTGCATTTCGCGCTCATAGCAGATCAAGCGTCTACCGGCCCAATCGGTCGAGTGACCCGAAACAACTTGATCTTTTCTCTCAGGCTTCTATAGGTACTCTCGTTTCGGTTGAACCGGAGCCGACTGAAAACACACCGGCAACGGAGTTCAGGCATGCCGTCCAGCAGCCGCTTTTCCAGCATGATTATGCAACACTGGAGGCAACACCGGCCTCAGATGGTCTCGCAACTGGAGCAGACGAACCAGCTCGCAGCGGCGATAGAAGCAGCGGAGACGCGGGCAGTGGACCTCCTCTACGAATGCCTGTCGGTAAGGAAGATGCAATACCAGACGGCGTGGGACCTGGCGATGCAGGAATGCCTGCTGCCGGAAGAATTGCCACTGTCGTCGAAGATGAGCCCGAACACACTCCCTCCCGCGATTTCCGAATAACGGATGCTCACCGCATCGGTCAGGGAGGTCTGCATGAGAAAGCCCGCGACAATATCGCAGCCATCCGCCTCCTCAAGCAGCTCGAAGATGATAATCGTGAACCGACGGACGCTGAGAAGGCGGCTCTTGCACGTTATGTCGGCTGGGGTGCGATGTCGCAGGCCTTCGACTGGTATCAGCCTCAGGAATGGAAGCAGACCGCCAAGGAACTGCGGGAACTTCTGGCCGAGCCCGAATACGACTCCGCGCGCGCCTCGACGCCAAATGCCCACTTCACATCACCTTTGGTGATCGATGGCATCTGGGACGGCATGCAGCATATGGGCATGAAGAAAGGCGCGCAAATCCTCGAACCGTCCATGGGGGTGGGACACTTCCTCGGATTGATGCCGCAGGAAATGCTGCCCGGCAGCCATCGCACGGGCGTCGAACTCGATTCCGTCACAGGCCGCATCGCCAAACAGCTTTACCCAGATTCAACGATATTCATCAAAGGCTTCGAGGAAACTCCCCTTCCGGATAATTTCTTTGACGCCGTTGTAGGCAACGTCCCGTTTGGCGACTACCGCGTCCACGATCCTTCCTACAACCGGAAGCTTACGAAAGCCGTTCACGATTACTTCTTTGCCAAGTCGCTCGACAAGGTGCGGCCCGGCGGCATCATGGCGCTCATCACGAGCCGGTACACGATGGACAAGCAAGACGACTCGATCAGGTCATATCTGTCCGATGGAGCCGATCTTGTCGGCGCTATCCGCCTGCCGAACACGGCATTCAAGGCCAATGCCGGCACAGAGGTCACAACTGACATTCTCTTCCTGCGCAAGCGCAGGCCGGGTGAACCACGGGCCGGGCATGCATGGCGGAAGCTCGCGCCCGTCGAGACCGCCGACGGCCCCATCGAGGTGAATGAATACTTCGCGCAACATCCCCACATGATGCTCGGCAAACTTAAGCTCGGCGGAACGATGTACCGCGGCGCCGAGCCGACGCTCGAAGGTGAACTCACACCCGAGATCCTGCAGAGCGCGATCCGCCAGCTGCCGGAAGGCGCGTATATTCCGCGTGACAAAGGCCGCGCGCCGCCCAGGCAGATCATTCAGGCCGAGGAAGTCACCGGCGTCAAGGACGGTGCGTTTGCCGACCGCGACGGCCAGCTCCACATCAGAAGCGGTCACCATTTCGAGCCCGCCAATATTTCAGCCGCATCGGCTGCCCGCGTCCGGGGAATGATGGAAGTCCGCGACGCCGTCCGGAATGTCTTCAGGACCCAGCTCGATGACGCACCCGATGATGTCATTGCTGAAGAACGCAAACGCCTTAATCGCGTTTATGACAACTTTGTCCGCAGGCATGGGCCTATCTCATCCCGTGAGAACATCCGGGCCTTTGCCGGCGACCCGGACCAACCTCTCCTGCTGTCGCTCGAAAATTACGACCCCGAGACAAAGCGCGCGGCGAAGACAGCCATTTTCAGGCAGCGCACGCTGGAGCGTTACAAACCCGCCACGCACGTGGACGCCGCCGCCGAGGCTCTCGCCATCTCCCTGAACGAACACGGCGCCATCCATTGGCCCCGCATGACCCAGCTCGCCGGCCGCAGCGAGAAGCAGCTGCAGCATGAGCTCGATGACCTCGTATACCGCAATCCCGACGGCGGAGAGTGGGAAACAGCTGACAGCTACTTGAGCGGCAACGTGCGCGCAAAGCTGCGCGATGCCGAATCCGCGGCACAGCTCGACCCTGCCTATTCGCGAAATGTCGAAGCATTGAAGGCTGTACAGCCCGCGGACCTCTTGCCTGGCGACATCAGTGCGAGGCTCGGGGCGTCGTGGATTCCAGCCAGCGACGTTAAGGAATTCGTCGTCGAGCTTCTGGACTGTCCTCAAAGCTGGGTCAATGTGACCCACTCGGGTCCAATCGCCACCTGGGCGCTGAACCTCGATTCGATGGCAAAGAGCGGTGTCGCCAACACGACAACCTACGGCACAAGCCGCGTGAAGGCCTCAGAGCTCATCGAGGATGCCCTTAATGGCCGCACGCCGACCGTCTATGACCAGCTCGACAATGACACCCGTGTGGTCAATCCGCAGGAGACTCTGGCCGCTCGCGAAAGGCAACAGCAGCTCAAAGACAGGTTCAGCGAATGGATCTGGAAGGATGAGGACCGCGCGCAACGACTCGCCCGCCATTACAACGACACGTTCAACAACCTGCGCCTGCGGACCTATGACGGCTCGCACCTGACCTTCCCCGGCATGAACAAGTCCATCCTGCGTACCGGTGACCTCGATACGCACCAGAAAGACGCCGTCTGGCGCATGTTGCAGAATGACAACACGCTGCTGGCGCACAGCGTAGGAGCAGGCAAAACGTGGGAGATTACAGCCGCTTGCATGGAAATGAAGCGGCTTGGACTCGCCAATAAGCCGATCATCGTCGTCCCGAATCATCTGGTCGATCAGTGGGGCGCGGCATTCCTGGCCCTGTATCCGCAGGCAAACATCCTCGTTGCCGGCAAGGACCATTTCTCCACCGGCAACCGCCAGAAAATCATGTCGCGTATCGCCACGGGCAACTATGACGCCGTTATCGCCGCGCACCGCTCCTTTGAGTTCCTGCCCGTCTCTGATGAGCTGTTCCAGCGTTTCGTGGACCGGCAGGTGGACCAGCTCGAAGAGGCCATCCGCGAGGCGAAAGCTGAGAAAGGCGACAACCGCCGCATCGTCAAGGAGCTTGAGAAGGCCAAGAAACGGCTCACCGCGAAGCTGAAAGACCGCGCCGACCGCGAAAACAAGGACAATACGCTGACCTTCGAAGAGCTGGGCGTTGACCGGATATTCGTCGATGAGGCGGATCTCTTCAAGAATCTCGGATTCGTCAGCAAGATGAACCGGATCGCGGGCCTTCCGAACACTGAGAGCAACCGCGCTCTCGATATGTATCTGAAGACCGGATATATGCGCGACCGCAATGGCGGTGTGGTATTTGCGACCGGAACCCCGGTTTCGAACACGATGGCGGAAATGTATACGCTCCAGCGGTATCTTGCGCCCGAGGCTCTGGCGGCCGCCGGCGTTGAGCACTTTGACGCCTGGGCCGGAAATTTCGGGGAATCGGTCACGGCGCTGGAACTCGCACCGGACGGTTCCGGCTACCGGATGCACACGCGCTTTGCGAAGTTCGTCAACCTGCCGGAACTGCTCACCATGTTCCGCACCTTCGCGGATGTGCAGACCGCGGATATGCTGAAGCTGCCGAAGCCGGAGATCGAGGGGGGAAAGCCGCACGTCGTTGCCTCCGCCGCATCGCCCGAGCTGAAGGAGTATGTCGGCACCCTCGTCGAGCGCGCGCAGCGTCTGCGCAATGGCGGCGTCGATCCCCGCACCGACAACATGCTGAAAATCACCGGCGATGGGCGTAAAGCCGCTCTGGACATGCGACTCGTCGCACCGCACCTGCAGGTTGACGGTCACACGAAAATCTCAAAAGCCGCCGAAAAGATTTATCACGCCTGGATGGAAACCCAGGATATCCGCTCCACGCAGCTTGTCTTCTGCGACCTCTCGACGCCCAGCCCCGACAAATTCAATGTTTATGACGAAATCCGCGACCGGCTCATCCATAAAGGCATCCCCGCGAGGGAAATCGCCTACATCCATGATGCAGACAGCGATACCCAGAAGAAGGCCCTGTTTGACGCGGTGAACGCCGGCAAGGTCCGCATCCTGCTTGGTTCCACCGAGAAAATGGGCGCCGGGACCAATGTGCAGAAGCGCCTGAAGGCCCTTCACCATCTGGATGCGCCCTGGAGACCGCGCGACATCGAGCAGCGCGAGGGCCGCATCCTGCGCCAGGGCAATGACCATTCCTCCGTGGACATCTATCGCTACGTCACCGAAGGATCGTTCGATGCTTATATGTGGCAGACGCTGGAAACAAAAGCACGGTTCATTCAGCAGGTGATGAACGGCAGCGTCACGGTGCGCCAGGCCGAAGACCTCGAAGGCGGCGCGCTCACCTACGCGGAGATAAAGGCCATCGCTTCGGGCAATCCCGCCGTCATGGAAAAGGTCAAAGTCGATACGGAAGTGCGCAAGCTCGACCAGCTGCGCGCTTCGCACATCAACCAGCAGCATAATATCCGCTGGAACGTGAAGAGCCTGCCTGAACAGATTCGCAATGCCAGGGAAACTCGCGACAAGGTACAGCTCGACATCGCCGCGCGCGATCGGCATACCGATGAAGATTTTGCGATGACCGTCGGCAACCGCACGTTCTCCGGTAAAGGAGCGCGCGAGGAAGCCGCAAAGGCCCTGAATGACGTGATCCTCTCATGGTCCAATGACCAGAGGCCGCAAGTTCGGGGTAGATTCAAGGGATTCGAGATAGCCAGCCGCGGCCATGCCTTGGGCAGCAATCATGAACCCGACGTCTTTCTCCGTGGCGCTCTCAATTACCGAGTGCAGCTCAATCCTGAGAATCCGGTGGGAACGATGCAGAGCATCGAGTACATCCTGCGTCACCTCGACCGCCGCGCCGAAGAGGAGCGGGAATATGCCGAGCGGCAGGAGAAGGCCCTCGCAGAGTATAAAGCCCAGCTTAACCGGCCGTTCGAGCACGAAGAGCGCTTGAAGGAACTCACCGCGAAGCAGGCCCAGCTCAACGCCGCCCTTGACCTCGATAAGCACGATACGCAGGTCGTCGGAGAGACACCGGAGACAGCCGCCAAATCCGTGGACCCTTCCTTTGCCGCGCGCATACTTGCCGAAGAGCGCTCCGGAGCGGCCATGGCCCAATAGGCTGCTTGCGTTCTTTGTCGGCCTGAGCCTTTATGCCTTGGGCAATAGTTCTCAAGCCCCCGCCGTGTTTCGGTCCGGTTTTTGAACCGCCGACCAGCCAAGCCCTTCCCTGAGAATTCAGAATCGACACCGCGATCTCGCTATCGACGGGCAACGATACGGGCGCAGCGAGCTAGGGCTTCGTCCGACAAGTCGGATCAATTTCGCATTTTGGCTCCCCCTGAAGGTCGCCCCCAAAATGCTCTTTGACCCGCACGCTTCGCGCCCGAGATATCTGCCCGTAAGCGAGGACGCGCAGTGCGACCTCCGAAATCGAAAAGGAGAAAGACAATGGCAATCATCGGAACTTTCAAAGCGACGAAGGACGGCTACGAGGGCACACTCGAAACCCTCACGCTCAAGGCAAAGCTCACCATCGAGCCCGCGAAGAAGAACAACGACAACCAGCCCGACTACCGGGTCTTCCAGATCGCCGAAGGATTCAAGTCCGACATCGGCGCGGCGTGGAAGAAGACCTCACGTGAAGGCGCGGAATACCTCTCGGTCAGCATCGACGACATCAGCTTCGCTGCGAAGGCATACTGCCGCCTGGTCAAGACTGGAGCTGAAAAGGGCCATACGCTCTTCTGGGAGCGTCCGCGTCCCAGCTACGAGCAGGAATAAGGCCTACCGGGGCAGTCGCGAGGCTGCCCCGTCTTTTCACCCCATCATTTCAAAGGAGACTACCATGGCACCGTGCAACTACATCCCCCTGGAAACCAAACATTCTGAATTACCCAGCCTTTATCTCGATGAGCTTTTTGACCTCGACGTCATTTGTACCGAAGAGGGGATTTTTATCAACAGTTCAACAGAATAGGACACAGGGCAATGGGGTGGCTACATGCTACCCCACTTTCCAGTGACCCAGCCAATGGCTGTTCTATTGTTCACAGGCTTCATTCAGAAGCAGTCGCGCCTCGGACTCAGCAGCGGGCGAACAAGGGTTTACGCATATGGCAAATAAAAACTGTTTAGCTGGTATCGCCTGTCCAAAATGCAATTCCGAAACAAGATTCGGTATAGGCGTCAGCGCCTTTGCATATATGCAAGATGACGGGTGCGAGAGCACGCAGGATATCGAGTGGGACGATCAGAGTTCAATCGTATGCTGTGCTTGCGACCACGCTGGCACCGTCAAGGAATTCACCGTCGAATGACAAGGAAATTGCAATTTTCTTGAAGCATTAAGCTTCCCGTGCGCCTCGGCGGTTTCAGTGGGCGGAGTACAAATCATGTCGATCACCATGGATGAACGTTTAGACCATGCTCGCGCAGCCTTAACCGCCTATTTTGCGGAAAAGGGAGAGCCCGAGCGCAACAATGATGAATATGAGGACACCGATGCCAGTGACCTCATCGCTGACCTGCTGCACCTTCAGAAGAGCCTGAAACTTCGCGATATCAAGAAGCCCCTTGCAACGGCGCTGATGCACTTCGAGGCAGAGCAAGAGGAACATGACCAAGAGCTTGAGATCGAAGCTAAAAAGGAATTCACAATTAATGACGCTGACCGCCTTCTCGGAATGGCTGACCAGTTCCTTGAGGATTGGGAAGACAACGAGGGTAAGGATAACCCGGAGTGCGCCGAGCGGCGCGCCGAATGGAATGCTATCCGCCCATTGCTCGCATCAGCGCCCAAGCTTCTGGTTGCGCTGAGGCAAGCGGTCGCTGCGCTGAATGCGAAGCCCCGCTTTCCAGTGCCTGAATTCCTGACTGACAGCTATAAGGTTGCTGCACTATGCGATGAAGCAATTGCGGAAGCTTCTGGAGGTGCAGCATGAGCCGCGCACAGAACGAGCTCGCATTTACTGTACCGTGGACTCGTCCTGCCGACGACTGGTCACGCATCAAGGCCGCGGAAATGCACGCAGCAGGTTATCCGGCGGGAGCCATTATCCAGCAGCTTGAGGCTTATGGTATCGGCCACTATGCCGCTCAGGGGCTTGTGCGAAAACTTCAGAATGGTGATGCTCCGTGAACCATCCTCACCGCGCCCGCATCAAGGATTGGGCCTCCTACGTCCGCCGCTTCCGCGAGCGCCATCACCTCACGCAGGCGGCGCTGGCCGAACTACTGACAGCTGGCCAGACCACACCAGTCCGCGAATCCACAATCCAGCGCTGGGAATATGGCGATCGCACGCCCCCACCATACTTAAAACTTGCACTTGCCTTTATAGCAACTAAACTTCAACGCGAATCTGGGGACACACATGAAGCTCTCTAAACCACAGTTTCAATCCGACTATCCGTGTCTTTCCGCTTTTCAAGAGTGGATGGATGAACGCCGCATCGTCGCGAAAATGAATAACGACTGGAGTAATGGCCTATTCGAGAATCCGCGGGCTGAAGCCTTGTGGGAGGGCTTCATCTGCGCATGGGGTATTTGCCAGCCCAAGCCTGCTAAAGAGAGAGCGCTACGCGAGGCGATCAGCAACGCTATTCGGGGCAACCGTACGCCGTCTACGCTGATAAATGCCATCTTCGATGCCATCAGAGCGCATGTATTGCTAGCTGACGAATCACGACCAAAACGCAATTGCCAATCCGAGGACACACATGCGCCCGCAAAACCTGAATGATAAACCCCCGCCACGCGACTTCCGCGAGGAAGTGACGAACGACATCATCAAGCTGCTGGAGGAAGGTACAGCGCCATGGCAGAAGCCGTGGGAAGAGGTCGCCGGTGGCGGAATGCCGATGAATCCCACCACAGGTAAAGCCTACCGTGGCGGTAATGTCATCGCTCTGATGATCTCCGAAATGCGGCACGGTTACGCCGATGCCCGGTGGATGACGTATAAGCAGGCCGCCGAGAAGGGCTGGCAGGTCCGCAAAGGCGAGAAGGGAACCAAAATCGAATATTGGGAACCGAAGCCGGGCAGCAAAGACCCGAATGCCGATGACGACGAAAGGCAAAGCCGATTGATCCATCGGATTTACACCGTCTTCAATGCCGAGCAGATTGACGGCATCCCGCAGATTCCAAAAAAGGAGCGGCAGGAATGGGAAGTATGCCAGGCTGGCGAGAGAATCCTGAAAGACTCGGGCGCTGACATTCGGTATGGCGGGGGCCGCGCCTACTATCGCAAGGATACTGACCACATCCAGCTCCCGCCGCGCGAGGTGTTCAAGGACGCGCCGGGATTCTACGGAACCGCCACGCACGAGCTTATTCACTGGACAGGTTTGGACAAGCGTCTCAATCGCGACACCCTGATGAAGTCGAAAGGGATGAACGCCGAGGATGAAAATTACCCGAGGGAGGAACTGATCGCCGAAATCGGGAGCATGATGCTTGGCGCCGAGACCGGCATCCCTCACGACCCGTCGCAGCACGCCGCCTATGTGCAGTCTTGGATTAAGGCATTGAAGAACGACAAGAACGAGATATTCAGAGCCGCAAGCGCAACCTCGAAAGCCTGCGACTTCATCCTCGGTAAAGACCGCGCCATTGAACAACCAGAAGAGGGCCAACATGCAGCGCTCGTATCAGCCTCCCGAGAATCAGCAGCCCGCGCGCTCTGAGTTCCATCGCTCGAATGTGGCGGTCGGAGTGTCGCACTTCCTAAAGCTGGCGGGCGCGCTATCGCCGCTTCTGATTCTCGAATTCGTGAAAGAGCCCACGAAGGCCAACCGCTGGATTCGTATCGCTTCGATTGCTACTGCTGGTCTGAACGAAACTTTATGGGCTTGCCGAGTAAATAGGTCGAGGGAAGGGCAACGGCACCGCTAAACTCAGGGTCCGGCGTCTCTTCCTCAAAGCCGGAATCAGCCAACGGTTCGCCGCCTATCTCTTCGATGGCATTGCGCATACGGTCGATTTGGTCTCTTCGCGGACGCTTATGCATGGGGTGACCGTAGCAGCCCCAACTCCTCGTATCAAGCGGAAAGTCATCGCTTGAGCTTTCGGCCACATCAAGTGTGATGGCTATTGTCCAAAGTCCGGTTAGCCCCCGCCGTGTTTCGCCAATCACCTATCGCCAGTTTCTACGACCCTTGGGCGGCCGTTCTTTTGCCCGCAGGTTAAGCAGCCATTCCGGCACAGGCTTTCGCGGCTGCCGCCTCCGCCACCTTAGGTACTCTGGCCACTCTTTCGGTACATTCGCCGCAAGTTTCTCGAATAAATCCGTAAATGGATTGTGGCGCTTTCCCAAAGCGTTTAAGTCTTGTTCCTCTATCCCTCCACGCACGACGATATTCCCCGTTAAGACCTGTGGATAGGCGATGTCCTCGTCATCTTCCCACATCGCAACGATGGTTTGAAGATTATCCTCTCTGCCGTCTCGATACTTAGCTATCTTGCGGGCCGCCATGATGTAGAAGCCGCTCTCAGGAATAACGGCTAGCCCGGCGGGGTACTTAAGCAATGCCGCCATGAGCGCATCGTCAAGTTGCTGTTTATGCCACTCCCAATATTCTCCAAGGTTCGTGTAGGGCTTGCTGATAACGGGAACATGCCCCCACCAGCCATCAGGCTCATCCATTCACCACCTCCCCCGCGCCTGTTTTTCGCTCCGCTAATCCGCGATGGCGGTTCCTATGCAAACGAATCGCTGGCCCCATCCCCTTCATACTTAGCACGAGGCTTTCCACTACCTGGTTCATCAATATGGCTTCATCGATTCCGTAGTATCCTCCGCCCTGCTTCTCCCATTCCCGCCGGAAAGATAGGTTTCTGCGGATAGAGTTTCCATCAAAATCATGGAAGCGCATTTCTAGCGGACGCCCTCTCCTTCCATAACCGACAAAACTGGCGAAATAGGACAGGTTCCGACTCTGCGCATTAGTCACTATCGTCTCCAGCCGGTCTAGCGATGCCATCAAGACTCTAAATGCCAGCTCGGGCATCTTTTTTCGCAAGTGCTCCATTTGTTCTGTTGGGAAACAACCAACATACGTCATGCACTCACCTCCCGCGCGGTGCCTCCCTCTCTTTTCGATACTGCACGGGTATTGTCGTTCGCCGGCACCGCAGCAATATTTTCGTTCGCAGGCAGTTCTATCGCCCGGTCTCCATCAGCCTCCAACTCGACCAGCCACTTCGGCTTTTTGCCCTTTGCCTGCCACAGCAGCGCCTTCTGGGTTGGATGCTGGTAGGTATGACCGCCTTTGTACATCGGCCCCTTGATGGCCTTCGTTTTGGCCCCGGCGAGGTCTTTAAGGGTGAGACCTACCGCCGCCAGTGTAGCGCGTGCGGATTCGAGGGCTTTGGCTTTTCTGTCATCATCACGCGATTTCAGAACCTTATCGCAGAGCGCCCGTACTTCGCGCACATCGTCATCTGTTAATCCGTCCAGCATGTCCGCCTTTATTGCCATGACCTTCTCCTTTGATTTCCTGCAAGATTTCGTCCAAATCCGGGAACGACCTTATTGCTGAAATGACCGGCTCGCCCGTAGGGTTCGCCCTGAGAAGCATTTGCTTACTGGAGGGAAGCTCTTTAATGCTGTTGAGCTTTCCCTCGCGAATGTCCTCCACCAGCGGACCGAGGTTATGGCCTTCGATTTCGATGGCCCGCTCCCCGAAAATCAGCACGAGCTTTTCCGTCTCGCTGTTATCGGTCCATCGGTAGCCGAGATAATGCGCCCAAGCGAAGCCTTCGGTTCGCCTGCCATCCTTCCACTCGACGTGCAGCGTAAAGGCTTGCGCGGTGTGCTGCCGTTCGCTGGTATAGGCTTTCTGGTCCTCATCATCGCCGATGATTCTCTTGAGGAATTTGCTCTCAGGCATAACCTAAGCCCTCCCGACCGCGCCAGTACCCGGCAATGGCGGCCGCGCGCTGCTTTATGAAACGAGAAACCCGGTTGCGCTCGAATGACTTCTGCAGGCGGCTTTTCCAGCTATCACTTTTGATTTTGGTGCCGGTCAGCTCGACGGCGGAAAGGCGCTCGCCCGTCCGGGAAATGGCGTTGCGCACGTCCTCTTTCGAATCGACGTAGATCCGCGCCTGCTCCTTCCCACGCGAAGCGCTCACATACCATTGCTGCTGATTGGCGGCCGGAAGCGATTCATCGCCCACGGAAATGAGCACCCGGTCAGTCGTCTTGCCCTGGCTGGCGTATGAGGTGTCTACATAGCCGTGGCTCATATGGCCCCAATCCTTCGGCAGCAGCTTGCCCTTTTCCAGCCGGATATCGCCTTCTTTGGTAAAGCCCTCGACGGTGTAGATATCGCCGTTGTTGATCTTCGTGCCCTTCGCCTGCCCTTCGAGTTTCGCTTCGCCGTTTTTCGTGATGCGTATCCGGTCGCCGCGCGCAATAGCGATATCCCGCGTGCGGCTCACCTGAAAGCGCTTCGTCTGTTCAAGCGCCAGTAAACCCTGCGTCCCGTCCTTCCGCATCACCTTGACGGCATCGCCTTCAGTCCCGATAACGGCAACGGCCTCGCCTTTCTTAAACCCGCCCTCCGTGACGCGCTCTCCATCGACTCGCCTGCGCTTTCCGGCGATTGCTTCATTAAAATCGACGACCATTCCCGGCTCGTAATTGCGGATGTCGCTCTTCTGAGCCTCCGACCATCCGGTCGAACGGCGGGCCTTGAACTCGCGTTCCTTGCCGAGCGCACCGCGCTCCTTTAGAACGGTTCGCAATTCCTCGGTAAGCTTCTGTCCTTCCGAGTGCGTCGGGGCGATTATGAGTGCGCTTTTGCCATCCTCGAAAGCACTCAGGTAATCCTTCACCAGCGCCTTATGCCGCTCCTCGCCAAATGCCTCGATAACGGAGCCCATGCGGTCGAGTGAGTCGAAACCTTTTTGCGCGGATTTTCCGGTGCCTTCGGAGATTTGCTCGACGGCCTTTTTGTATCCGGGTTCGGTCTGGCGGCGGATCTCTGTTAATTGTGCATACCGGACGCCGCCTTCTTTTTCGATAAGGCGGAATGCATCACCGGCTTCCACGCTGGAGTGCTGACGATAATCGCCCACCAGAATGACGCGCGCCTGCTGTTTCTTCGCAATATCAAATATGGCGCGCATGTCCTTTGTCGATATCTGCCCGGCCTCGTCCACAAGCATTACCTGCTTGTGTAGATTCGCCTGCATCTTTTCGTTTTTGAAGAGTGTCGCCAGCGTATCTGCGTCTTTGAAACCAACCTTCCGTAATTCACCGCGTGATGCAGTTGTTGATTGAGCGAAGGCATAAACTTCGCTGTAATCGCCCCGCCCTTTTTCAATCGAAGTGATAACGGCATTAACGGTCTTGAGCATATGCGTTTTGCCGGTGCCCGCTCCACCACGAACGCCTACGACCTGGTCCCGACTGCCGAGGATATGCACCGCCCCATTTCGCTGATCGCTCGATAAACCGGCCAACTCTTCACCCCGCGATTTGATATCAGCAAGAGGTCCAAATCTGCGCTGGCCGTCTTTCGCAAATTGCAGTATTTCCAATTCATGCCTGAGCATGGTTTTGGTCGTCGTCATCAACTGCCCCGCGCGTGTTTCAGATATCACCTCGGGGTGCTGTGCTATATCGGCAAGATCTTCCGGTAACACTGAGCCGACACCGTATTTCAGGGCCTCCGCTTTAAGCCGTTTCTCGGATACGGTTGACGCCTTTTGGAAGGAATGGTCAAGCGCATAAGCTTTGGCTTCATCAGCGGTGTATGCTCGGTCGCCGGTCGCCCTTCCATGAAGCGCATCGGACAGGGCGGAACGCTCTTTATCGGACAGGCGCGAATTCCACTCGGCGCGAAGCTCTGACTTATTGAGATTCGTATTCTTATGCTCCCGACCGTAATAACCGATTGCGTGCTTACCATCCGCATCGGATATGCCTTTCTCGGCCGCTTTTGCTTCTATCCGGTTGCGGCGATTCGACAATTTGTCGATTAGGGACTTCGGAGTCCCGGCGATCTCGAAGCTGTAATCCGGATTCTTCTCGGTTGGAATTGCGAGCCTGTTCAGCTTGTAAGCAAGCCGGGCATCGAATGCCGCTTCAAAATAGGTGGCATCCCGTTTCAGGTCTCCGAATTGACCTGCCTTCCAGCGATTCTCCGTTTCATCCTTCGTCACATTGAAGGCATAAACGTGACTATGAAGGTGCGGATCAGGAATGCCGTCCACCGGCCTTGCTGTGAAATGCGTGAACTCGGCATAGACCATATTCCCGGTTTCCCGGTCATATTCTGCGCCGCGTTTCCGCACCCGCGTTTTCATCTCCGCTTCGATCTCATTCATCGTTTCGCTTACCGACTCCCGGAAGGCGTTAAGGATGCGATCGTCGCCCGAAAGTTCGTAAAGCGCTGAAACGGATTTTGGAGCAGAAAACGTGAAGTCGAAACCCACTCTGCGATCCTGCTTGTTTCGCGGGCTCATCTGTTCGCCGGTCGATGGATTCTTGTTATCGCAAAGTGCGAAAAAATCGTCTTGCGAAACTTCCCCGGAGAGGCCGAGCATCTTCGCCCCCTTGCCTCCCCAGGCACCGGCCATCTCCTGCCCCTCGTGGTAGTAGCCGGTATCGTCGCGCGTGAGACTCTGGGTGAAGTATTCCTTCGCTCCTTTGGCACTCGTGCTTGGGGTAATCCGTAGCATGATCTGCGCCCGATATTGTTCTCACGTAGGTTGAATGCTGTAGCACTGGAATCAACCTACAGCAATCAGTTTTGGAAGAGGAGACGTTATCCACAATTGACTAGCATGCGTCTCCCCTAAGCAGTGCTTAGGACAGCTATCGATCGATTCCTGTCTCGCGATCCCATAGACGCTGTACAGTGGCCTGATCTTTCCGATCGTGGTCAGTCAAATCGCGAGACGTCAGCAGGAAATCGGCAGCATCACGAGGATGAAGAGAATCAAGTTCGAGTGGCCGGCGAGCAGGTTCGCGTCCCGTTTCTTTTCGCTCTTGTGCCATCGAATAGTCCTGTGTCCATTCCGCATAGAGTCGGCTTGGATTTTGCGCTTGCTTATCCGAACCCTCTTCAAACCGAAAGAGCTTTTGAAGTATCTCTCTTGCTTTGCCCATGGTGGTTACCGCTCCATTCCGCGGCCACGCTCCTGCGACCGCTGCTGGGTTTGGGTTTGACCTTTATGACTATCGGTCGGGCTCAGCGCCGCCTGCGATTTTCCGGGCGCGCCCTGGGTGTGCATCAGGGCTTCACGGTTGTCGCCGTGGGACGTAGCCGCCTCGCCGGCCGATCCCTGCTGGTGATGTGCGGTTGCGCGGTCCATCAGCGCACGCGCCGATGAACCTGCTTCGACTGCCTGGTGCTTGATTTCGGGGGAAAGTTTATCGACGTTGGGTGTTTCGGAACGCTGATTGTCCATGACGGTCACCTCAATACGCTTAGCGTATTGAAATCCGCCTTCACCGCATATACCGGGGGCGTTAGCTCACTGGCGCTAACGGCTCATCGTAAAGAGCGGCGCAAAGCAATTCCGGCACTCCGTGATCGTGCATGAAATCCTCAAATACACGCAACCGGAAAAGCATTTGGAACGAGCCGGGTAAGTATGGCCTTTTCGGCCACTTCGCCTTCTGCAATATTTGTGGCGCCCAGCGATCATCCGTCATGACCGCGATGACGCGCGCGATGGCCGGGGCATAGTAATCGCAAGCGATGATCGTTATATGTCCATGGCCGTGCGGGTTGCGCGCGCGAGTCACCAAGGCGAAGACACAGCCGTCCTTGGACGTCACCCGTCCATCTTTGCCTACGTTACAAAAGGGAGAAAGATCCGACCTCTCGGGACCAGTGATGCCGCGGATTAGAACGATTCCATTCGGGTCCTCGATTGAATAGCGAAGGTGAGAGAGCGAAGGTTCTTTCAAAATCGCGCGTATCCGGGCATTCGTCTGTGTGCGGCCGATATAAATCGGCGTCTTTCCGAGCAAGTCCGACGTGCTGATATCCTGCGTCGTGCGCCGCTCTATATGCACGGTCGCCTGAGCATAGAACCATTTTGAAATGCTCTCAAAAGCGAGAATGTCACCGCTCGCCAGGTAAGTATTCGCCCATGGTTCGAACCCTTCCAGCTCTGCATCCGGGTGAGCCTGCCTGACCGAGGCAAACAGATCTTTCCTCCATTTGCCGCCCTCATCATGCTGGGGCGCGGTATCGTTAATGTCGGTATAGCGAAATACCGTCTTGGCGCTTTTGTTGAAGAAAAAAAGATGCGTGCCGCTGACAACGATTAGATCTTTTGCGTGTCTCAGGTGATCCATCCATAGGCACTGTGACGCAGTCCACGGCGCCGGCATTATCTCAAGCTTGTACCCCCGTGCACCGATAGGCTCAGGTATATCGCATATCCATTCGGCCAACGGATGGCTCGATGCGAATTTTGCCAAATGCAGGTTGAGTTTCTTAACCCTTTCCCGCGCGTGCTCCGGTTTCACATATGGGCCTTCCCCATCGTCGGGAGAGCCGTCCGGCATCGCTTCACCTTCCTCCCTTCGCCGGAAAAACTTCCGCTCCAGCTGTTCAGCGATCAGGCCATTCGAGCGGGTCCGATAGAGGAATCGCAAAAAATCTGCAAGATTTTCAGAGTCTCTGATCGGCGGAAACGCACATAGTTCCTCGATTAAAGCGACCTCGTGCGCCGGACCTTGCAATGGCAAATGCGCCTCGGCATCTTCACCCGTTCCACTCTTATCTCTTGTTTTATCAAGCACCCGCAGGCTTTTCCCGGTCGGGACCTTAGGTCCTTTTCCCATGTTCACCTCCGTGAGCGAACGTTAGCACACGCCCACTCACGCTCACAATTGCAAGTTCGCGGCAGTCAACGCCCCCCGTATTTGCGGTGAATTTCGGTTATGGCGTAATCGGGGCATGTTTAAGACGTCCTTGCCCATCGTCGCGGCGCTTCTGGTCACTCCGGCGACTTACGCGCAGCAAGCCGCAACGCCTCAACAAGCACCGGCGCAGCCCCAGGCCGCGCCCTGCAATCAAACCCAGCCGAAACCCCCGAAATGGCTCCATAGCCAAGCTCCCCCGTGGCTGCAGCAGAAGCTGAATAAGGTCCAGTCGAAAACCGGCGAAGGGATAGACCCGAACCAGGCCGCCAAGGAAGCCACGAAGCCCGCGCCGTGCCCCGTTCCCAAGCCGGCGCCAAAGCCCATTCCCGATCCAAGCCAGAAGCCACCCGCCGCTCCTGTTCCCGCGACAGCCCCGGCAAAAGAGCAGGCCCCAATACTCATTTGCCCACCAAAGTCCGTCCTCGTTCCGGGCCAGAAGTTCTGCGTTTTCCCGGACCACAGAACCGTCGACGCTATTCCTCTTCCGGCCGGAACGCTCCCTGAGCAGCCGAAGCCGGCGCCACCAAACCAGCACAACTAGGCGGGGTTTTCCCCGCCTCCCTTTGAGGAGTTCTATATGGCAAAAGACCCCGTTCTTGACCGCGTGATCCTCAGACTTTCCGAATCGGATGTTATCCGCTTCCGCGACCTCATCGAGGGCGGCTGCTACATCACCGGAGGTCTCGGGAGTGGAAAGACTTCAACGGTGGGTAAATTGCTGGCGCTATCGCTCTTGCAAAAAGGAGGGCGCGATGACCAAGCCTGTTAAACCCATGGGGGCGCTCATCCTGACCGTGAAATCGAATGAGACTGCCCGCTTTATCGAATATGCCCGCATTATCGATAGGGCGAACGACGTTCGGGTGTTCAATGCTGAAAGCGGGCTTTCGTTCGATTTCCTTCATTATTTCTGGAATTCGGGAGGCCGCGCCGCAGGCCAAATCGAAACCATCGTCGAAATATTCACCGACCTGATGTCCGTGGGAAAGGTGTACTCGCAATCGAGCGGCGAGCGCTACTTTGAGCAGGCTGTCGAAGAGCTGATGAGAGCCACGCTCGTCGTGCTTTCAAACGCCGGCGAGCAAATCTCAATAACCGCGATACACCGAGTCATTTCGTCGCTGCCGAACGAACGTGAGCAGGTTGACAGCGAGGAGTGGCAGAAAAGCTCGGAATGCTCGCGCATCATTGCGAAACTGAAAGCGAGGAAGGAAGCTTTCAGTCCTTCGCAATGGGCCGACCTCGATATCGCGATCCTTCACCTTCTCGAAAAGTGGCCGTCTCTCGATTCCCGTACCCGTTCGAACATCGAATCGACCTGGTCCGGCCTTTCTTCGAAATTTACGTATGACCCGATACGTTCCATGTTCTCATCGGGCCGCGTCGATTGGACGCCGGGAGAGATCACGCATGATGGGCTGATCGTCATCGCCGATATCAGCGTCCTTGAATTTTCGAGGGAACTGGCGCGCACTTGCCAAATCCTCATCAAAACGGTCCACCAAAGAGCGTGGTTGCGCCACACCTACAAGCCGGGGTGCTGCAACGGAGCCGTAATTTTCGAGGACGAATTCGCCTTCCTGGCATCGCGCTTCGACCCCCATTTCCATATGGTCTGCCGCGAGTCGGCTATCGCCCCCGTTTGCATTAGCCAGAACATACTCTCGATCGCCGCCGAGGGGTTCGGCGAGCAGATGCCGGGCTCGAACACGCTAGGTTTTTTGGGGCTTTTCGGGACTCGGTTCTTTCTACAGAACAACGAAACAGTGACCAATCAATATGCCTCGGATTTGGTGGGACAGGAATATCAGGACGTTCCCGGATGGAATGCAGGGCAAGGCCAACAACATAGCCATTTCGGCGTGAGCGCCAACCAGCAGTTAAAGCATTTGCTGGAACCGATCGAATTCCAAAGACTCGCCCGGCCCGATGGCGAAAACCCGCTCGCGGAAGTCATCTGCTACAACTCCGGCCGCAGCTTCAACGCGACCAAAACCCCAGCCCGGCCGCAGGGCCTGCCCTACCTGCGCGTCTACTTCTCTCGCTAAGGAGGTCGTTATGTTTGGCGCTTCCCAGGAATTCAACACCGGAAGTCTGCAGAACAGCGGAATGAATATTGTCGAGCTGGCCTGCGAAGCCTTTTCACAGCCGGTCACCATCATGGTTCGCCCGCTTTACGGGACTCGCTATTACAGCGTCGTTTCGACGTTTCTCTCGCTAGCCATGATGGTCCTTCTGCCAGCCTTCACGGCGACAGTCCAGGGCGTTGCCCGCATGGTCCCGCTCCTGAACATCCCAATGCCGCGCGGGATGTTCTCCCTGGGGGATTTCGCGGAACTGTACTTCATCGTCGCTTTCGCACAAGGCATCCGTTTGTGGCGGAGGATGTTCCACCCCGAGCGGGAAGACCTTTCACAGTTTGAAGGCCCCGCGCTGTTCCTCTTCAATTACCTCCCAAAATCCCAGAGTTTTTATTTCGTCCGCGTCGTCTGGGAGCCTCTGGCGGTTTTGCTCGTTTCGATCGTCCTGCAGGACCTCTACATCATCCAGTCCCCGCTGGCCCTCTACCTCAAATTCGCGGCCTTCGCCATGATGATGCGCTCGTTCATCGCGTGGTTCAGGGGCTGGGAAGTACAACGCGAAATTCTCGACTCGAAATATGTCGGCCAAATCGTGTCGAAGATTGCCGACGGCACGGCCACGCAGTCGGAACGCGATCAGGGATCGATCTTCGTTGCCACCATTCCCAAAGCCATCGCTCCGCAAGAAACCGGTGGTGCGCCGCCCGCGCGCACTGAAAGCCAAGAAGACGAACGCTAACCCCAAAGGAGGTTTGACCCCATGCAGAAATTAACCGAGAAGCAGAAGAAAACTATCGCCGTCATCATCCTGGTGCTTGCCGGCGTCCACTTCGGACCAAAGTACGTCAACCAGTTTGCGAGCAGCGTAAGGGCCGCGAAGTCAGCGCCGACGCGCGATGAACACGCGCAGCCCACCCAGCAGGCGCCGTCACCACTACCACCACCTCCGCCGCCGCCGGAAGTAGCTGCGCTCTCGAAATACGGCGGGGTATGGGTCGGCAGCGAACTTTCGACCGACCAGGACCGCTGCGATATCCGCCTTGAGATCAGGGTGGGCGACGACAAAAAGCTGAAGGGCTATGAATCGAAAAACTGCATTCCCCTCCAGCCGCTTGCCGGCGGAAGGCCGACCAAAGGCACCGTCGCCGACCTGATCCGCGAAACCGCCCCGGTGTCCGCCGTCATGACCGGAACTCCGCACGACGGCGGCATCAGCTTCACCGTTGACCGGACGATCGGCGCACCGACCGACGGCTGCGGCGACCTCTCGGCCTTCACGATGACCGACTTTGGCGAGGGCCAGGCCCAGGCGGAGTTTCAGGAAGGCAAATGCCCGGCGACCCGGATGCTGCTGCGAAAGGCGAAGGGGTGAACCATGCAGGAGAGATATGCAACACCTGAGCCCTATGTTTCGGCCGAAGTGGCGGCGCAATTCCTCGGTATCAACCGCCGCCTGCTTCTCGCCATGGCGCGCATGGGCATCGCCGGGGCCTATGCCATTGGCACCGGCGAGGTCCGCAGACACTGGATTTTCCGCCTTTCCGAGCTGGGTATCGCCATCGACCACCGCAACCCGCGCCCTTTTCCTGCAAATGACAACGGACAAGGGTATGATCGCCGCAGGGGCGGCTCTCGTTGAGAAAGGTTCACCATGGCCTATCAACGAGGCAGCATTCGCAAATCACGTTCTGGCGAGTATTGGGTGTTGCGATACCGGGTGACAGCGGCGGACGGGCGAAGGGTGGAGCACAATGCCACCGTCGGGTTCGTCCGCGACTTTCCCAAGGAGCGCGACGCCTGGAAGGAAGTGGATCGGCTCGGCCTCCTCGTCCGCATCAACGAGGCCCCTGCCCTTCAGCGCATCCGTTTCAACGCCCTCGCCGAGCATTACCTGCGGGCCGATGTCGGGGAGGACGCCCTGCGTCCCAAATCCGAGAACACGGTCCTCAACCTCAACCATCTCGTCCGCGACTACCTCGTGCCGAGGTTCGGCACTGAAATCGCGGAAGAGATAAAACCCCTCGACATCCAGAAGTGGCTGAAGTCGCTTAACCGCGATAAAGAACTCGCCTGGACATCCGTCGCCAAGATTCGCGGCGTCATGTCCAGGGCGTTTAAGACGGGCATCCTGCATGGGCTGGTCACCAAGAACCCGTGCGAAGCGGTAGAGACGCGCGCCAGCTCGGACTATAGCGCCATCGTCGTAACGCCGCAGCAGACGCTCGCCATCCTCCGGGAACTCAAGAACCCACTCCACCGGATTCTGGTGCTCACCTGCGCGGCCACGGCCCTGCGCTCCTCGGAGTTGCTGGCCCTGCGCTGGGGCGATGTCCGGTTTCATGAGAACCGCATCCGGGTATCCAAACGGTGGGCGCATGGCAAGGACGGCCCGACAAAGACGCGGAGCAGCGACAGTTTCGTGCCGCTGCACCCTCGTCTCGCACGACACCTCCGGGCATGGTTCCACCGGACGCCTTACGGAAGGGAAACCGATTTTGTGTTCCCGTCCATGAAGGCATCCGGGAGGGCGCCCCTCTCCGGAGGGATCTTCGCGGCGGATCATCTCCGCAAGGCCGCGCTTGCCGTCGGCGTGCCAATCCCGGACGGACACCGCTACGGGCTCCATAACCTCCGCCATTCGCTGTCGAACTGGATGGTGAACAAGGGACGGGTTGCGCCGAAGACGGTGCAATCCATACTTCGCCATTCCCGGATTCAGACCACGCTGGATTTGTACACACAGCAGGATGCCGACGAAACATGCGCCGCACAGGGGGCTTTCCTCAAGGCGCTCCGAACCCCGACACCGATGATCCAGTGAGGTGTGGGTAAATTGTGGGTAGAGATGATGCGGGAGGCCTGCCGTAAGTTATTGATAAATATGGTAGGCACGACTGGATTCGAACCAGCGACCTCTTCCGTGTCAAGGAAGCGCTCTAACCAACTGAGCTACGCGCCTATGAACCAACTTCACGTAGTCTATCAGGATCGGAGCGGCGGGGAAAGATGGGCGGCGGTGCCCGCTATGCTGTACCATCGTTGACTGACGAAGAACCCTTCGCAGCGGCACCCCAATTGCGGCACTCCGCTACGCGACCCGGCTCCGAGGGGTTGTTTGACTTTTTCTTTTCTCGATCCGCTATGGCCGACACTGCAAGCGTACGATTCAACCGGTTTCGCACTGCCCCCAACCTGCTCACGCTGTTGCGCATCTGTTTGGCGCCGTTCCTGGTGGCCGCCATTCTGGACAACCACTATGCGTTGAGTTTTGGGCTTTTTGTGGCCGCGGGACTAACCGACGCGCTGGACGGCACGCTGGCCCGCGTGCTGAAGCAGCGCACCGTCCTGGGCCAATACCTCGACCCGGTGGCCGACAAGCTGCTCTTGAGCACATTGTTCCTGGTGCTCATGCATAAGGGGTTAATTCCAGCGCGGGTCACGGTGCTGGTCTTCGGCCGAGATGTGGGGATCCTGGTGGTGGCGGCCATCTTATACGCGGCAGCCGGGCGGCGTGAGTTCAGCCCCAGCATCTTCGGAAAGGCCAACACACTGGCTCAAGTGACTGCTGTGGCAGCCGTGCTGTTGCATCAACTCACAACGGTAAACTGGGTAGCGGTCTCCTGCACAATATCGCTGGGCGCCACCATGGTGCTCACCGTGGTGTCGGGCTTGCATTACGCCTGGACTGCAGCCAGACGAGTGGCCGCGCAGCCAGCCAATGGCGCCGGCGCGCGATAGAGCCGCCTCTCCATTGGCCACTCACACGAACCATTGCCGCCAAGGGAGCCTTTCCATCAAGAAAAGGCCGCCTTGCTCCAAGCCGGCAAGTACAGGTGGCGTGGACAGTCGATTCAAGCTGCTCTGAAGCAGAGGCTGTCAGAAGTCGCCTGAAGCTTCTTCTGTCTCGACGGTGTCTTCAAGCTCCATGTCGCGAAATTCGTCGGAGTCAAAGACC
>Ga0181535_10001475_pt1 | contig 30684 bp, 18 predicted proteins | sample PEATcosm2014_Bin_44_FD_119774 | JGI IMG/M metagenome (GOLD analysis project Ga0181535, IMG submission 119774) | Peatland microbial communities from MTU Mesocosm Facility, Houghton, MI, USA - PEATcosm2014_Bin17_30_metaG | ecosystem: Environmental > Terrestrial > Soil > Wetlands > Peat | place... | reverse complement strand
TCCATATTTGATTGGCCCGAACACAACCATACTTCACCGAGTAAAACATTTTTATATACAATAGTTGAGTCGCCAATCTTTATTTTAACTTCATAAGGCCCGCCTGCCTTTGTCGTTTTTACTTTGGTTTTCCAAAGCCCATCGCTGTTTGCTTCAGTTTTTGCCGCCGCACCCCAGCTTGCATTTATAACAACGATTTCGCCTGGTTTTGCTTTCCCCCAAAATTGTACTTTAGATTTTTGCTGGAGAACCATGTTATCTGAAAAAATTGCAGGCATTTCAATTGCATTTGATATTGAACCGGGCATAACAGCCGCCATCAAAGCAATGAATATTATAATAAATTTCATATAAATCCTTTTCTCACAGAAATGTTATTATATAAGAGCCGTGAAAATTAATCTTTAAGAATACTTTTAAGGACTAAATAAAACCGAAATTAAGCGCTTTGTTTTTGCGTATAAAAAACTACTCTGCAAAAATCTTGTACTCAAATGTTCGCAGAGACATTTTACTAATTTCTAAGCGAAAAATCAATTTTAAATTGATAATATTTTATCCTCGTTAATATTCTTCAACAAAGGATATCTATTTTTAGTAATGAACATAACATCAACAATTATTCTTTGAATTGGACTACCTTTTTTCTTTCTGAATCTCAAATGTTATATATTATTGAAACGCAGAAATCCACCTTCTTCGAAGGTGGTGATATTCTTTTGGCTATGTCAGAAATTACTAATTTTAAGGCATAATTGAACATAAGAAATTAAGTCATTTAATATATAGGTGCGATTATCATTTATAGCTGACGCTTAAATACGGATTCAAAATACTTGAAAGGTAGGTTAGTAAAATTATATTGCCTGGCCTTCCCGGTTAAACTTAATTTGGCTTTTTCCGAAAACAAAAAATTTCGTAAATAAATATTAATGCTTAATTATATTTAATTCAGAATGTAAATAACAATTTACTGAACGATGGTTTGATAAGATTTGAAATTTGACTGCATTTGAAAAATTAAGTCTGATTCGTAATAATCAAGCCATTGGTTCCAACTGCCGACTCCAAGTATAATATTATATTCCAACTGTTAACAGAGCTTTTATTATTTTAAAATTATCACTAAGGTAGCATAAATCAAACCATATGATTTTTTAATCTGCAAAAAAATTATTATAATACTTAATAAATTAATTAATTATTTTACTACACTGTACAGTGACTGTACACCATGCATTTTAGGTGTTAAAACAGCCTAAAATCGAAGAAGTTTAACTTTCTCATAATCAGCGGGTCGGAGGTTCAAGTCCTTCTGAGCCCACATTACAATGCGAAGCAAAAATGCTTCGCATTTTTTTGTTTAAAAAATCCTCAACAGGCGGAGATTCCCAAAAAGTGACTGAATGATAAAATTCCGGTTGAGCCCACAAGAAAACCTTGATTTGGAACAAATCAAGTTTTTTTTAATTTTAAAGTTATAATTAGCGACCCCGGAGGTTCCCACTATTACATTCTATAATAATTTGCCGAATTCAGTCAGCAGCTATATTAAAGATTTATTTATATTGGTAAATATCAAAGGAGATCTGCTGATGCTTAGTCAGCGGTGCAATAAAACTATATTTCCTAAGTTTTTTTTCATCCTATGATAGGTTGAAAGAAAGTCTTTACCACCCTTAAGATTATCTTCATGCAAATATGAAAAAGAGAATTGTCTCTACAGTAACCACTTCGCGATATCGCTCTTGTTAAAAAAAGGAGGGTTGAATTCCACCATTGACAGATTGAATCCGGGAAAATCAAGTCAAAATAATCATTTTGAACGCGGATGGAATTTTAAACATGGATAATCCAGCTTGTGCTACATTATTTGCTGAGTACAGTACATTAATTAATGAGGTGCAGAAATAGCTATTATAATGTAAAATCGTTAATTTAAATAATGATAAGGTTTTGACCGGGGCAGGGTTAAAAAATAAAATACTTATAACAAAATTGCATCTTAAAAGGATTGTTGTTCATGAAAACCAAAATGTTTTTTGTAGTGATTTTTTCTATGATCTGTTTGCAATTAAGAGCACAGCAGTTTGAAAAGATTAATCAAGACGGTGAATTAAACAAAAGAATACAAATGGTTATTGACCGTTTAGTTTATGGAAAAGAACCCGCAATAACCGAAGATTTTATTCTTGCAGATGTAGCTTTAAATCCGCAATTCAAAAGAAGATTTACAGAATATAGCGGCGACATAAGCGGTAGATATTTAAGCGTCTTTTCAAAACTAAAGGTTGAAGGAAATCCGGTGAATATCCAACGGCTAACAAAAAATATTATTGCAACACAAAAATCCGATGGACGATTTGGTTCGGATACTCTGATCTTTAAAGATTCTCTATTACATGGAAAGCACATGGCTCTCTTGTGGGGAAATGGACGGTTACTTACCGGACTTATGAATTATTATGAAGTTTTTAAAGACCCAATAGTTTTAAAATCGGCAATAAAGTTAGGCGATTTTCTAATCTCGATAACTGAAAGTTGTATAAAACCTGACGTTATTGATATTTTTAAAAATAAAGGTGCTGAGGGTTTTATTTGCTTTACACAAAATATTGAAGGTTTAGTGAAATTATATGATGCAACACATAATCAAAAATATATTCACCTGGCACAAAAAATATATCCATTGCTTCCCGAAATGGGAAATCAACACAGCCATGGTTATTTAATTACTTTAAGAGGTATATTAATGTTATATAATGTAACAAAAATACAAGCACAGAAAGACTTTGTTATCTCCCGTTATAAACAGGTTTTTGAATCAAAAGATTTTATGATAACAGGCGGTGTACCGGAATTTTTTGGTGGTCCGGGGAATTCTGCAGATAGTTATCGTGACGAAGGATGTTCTGAAGCAGATTGGTTGATGTTATCGCTTGAACTGTGGCAAACTACAGGTGAACTAAAGTTTTTAAATAATGCTGAATATTGTTTAACAAACGAAATGATGCTCAATCAATTCAGTTCCGGTGATTTTGGTCATCATTATATCGAATATAATTTTGGATATAAATTATCAGATAATGAAGCAAGAGCATGGTGGTGCTGCGATTATCATGGTTTGCAAGCGATGTTGCAGGCTAAGAGTTTAATTGTTACAAACGAAAAGGGGGTAAAGAAAATAAACCTGTATTATAATTCCGAATTCAAAGACAGTGATATAGCTTTTAATTTTTACAGGATTAATCAAACAAATAATACATACAAACTTGAAATAAAACATGCAGAATCAAAAGATGTTAGTATAGCTGTGCGTAAACCTTATTGGGTGAAAAACATGACTATAAGCATTAATAATATTCAAGTAAATAGTAAAGAACAAGATGGCTATTGTGTAATTACCCGCAAATGGAAAGAAAATGAAGAGATTGAGATAAACCTGGAGTATGATCTTAAATTTATAACGAAAGAAAAGAAATTTATTACTTTAGAGGAAGCTCAAGGAAATTTAAACGGCGTTGCAATGCAATATGGTCCTTATCTTATGGGTGTTGACGACGGGTTTATGCCCTTATTTTTAGCAGAACCTGCAAGAGAAAATTTAATATATATACATAAATCATTGTTAGAATATCCCCAAAATAATGTTAAAGATGATGGTGTTAACAAAACATTGTTATCTGATGGATATCTAACATTTAAATATAAACATGAGGGATTTTACGGTGAGAATAATGTAACTATGCGGCCTGTTTCCGAAATCTCACATCAAAGATTAGCGAATGTAGAATTTTGGTTTAATTTCAATATTAATTGACAGATTAAAAAATGGTTGCGAATGTTATCTGAGTTGTTCCCGGAACAATATTTTTTTATTAAGTCCCATAGAATTAACTATTAGAACTAACTAATACATTTTGGATATTGTTATTATTAGTTGTGCATTATTATTTTATCGGTACCGACTTATTAAATGAAATTGTTATTTATTAAAATCCATAGGGTAGATTGAGCGGATAAATGAATTATAATTTGACCTTTATACAATCTACCGGCAGCTTCCCATCTTTTGTCTCAATGAATACCGCATGATTACCATCCTTTAACCCGGGACTTTTATAGACCTCAGACGATTTTAACGCCGTATCGCTCTTCAGGGATATATTACCCGATAATTTACCATCGATGTATAAATTGATTGTACCGAACTCCCGGCTTTTAGGAGAGAAGAGTCTGAATCCCCGGCCGTAAAAATTCCATTTTATAAAAGCAGAGTTACTTTTGGAAATTGCTCCCCGGCAATATAAGAAAGCGGAATCTTTCTCAATCATCCAATCGTCCAATTGACTATCCTCGTTTAATAAGTAACCTGAGTTTACAAGCGCTTCACAAAAACCATAAGAAATTTCGCCGGGGTTAATTTTGCCTTTTACTACAAAATGTTTAGCGGAAAAGTAACTTTGCTCATCGACGCAAATTCCGACAATCCCTTTTCCCGCTTTCAAAATTCCTTCCCAGCATTTTTTACCATTTAGACTAAGTATATACCTACCATTTTCTTTTTTGAGTTTCAGTTTCTGTCCTGATTCCCCGGCAGGGAGATTTCCCGATGCAATATTCACAGTACTATCTTTTTCAACCAGATTCACTTTCCATTCATTTTTACCTACCAGTATTTCCTTATAGTTTGTCGAATTATTCGAAGCCAAATCGAATTTCCCCCAACCGGTCTTAAGATCCAGCAGCCCTTGAAAATCCCAGATAAGATGAAGAGTTCCGTGCAAATCATACTCAAAATTGATGCATTTAACATCAAATGCTTTTTTAATATAGGAAAATGATTTTTGATTCGGCGCCGATAAGCAGAATCCTTTTCCCCCTGCGAGATTTTTAGAAGATGCCTTTGCAAGATTTATAGTGCCATAATTTTCTTTAGTTCTTGATGGGTACATAACATAAAGTGAATCATGGTTATCAATAAAGCCGTTAATGGTTTGCCCCCATATCCCGCAATATTCATACTCGCGTTGAATTGAATGCCAAACAGAATTTTCACTTACAGATTCCCACTTATCGGGATTGGTGACATCCTCTGTTTTCACCCGATATAGAAACTGGTAATCGCGATTAACTGCTACGGATGTTGCAGGTACATAAGCATACCCTTTATGCGTGAAAGCGGGGAAATATTCCTGTAATGGGGGATAGAATTTCTTGCTCTCCACACTGCGAAGTATTTTCGAATCGCTGTATGGTCCATCCGGGGATGAAGAGACGGCGTAAGCCAATGCCCAAGCACCCGACGGCTGCATATCCATCATATGAAGCAGCACCCAATCATGTTTTCTTTTAATAATCATGGGTGCGTACATCCGCCAATAACGGTTATTAAGCAGGTTATGGGTATACTGAGTATTAATTCTCAAAGGATATTTCGAGACATTAAAAGGGCCCTCAGGGGAGTCGGAGACTGCATAACCGATGCCGCTTGATTCCATATGCTGCCAGTCGGCTGAAGAAGAGACCCAGTCAAATACCATATGATACTTTCCTTCATCATATATTACCATTACATCAGGCGCTTCTATTTTTATCGTGTCGTAGCAAGTAAATCCGAACGGGAATAAATCACCCGTTTTCTTCCACGTTTTTCCCTTATCGGATGATTTATAAATTACACAGTTAAAATCTTTACGGGTTTTATTTTTACTTACTTCATAACCTCTTCGGTATTCACCGATATATAAGTACCAATTATCACTTTGGGGATCCGCAAAGAAAAATCCATTAACAGGCCACTCAGCTTCAGGATACCCCTGATAAACAGGATTATTTGCAAACCGTTCAAAATTATCCCAGGATGGACTTCCATAAGCAAAGTGGTGAGACCAATCGTTCTTATGTGAAAACAATGCATAATCATTTTGTGCCAGGCAGGGTTCTAAATAAATTATGGCCAGCAGGAAAATCACATTTAGTATTATTCTTGATTGCATATTGTTGTTAAATTTTCACTGTAATAATTCCGAATAAGAATCCAAGTTTTCTATTATCCCGAATAAATGTTCAACTCCGGTTATAAAAAGATGAGCTGAAAAGTTTGTATAAAATCTTATTCGTCATAAAGATAAGGATTTTGGACTTAAACTCTCATTGACATAAATTTTTTTACAGACTTTATTGAAATGAATTGCAGGTTATGAAAAGGTTCACAACCTGCATATCAGTTAACAGAAATATATCACTTCAGAAGCAACAACTTCTTAGTCTCAACAAAATTACCGGCACTTAACCGATAGAAATAAACCCCGCTTGACAAATTACTCCCGTTAAACTGAACTTCATATTCTCCCGTCATCTTTAATTCATTCACCAGGGAGCAAACTTCCTTTCCCAGTACATCATAAACTTTTAGCTTTACAAAGCTTTGTTCCGGGATCTGATATTTAATAGTTGTTGCCGGATTGAATGGATTAGGATAATTTTGTTGTAATTCAAATTTAGCGGGCAAAATATTACCATATTTAACCGCATTCATTTCATCAATTGGTCTTTTCCAAATTAAATTGTTTGTTCCGGCATAAAGAAAATTTCCATCTACTAAGAGCGAAAGTACTGCTGTATTATTTGGAAGGCCGGTATTAGCGGCTTCCCAGTTTAATCCCTTATTGATCGAAACAAATACTCCATTTTGGGTACTGGCAAACATCAATTGTCCGCTTAATACTAAACTATAGGCCGACCCAGCGGAATAAAGGCCGTTATTGAGCATCGTCCAGCTATTACCGGTGTCATGACTTACGGCAACACCATTTCCGCCTTCGAATGTAGCATAAATATCAGTTCCATTTGCTGTAAGTGACAGTACCGATAAAGCCGTAAGACCGTTATTGCAAGCCGACCAGCTGTTGCCAAAGTCCGTTGAACGATATACACCTAATGTCCTTCTTGAATAAAATAAATTATTACCGACTGCAGCCAGGTATGGATCCTGGGAAGTATTTGGCAATCCATTACTGACTGATGTCCAGGTTCCTCCACTCATATTGGAAGTAAAAACTCCCTGATCTGTTCCAAGAAATATTTTTGAATTCAAAATTACGATAGAATATACAGTAGAGGATCCAATATTATTGTTAGGGTCCAGTGAATTCCAGCTTCCGCCGTTATCAGTTGACACATAAATTTCCCTGGTTCCTCCGGCATAGATATCTGTTCCATTACAAGCAAAACAAAACGCACTAATATTGAAACCCTGTATTGTGCCGGGCAAGTTACTTTCGCTCCAATCAGAACCATTATCACTTGAAATAAAAACCCCGCCCATTACAGCATTTGCATATCCATAATGACCTATTATGGAACCCGAGGCAATAAGATTCGTTCCGTTAAAGACTAAAGCCCCTATATTTCCAGGCCACATTCCGTTATCCGATGGAGTCCATGTAGTTGTAGCGCCTGTAAGCGGTAAATAAAATATTCCCTGAGCTGTAGCAGCGAGTATATTAGTACTGCTAAATGCCAGATTATAAATAGTATTATCTGTTCCTGAAGTTCCTGACATTCCATCGTTCAATGCTGTCCAGGAGGATCCATAATCACTTGAGGCATATAGTCCCCCACCCATGGCTGAAATAAATACATAATTTCCATAACTATTTAGTGAAAATATATAATTGGCTCCACCAATATTCATTTGAACCCAGGAATTGTCATTAATCCCGATTCGATATACGCCCTGCCCCCAGTTGCCGGCAAATAAATAATTGCCGCTAATTGTTATCGCATTAACTCCGCCTACTGTGGGCAGGCCGCTGCCGCCTCTATTTTTCCAGGACAGCCCGCCATTTGTTGAAAGGTATAGACCACCTTGAGTACCTGCATATAATGTATCACCTTCAACAGCTAACGAAAGAACGGTCAAATTGCTTAATCCCTTACTAAAACTCGACCAATAATTTCCAGCGCTAAACATATATACTCCACCGCCGCCTGTTGCCGCAAATATATTACCACCCTCCTGGGCAAATGCGTTTATTGATGTGTTGGTTAAACCGGTATTGATTTCCATCCAGGTTTTACCGTTATCGCTTGTGAGATATACTCCGTTATAAGTCCCAACAAATAAGCCGTAGTTATTTATTAATAAAGTACTGATAGTACCTAAATTAGTAGTTCCACTGAAGAGAGACCAGGTCATCCCATTATCGGTTGACTTATAGATTGAACCCCCATGAGTGCCGCAATAACAGACTGAATCTTGAGAAGCAACGGCAGTAACAACTCCGCCGAAGGGCCCGTTGACTTGAGACCATTGCGGGAAAATATAATTATTGAAAGTTAATATCGACAAAAGAACAGCAAGATAAACACAGTCAGGTTTCTTCATATTTCATCCTTTTATGTTGAAGATTCCTAAAAATCGTAAAGATTTTTAGATTTGAGTAAAAAACATATTGATAAAATCTAATGAACTATTTAAAATTTTTTTTTGGTTTAACACTTGAAGATTAACTAACTCATTTTATACTCAGGTAAACAACTGCGAAGTTTCAGGTTCCTCTTTTACTAATTGCCGCATTTTTGGGTAATAATCCTACATTAATTTTATTTAAATGTCAATAAGCTAATTTGTTCCCGTAAAAATTGATCTATTGAGATATTGATTACACCATCTTAAGATACATTTATGAATTGAAAAAATAATTTTGGATTTCGTTCAATTTATTAACATAAAATCCGATAATGAAGCTAGATTCATGCAAATATGATTTTGCAAGGTATATGACACAATTAACTATGTTTAATATTACAAAAAGGATATAAAATGAATTACCTGAGACCTAAAGACTGGCCGTATTTTGTTAAAATTATGTTACTTACAGTTTTTACCATTCTTCCATTTTTTTTCATAGTCAATTCATACTCAGTTCCTCAACAAAGTGTTTTTTACCCCACGGCAATAGCAGCAGGTTATGCCTTAATTCTTGCTCTCATTTTTGGTAAGATTATTTCGGCCCCTATTAAAAAATTACAGGCAGCCGTTGAAAAAATTGCGGGAGGAGATTATAAATTCGAGATTGAATCTAAAAATAATAAAGACGAAATAGGAAATTTAACCGAAGCTGTAAAAGTAATGGCAAATAAATTAATTGGGAAATCATTATTGTTTCAGTCAATTCTGGATACTATTCCTTTTCCTCTTTCTGTTACGGATAATAATATGAAATGGATATTTATTAATAGCGCTACTGAATCGGCTTTAGGCAAACGCCGTGAGGATATTATGGGACAGCATTGCTCTAACTGGAATGCAAATATTTGTAATACCGACAAATGCGGAATAACATGTTTAAAGAAGGGTGAAACTACAACCTCATTTTCACAGGCAGGAATGGAATTCCTGGTTACTTCATCTTATATATCGGATATTAAAGGACAAAAAATAGGGCATGTGGAAGTTGTACAGGATATTACCAAAATGAAAACAATGGAAAATTATCTTGAAGAAAACACCCAAAAGATGCTGGTTGCAATGGATAAATTCGCACAAGGCGACCTGACTGTTTCACTAAAAGTGGAAAATAGCGACAGTATTGGTAATTTGTTTAACGGGTTTAATAAATCCATTCAAAATATAGGTAATTTACTTGGTAGCATAACTGATGTGGTAGAAGCTGTTGCAAGCGCCAGCAGCCAGATATCTTCAAGCAGTGAAGAAATGGCGGCAGGAGCCCAGGAACAAAGCTCACAAACTATGGAAGTTGCAGGTGCAATTGAAGAGATGACCAGAACAATCCTGGAAACCACTAAGAACTCATCTACTGCTGCCGAATCTGCTAAAAATGCAGGAATAATTGCCAAAGAAGGCGGACATGTAGTAACTGAAACAATTGAAGGTATGGACAGGATTGCTAAAGTAGTTAAAAAATCCGCTGAAACCGTTCAGGCATTAGGCAAGAGCAGCGATCAAATAGGTGAAATTATACAGGTAATTGATGATATTGCCGATCAGACTAACCTACTTGCTCTTAACGCGGCAATTGAAGCGGCAAGAGCCGGTGAACAGGGAAGAGGCTTTGCTGTTGTAGCTGATGAAGTAAGAAAGCTTGCTGAGCGTACTACTAAAGCTACTAAGGAAATTGCTTCTATGATTAAACAAATTCAGAAGGATACTGTCGGCGCTGTTGAGTCAATGAATGAAGGCACCAGGGAAGTAGAAAATGGAAAACTTTTAACCGATAAAGCCGGCGAATCTCTGAAACAGATAATTAAAGGTGCTGATGATGTTGTTGATGTAGTTACACAGGTTGCTGCAGCCAGCGAACAGCAATCATCAACTTCCGAACAAATAAGCAAAAGCATCGAAGCTATAAATAATGTTACAAGGGAGAGTACAGACGGAGTTCAGCAGGTTGCAACTGCTGCCGAAGACTTAAACAAATTAACAATTAAACTTCAGGAATTGTTATCCGCTTTTAAAATCGGTGAACATATCCAAGATCATTCTGATTCCAACGGAAGAAATGAACGGGGCAAACTTGCTGTTCGCCCTAACGGAGTAATAATAAGATCATAATTGCTAATAAGAAAATAGAGATGCATATCTCTATTTTCTTTGTTATTATTACAAATAGATCAAAACCTAAATAATAAATCAAATTAAAATAATGCGGGCTTAATTGAAAAATGAGTAAAACGATTGATAATAAAAATGATTCGAACGAACTGCTTCAGCTTGTAAGCTTTAAGATCGGGAATGAAGAGTTCGGTATTAATATACTGATTGTACAGGAAATTATTAAAACCGTTCAGATTACAAAGGTGCCGAATGCGCCGGTGTTTGTGGAAGGTATAATAAACCTGAGAGGCAGGGTAATTCCTGTTATTGATCTAAGGACGAGGCTAAACCTGCCAAAGAAAGCCAGGGATAAAGATACCCGGATAATAGTGCTGGAAGTAAATTCTAAAACCGTTGGCTTTATAGTTGATGAAGTTAATGAAGTGCTTAGAATTCCCAAAAGCATTACAGAACCTCCACCATCAATGGTTATCGGGATTGATTCAGAGTTTATTACTGCTGTTGGTAAACTGGAAGACAGGTTAATAACTCTTATTGATTTGGAAAAAGTTCTTTCAACCGATGAAAAGAATCAGTTGCAGAGCATTGTTACTGAATAAAAGTAACAGGCATGAATCCAAAAATCAAATAAATCACTACGGGCGCGGGGCTGACTAAAAGTAATTTATAATTCTGCCTCAGAATTAATATCTAACTTTATGTAGATTGAAATAACTACGTGCTAAATATTATATTTATTAATATTTATCCATATTTCAGGGAAAGCTGAAAAGCACTCGAGCAATAGTGCACGGCGGAAGCGTGAGCGCCGCCTTTTTACCATCAATTACTTTATATCTTTATAAATAACTTTTGGCAGGATTCACCAGGAACCAAATTTTTAATTCAGGAAACCTTAAAATAAAATTCTGGAATATATTTATTTATTAAAAGTCCGGGATATCATTTTTGAATCTGAAGTTCTTGAAAAATAACATAATAGTACTTGATAGCTTTGCACATTACGATTCTCTCAGCATTTGGGGCTAATGCTATTATCGTAAAAACCCGGATTTGTAAAAACTAAAACTCCTCTCCCAAAATGGACGAATGAAATAAATAGGAATTAATATCGGTGCAGAGTATTTTCCGGTTAAAATATAAATTAAAATAAGGATTATCCTGTTATGTTGAAGTACATTTTTTGCAAAACAATTTTGTTAACACTTATTTTTATTTTAATTCCTCTTACAGCTGAATATTCAATTTGTAAACCTGTGAACCTTCGTGTTAATTATAGTGTAAAACCCATTTGCGTTGATAACAGAGCACCTTTTTTTTCCTGGCAGATTGATGATGCGGGGATGGGTGCAAAGCAAACAGCATGGCAAATAATTGTTGCTACGTCGCCCGAACTTTTGAAGGAGGGAAAGCCAGATATATGGGACAGCGGTAAACATTTATCGTCAAAGAATAAACAAATAGCGTATAATGGAGCTCCGCTTAAATCATGTTCCCGTTATTTTTGGAGCGTGATGGTATGGGATAAAGATAATCATCCGGGTAATTTTAGTGAGCCGGAATATTTTGAAACTGCTTATCTTGATCCGGCCGATTGGAAAGGCCGCTGGGTTACAAATACAGAGGATACTGCTTCCTATTATTCTCCATACATAAGAAAAGTTATTGAAGCGAGGGGTAAACCAATACGTGCAACTGCATTTGTTGCCGGAATCGGTTACCATGAACTATACGTGAACAATAAAAAAGTAAGCAATACATTTTTGGAACCGGGATATACCCGCTTTGACAGGCGCACCCTATACCTCACCTATGATATAACCGATTTTTTAACAAATGGGAAAAATTGTTTAGGGGTTATATTAGGGAATGGCTGGTATAACGTGCAAACAAAAGCGGTCTGGTATTTTGATAAAGCGCCATGGCGTAAATCCCCCCGTTTATTAATGAATGTGCGTTTACAATATGCAGATGGTGCAGTGGAATTTATTTCTACTGATGAAAGCTGGAAGTTCAGTGATGGACCTATCCGTTTTAACAGTGTTTACGGAGGAGAGGAATATGATGCGCGCCTGGAAAAGGAGAATTGGAGTTCGGTTGAGTTTGATGACTCAAAATGGCAGAATGTATTAATAACGAATTCGCCGGGAGGAATTCTTTCTGCCCAGGTATCTCCATCAATAAAAGTTATTCGCACAATAAAACCGGTTAATGTATTCCGGATTCAAAATGGAAAATACCTTTTTGATATGGGGGAAAATTTTGCAGGTATTTCCCGGCTGCAAATTCAAGGTAAAGAAGGAACTAAAATAACAATGCGTTTCGGCGAAAGAATAAATCCTGATAAAACTTTGGATAGTAAGCTTATTTCCGAACATATGCGAATTGCAGCAGGAGAGCATCCTTTCCAGACTGATTACTATATTTTAAAAGGGAAAGGAAGAGAATTTTATGTACCGCATTTTACTTATCACGGGTATCAATATATAGAAGTGACAACCGAGCCTGCTGTTGAGTTAACAAAAGATAATATGGAAGGGTTATTCCTAAGTACAGGAACGGATGAAACAGGTTCATTTAGCTGCTCAAATGAACTAATCAATAAATTATACTCTGCCGCTATACAATCATACAGAAGCAACTTCTACAGCATTCCAACGGACTGTCCGCAGCGCGAAAAGAATGGATGGACAGGTGACGCGCAAATTTCCTGCGAAACCGGATTATGGAATTTTGACGGCATAGAAGCTTACCGTAAATGGCTGCAGGATTTGCGGGATGAGCAGAGACCAATAGGGGAACTGCCCGGTATTGTTCCAACTTCAGGCTGGGGTTATCAATGGGGCAATGGCCCGGCATGGGATAGCGCTTTACCTATAATAGCATGGGAATTATACCAGTATTACGGGGATACTTCTGTTCTCAGCGAGAACTATGAAGCTATTAAGCGTTATGTAGATTATTTAGGAACCCGCACAAAAGATGGTATTCTAACAATCGGTTTAGGTGATTGGGTATCAATTACAAAAACTCCGGTAGAGATCACATCAACCGGTTATTATTATTATGATGCCTTAACACTTTCCAGGATGGCCGGAATTTTAGGCAAAGCTGAAGACCGGAGAACTTATGCAGCACTGTCTGAAAAGGTAAAAACAATTTTCAACAAAACATTTTTTAATGATTCAACAAACCATTATTATACACAAACCCAAACAGCTTTGAGCTGCGCACTGTACCAGGGATTAGCTCCTAAACAAGCTGTGGAAGAAACAGTAACTGATTTACTTAAGCAGGTTGAGGGAAAAAATTTTCACCCGGATTTTGGATTGCTCGGCAGTAAGTATGTTTTGAATGCCCTGCATAATTCCGGGTACGATGAAATTGCTTTCAAAATGTTGAACAGCACAGAATACCCCGGCTGGGGAAATTGGATTGCAAAAGGCGCAACCTCATTATTTGAAGACTGGGCCGGCGCTAATTCTTTGAACCACATTTTCCTTGGAGATTTTACTTCCTGGTATTTTAAAGCGCTTGGGGGGATAAATATCGATCCCGGTAATCCGGGTTTCGATAGTTTTTTATTAAAGCCTTCATTTATAAAACAGCTATCGTTTGTTAAATGTAGTTACAATTCCGTGAACGGCAATATTATTTCCGCATGGAAGAGGGGAAACGGACTGATCAATTGGCAAGTTGTAATTCCGGCAAATACAAATGCTTCACTTATTATTCCGGGTGCATATCGTGTTGAAAAGATTATGGAAAACAATTCCGGCTCACAGATTCAGCCGGTGCAAAATATAATCCCTCTTGAAGCGGGAAATTACAATATTATATTGCAAGAAAATTAGATTTTATTATTAACTAATAAAATCTTAGCACGGGATTCCAAGAATGAGGCTGTTTAAAAGTTTGTTAAACCATTATTGGCAACATTCCAACCCGTGCTGCTGTTTGATAAATTGATTTTTGAAGTTACTATAAAATTTTGAAAAGGGAAGTATGAGCTGCTTTCCCCGGCAGGGAAAGTTAAATCTGTCATTTAGTACTTATACTTTTTCATAAATTGTACTTCTGTTTTATTAAGAAAGGCTGTGAACCCGGACCCGGGCAATAATCTGGTTTTTAACACAATTCATTGATGTTGAAATGAAGCTTTTAGTCTCAACGCTTTTTGTTGCGCTTGCTTTTTTATAAATATTTCGTTTTTGAAGAAATTATGTTTTTTTGCGACCAGGAACAGCCCCTGATTAAAACCTGTATCCTATACCTAATCCGGCCCAGGGAGTTGCAGTTCCCAGAATGAACATATCAAATGCGGCGCTAAAAAAAACTCCTCCGTCCTTAGGACTATAACGGTAACCAATGGCTATTGTAGGAACGAAGACGTTTATTGGCTGCGTAAATGTATCGGATATTTGAAATTCTGTAGATGAAATTAAAACACCGCCGCCGGCTTCAAGATAATTATCACCATATATATCAATTAAATAATTTCCCATTACCACAGGCAAAAAGGCAGTGGTATGATGCGATCCGGAATTAGATTCCGAGTTGCTGAAGGCAAATCCCAAACCAAACCGCAAATCGAAATTATTTGAAATAACTCTTTCATAATTAATAGATGAGAATAGTCCGTTCCCTAATAGTTCGGCATAAATTATATTATCGGAGCTTTCTATTGATTGGGGATATACGGCTGCGGCTGCAGATAGGAAGGCACAAATACAAATTAAGTTTTTCATATTAACTCCCTTTAGATTAGTAAAAATAATATTTATTAAACTAATATGAAAGACCGTTAATGAAAATGGCTTTGCCGTTACCGGACATTATCCTCAAGGCCTAATTGCCTAGTGTACATTTGAGTTGTCCGCGGAATTGGAACTTAAGTTTCCTCAATCATCATTTTGCCCGGAATTATTTTACTTCTTCACCAGATTTTTTTCGAACCAATCGACTATCAACTCATAATCCGCAGGAATTTCGGGCCAGCCGTGTCCGAACCCGGGCCGGATATCAAGTTTATGAGGCACTCCCAGCTCTTCAAGCCGTTTCATAAAAAGAACCGATTGCTGGTAAGGTACCAGTTTATCCGAGTCGCCGGTTATAATAAACGTGGGAGGCATTTCAGCCGTGACGAGGCGAATCGGTGAATAATCGGTGGCGATTTTCTTTATTGTTTCCATATCGTCTACGTTTGCCGAGAAGACCCTGATAAAATGTTTATCGCCGGTTTCGGGCAGCGGGTGGCTGCCGAGTGGAGTCAGATCGAGCAAATCGGCAGGCGGGAAAAAGCAGGCAACAGCCTGAAGTTTACTGCTCATCTGTTCTACAGAATCTTTAGCCTGCGGGTCGCCGTTTGAACCTGTTGCGCCTTGCAGAAGTGAAAGATGCCCGCCCGAGCTTTCCCCGACAATAGCAAGACGATTCGGATCTACTCCCCATTTCTTTGCATTGAATCGGACGAACCGTACTGCACGGTCTATATCTTTTTTAATATCATCAATTCTATATCTGACTGCACTGCCGTGAACGACTGCAAATACAGTTTCGTGATGATTGATAAGATGTTGAATCCTTTCAAGCCAGTTTGCCGATATAAGATCATGAGAGGAAATCCATCCCCCGCTCACCATAACGAGGACACCGATACCGTTCGGATTTTCAGGTTGAAACAGGTCCATAGTAAGAGCCATTCCGTCTTTACGTCCATAAATCAAATCCCAGGTCCTTGTATACGGCGCCAGTTGTGGAAAAATGATCCCGGTAAGAGACAAGAATAATAAAGCGAACATTATTGTTGTAATTCGGAATTTGATCATTTTAGAGCTCCTTTTTTTAGTACAACTTTTTATAAACGTAAACTAACAAAAAAAGAAATCAGAATTCATATTTTTAGTTTAAATTAATTTTCTCATTTATGAAGATTGAATGCATTCGCATCCATGTTGATGCAGTGGCCTGCATGAACAATCGCGCCAGGATTTTCAATCGTGATCGGTTTTTCAGCAGGGTAGCAGAACATCATGCATCGAATCTGGAATATACAATTATTGACGTTTTTAAAGTACAACAGAATCTGTATAAACTATCCTGGTGATTTGTATATAATACTCAGGATTATTTTCCGGCTTAAAAAAAACAAGTTTTTTATTTTTATACTCTAACTAGCCGGTAGAGTAATATAAAATAACTTATACCGCCTTCGGTATTGTAAAAATAATATCGGTACCTTTCCCCACTTCACTTTTAACAGAAATGGTTCCGCCATGGCGTTCTATCATTTCCTTGCATATCATAAGTCCCAGTCCGGTACCTTTTTCATTGTTAGTTCCATAAGTAGATGCTGCGTTTATACCAAACAACTTTTTTGTCTGCTCACTCTTCATCCCGACCCCGTTATCTGAAACGGTTATTTGAATAAGATCACTACTAACTATTTCAGTTGATATTTTTATTAAGCCGTTTTTATTTGTAAACTTTATAGCATTTGAAATTAAGTTTTGCAGGACAGAATGAAACATATTAGAATCGGCAGAAATAAAAACATTATTATCTGTTGCATTTACAAGTGAAATGTCTTTCAATTTAGCGTTCCCTGAAAGAATGCTTATTACCTTAACAGTTTGATCAAAAAGATTTATCCTGGTTGGATTAAGTTTCATTTGCCCGGTTTCCAATCTGGACCAACTTAACAAGTTTTCAAGCAGAGTATATGAATTTTTCAACGTATTAAAAATTTCCGTATTAAAAAGTTTTAATTCCCCCGGTGTTAAAGAATCAAATTCATTTACTATAGTTTCTGAAAGGCCGAGAAGGGGGCTAAAAGGGCTTTTCAAATCATGGGCTATAATGGTAAAGAGTTTTTCTTTATCGGCATATAGTTTTTTTAATTCCTCTGAATATTTTTCCAATTTTTCTTCATTAAGTTTGGCCGAAGTTATATCTCTTGAAATGCCGACCAAACCGGTGCTTACACCCTGCTTATTAATAACCGGCACTTTAGTAGCAGTAAACCAGCGGCGCTCACCACCGGCTGTTCTGATATTTTCCAATTTTGCAATTGATGGAATATTTGATTGCATTATTTTCTGTTCATCTTCACGAGCAACCTTTGCATGTCCCGTTTCAAAAAAATCAAAATCACTTTTACCGATAGCTTCGCCGGGATCGGAAATACCCAAAACCAAAGCCTCCGCTTTATTAATTCTTGTAAACTTAGAATCTTTATCTTTGAAATAAATAAGGTCAGGTATGTTATCCAATAGTGCCTGGAGCAATTCCTTTTCTTTAACAAGATTTTCTTCGGTAATTATCTTGTCGGTAATATCTTCTTTTACAGCAATGAAATTAGTGACCGCACCTTGTTCATCTAAAATAGGCGATATGGTTGCAGATTCCCAGTAAAGTTCTCCGTTTTTCTTTTTATTATGAAAATTACCGCGCCATACTTTTCCCGAACTAATAGTATCCCATAAATTCTTATAGTACTCTCTTGTTTGCTCTCCTGACTTTAATATCCGGGGATTTTGATGATGAGCTTCTTCAAAATTATAGCCGCTTATTTCTGTGAATTTTGGATTCACATATTCAATGTTTCCATTTATGTCTGTAATAATAATAGAAACCGGGCTTTGTTCTACGGCCGTGTATAATTTGCGTATTTCTACTTCGGAATGTTTTCTTTCAGTAATGTCTAAGAAAGTGATAAAGACGGCAGGTTTATTTTCAAAGGTAGTTATTAATGAAGAGACTAGCGCAGTTACATGTTTACCGATCAAATCTTTTAATTCAACTTCGAGGTTGGAAAGGTGACCTTCCATTTTTAGGATTTCAAGTATTTCATCGCGTTGTTTTGGGTTTGCATAACGGTCTTCTGAGCTATAATTTTTGTAATCATCTGTTGAAGCAAGACCCATTAATTCTGTTCCTTTTATATTCATATATAAATACCTGCCTGTTTCTAATGAAACTATTGCAACAGGCAGTGGAGCATTATCCACAAGATGGCGAAAACGAAGTTCACTTTCGCGCAGTGCATCTTCAGCAATTTTTTGTTCGGTTATATCCTGTATTACACCCAAAATCACTTTTTTCTCTTTATCATACTCTGCAATAGCATGAATAACTTTTACTTCACCTGTGTCCACGGTTCTAATTTTGTACTCTACGTTGAACGGCCGGTTGTTTTCAATTAAGAATTTAAAACTATTATCGATTAGTTGACGGTATTCAGGGAATGTAATATTTTTAACTATTTCATAATCTATGCGATCTTTAACCAGGCCGTATATCTTTTGAGCCCCGTTTGAAGCTATTATAGATTTAGACGCAATATATAATTCCCAGCTACCTGATTTAGAAATTAGCTCCGCCCGGTTTAACCGTGCTTCGCTTTGACGGGTTGATTCATCTATCCTTAACAGACGTTTAGATACCAGTTCCAGCAGCTTATCGGCACTTACAGGCTTCGTTATATAATCATCCGCACCTAATTCCATCGCCCGCTGAACATCTTCTATATTTGTTCTGGCAGTCAGGTATATAAATGGGATAGATGATGTGCTTTTATTCTTACTTAGGATATCCTTAACTTTAAATCCGTCCATTCCGGGCATCATTATATCACAAATAATTAAATCCGGCAGGAACGACTCAAGTATTTCAATTCCATTTTTTCCGGATGATGCACTGCGTACCTCAAAACCTTCTTCAGTAAAAATTTCACAATAATTTTCTCTGATTGAAATATCATCTTCAATAATAAGTAGTCTTTTCATCTAAAATCGCCAATCAATTATTAACCATTGTTATATTCTTTTTAATTTTCACAAAGAATTTTGTGTCTTTCCACGGTTCATTATCAAGTAATATTTCACCATTATGTAATTACACATATCTTTCGTTTGCTTCAATCAGTTCAAGCTGTGAATTTCGCAGCTCATCATTCTGCATTTCAAGTTCAATTTGTTACACATTCAGCTCATGAAGAATTTTTTTTGTATCCGGGGGGATTAAATTTTTTACTTTTTCCCACATTATACATTCTATCAAAATTGAAAATTATAATAGTAAAAATTATTTATATTGTTTTTCATTCGCCGCGGATTATGAAGTGCAATTTAAAATTAGAATAATTCCGGCATATTGCAGTGCAAATATTGAATTGCATCAATTCTCATTATGTAGTATTAAAATACCGAATAAATCTTAAATAATAATATTAAATTTCCCGGCTATTGTAAATAGCAGGTTTGGGCCGAACAGGTATGATTATTGCCAAACAGGTAATAAATTAGCGCTGCTTACTAAGAATTTCATCTTTAATATTTGGTTATACACAATGGATAAAAACAGCCGGATCTCCATTATAGAGTGCCTTCTTATCCGGAAGTATTTATTCCATATCAAGCAGCCAAAGCTTGACAATATAAAAAAACTAACCTATAATTGGTAAATAATTCGGGAGCAGACCAATCTAAAGAACGCAGAATAGAAAAAGAGCTTATTTGTTTTGCATAAACTCTGATAAAAACAGGAATTTATTTAATGATTAAAAATAATACTAAAAAAAGAATTTTAATTGTTCCAAACAGCTATAAAGGTGTAGCTTCATCAAATAAGGCGGCGGAATATTTTGAAAAATATTTATCGCCGGGGGATGGGCTTGAAATTATTAAAAAACCTGTTACCGATGGTGGAGACGGCTTTCTGGAAATTTGCCGTACTAATTTTAACTTAAGTATTTTTGAATTTAAAATTCCGGCTCCTTTCAAAGATAAAACGCTTAAATGCAACATTGGCTACAATGAAAAATCACATACAGTATACATTGAATCGGCGGATGTATTAGGGATGAAAATCATTCCACCCGCAAAACGAAAACCAACAGAATTAAATTCATTTGGTCTTGGTGCTTTGTTGATGATTCTGAAAAGAGAAAACGAAGCAAAGAGAATAAGTATTGAAAAAGTTTTAATTGGAATCGGCGGCACCGGCACGAATGACTTAGCTTTAGGCGCTGCATCTGCGTTCGGTTTAATTATCTTCGACTGTAACGGTAAACCTTTAAAAGCAATACCGGCTAATTTCAATCTTATAGAAGATATACAAATTCCTGAGATCAAACTGCCATTCAAAATATTTACAATAATTGATGTAATCAATCCTTTGACCGGCAGTAATGGCGCTACGAGGGTTTTTGGTAAACAAAAAGGCTGCTCAGAAGAGGAGATAGAGAACATTGAAAACGGATTTATAAAGATTATTAAAGTACTTAAAAGAAAAAAATATTTAAATAAATCGACACGGTTAAATGGTGCCGGGGGAGGTCTTGCCGCCGGATTAAAAATATTCTTTAACGCGCATCAAATTACCGCTTCTAATTTTATTTTCAATTATACGGGATTAAAAAAATATAAAGACAATATTGATTATGTAATTACCGGAGAGGGAAGCTTTGACCGGCAGTCATTAATGAAAAAAGCGCCCGGTTTAATAATAGATTTTTTTAAAGGATCAAAAGCAAAAGTATTTTTGTGCTGCGGAATTATTGAAAAGTCAAGTTTAACTAAAAAGGGTTCTAAAATTATTCCGGTCGAATTTATTTCTTTTTGGAGAGATAAGGAAGAATCTTTAAAACAGTTCGAAAATTCGGTAAGAAAGTCTTCGAATAAAATCCTGGAATATTTAAGTGAAAAATGATTTATAGTTCCGGAAATAATTTTTTGCAAGGCAGACTAAAATCTTCTCCCGGCTTTTAATTAAGGTTATTTTAAATGCACAAGGCCGGATTAGAATATAATTGGTGAAGTTATGAAGGTTGATAAATCACCTTCATTTCAATAATATTATTTTTTTGTCTGATAAAATTACCCGCCTGCATCCGATAGAAATATATTCCACTTGAAAGTTTACTCCCATTAAATTGTATAGTATAATTACCTGGAGAATTTATTTCATTAACCAATGTTATAATTTCTCTTCCAAGTATATCATAAACTTTTATTGTGACTAATCCGGATTTTGGAAGCGAATAATTTATAGTGGTTGCCGGATTAAAAGGATTTGGATAATTCTGATGTAAAGCAAAATTTGCCGGCAAATTATTATGCTGATTTTTTATACCCATAATAATTTCAAAAAGCGGCCTTCTCCAAACACCGTTACCATAAGTACCTGCAAACGGATTCGCACCGGAAACAACTAAAGCGTTAACAGCACAAACACCGGGCAAGCCGGAATCAATTTGAGTCCAGTTCATTTGACAATTTTGGGGAGAAGGTAAAACAAGAAATTTTACAACCATACGGCCCGTTTGTTTGAACCTTATGTGCATTAACTATTGCACAAAAAATTACGGAAATAAATAGTAACTTTCTGTGCATAAAATCCCCGCTGTTTTATATTTCAAAATCAATTTGATAAAAGTATACTAAATTAATACTAATCTCTCAAAACCCGGATAATATTGATACATGATTAAGAAATATATGCTAGGATACATAAAACAATAGACGTAATGAATTTAGTATAAGTGTTACAAAAATTTGTTCTAAGCTGTCTTTTTTGTATATCTTGTTATTAGTTTACAGTTTAATATTTCAAGCTTTTAATTTATATTTTATTCAATTTTTTTACTATCAATATCCTGACCACCTTGATGGATAATCATTTTATCAACTACACCGTCTGTTTTTCTGTTAAATATTACCTGCAGGTCCGTTGGCTCAATAAAATACCCGGTTTCTGAAAACGGTAAAAGTTGAATTTTCATTCCATCAGGTGTTTTAACAAAAAGTTTATTGTTTTCAAAGATTACATTCAAAATCTGATTTTTCATTTCATATTTACCGGCAAATGTTTTACAGATAACGGAATCTATCGCCGGAATGTTTACTACTTCAGTGGTAAGATCGGGCAATACTTTGTGAATAGCGCTGGCCTTTCTTAACTCTTTATCGCCGACTTCCAGCAATTTATCATTTATCTGCCAGTTGTAATCAAAGAAACCGTGGGCTATAGAAATTTTACTCTTTGTCCTGCCGAGATAACTGTTGGGAATAGAACCATCCTGTATAACAAAGTCATCATCAGAGGGTATATTATCGGAGAAAAACATTCCCGAACCTGAAGTTGCGCCTATAACCAGAACATACCTTTCGGCATTTAAAGGATTAGGATAAATCATCTTAATGCATGCATCTTTCGCGGGGAATTTTTTCCCGCTTATTTCAATTTCTTCAGAAGAAACTTTTAATGGAATTTTATCACTTAGTTTTTTACTAATTAAATTATCTTCGGCGCTGCCGTAAAGAATTAAGGAATATTTTTTCATATCTGCTTCAGTTAATTCAGTATCCTTAAAAACGCGCGGCTCATATTTTTGCCAATTCTTCCAATAGTTAATAAATTCCTGTGCTTTTATATTTATCAACTTAGCCATCAATGAGTCCTTTGCAATTGTTCCTATAATAACTGCAAAAGGAGTAGTTTGTATATCGGAAATCATTCCGGCTATTTTAGGATTTTTATGCAGCGGTAAAGGGTTATAGCCTTTATCCCGTAAAATTATTTTCCCGTTTATTACTCTTGTTTCCCGGATATCATTCACATTCCAAATTACCGTTACGGCTTTTTTAGGATCAATTAATTTAGCCGAAGGGTTAAGTTCCATCTCCAAAACATTTTCAGTGGATAGTTTAATAGTATTATTAATAAGCACCTCAGCTTCGGCGGCTACAAATGAATTAGGATTATCCAACTGGGTCACTTTCAGCCAATGTGCAGAAGCATATTTCAAATCTGCAGATCTAACTCTAACCTTAGCAGGGTCCGCATTTCTTTTATGCTCCAGAAACCATGGCATTACCTGATCATAATACTCAATACCTTCGTGGCCGAAACCCGGATATTCATGATAACGGACATCATATCCCCATCTTTGGAGCGTTTTTACCAGGTATCTTGAATTACTTATATCAACCGATTTATCAATATCGCCGTGGGAAACAAAAACCGGTGTTGTTAACAATGCATCGGCATGAGCAAGGGAACTGTTAACTTCGTTATTAAATCGTTCACGTTCCGAAAGGTTTGCAATCTCATTTTCCTTCATTCCTGCATGGTAATCCCATCCACCAAATACTGGGGCTATTGCAGCAAATAATTCAGGATGCCTTGTACCAACATTCCACGTTCCGCCGCCGCCCATCGATTCGCCTTTCAGGTAAATCCTGTCTTCATCAATATTGAATTTTTGTTTAGCCAGTTCAATACATTTTAGAATATCCTGATCCCCTATACCTTTATAACTTGTATTACCTCTTCCATGCGGTTCGATGTAAATAACGGGGTATTTATCCACAACGCTGTTATGTCTTTGATCAATAGACCACCATTTAACGTATACCGGGTTATCTCCGTTATAACCGTGAAGCATTATAACAAGCGGCCATTTTTGTTTTGGATTATAATTTATAGGAATAAATGCCCTGCAAAACTGAGGGGTATTATCGACCTGGTCTATATAAGTTAAGCGGGTAAACCCGTTTGCACGGACACTTCCTTTTTTGCCGGCTTCATCAAGTTTTAATTCTGCAAATTCCATCAGCGGTGAATATAAATTCGGAATAATTGAAGAATCAACCTTAGCCGGATCGAAATTAAATCTGACAATCAGCATTTGGGAGAGCATCACATGAAGATAATCTTCCGGTGTCTTTGGGTTTTTAGGCGCGCTTGAAATAAGTTCTTTTGCTTTTTGAACTGCATCTCCTTTATACCAATAAAGATATGCTGTTGCAATTTCGCCGTGAGTATCATGGCTTTTAAAGCAAAGATCATAGACTCCTTCAGGCCATTTTTTAGTATCGAAAGTAATTTGTTCCCCGCGCTTAGCATTTTTTTCTGAAATAACTTTACCGCCGGCGGCCACTGCCTTTACATTAACATCAAATTTCCGGATCTCGGGATTAAGTGTTCTATCGGTTTTTACAACTAAATTGTTTGCAGCACCTGTTTTTACAATGCCGGGTGATAATTTGAAATCGTCTATAAGTGAAAATTTACCAGGCTCAATAATGCGGAATTTAAATCCCCACGTATAGCCGCCGTGAACGGATTTTATAAGAATTGAATTTTCTCCCTTCACCATATCAACTTCAATATTGTTATCTTCCTGGGAGGCTTGATTGTCCGTTTTGCTTTCATAGACAGGTTTCCCGTTAACCCAAAGTTTGTTGCTTACATTATGGCCAAATGATAAAATTACTTTTCCGTTACTTTCCCTATTAACTTTTGTAAATGCGTAAATAACTTTGTTGCTAAAATCACCATCCTTCAGTACATCAAAAATATTAATATAGTTATACGGTGAATGATAATTTTTCCATTCAAATGTTGCACCGTTAAGTTTATTAGTCATCCCGGGAACGGGCTTAATATTCATCTCGCCGTCATGGTCTTTAAGAAAATCAGTATCATATCCTTTACCGTCCTGATTTGGAAATCCGCCTATTACCAGCCAATCTTGAATAAATCCTCCTGTAGCTGTTCCCCAGGGGAAACGCGTTTCATCTTTCAGGGAAGTCTGTGCATTTATAAAATGGAATGTATTAAGCAGGATTATAATGAAAATACTTATTCTTGAATTCACGCATCTTAACATTGCATTATCTCCTTTTTAAACTTTATTGAAATGCATACCCTTTAGACTAAATTATACAACAGAAGTTACAAAAATACAAATCACTTTTTATTCAAATTCAACTGAATGCTTTGGAAATGAATTGTGTTATATGTGATAGATAACCATTTGCTGAATGCAATCTTTCTCTTGTATAAAATATTTCTATATATAAAACAAACAGATTTTTGCCTGTTCTGTGCCTGATAGTATTTCCAATAAATTAGTTTGGCATTAAACATAATCAAGACTGATTCCGTAATTGCGTTATCATAAAAATTACCGGCTGCAATCATTGATCGCTCCATTTTATAACTTTTATATTACTTCTAATTTACCCTCCGTACAAATGTTTTTTCCAATAATCAGTAAGAAATAAATTTTTGGGATCACGTCTTCCCCGGAGCTTCATAAAATCATCCCATTTGGGATACTGCGATCGAAGATATTCCGCCCAGTATTTGTAATCATACTCAGGCAAAAATTTTCCACAGTGCAGCCGGAAAGGCACGTTGTTCTCCCTGAATAATTTCCAGAAATAATCATGCATACCGTTTTTACCCGCAGGATTCCCTGCATTGTTGATATACCAGAAAACATCCACCCGGAATACATCGGTTCCATAACTTGGACTTTACCAGTAATTGCTTTTATACCCTGCATACAGTTCTGTAGAGTAGTAGCCTGATGCTTTTACTCCTTCCTTATTAAAAAGCTGATTCAACAAGTTCATTGCCTTTTGAGTGTAGGCTACCGGAATCCATATTTCAGTAAATTCAGTACCCATAAGGATGTCATCTGCTGAATTATCCATAGACAGACTCCGCCACATATAAACCATGAAAAGTTGAGCGTTGCCGTCTTTGGTTAAGGGCTGGAGGATATCTACAAAATACGGATACAGCCATAATAATACGAATCTGAATATTCCGAAAAATAATACGAGCAGTGAAGAAATTATGATTAGGATTAAGGTGATAATTAGAGACAGTATCCATCTTATTGCCGCTGCCGAATAAATCGATAGGGAAAGTATTGTCAACCGGTCTGTTAATTGCGGCTGAAATGGAAAAAAGGACTAAGGAAGTATTTCCTGGTGATTAGGATTCCCTTATATCTTAAATCTTTGATTTTTATTCTTAATTAATATCATGGAGAGTGGAAAATGGACTGCATATCTGATAAAATTTTATATTGTTCCGAAAAGCGTCCATCCCCCTGTGAACCGGTGCAGCAATCTTAATTTATAATTTGATTTTATATACAACCAATTTATCATAGGAAGCTTATTCTTCCATTGCTCATTAAATTTACTTTCGTTAAAAAGTATATAAGACCCTGCCGGCACATCAATTAATTTCTTATCATAAAGATTTACAATGGGATTCTTAACCCCGTAGTAATTTAGTGCCCCGTTCAAATAAAAAGTATATAAAGTCTTTGTGCCGTCAAATTGTTTAATTACATCTGCGGTTTCCTTCTCAAATTTATTCAGTGTATAAATACCCGCTGAATATTTGTATATAAAAAACGCTTGAATTAGAAGAACAATCAGAGATATAATAATTATTGATTTCCCTTTTAAATATTTCCCGGTAATCTTTGCATAGCCGGGATATAGTATTATGAGTACGAATGGAAAAGGGGGTATTAGAAAACGAAAATTCTGATATGGTATTCCTGCCAGGAAAATGTAGTACACAAGCAGCGAAGCGGCAAATATTTTTAAATAATTACTATTAAAATCCTTCATTTTTATAAATGCTATAAAAATTAAACCGCAAAAGACAAATTCAGGATAGACCAAATTGGCAAAAGGATATAGAATATTTATTAAGCTGTAACTTTCATAGCCGTTATCTGTATAAAAACCATGCGAGATATAATTATTTAAAGACCATTCTCTTAACCATTCATGCCCTAAAAAATTCATTGAATGGCCCTGATAGATTATTATATGCGGAAGCAGTGTTAAAATAATTATTAAAATACCGGAAAGAAGAGTTGTAATCTTAAAATGCTTTAAAAATGTAATCAGCAGGAAAACAGAAGGAATAAATATGATAACCAGATCCGCATAACGTGTAATTGCAGAGAGCATTATAAACAGTACAGCCAAAGAAAAATCTTTTAATCTATAATGCATTGAATATTCTATTGTATGATAAGTTAGTGCAGTAATACACAGGACTGATAATGATTCCGCCATTAACAGGAAAGCTGTACGGAAAATGAAAGGAGAGAAGCAAAAGAATAATATAATGTAAAGTTTTATTTTATTATTGACATTTAAAAGCTTAAGTATCTTATATAAATAAACTACAGAGAATAAATAAGATAAAAAGGATACTGCCTGGAGCGCGATTGTTCCATTATTAATAATTAAATTTAACAGGGATGCTATAAACGGATAACCAACAGGCCAAAAGAATTCACCGGGGTTTACGCCTTTTTGAAAAAACAATGTTAACCTGTCGGTATATCTTAAATATTCATATGCGTCCTGACCATATAAGCCGTTGAATCCTGATATAACCCTTACCGCAAATAAAAGTAAAGTAAGTGACAGGAATAATAATAGTTCAAATTTATTATTATTAAATATGCTCTTAAAATAATCATACAAGGTGTTGTTTCTCTTTTTCAAAATAAAATTAAGATTCGTTGCGGCCGCATAAGTTTAATGAAAAGTAGTTATTGATTAAAATATAAATAATAATTAATTTATTCGAGTCTTATCCGGGCACATTCAACGCCCATCCGGTTCAGGATTTAACGAAACAAAAAATTAAAGGCAATAATCATAAGAAAGGAGTCGGCGAATTGAAAGCAAAAGCCACATATGCAGTAAATAAGTGGGAAGAGGCTCCATACGAGCAAATCTCTTCTGAAATGAAAATGACCAAAGCGTCGGTTGAATATCAAATGAGCGGAGAGATTAATGGTAAGTCTGCTGTAGAATATTTAATGTTCTATAAATATTATAACGAAAAAGACCAGCATAAATCATCGGCTATTTATATCGGATTTGTGAAATTTACCGGCAGTGTGCAGGGAAAAGAAGGAAGCTTTGTGATTGAAGACCACGGTACATTTGAGAATGGCGAAGCAAATTCCACACTGCAAATTATTGCCGGCTCAGGTCTAGGTGAACTTAAAAGTATACAAGGATCCGGCCGGTATAGCGCTTCACACGACGGCGCTAAAATAGAATTGGACTACACTCTATAAATTGGAAGCATGCCGCCTGAGTATGCACTCCGGAGTTTGTTTTTAAATTATTTTTTAATAAAAATTAAAATTATTTATTGCTCATAATTTGGTGCAAGAATAAGTAAACCGGGCCAATGGAGCTTGCCTGCGGAAGTGAGATTGGCCATTCGGAATGTACTTTATGTGCAACATGTATTGATTCATGTACCAGGGGTGCAATAAAATTTGCTTTTAGATTTTCACAAAAGAATAGAGAATGAATTTATCTGGTTTAACTTATACTGCGAGTGTTTTTGTAATAACTATAAATAAATATTTTTTGCTAATTTTTCATTTTCCCCGTTATTAACCCCGGTCGATTCAATTAACTTTCAAGCAATAATAACTTTTACGCCTGAGTTCTGAAGATTTTTTACTTCTTCGGCCGGCACATTAGAATCTGTTAGCACTATATCAATGGATGTTATGGGGGCAATTTTAGAAAAACTTCGTTTTAAGAATTTACTTGAGTCAGTTACAACTATCACTGCTTCTGAAATATCCATCATGATTTTATTCAAATGAGCGTCATCTATATCGATAGCCGAAATACCATATTTTGAATCTATACCATTAACTCCAATAAATGCCTTATCACAGTATAAATTTTTAAGACTGTCTTCGGTTATAGGACCAATAAAAGATAAAGTTGAATTTTTGAGGTTCCCACCTAACATAACGACTTTAATACTTTCATTATTTATAAACTGACTGGCAATATTTAATGCACTCGTTATTATAGTCAGGTTTTTCATCTCTGCTAAATTTCGGGCAATTTCAAGTGTAGTTGTTCCTGAATCGAGAAGAATAATATCATCTTCTTTTATTAACTCTAAAGCCTTTTTACCTATTAATTGTTTTTCCTTTAAGTGATGAGTTGATTCTTTATTTAATTGATAATCAAATCTAACTTTATGAGTTTTTATACCGCCGCCCCTGGTTCTGACTAATAGTCCCTTTTCTTCAAGTTTGTCAAGATCATTTCTTACTGTAACTTCACTCACATTAAAAAGTTTTCCAAGATCGTTCACCTTCACCTGACCGTCATTTTCAAGTATCTCCAAAATCCTAACTCTGCGGTCCAGAGTTATATTTCCTTCAGAATTGAAGTCATTAGAAGAATTCATAAGATCATCCGTTAAATATCATTTGAATTTAATTCATTAACTTATGAAATAATTCATAAATTATCAATTACTTCGAAAGGGAAAACTAAAAAAACACCTTGTGAAACCTTATGCAAATATTTTTTATGAAAGATAACATAAATACTTGACAAGGAATAACAAATTTAATATCTTTCTAAAGCAAATTAACACAAGCATAATTTCTTATTAATTTGTTCCGCAGAAGAAGTAAATAGTAATAAAGTTGGCTTTTTAATGAATATTGATACTAATAAAAACTTACTTATTATTCCGGAGTACTCCTTAAACACATTGCAATTATTATTAATGCTTTGTTACCGTTATGCTATTAGTTCTTTTACCGGATTCCCCAACAAGAATTCTACATCTCAAAAATTAACAATATATATAGATACTCTTAAGAAGAAAGTGACGCCGCCGGCTAAATTTAAACTTGCTAATCTTTACGGCCCGAAAAGTTTATTGATGAATTATGACAAGATGGCCTGCGGTTATTATGTAATCCTTAATCAAACAGGAACCAGGAGTTTCCGGTATGATCTGCCCATGATGATTTTTATCCATTCAGTTTTTAGCTTCTGACTGATAAAGAGAGTTATTGGAAGTTATCCGGATGCTTTAATATCTGATTAAATAATATGTTTCAAATAATTGTGAAGACTTAAAAACTAATTTTCTATTAGTCATAAATACTCCCGGTATGGTAATAAATATTATGTGTAGTCACCAAATCTAAAAGGATGGTAAAATGAAAAGAATCATTACTGTTCCAATGTGTTTAGCAATAATATTCTTCTTAAGCATCCCCGTTTGGGCTGCGGGCACTTCTATAGAAGGTTATGTAAAAGATGCTTCAACAGGTGAAGCACTTTTCGGTGCAAACGTAATTCTTAGTAATACAAGCCTGGGGGCTGCTACCGATTTTGAGGGTAAATATACAATTCTCAATGTACCTTCCGGATCTTATACAATCAAAGCTACCTATATAGGATATAAAACGCTTGAAC
>Ga0181535_10001474_pt1 | contig 30687 bp, 29 predicted proteins | sample PEATcosm2014_Bin_44_FD_119774 | JGI IMG/M metagenome (GOLD analysis project Ga0181535, IMG submission 119774) | Peatland microbial communities from MTU Mesocosm Facility, Houghton, MI, USA - PEATcosm2014_Bin17_30_metaG | ecosystem: Environmental > Terrestrial > Soil > Wetlands > Peat | place... | reverse complement strand
GTGCTGTGGCTGATGGGATCGAGCGAGCAGGTGAAGAAGTCCGTGGCCGGCTACTTCAACGATCCCAAGGGAACCGGCAAGCTGATGGGCACCACGATGAGCGGCACCGGCGAAGCCATATCCGCCTCCACCACCGACCAACTGCAAAAGCTGAAAGACAAGCTCGAAGAGGAGATCAAGGCAAGGAAAGAGCTGGAAAAGCTCTCCAAGCAGATTGAGATCACGATTACTCCCGAAGGGTTGCGCATTGAGCTGATCGAGGGCAAGGACGGCACGTTCTACGAGATTGGCAGCGCGAAGCTGAGCGTGAGCGGGCAGGAGTTACTGGCGCTGTTGGCGGCGGAGTTGAAGACCTTGCCCAATTCGCTGCTGATCGAGGGCCACACCGACGCCACGCCCTACTCCAGCGATACCAGTTACAGCAACTGGGATTTGTCAGCCGACCGCGCCAACTCCGCGCGGCGGCTCTTGCAGCAGGACGGCGTGCGCTCCGACCAAGTGAGCCAGGTGCGAGGCTACGCCGACCAGATGTTGCGCGTAAAAAACAATCCCACCGACCCCTCCAACCGCCGCGTCTCGATTCTGGTTAAGAACGACAGCGAATCAGTGCCGACGCTCTCGGCGGCCAGCGTGGTGGATGGATCTACGCCTTTGCCGGGAATCGTGAAGGGCACTACGGCGGCAAAGGACGGAGCCAAAACGCAGGGTGCGCAGCCCACCGCGGAAGCCGCCGCCAAACCGTCTTCTCCAGCCGCTCCGCCGGCCAAGCCTGCGACAGGAACTCCAGTGGCCAAGCCGGGCCTGATGGACAGGCTCAAGGTCATGCTGCCCGGGACGAAGAAGTAAGCGGGGCAGCGAGACGGCGGATTCCCGAGGCTTGAGAAAGCCTGCGGACCAACAGGGTTTCTTCCGTGTGCCTGCCGTTCTTGCGCGGTCCATGCCCGTTCCATCCGCCGCTCACAGGGTGAAACGCCTATAATCAGCGTGTTGTGCATACATTTCCTTCATCTCGTTCAAGCCGGGTTCGACAACTGGCCGCTCCTCTGGGACTGGGCTTTGTGCTGGTTCTGTGCCTCATGGTTTGCGCCCGTGCCCAGAGCACCGCGGAGACTAACCCCGCCGCGGCGGATCGCGGCCGGATTCTGCTGGTGCTGCCCTTCGACAACCGCACCGGACAGCCCAGCCTGGAGTGGATTCGCGAGGCTTCGGCGGAGATTCTGAGCAGCCGTCTGGGGTCAGCGGGTTTCGCCCCCATGAGCCGCGTGGACCGCATCTATGCGCTGGATCATCTGGGGCTACCGCAGGGCTTTCACCCCTCGCGTGCCAGTTCGCTCAAGCTGGCCGAGACGCTGGACGCCGATTCGATCATCGTGGGTAGTTACATCACCGACGGCACCGGCATTGTGGCCGAGGCGCAACTGGTGGACGTGCCCCATCTCCGCATCAGCCAGCCGGTCACCTCCCGCGGCGAGATGCGCGAGTTGATCTCAGTCTTCGACTCGCTGGCTTGGAAGCTGACCAAACAACTCGACCCCAGTTTCAGCGGGTCCGAGGAGACCTTTGTGGCCGCCGGCTCCGGCCTGCGCCTGGACGCCTTCGAGCAGTACATTCGCGGCATCACCGAGCCCGACCAGCAGGAACGCCTGCGCCACCTGAACTCGGCCGTTCTGCTCAGCCCGGAGTTCAGCCCAGCCTGGATGGCGCTGGGCCGCGAGGACTACGCCAGCCAACAGTACGAACAGGCGGCAGCGGCCTTCGCCAAGGTGAGAGGCAACGACGCCGATGGGCTTGAAGCCGGTTTCTACCGCGGCCTCTCGCTGCTGTTTTCCGGCGACTACACTCACGCGGGGGAGTCCTTTGCCAGCGTGGCCCGCGTGCTGCCGTTAGCCGAGGTTTTGAACAACGAAGGAGTTGCACTGGCTCGCCGCGGCCAGGACGGCATTTCGCTCTTCCGCCAGGCTGTGGCCGCCGACCCCAATGGAGCCGACTACCACTTCAACCTGGCCATCAGTCTGAAGCGTCACGGCGATGCCGCCGAAGCGTTGACGGAGCTGGCCCAGTGTCTGCGGTTGCGCCCCAACGACGGCGAGGCCCAGGCGATCCAGAAGGCGTGGACCGGAGCGGAGAAGCCCGGAGTTGGCAAGCCAGGACCGGCAACGGCCACAGGTTCAGTCGAAACAGAGAAGGGTGTCGAGGCCACGGTCGATCCGCTGGAGCGCATCCAGCGCGGCTTTGACGCAGTCGCCTTCCGCCAGGCCGCACAGATGATGGATCAGATGGGCGCCTCCAGGCTGGCCGCGCTTCCGCCGCTGGAACGCGCGCAAATGCTTTCCAGCCATGCAAAGGACTACCTGGACCGCGGTCTGTTGCTTGAGGCTGAGCGGCTCTATCAAGCCGCTTTGGCCGCCGACAGCAAGGTTGCCGCAGCCCACGCCGGCTTGGCAGAGATTCGCGAGCGCACCGGCGACGCCGAGGCTGCCCGCAAAGAGGCTTTTGCCGCCCTGAAACTGGAGCCTTCCGCCGATGCGTACGTGGTGCTGGGCTGGCTGGACTTTGCGGCCAACCACCTGGGCGAGGCAAACAAAGAAGCCGACGAAGCCCTAAAGCTGGCCCCCGAGAACACGGCGGCCCTGGAACTGCGCCGACAGATTGAAGTCAAACAAGGGCAGAAAAAGTGATGTGGTGCCCCATCTTTACGACGGAAAAGAGCCGCCAAGATGGGGGCACGGAGCAGTTGGGTTGAATGACAATGGCCTTTTTGGGTTGAACGACAATGGCCTTAAGGAGCAAGCCATGGTTTTGCAGCCACGCAGGTTCGCCGTTCGGGTTGTTCTGGTTTTGGCAGCAGCGCTGTTGGTTTGCGGGTTGGCTACTCCGGCCTCTGCCCAGCAACCGTTCGTTGACAAGTTTGTCCTCTCCGACACCATCCAGCCTGTCACGGCTGGTGAACTGGACCGGGCCATCGCGCACGCCAACTCCGACGGCGCCCGCGCTCTGCTGGTTGAGCTGGACACACCGGGCGGCCTGCTGGACTCCACCCGCACCATGGCCGGAGCGATCCTTAGCTCGCGGGTTCCGATCATCGTTTATGTGGCTCCGGCGGGCGCGCGCGCTGGCTCGGCGGGCTTTTTCCTGCTGGAGTCGGCTGACATCGCCGCCATGGCTCCCGGCACGAACGCCGGAGCAGCCCATCCGGTGATCGAGTTTGGCCCTCAGCCGGACGCGACCATGAACCAGAAGATCGAGAACGACGCCGAAGCCTTTTTGCGCTCCTACGTCACCCGCCGGAACCGCAACGCGGAAGCCGCCGAGGCCGCCGTCCACACCTCCCACTCGTACACGGCCCAGGAGGCGCTGGATCAGCACCTGATCGACCTGACCGCCTCGAATGACTGGGAGTTGCTGAGGGCGCTCGATGGCCGCGAAATCACCCGCATGGACGGCAACAAACTTGTGCTCCATCTGACCGGGGCGCGCATTGAGCTGCTGCAACCCGCCCTGCGCGATGAGCTGCTGGGCTGGCTGGTCAATCCCAACATCGCCCTGCTGTTCCTGATCGGCGGTGCGCTGCTGATTTATCTCGAATTCAATGCACCCGGCACCATCGTACCCGGCGCGCTGGGCACGCTGATGGTGCTGCTGGCCATTTTTGGGCTGAATATGCTGCCCATCCGCTACACAGCCGTGATGCTGCTGGTGGCGGCGATGGTGTTGCTATTGCTGGAGGCCAAGTTTGGCGGCCACGGGGCGCTGGCCATCGCGGGAATCGTCTGCCTCACCTTCGGCACTCTTACCCTGGTGGCCGCACCGGTGCCGGAGATGGCCATCAGCCCCTGGGTGGCCCTGGCGGTCAGCGCCGCCTTCGGGTCCATCACTGTCTTTCTCGTCCGCCTGGCGGTGCGCGCCCGCCGCGCGAAATCGCGCCTGGGCCCGTCGGCACTGGTGGGCAGCCGAGCACGGGCGATGGAGCCGCTGACCCCCGAGGGCCACGTGCTGGTGGAGGGCGAAATCTGGCGCGCTGTGGCCAGCGAGCCCGTGCCGGCCGGCGCTTCGTTGCGCGTCGTGGGCCTGGAACAGTATCTGCTTCACGTGGAGCCAGCTCAGCCGCAAAGGCCGCCGCAGCCCCCTGCATAAGGAGTACAATCCGCTGTAAGTGAGGGAAGTCCAATGCCAGATGTAAGCATGCCGATTCTGATCTTCATCGCGATCGTCGTCCTCTATTTGCTCAACTCCATCAAGATTCTCCGCGAGTATGAGCGCGGGGTGATCTTCCGGCTGGGCCGCGCGCTGCCCGCGCCGAAAGGCCCCGGCATCATCCTGGTCTTCCGGCCCTTCGATCAGATGGTGCGCATCTCGCTGCGCCAGGACGTGCTGGAGGTTCCGCCGCAGGACGTGATTACCCGCGACAACGTCACCATCAAGGTGAACGCCGTGGTCACGCTCTACGTGGTCAATCCCAACGACGCCGCCATCAAAGTGGTGAACTACGTCTACCAGACCTCGCAGTTTGCGCAGACTACACTGCGCACGGTGCTGGGCGAGGTCGAACTGGACGAACTGCTCAGCCATCGCGACAAGCTCAACCTGCGCATCCAGACCATCATCGACCAGCGGACAGAACCGTTTGGGGTGAAGGTGATCTCGGTGGAAGTCAAGCAGGTGGACCTGCCCGATCAGATGCAACGCGCCATGGCCAAGCAGGCCGAGGCGGAGCGCGAAAAACGCTCGAAGATCATCCATGCCGAAGGCGAGTTCAACGCTGCGCAGAGGCTGGTGGACGCCGCAGCCCTGCTGGCCACCGAGCCCATGACCCTGCAGTTGCGCTACCTGCAAACCCTCACCGAGATCGGCGTCGAGAAGAACACCACCATCGTCTTCCCCCTGCCCCTGGAGATGATGACGCTCTTCAACAAGATGGGCGCGACAGCCACGGCCAAGGCAGAGTTGGAAAATAAGTAAAGCGAAGATACGATATCTTGAGCGTCTGCCTCAAGATATGACTTGCATGAAGGGGACGGGCTGAAACCCGTCCCCTTCACGACTGAAAGATACTGGATTGACTCTGATCTTGCTATAGCCCTGAGGGCGCTGAATGTACGAAGGCTTCGACGAGGACGAGCTTCAGCCGATCGAGCGCCGGCGCGATACCGAGCTGACGCTGGGTCCGATGCTGCTGCTCGGCATTTTTTTTGGCCTTGTGCTGTTGTGTGGACTTTGCTTCGGGCTAGGTTACTCGATCGGCAGCCACAGCTCCCATGATTCCGCCGCCGCCGGACAGCAGCCCAGCGGCGGAGCTTCTTCAGGAGCAGCCGGCTCACAAGGCAAGCCCTCCGCCGCCCCGCAGAACGTCTCCCAGCCGCAAAGCGCCTCCGCTGGCCCACCCTCGGCGGATGGAACCAACGCCGGCGCGGCTGCCGATTCGCAGAATCCCGGATCGACGCCTGCCCCCGGCGGCAACTCCACGCAGCCGCTCGCGAAGCCCGCTCTGCCCGCCGCGGCAACTTCGCCCACGTCTTCTTCCGCGCAGCCCTCCCCGGCGCTCAGGACCGCGGCGACCGGCACGCTGATGGTCCAGATTGCCGCTGTTTCGCATCAGGAGGACGCCGACGTGCTGGTGGGCGCACTGCGCAGGCACGGTTATGCCGTCACCGCCCGCCGTGATCCCGCCGACGGTCAGTTCCACGTGCGCATCGGCCCCTTCGCCAGCCGCAACGACGCCAACGCCGCGCGCCAGAAACTCCTCAATGACGGCTACAACGCCATCGTGCAGCCGTAATTAGTTCCGCATCCACTCCGGCAGCTCCGAGGCAATCGCCACCCGCACGGCTTGCGACAACTCTTCGCGCGTTGCGTAGTCGCCGGGGAAAATCGGCGCGTGGAAAATGATGTGCGCCGTGCCCGGCTTGATGCCAAAGCTGCCCTTGGCCATCATCGTTTCGGTGCCGTAGATGGAGACGGGAATACAGGGCGCGCCAGACTGCATGGCTAAATAAAACGGGCCTTTCTTGAAGGGCAGCATACGGCCGTCCCTGGAGCGAGTGCCCTCAACGAAGGTCGTAATGTGGAGGCCTTTTTCCAGCAGCCGCGTGGCCGCATCCACGCTTGCTTTTGCGCTGGCCGCGTTTCCCCTGCGGTCCACGGGAATATACTCGGCCAGTTTGAGACAGTAGCCAAAGAGGGGGAGCTTGAAGACCGAGCGCTTGGCGAAAGCAGACGTTTGCCCCGGAATCCGTGAAATCAGAGCCGGCGGATCGAGGTTCGACACATGGTTGGCCATGAAGATGCACGCGCGATCTCTGGGTACGCGCTCCAGCCCTTTGACCTGGAAGTGAATGCCGGCCACAAAATAACCGGCGCGGACAATGAAGCAGACCACCGCGTAGAGCGGTCTTACATTGCCGGTAATTGCGGCCAGCGGTATGAAGATCACCGCCGAGGGCAAGCTCAAAATGAGAATGGTAACGAATACAACAAGCGACACAATCATGAGGGTCCCGTCTAAAAGCTTAGATTTGTCTTGACCGGCGCGCATCGGGAGAGCAATTCTACGTCCGCATCCACTCCGGCAGCCCGGAGGCGATGGCCGTGCGTACCGCCCGTGACAACTCTTCGCGCGTTGCGTAGTCGCCGGGGAAAATCGGTGTGTGGAAGACGATGTGCGCCGTGCCCGGTTTGATGCGCAGGCTGCCTTTGCCCTGGATGCTCTCCGTGCCATGGATGGAAACCGGGATGCACGGCGCGCCGGATTCCATGGCCAGGAAGAAAGGGCCTTTCTTGAAGGGGAGCATTCGGCCGTCCGGCGAGCGAGTGCCTTCCACAAAGGTGGTCATATGCACACCCTTGCCGAGTACGCGGCGGGCAGCGGCAACACTCTGCTGCGCGGCTGTGGGACTGCCGGTGCGGTCCACCGCAATGAAATCGCCTTGCCGGAAGCCGGTTCCCAGAACAGGCAGATTCATCAGTGAGCGTTTCATGAATGCCGAGGTGCGCCCCGGAATCAGCGAGATCAGCGCGGGCGGGTCGAGGTTGGAAACGTGGTTGGCCATGAAGATGCACGCCCCTTCCCTGGGTATGCGTTCCAGGCCTTCGACATGGAAGCGCACGCCTGACAGGCGGCAACTGCTGGAGAGCATGAAGCGTGTTGCCTTGTAAAGCGGCGATACATTGCCCGTGATCGCGCACCAGGGTATGAAGAGGAGCGCCGATGGTATGCCGAGGACAACCATCGTGGTCATGAAGATGAGATAAGAGATCATGCCGGCCACGCCTCACCGCGGCCGATCAACGACGCCGGCCCGGTAAGCCTGAGCTCAGTTCCCTGCCCTTCCCACTCAACCGTCTGTGTGCCGCCGGGAGCAACCACGGTGAGCGGAGATCGGCAGCCGTTCAATGCCAGCGCCGCGGTGGCCGAAGCCGAACTGCCGGTTCCCGAGGAAAAAGTTGGTCCCACGCCGCGCTCGAAGATGCGAATCTCAATCTCCGAGGGGCTGACGATGCGAAGGAATTCGACGTTGGTCTGGTGAGGAAAATCCGAATGCGGGCAAATCTCCGCGCCAATTTCCTGCCACGTTTTCCCGGCGACGGCAAACTCGGCGTTGTCCACGACGATGATGAAGTGCGGATTGCCGGTGGAAACCTCGACGCCATCAACCGCAACTCCGTCCAGAAGCGTAACGGTTTTCGGGGCAAACGAGGGAACGCCCATTCCGGCGGTCACTTCCACGGTGAATTCGCCGTCCGTCTTCAGGGCATTCACGCGGCAGACGCGCAGTCCCGCATCGGTCTCTATGTGCAACTCGTCGCCCGGCTGGAAACCGCGTTCCAGCGCCATCCATGCGGCTACGCAGCGCGTGCCATTGCCGCTGATCTCGGCGATGGAGCCGTCGGCGTTGAACAGGCGGATGCGGCCGGAACTGGGGCCGGTCCAGGCGAAGAACTCGATACCGTCAGCGCCAATGCCTGTGTTCCGCGCGCAGAGCCGCCGCGCCAACTCCGCCGATTCGTAGCTCTGAGCGGCATCTTCGGTCACAATCAGAAAGTCGTTGCCGCAGGCGTGGGCTTTTGCAAAGGGAATCAATCTTCCTCCGGATCGCGGAAGGTAAACAGCGAGTCGATGGCCGGTTCGCCGAGCAGCTTTCCGCGCAGCCGCTCATGTTGCTTTGTGGTCGCGGTCAGCGCAAAGCTCACTCTTTGCAACTCGCCGATGGCGTCGCGCTCGACGGTGTTCAGCCGCTCGCCCGCCTTGTCCATCGCACTCAGAATCGATTCCAGCATGAGCGTTTGATCGTGTCCGCGCGCTTCGTAGACCAGCGGATAGCTCTTCAGGTTGGCGCGGCGCTCCAGCAAGCCCACCAATTCCAGCGCCACGATGACGATGATCGCCGCCACCGCTGCCGCCGCATACAATCCCGCGCCGCAGGCCATGCCGATGGAAGCCACCACAAAAACGCTGGCCGCGCTGGTCAGTCCACTCACCCGGCTGCGGTTGTGCAGGATCAGCCCCGCACCCAAAAAGCCGATGCCCTGCACGATGTTCGAGGCCACGCGGCCTTTGTCCGGATTGGCGTCACCGGCCAGCACCGCGGAGAGCAGCGTGAAAAACGCGCTGCCCATGCAGATCAGCAGGTTGGTGCGCACGCCGGCGGCCTTGCGCTTGAGTTCCCGTTGCAAGCCGACAAGGGCGCCCAGCAGGCAAGCCATCAGCAGCCGGCCGATAGCTCCGTTCACCACCACGATCTGTTGCAGCCGGTCGAAGGCAAAGGGCTGCGCGAACTGTGCCAGAGTCATGCTCATAGTGCTTCCTTGCCAGATGCTATCACCGGTCGCCCGTCTTGTTGAGGCTGGTTGCAACATGCGTACCGGAGACGTAAATCGTCGCCGCCGGCTGCCCGGCCAGCGTGAAGCGGCGAACTGCCGTCAACCCATCGGGATGCGCTTTCACCGCGCGGTCGATTTCGTCGCCGTCAAAGGCCAGCACGATGGCAGCGTGTGCGGCCGGCGCGGTTAGCGCGTTGTGGTAAATCTCCAGATCGCCCTCGTTGATGGTTTGGCGAAGCGGAATCCCGGTGAGCGCAACAATTTCAGGGAAAACCGACGTGTCCATCAGCACCACGGCCCCAGGCCGCCCTGCCAGGAGCGAGCGCAGCGCCGGAGGAATCTGGATCTCATAGGCTCTGCGCGCCTCAATGTTCTTTGTCCCTTCCACGTAAACCAGCGGGCGCTCGCGCACCATCTGAGCCGCGTTGAGGACCAGCAGCGCGAACAACGCGCCCGCCGCACAGCGAACCCAGAGCGGGTTGACCTCGCGCGGCTTGAACTCATTCACCACGGCCAGCACAAGCTGCGCCGCAAAGCCCATCCCCAGCGCAAAGGCGGGCAGCATCTCCATGCCGTAGCGCAGGTTGTACCACGAGTGCGGCCACCAGGTGGGCAGAAAGATGGGCACCGACCCGTACGAGACCGAATAGGCATAGAAAGGAACGGGGAACCACAACAGCAGCGCCCACAGGAACGCCCGCCGGCGCGCCGTCAGCCCGGCCCACGCCGTTCCCAGCAGGCTCACGACCAGCAGCACATTACCCCAGGCCGCCGCGGCCGCGTCCATTTCCGCGGCTTTCACAAAAAAGAGCAGCGCAACCCACGGATTGTGCCACCCCGGATGCGGCGGAAACCCCGGCGCGGAAGTTCGAATCTCAATCGCCTTGGCGGAATACGGCCCTCGCGCAAAGTAGAGCCAATCGCCAAAACCCGTCGCGTTGTAAACAAACCACGCCACCGGCGCGGCCAGCAACAGCGCGCTTGCCAGCCAGAAGCCGGGCGCGCTGAGTTTACCGCGGCGGACGAGAGTCAAGCCGATGCACACCCAGGCCACGAGAGCCATGATCCAGCCGTCATAGCGCGTAAAGACCGCTGCCACCAGCACCGCCGCAATCCAGCACTGCGCGCGGAGGGCTCGCCTGGGGTCCGCGTCCAGGCTGGCACGCCACTCCACCAGGCCCACCGCAACCCACACCATCTCGCAAACAAACAGCGGTTCGGTCATGGCCGTGGTTTGGAGGTAGAGCAAGTTGGGATTCAGCGCAAAGAAGGCCAGCGCCAACGCCGACGGGGCCGGCCGCAGCCAGTGCCGCGCCAGCCTGTAGATTCCCGCACACGCGGCCAGGTAAGCCAGAGCCGACGGAATCACGCCTGCCCACCCGCTCGCCCACCCGCTATAAATCCGCACAAAAGGAATCAGCAGCAGATGCGGCAACGGCAGCCACACCGAGCCCAGTTCGCTCAGCCGCGGCTGCTGTGAGTCAAAGACCCGCCGCGCAATGTGCAGATGGGCCACTGCATCGCCGTAGTTGAGCATGGCCCCGTGCTGCCAACTCCAGACAATTGCGGCGATGGAAGCCGCCACGCAGCAGGCCAGCACTGCCAGCCACTCTGGACCCCTTACGCGACAATGGGGACTCTCAGTCAAGGTGTGTCAACTCACGAAACAGAATAAATCGGTCGTCGATCTCCTTGCGAGTAAGCTTCTGCAGCCGTTCCGTGCCGAAGCGCTCGCACGCGAACGAGCCCATCACGCTGCCGTAGAACATGGCGCGCCGGAAGGCAGCCGGAGTTTGCTCAGGCTGCGAAGCCAGATAGCCAAAAAAGCCGCCGGCAAAGCTGTCGCCCGCGCCGGTCGGGTCCACCACCTCATCGAGAAGCATCGCGGGCGCCCTGAAGCACTTCGTGCCTTGGACCTTTGAATCGGTTCCCTGAAAAAGCGTCGCGCCAAACTCGCCGTGCTTGACCACCAGCGCCTTCGGCCCCAGCGCCATCACCGCGCGGGCGGCCTGAACGAGATTGTTGTTGCCCGTCAACATGCGGACTTCAGTGTCGTTGATGAGCAGAATATCCAGGCCTTTCAGCACTTCAAGAAGCGCCGCACGATGATCCTTGATCCAGTAATTCATCGTGTCGCCGGCCACCAGCTTTACGTCCGGCATCTGCTCGCGCACGCGCCGTTGCAAGACCGGATCAATGTTCGCCAGAAACAGAAACTCAGAGTCGCGGTATGAGTCGGGAATCTTCGGATCGAAGGCCGCAAAGACGTTCAAATCGGTAATGTGCGTCTTGGCCTCATTCAGGTTGTCGAGATAAGAGCCCTCCCAGAAGAAGCTCTTGCCCTTGGCCCGCTCAATGCCGCGCGTGTCGATGTTGCGGGCCTGAAAGACCGCCTCCTGCCTTCTGCCGAAGTCCTCACCCACCACGGCGATCACACGCACATCAGTAAAGTAACTGGCGGCCAGCGAGAAATAAGTCGCGGCGCCGCCCAGGCAACGCTCCCGCTTTCCTGCCGGAGTCTCAATTGAATCGAAGGCCACGCTGCCCACTACGGTAATCGCCATTTCTTCCTCTCAAACTGCTCAAAATTGTATTTTCGCCACGAATTTCAGCTTTGAAAGGGTGCGGCTAAACAGGCTGCGGAAAAACTTATTTCTAGCCTTGATTGTGTCAGGGCACGACTTTAGTCGTGCCATAAATGCCGCACAATCAACACGGGCTTTAGGCCCTGAGGGATGTCTTTCGGGGGCTCGGATAAAAACCAGCCCTATTTCCGCAGCCTGTTTAGTCGTGCCCTTTCAAAAATGCGACGGCCGATTCCTCAATCTCCTGGCCCACTCGCTTGCCCGCTCGCCAATCTCTCTGTCCGCAGCGGTGCTGTTCACTGCAAGCTGTCAGCTAACTCCGCTACCAGCCCAGATACTTCCCAAACAGCAGCTTCAGCTTTTCCTTCGCTGCCGCTGGAATCGCCTCCGGTTGAGTCATCACGGCATAGCGGGCAGCCGAGGCGCAGGCGCAGGTGCGTTGGGCAGGAATGGCAGCTACCGCGGCTTTGACCACCTTGGCGGCGTTCTCCGCATTCTGGTGCGAGACAGCCACGATCTGCTCGACGGTGACCGCGTCGTGTCCCTCGCGCCAGCAGTCGTAATCGGTGACCATGGCGATGGTCGCGTAGCAGATCTCCGCCTCGCGGGCCAGCTTGGCCTCCTGCAGGTTGGTCATCCCGATCACATCCGCACCCCAACTGCGATAGAGATTGGACTCGGCCCTGGTGGAGAACTGCGGACCCTCCATGCACACATAGGTCCCGCCCAGCTTGCCCACCACGCCCACTGTCGCGCAGGCTTCAGCCGCCGCCTTGGCCACCGTTGCACAGACCGGATCGCCAAAGCCCACGTGGCCCACGATGCCTTCGCCAAAGAAAGTCGAGATGCGACGGGAGGTCCGGTCGATGAACTGGTCGGGAATCACAAAGTCGGTGGGCTTGTGCTCCTCTTTGAGCGAGCCGACAGCCGAAATGGAAATGATGCGCTCCACGCCCAGCTTCTTGAAAGCGTAGATGTTGGCCCGGAAGTTCAACTCCGAGGGCAGAATGCGGTGCCCGCGCCCATGCCGCGCCAGAAAGGCGACCTTGCGCCCCGCCAGTTCGCCCAGCACAAAGGCGTCCGACGGGTCGCCAAAGGGCGTCTCCACGCGCTCCTCGTGTACGTTGGTAAATCCGGGCATCGAGTACAACCCGCTGCCGCCAATGATGCCAATCTCCGCTTGAGCCAAAGCCCGCTCCTTCCAAATTCTTCTCAATTGAACCGCGCCGATTCCCGGCCCGCAGCCCTTACAGTAGCAAACACCTTAGTATAAAGGCCGGCGATACTCTCTTCCCTGGCCGCAGCCAGATGCGAAGATAAGAGCAACACTCCGGCTGGCATTCTCGCGCCGGGCGCGGACTCTCCGGGAGAAACTCGCCATGCGTCGCGTTGCGCTTATCTACAATCCGGCTTCCGGCCAGTACTCCAGGGGGCGACGGAGGACCATCGACAAGGCTCTTGCCATCCTGCGCGAAGCGGGCGTCGAAGCCGAAGCGCTGGAAACCTGCGCGCCCGGCAGCGCCGGTGTGCTTGCCGAGGAGGCTGTGCGCCGGGGCTGCGACACGATTCTTGCCTGTGGCGGCGATGGCACCGTCCATGAAGTCTTGCAGAGTCTGGTTGGCACTAGCGTGGCTCTGGGCGTGGTGCCGCTGGGCACCGCCAACGCGCTGGCAGCGAACCTGGGCCTGCGCTCCTCTCCGGCGAAAGCAGTTCGCAAGCTGCTGACCGCTGCCCCGGTGCGCGTCTCCGTGGGCCAAATCTCTTATCGCGACGCGGCGGGCTCCGCCAGTTCGCGCTACTTCACCGTGACTGCAGGCGTGGGTCCTGATGCACTGTTTCTCTCCCGGCTCGATCCCGGCCTCAAGCGGCGCTTCGGCTATCTCCTCTACCTGGTCGAAGGCTTCCGCCTCTGGGCCACACACTCCTTCCCGCTTTTTCAAGCGGCCTTTGAGGAAACCGCCTGCGCCCAACCGCGCGTGGAAGAGATCTCCCAGCTTCTGGCCGTGCGCATTCGCGATTATGGCGGCGTCCTCCACAACTTCGCCCCCGGCGCCACATTGCACAAGAACGGGTTGCGCCTGATCGCCTTCAAGACCCGCAGCCGCCTGAGCTATTTCCGCTTCATGATGGCGGCTATGTTCGGTTGCCAGAGCTTTTCACGTGAGGTCGAATTGCTCGACGCCGTCTCGGTCGAGTGCCGTCCCTGCAACGGCTCTTCGCCGCGCGTCTTCGCCGAGGCCGATGGAGAGTTGCTGGGCGATTTGCCGGTTCGGATCGAGATCGTGCCCCAGGCCGTAACCCTGCTGATTCCACCTAACGCGAAGCCCTGAAAGCCGCGCGCATCCTCAGTTCTCTGTAGCCGGGCAAATTCCTGTATCCAATTGAGCAGATTCCGCGCGCGCAGCGTGAAAGACTCGGGCCATCGTTGCTATCCGGCGGAAACTGAGCCGGATGTGCAGCATACGCAGAACCCGGGAGGGAAGCATGCTTGGAACAATCCTGATTGTAGTACTGATCCTGATGCTGATTGGCGCCCTGCCAACTTGGCCGCACAGCAGAAACTGGGGATACTATCCGACCGGCGGGATCGGATTTATTGTCCTGATCCTCGTCATCCTGCTGCTTATGGGCCGGATTTGACCCGTCGGGGGTCTCGATCAATGATTCGGAGCCAGCATCTGAGGCTCGCCTGCGTGGCGGCACTTGTATTCGCGGTGCTGCTGCCGTGTGGGGGTGCGTTTGCCTACTCCGTCCTGACACACGAGGAAATCGTAGACCTGGCATGGATCTCCGAGATTCGGCCGCTCCTGGTCGAACGCTTTCCGGGTATGACCGCAGATCAGATCAAGGAAGCTCATGCCTACGCCTATGGAGGCTCGGTGATCCAGGATCTGGGCTACTACCCATTCGGCAGCAAAGAATTCAGCAACCTGGCGCATTACGTTCGCACTGGGGACTTTGTTTTGGAGTTAGTGGCTGAAAGCCAGAATCCCGACGAGTACGCCTTTGCGCTTGGCGCGCTCTCGCACTATGTGGCGGACATTGATGGACACCCGGCGGTCAACGAGGCGGTCGCACTCAATTATCCAAAGCTACAAGCAAAATTTGGCAAATCCGTTCGCTATGCCCAGGACAAAACGGCGCATTTGAAGACCGAGTTTGGATTCGACACCTTGCAGGTGGCGAAGAATCGTTATGCGCCGGAGCAGTACCACGATTTCATAGGATTCCAAGTCTCGGAACCGCTGCTGGAGCGGGTCTTCCCCGTTGTCTACGGGCTGGAGCTGAAGGACATTCTGGCGCATGAGGATCTGGCGGTTGGTTCCTATCGCTTTTTTATCAGCCGACTCATTCCGGAAATGACCCAGGTGGCGCTTCAGACGCACAAGAAAGACTTGATGCGCGAGAGACCGGACTTTGCGAGGCGAAAGTTTCTGTATCGTCTCTCCCGCTCGGACTATGAAAGAGCGTGGGGAAAAACCTATACGAAGCCGGGCATCGGCACACGAATCTTATCCACGCTTCTGCGCTTTGTGCCGAAGATAGGCCCACTGAAAGGCATGGGCTTCAATAACCCGACCCCGCAAACGGAAGACCTGTATATCAAGAGCATCAACACAACCACGGATCATTACCGCGCCCTGCTGGAAGAGGTGCGCGCAGGCAAGCTGGCGCTGCCCAACTGCAATCTCGATGACGGGAACAAGACCGAGGCCGGGGAATACTCGCTCGCAGACGAAACCTACGCAAGCCTTCTGGCCCGGCTGGCCGCACATCACTTCGACCGGACATCGGCCCAGTTGCGCGATAACATTCTCGCGTTCTATGCCACCCCCTCGCTGCCGGCCGGGACCGGAGAAGGCCCGGCTCACGGGCAAGCGATTCTGGACAATCTGAGCCAGTTGAAGTCCGCGACGCCTGCGCCGGCCGCGCCGGAGAAGCCTTCCATCCCCAAGCCGTGACCGCTCAAAACTTATACTGAGTTGGGGTGGCCCCCAAAAAATCTACTGTAACTTCGCGGGCGCGACTACATACACATACTCAAGCAGTTCTTTGCCCGTGTTCGCGACGTTGTGGCGGGTTGTGGGCGGAATATAGACAAGCATCGGAGCTACGAATGGCTGCTTTGCCTGGCCGTCGATCAGCGCATCGCCCTGGCCGTGCAAGATCACCAGGGCCTCCTCGTTCTTGCCGGTGGTGTGCCATCCGACTGTCGCGCCGGGCTTGAGGCGCACAAAACCGCTGCGCATTCCTGTCGTTTGGGGAACCCCTGCCAGCAAAGGGCAGTCTGCTTGCGAGCATTGCAGCGGCACCGTCAGCGGCTTCGGTTTAGCCGTCTGCGATGAAACCGGCATTGCAGCAACAAATAAGAGCCCTGCAATGCTGAAAAATTGTGCTTGTATCTTTGGTCTCATACTTACCCCTCAATGGAATAATTCTTGTCTGATATTGACAAATCAGCCAGCGATTCATTCACAGGCGTGAGTAAATCCAATAGCCACAGCTCGAACTCCGTGGGAGAGCAGAGAGTCTGCGCTCTAACCTGCATCGCCTTCGCCAAATTCGAGTTCATCGAACCGCCGCCATTTATAAATGACTATCGACAAAATCCAACTCGCGCCAAAGAGCCCAACGATGCAGTAGCCCAACATGCCAAAGTTGTCATTGAGCTTGATGACCCAACCCCACACTCCGCCTGTCAGGTGGAACTCGCCCGCCAACAAGCCAAGCGCTTCGATGCCGCCGACGGCCACGGCAATAACGACGGACACTACTGTAATTGTGATGTTGTAATACAGCTTGCGGATGGGCTTCACGAAGGCCCAGCCGTAGGCGCCCAGCATCAGGACATTGTCCGTTGAATCGATCAGCGACATGCCCGCTGCGAAGAGAACCGGGAATACCAGAATCGACCAGAGTGATAGTCCCTTGGACGCTTCGGCGGCGGAAATTCCCAGGAGCCCGATCTCGCTGGCGGTATCGAATCCGAGGCCAAACAGGAAGCCCAGCGGATACATGTGCCAACTGGACCGGATCATATTGAACATGGGGCGGAAGAGGCGGGAAAGAAAGCCGCGATTGGCAAGCAGCAGGTCAAAGTCTTCTTCAACATAGGGTTCTCCACGCCGAACCCGCATGAAGCTGCGGCAAATCGACTGGAGAACGATCAAATTGACAATCGCAATTGCAAAGAGGAAGAGGGCCGACACCGAGGTGCCGATCACCCCTCCAATCTCCCGAACCCCATCAATGCGATGTTGTAGCGCGAGAGCAGTGGCTGCGATGGCAATCGATCCCACGATGACGATGGTGGAATGGCCCAGCGAGAACATGAGTCCTACGCCAACGGGCCGCTTCCCCTGCTGCATCAATTTACGAGTCACGTTGTCAATCGCCGCAATATGATCCGCATCGACCGCGTGGCGAAGCCCAAAACTGTAAGCAAGAAACGCTGTGCCCAAAAGCACCGGAAACCGGTGAAAAGCGACGAATGCCCAGCACCATGCCGCCAGATTGAACGCCAGCAAAAGGGCGTATATGGCGATTACTTTAGCTTTGGTGTTGCCGGGTTCGTCGTTCAGCAGGGTTCGCAACAGGGATGGCATCGGGTTCCTTCAAATTGCGTGCAACGGGCATCGATCAGCCCGAATGAAACCTGTAGCACGTATTCCAAAAATGTATCACTATTGGCCTCGTCAGGCCAAGAACCACGGCGGAGTGCGGCCACATTTCATCCTCTGACCGCTGCTGCCAAAAACAGTTTCATTTGCTTTCTGTCAATTCGCGGCCGTCTCATGTGCATACGTTACTTTCCCTGGCCGAATCGCCATGAGATGGACCCGCCCGCCCACGAGACCATGCGGATCCCGACGCTCTTTTCGTCCGTCCCGCAGTCGAAGTCGTTAGGGACGAGGACGCCGTCCACCGTCACCGCCGGGCAGTTCGGAATTGTACCCATCACCCAACCAGGAGCAAAGGTCTCCGTGGTCTGGCCTGTGTAGCCGCGAGCCAGCATACCATCCGCGCCCAGCTCCAATCGGCCATTCAGAAACGAGCGCACCACGGCCATGCGGGTTTCGCCCACTGGAATGGCCTCAAATCCGCCCACGTCCAACTGCTTGTGCCCCACGTACTCGTACTCGCCCCGGGCGTGCAGGCCCGCTGGCAACCTGTCCAGCGTTGCCAAGGCATCGAAGATGGTGCGTGGCGCCTCCGGCGTAATTTGCGCGGGCGTTGTGTCAGAGGCCACCAGGCGCGCGTCGGCTTTGGAGAGGATCGCTTGCAAAGTTCCAAAGCTGCTGAACTGATGGCGTACGCTGGCGGTGAGAAACTTGAGCGTGCCCGGTCCCAGGTCCTCCGCCGAGCCGTTGTCGGGATCGACCTTGGCCATGGTTGCCGTGGTCGTCGTCCGGCCCAGCGTCACGCGCACATCGGTTCCAGAATGCTCTTTTTCGAGCACCAGTTGCTCGGAGTGGGAGCGCTCGAACGGAGAAGCCAGCGCCACCGCTCCGGTTGTGGAGGTGTTTGCCACGCTGATGTGCCGGTTCCCGATCGGTACAAGAGTGGACGTGGTTCGATTCGTTCCGGTGGAGGTTATCGCGCTAACGCGCGGGTCCTGGGTAAAGAAGGCTTGCCCGATGCTGAGCGATGCCGAGGGCAGCCAGTGGGCGGGGCCGGTTCCCGGCGTCCAGGCCAGCGTCGCCTTGGGGTTCTCGATTGCCTTCCACTCATCGAACGAGTAGGCAGACTTCACCATATCGGTGTTTTTCATTTCGATCAGGTCGGGTCGCAGGCCGGCATAGAAGCGCAGATGTTTGCCGAGGTCGCCGTGCAGGGCCACAAAGGGCGTCACGTCGCGAATGGTGACGTTGTTCGACAGTACTTTGACAAAGGAGCCATAGACTCGCGCATCGGCCATCGGATAGTGGTCCAGATTGTCGCGGTGAACATCGTCCTCGTCGTAGTCGAAGCCGGCCATCGCCTCTAACCACGGTCTGAAAGTGTGGGTCTCGCGCAGTTCCCCGCCTTCCACGGTGCGGAACTCGCTCTGCCGGATCAGGCCCTCGCCGAAGTTCGAAAACAGCGTCAGATTGTAGGTGCGAAAGAATCCCGAAAACAAAAGCTCGTCGCTGTAGCTGGCCTTCCAGCGGTCGTTGGCAGCCAGTAGTCCGGTGTGCGTCTGGTCTTTCTGCCGCGGGTCGAGGGTGTCCTTCACCTGCAAGCCGAATCCGATCGGAACCAGATTTCCCTCATGGGACACTCCAAAATATCCGATGCTGAGGAGCGTAATTTCGTGCTTGCCGCGATCGAAGACGCGCAGCGCATTCCACTTGAACTGCTTGCGGTGCTCCATATCCTTCAGCAAGCCGTTGCCGTAGTTGGCTTCCAGAGCCAGCCACTCCTTCTTCGCGGGATCTGACGGCGCAAATCCTGCCGTCAAATCCAGATCCCGATAATCGCCGGTAAGCGTGAGGAAGCGCGTCAGTTGCGGGCGCAGGCTGTAAGTGGCTGCCAGGTTCAGCGCGTGATTGCCCTCCAGCACATTGAAAGCGCCGCCGTCGGTCGCTACACTGCCCAGCACTCCGGAAACGTAGATATTCGGGTCGGCGTAGCCGTTTCCATGTGCGTTGGCGGAGAGATTGTTCGTCACCAGGTAGTTGCCCACCGCGATGTACTGGGCGATGGGCTCGCCGTGGTCTCCGGCCACGCCGGGCACAAAATACTGTGGCGCCTTGATGCCGCCGGCTGCGGTCTCAATGGGCAGGCCGGGAATCGATATCGGAGCACCGGGCCTTCCGGGGTTGGCGTCCAGCAACTCCTCGCGAACCATCACTTCTTGCGAGGGGTCGGGCGAGATCAGTGTCACCTCGCTGACGTCCGCTGTGACAATCACCTCTTCAGCTGCCGCGGCCACATGCTCCATGCGCAACGCCAGGTTCGCGAACCCGGCGCTCAAATCCATTTTGCGCGCCACCGCGTCAAAGCCAGCGGCTTCCATGCGCACCGTACAGACTCCCCGCGCAGGCAGCGCCAGGCTGAATCGGCCGTCGCCGCCTGTTTTGCCGTTCACCCGTGCGCCCCCGGCGAAATCGAACTCGATGCGCGCTCCCGCCACCGGCCTTCCTGCCGGATCGAACACCGTACCGGAAACGGTGTTCGCGCCGATTTGCGCCGCCGCTGCAAGAACGAAGGCCATAGAGAAGAACAGTAGTGCTATGATTTTTTTATTCGTGCTACTCGGTCCCATGAATCTTCCTTCGCCGGTTTAATTCCTGAATCTTATTGCTTGTGGCTGTGCTTGTGCCCGTGCTCGTGAGTGTGCTCCATGGCATGCGACGGAACGGTCATCACCAGCCGCCCATGCTGCACTCCTTTGAGGCCAATCATCCGGTCGGCAAACTGGGCCACCTGATCCGATTTGCCATGCACAATCAGCACCTCAAGGCAGGAGTCGTGGTCCAGATGCGCATGGCTGGTGGAGACCACCAGTTCGTGGTGCGCGTGCTGCACTTCAATCAGTTTTTCACTCACGCCGTGGGCATGGTGGTCGTAGATGAGCGTGACCGTACCCACGACAATGGCATCGGGCGCCGCGGTCTGCTCGGTTACCAGCCGGTCGCGGATCAAATCTCGAAACGCTTCCGACCGGTTGGTATAGCCCCGTAGTTGAATCGAGCGGTCAAACCGCTTCAAGAGATCCGAATCCAGCGCAATCCCGATTCTGCTCAGAACGCCCATACGCACTCCCGCAGGCCAATCGATTTCCCTGAGTCTTCAGGGGGAAGAATCAGAGTAGCACGACCCAGAAGATCATGCTACCGCGTTTCCCGCGACCAGGGACGGTATTCTTCACCTATTTTCAGGGCGGAGTCCGGCAGGCAGCCGGGGCAGGAGTAAACCCTAAGCCGATTTGAAATGAATGGCGGCAAGGCGGCTTGATCCACGGCAGAACCGCCTACAGGACCAGACTATGGATGGAATCAGGCGGATAGGGTTCCGTTCCGGCGGGAACTCGAGCGGCTGTCGATCCTCGTCTCCGGCGGTCCTTGGCCAGGATCGCTTAGGGCCTTCGCAACTCACAAACCGGGATTTCGTTGACTCCGGGGCTTGATTCGGGTATTCTGGAGTCCTTGCGCGGTGTTGCGCCTGGGGTCTGTGTGTGCTCACCCGGACTCGGCTGGTTGATGCCCTGGGTTGATGTTCTAAGGGATCGGCTGGAACAGGCTGCCGGCTGCTGGATTCGAGTTTAGACGCGCGCTGTTTAGCGCGAATCCGGTAGAGCCAGAGCCCTTATCAGGGCCAACCCCCGCGGTCCTCACCCGAACAGATTTGTTTGGCAGTGGGTGGAAATTGGGCCCGTGTGCTGATTGGCGCGGGCAGGAGCGCTTTGCGCTGGATTTTTGGGTTTGGGCTCCGGCAATTCGATGCGGTCGGGCTGGTTTTTTTGAAAAACAGGCGTCTTAGAGGGTAGGAGAGCGATGGGTACCTTTGTTCCGAGCGGCAAGAATATTGACCGCAAATGGTTTGTAATCGATGCCAGCGGCAAGACGCTGGGCCGTTTGGCGACCAAGGCCGCAGATGTATTGAGCGGCAAGCTGAATCCCCAGTATGTGCCGTACATCGACGTGGGCGACCACGTAATCGTGATCAACGCGGAGAAGATCCGCCTGACCGGCCTCAAGGCTCAGAACAAGGTCTATCGCCGCTACACCGGTTTCCCCGGTGGCCTGCGCGAGGAGTCGTTCACACGCCTGCTGGCCCGCAAGCCAGAAAAGATTCTGGAAGAGGCCATCAAGGGAATGCTGCCCAAGAGCAAGATGGGCCGCCAGATGGCCACCAAGCTGAAGGTCTATCGCGGCGACCAGCACCCCCACGAGGCGCAGCAGCCTGTGGCTTTGGAAATCGCGTAACGGCAGCTAGCAGTCGATAGTGAAGAGCTAGAGGCTGCAAGCGAGAGATTCAAAAAGGTTTATGGCCGGGTTCAAGGCGACTCCGGCGGAGAGAGCAGAGAATGGCAGATCTGGTTCAGTATTACGGGACGGGGCGGCGCAAGTCGGCGATCGCGCGTGTCTTTCTACGTCCCGGCACGGGCGAGTGGAAGGTCAACGGCAAGGCATTCGATGTGTACTTCGTGACCGAACAGCAGCGCGTTGCCGCCAAGCGCACCTTGGCTCTGGTCGAGATGGCTTCGAGCTTCGACGTGGTGACCACCGTCAAGAGTGGCGGCGTGGCCGCGCAAGCTGATGCCGTTAAGCTGGGCGTTGCCCGCGCACTGGTCCAGTTCAATCCCGAACTGCGCAAGACACTGAAGGCCGAAGGCCTGCTGACCCGCGACTCGCGCATGAAGGAGCGCAAGAAGTACGGTCAGAAGGGCGCACGTGCGCGCTTCCAGTTCAGCAAGAGATAGTTTCTCGGGAACAGGAATTGGGATCGGGGAACAGAAGCCGGTTTGGTTCTATTCCCTATTCCCTTTTTCCTATTCCCTCGGTTTTTCCAAATTCCCGCTAAGCGGGTTCAATCCGGGCAAGGCAAAGCCAGCCCGGATGCAATCCAATAAAGGAGGCCAATGGCCACGATCACAATGAAGGAGCTGCTCGAAGCGGGTGTTCACTTCGGGCATCAGACCAAGCGCTGGAATCCCAAGATGAAGGAATACATCTTTGGCGAGCGCAACGGAATCTACATCATCGACCTGCAGAAGACACTCAAGCTGTTCAAGGAGGCGTCGAAGTTCGTCACCGAGCTGTGCGCCGGGGGCAAGACGATTCTGTTTGTCGGCACCAAGCGCCAGGCGCAGGAAGCCGTGGCCGAAGAGGCCACCCGCGCGGGGATGCCGTACATCAACCAGCGCTGGTTGGGCGGCCTGCTCACCAACTGGGTGACGGTGCAGAAGTCGGTGAAGCGCCTTCAGGAACTGGATGAGATGGCCACGGATGGCCGCTATGAGCTGCTGACCAAGAAGGAAGTGATTCACCTGGAGCGGGAGCGCAAGCACCTGCAGGCGAACCTGGCCGGCATCAAGAGCATGAAGCGCCTACCGGATGCGCTGTTCATCGTTGACTCGAACAACGAAGCGATTGCCGTGAAGGAAGCTCGCAAGTTGGGCATTCCGGTGGTAGCCGTGGTTGATACGAATTGCGATCCGACGGTAGTCGATTACGTGATTCCGGGCAACGACGACGCGCTGCGCGCCATTCGCCTGTTCACCTCGAAGATCGCCGATTCCGCAGCCGAGGGCATCAACCTGGTGAGCGACAAGGCTTTCCAGGAGGAGCTGCCCGCTCCGGTGACCGAAGATGTGGTGGTTGCAGAGGCTGCGCCCGTCGAGGAGCCCGCTGAGGTCGTAGACCTGGAAGCGGCTTTGGGCGGCGGCATTCGCAAGGCGCCCGCCGCAGTGGCGGCACTGGACGAGGCCGAAGCGGCACAAGGCGCTCTTTAATCTTTGCTGCGCGCCGAGACGCGCAGAATGAGACAAGCGTGGCCGCCAGAATTGAGTGCCACGCTTTTCTTATGCCGGTAACTTGACCGGCCAGGAATCATCCCAAGTCTGGCGAAAGCCAGGAAAAGAGAGACGACGACAGTGAGCGAAAAGATTAATGCCAAGCAGGTGAAAGAGCTTCGGGAAAAGTCCGGCGCGCCCATGGGCGACTGCCTGAAGGCTTTGCAAGAGACCAAGGGAAACATCGAGGATGCCTTTGTGGTGTTGCGCAAGCGGGGCATGGCCTCGGCGCAGAAGAAGGCAGCCCGCTCGACCAACGAAGGCGCGGTGGGTACCTACATCCACGCCGGCGGCAAGATTGGCGTCCTGTTGGAACTGAATTGCGAGAGCGACTTTGTGGCCCGCACTGAAGACTTCCAGGAGTTGCTCAAGGACATCGCGATGCACATTGCGGCCTCCGACCCGCGCTATGTGAAGATTGAGGACGTGACCGCGTCTGATCTCGACCGCGAGAAGGAGATCTACCGCGCCCAGGCCGCCGCTACGGGCAAGCCGGCGCCGGTGATCGAGAAGATCGTCGAAGGCAAGATGGCCAAGTTCTACGAAGAGGTTTGTCTGCTGGAGCAGCCGTTCATCAAGGAGCAGACCGTCAGCATCAAGGAACTGATCGCGACCAAGGTGGGCAAGCTGGGCGAGAACATCACCGTGCGGCGCTTCGCGCGCTTCAAGGTCGGCGCCCCCGACTGGACTGTGGCCACCACCAAAGCCGTGGAAACGGCTACCGAGTAAGTTTCGACCACATACAGGAAACGAAAAAGGCCCAGGGCGTAAACCCTGAGCCTTTTTTAATACTGGATGAGAACGCGCTCTTGTCAGAGATTAAGCGGCTCAAGCTGTCCACAAAGGGCGAAAGAGCGATGTTTAGTTAAATAGTACTATAGTAACCATTCGGTGCCGATAAGTAACATGCACTTCGGTGCTATTGCGGGGGCATTTCTTCTGCCATAAACTTCTTCTACGCATAATCCCTGTTGTGCATAGGCTCCCGGACGTATCTGTACGGGCGTCACGACAACCAGATGGAAACGTGTGTGGCGGCAACTGTCGAGAGGCGTGGCTGTTCAGGTCTTTCATTTTCGGTGCTTCCCGCCGGAACGCACTCGGATTTGCAGACCGGTGTTTCTTGGCTAATAGGCCGTCGGAAAAGAAAAGAGACGCCTAATGAAATCACTGAGATTGCTTGTAACTGCAATGGCGGCCTTGGCCGGACTTTTGGTTACTACCCAAGCGAAGGCCGATCCTGATCTTAACTACAACCTTAGTTTCGCCTTAACAAACGGCGGAACATTCACGGGAACCGTAGACTTTTCCAGTAATTTTCAGTCCATCACCTCTTTAAGTGGCATCATGACCGGTTATCAGGATGGGACCCTCGGCTACGACAAAAGCGACCCTACTGGAACCGACGTATTTTCCGCGACTTCCAATGGGCTTTATACGAACATTGGAGGAACGAAGGATATCACCGTCGTCCTCGAGGACACCCCGTGGAGTGTGCCAATCATGGTTTTCGGGCATAAAATTGGCAGCATTCCCGAGGAAAACGTCATCACCTTGGCCTTCAATGTCAATAATCCCCCTGACATTACGCTTGCCACGTCCGGATTGCTCGGAACTTTGACTGAGATTGCTGGTACAACCGGACCAACTGAGCAAGTCCATCTCGATCCTACCCCTGAGCCGGGAACATTGCTTCTTCTAGGAAGCGGCCTAGTGGGTTTGGCTGGCATTGTGCGCCGGAAGATCGGCATGCGCGCCTGAACTCCTGAAACCTCATTCAGATATAGCAAGGCCCAGGCGCAAACCCTGGGCCTTGCTATGTATTCACAACCCTCTCAAAGGGCGAGACCCTTCTAGCGGCTGGTAGTCGCAAACCCTCAGACGCGGCCGTCGAGGCTCAGCCCCTTGATCTCTTCCATCTGGCGCTTCAACTGCTCCATCTGCTGCCGGAGTTCGTCCATCTGCTTTGGATCGAGCTTGAAGTTATCCGGCTTGAAGTTCTTGCGGAACTCATCCATCTGTTGCTTCAATTGATCGAGCTGCTTGGGGTCGATCTTGAAGTTTTCGCCCTTCATACTATCGCGCAGTTCATCGGCTTGCTTGCGCAACGCCTCAACCTGCTCCGGGCTGAGCGCAAAGTGCTCCATCCCGCCAGCCTGCAATTGATCACGTAGAGCCCCAGCCGGAGGGGCAGCTTCCCGGGCGAACTGCTGGACAAACCCCGGCTCAATTCCCGCCATCACCGGCTCGTCGCCGGCCGGGAAAATCTCTTCAAATTCCAGCTCCCCGTGTCGCTTCGAGTCCACCTGGAGCGTCAGCGTCTGCTGCTTCCTGTCGCGCAGCACGGTCACCTGCACCGGCTTGCCCTGGTTGGCATGGAGCGCTCGCTCCCAGTCCGCCATCGTGGCGATGGCCTCGGGGCCGACCTTGAGGATAACGTCGAAGGCCTTCAGCCCGGCGGAGGAGGCTTCGCTTTTCCGCGCGACCTGCCTGACCATCAGCCCACCGGGCACACCCAGATACTCCGCCATCTGCGAGGTCAGAGGTTCCACCAGCGCGCCCACATTCAGGCTGCTGCCGAAGAACGGCATATGAAACCCGCCCGGCAGCGATCCGTCGCCCCCGCCGGCCAGAATGCCCATGCCCGGCCCCTGCGCAAATACGTCCCCGCCTGTGCCGATCTTGTTCCAGACGTCGTGCTCCATGGCCCTGCGGTCGGCCAGTTGGGCAGCTAATGTTTGAATGTTGCCGTCGCGGCTGATTTCTAGACTGACCTTGCGGCCTGCGGGAATCTCCCTCAGCATCCGCCGCAACTGCTCGGCTCCTTCGACATTCTGTCCGTTCAGTTGGATCACCACGTCGTTAACCCTCAGCCCGATCTGCCCGGCTGGAGCGTCATGATCGATCAGCGTGATGATCGCCCCGCGAACTTCCTTGAGCTTGAGCGTCTGCGCCTTCTCCTGGTCCACGTCCGCCAGATCGACGCCCAGGTAGCCCTGCGAGCTGGAGTGCAGCAGCAGCGGATTGTGCTCCTCCAGCAGTTGGAAAATGCCTCGCCCCTGAGCGGCTGCTACCGGTGGCAACATCGCCACCCACACACCCGCCCCCAGCAACGCCACAACTCCAAGACTTCGGTACGGCCTCAATAAGTTCTTCATCTCATTTTCTCCCGCGCTTGCCCTGCCCCGAGCCCCATCCTTTTCTCGCTCTTTGAGAAAAGAATGGAAGACCAGGAACCAGGTCCGGTCCCGCATTCTGCTCTGACGGTGCGGTCACCGGAAGGCGAGCAGCTTCTACTGAATCTCCGGTACGCTGTTCAAAACTTGTCTCGAAACGGTCCGGATATACGGATTCCGGTCCGTATTGGCCACCGAGTGCAGCACCTGCCGCACGCTGGTATCGGCCTCTACCGGTTCCAGGAGGTTGATGGCCGCGGTGCGAATGTGCGGGTCGCCGTCGTTCATCAGCGCTTCCAGCACTGCATCCCGCACCCGTACATCCTCGGCCACGTAAGGCTCCAGCCCTTGGAGCGCCTTCTCACGCACACTGGCGTTCTTGTCGTAGCGCAACGCCACCATCAGCGCATCGCGAATGCCCGTCGCCGGGCAACCGTGCCCGGCTCGGCACTCGGCTGCCAACAGCCCCACCGAGTCGCCTCGCACCCCGGCTGAGGCTGAGTTCTGACTCGCCAGCATCAGCAACTGCCGAATCGCCGGATCGTCCAGTGAGCCCTCAATCCGCTGCGGCACCATCTGGTTGTAGCGCACTTCCACCATGTGGCTGTCCGGCTGCCGCACAATGCTCGATATGTTGGCAATCTCCGCCGGTGCAGCCACCCCTGCTGTCGAGGCTCTGGCCGGCTGGACCTGCCCCCGCGCTGCCTGTGCCATTTGCGTTGCAGCGGCGTGTGTCACGCGATTCTGCGCAAACTGGTAGCCGCCCAGCAAGCCCGCACCGGCGCCTATCAACAGCAGCAGACAAGCTGCCACCGGCGCCGCCTCCAAGCTGGCAATATTGTTCAGCAGCCGGTGGCCCAGCCGTTCATACCAGCGCGTAGGCGGCAATGCGTCCAGCGCCGCTTCCAGCCTCAGACGGGAGCGCGCGATCAGATTGGCATCAGGCTCGAGCACCGGATAAGCATCGGCCTGCGCCCTCAGCGCGAGCATTTGTTCCTGCTCCCTGGCGCACTCCGGGCAGTCGCCCAAGTGCTGCTCCAATTCGTACGTCTGCTCGTCGGCCAGCTCCTCATACGCCGCCGCCACAATCCGCTCGTGTGCGAGTTTGCAATTCATAGTGCTACGTCCTTCCAGCCTCAAAAAGTGCCACAATGCTCATACAAAAGTCCGCCGCTCGCAGGGCCTAACGCAACCCCGCCAACTGTGTTCTCAACTTCTTTGTCGCCCTGAAGAGCGTATTCTTGGCGGTCTCTTCCGTGGTATTCAGCATCTCTCCGATGATCCGCAGGCGGAGCCCCTGGTAGTGTTTCAGTTCAAAAACCATCCGCTCGCGCGGCGTCAACTTCTCCAGCGCCGCTTGAATCCGCTCTCCCAGCACCTTGCGGTCCAGCTCCTTGGCCGGGTTCGAATACGACCGGTTGTCGGATACCGAGGCCAGCAAGTCGATCTCGCGCCCGGAGTGGTCCAGAATGACCGAACGGTCCTCGCGCCGTGTCTTGCGCCGCCGCAGTTGGTCCAGGCAAAGATTGGTCACAATCCGGTAAATCCACGTATAAAACGAGCACTCGAACCGGAAATTTCCCAGGTACCGGTAGGCCTTCAGAAACGCTTCCTGATAAATGTCCTCGGCATCGTGCTCCGAGCCCGTCAGGTGCAGAGCCAGCCTGAGCACCTGCTGCTCATACTTCCGCACCAGTGTGTCAAAAGCCGCTCGCGACCCCGCTTGCGCCTCGCGGATCAGTTCCATCTCAGGCGCGCGCGCCTGCATCCGCTCCTCGGCGCTCTTCTCTCCGTTCATTGCCTTGGTTGCAGCCATACCTTGGGAGGATTGTACCCTCATGGCTGCCGGCCATGCCAAACCCGCCGGCCTCTGAACCGGAGAAGTGGGGTAGATCGCCGCATCCGTTGCCATCGTGCCTGCTCCGGGGAACGAGATTTGTCCGCACTGCAATAGACGCGGAGAGCCCGTGTAAGTAAGCAGGCCGGCGCATTGCCATGGCCCGGATTCGCCCTTACCCGGTACACTGGAAAGCGATGAATGAAAATCTTTTCCCCGCTCCTACCGCCTATGCCTCCAACGAAGCTTTCACCGCCCACTGCGATGGCGGCTCCCGCGGCAATCCCGGCCCCGCCGGCTACGGTGCTGTCATCGAAGACGCTAAAGGCCGCGTCGTGGCCGAATTGAGCGAGTACCTCGGCATCCAGACCAACAACTTCGCCGAGTACTCGGGCCTCCTGGGCGTGCTCAACTGGACCGTTGAACACGGCGTGAAGCATTTGCGGGTGGTCTCTGACTCCGAGCTGATGGTCAAGCAGATGCAGGGCAAGTACAAGGTCGCCAGCCCCATCCTCCGCCCCCTGTGGGAAGAAGCCAGACGCCAGGCTCGCCGCATCGAGAGCTTTGAGATGCGCCATACCCTCCGTGGCGGAAACAAGGAAGCCGATCGTCTGGCCAACGAAGCCATGGATAAGGGCATGGGCAAATCGGCGATTCCGCAGGTCGGCAAGCCGGCAGATTTCGAGGCAGCCCGGCAGGCAAGGCACTCATTCAGCGCCTCAGCAAACCATCCAACCGCATCCCACCCCACTGCGCAACCCGCCGCCAAGGCTCCTCGCCAAATCCTGGAAGGCTATGTGAAAGGCGGTGTAGTTCACCTGCTAGAAGGCGAACTCCCCGACGGCATCTTCGTGAAAGTCATCCGCGAGTAAAGAGCCTGCCCTACTCCATGCCCCTCACACCGCGCGGCCAGCCGCCACCCCCGAAGCCCACGCCCACTGGAAGTTGAACCCTCCCAGTTGCCCGGTCACATCCACCACTTCGCCAATGAAGAATAGCCCGGGCGCCGTCCGCGCCTCCATCGTCCGCGCCTGCAACCCGCGAGTGTCCACGCCCCCGGCTGTCACCTCGGCCTTGGCAAAGCCCTCAGTCCCAACGGGATGAAATTTCCAGCAGTGCAGCCGCCGCTCACACTCCTCCAACGCTGCATTCGACCAGCCCTTCAGACCGCCTGAGTCTGCCAAATAGTTCGCCAACCGCTGCGGCAGCACCTCGCGCAACGCCTGCCGGAGCGTCGCCACATCTCGCCGCGCTCCAGGCTGTCGCAATGCACCCAAAAGCAGCGTCTGGGAGTAGGCCTGCCCCCGCGCCAGATCGGGTCCAAAATCCAGCACCAGCGCTGCGCCCGGCCGCCAATACGAAGACGCCTGTAACACCGCCGGCCCGCTCAATCCGCGATGCGTCACCAGCATCTTTTCCCGGAACCGAGTCCCGCTAGGACCGCGACTCTCTGCCCAGTCCGCCCAGGCCACAACCTCTGCCGCAACCCCGGCCAGCTCCGTCAAGCCAGCCTCATCCCCACCTAACACCAGCGGCACAAGCGCAGGCCTGGGCTCAACCACCAGCAGCCCGAACTGCCGCGCCAGTTCATACCCCAACCCCGTAGCCCCAAGCTTCGGAATCGACAGCCCCCCGGTAGCCACCACCAATGCATCTGCGCTGAACTCTCCCTGCGAACACGCAATGCTAAACCCACCAGAGGTGGCCTCGACCGCAATCCCACGTGCGTTCAGGACCACTTCCACGCCGCCGCGCTCGCACTCCGCCAGCAGCATCTCCGAAATCGCCCGCGCCGAGCCGTCGCAGAAGAGTTGTCCCAGCGTCTTCTCATGCCAGGGTATTCCGTACCTTTCGACCAACTCCAGGAAGTGCTGGGGTTGGTAAAGCGCCAGCGCCGACTTTGCAAAATGTGGATTTTCAGAGAGAAAATTTCCAGGCCCGCAATAGAGATTTGTAAAATTGCACCGCCCGCCGCCTGAAATGAGGATCTTCCGCCCCGGCTGCCCATTGTGATCCAGTAGCGCAACCCGTCGCCCGCGCTGGCCGGCTACCGCCGCGCACATCAACCCAGCCGCTCCTGCGCCCAAAACAATCACATCGAATTGGCGCAAGTCGGCGGACATAAGGTCTTGTTCAGAATAGCCGCGAATTGCAGACTACGGGGCGCCTTTCAGCAGGCCCGAAGCATTTGAGCTTGGCTCGGCTGCGGAAAACCGCCAGAAACTCATCATGCTGAAATAAACTTCTGTACGCGCAAAAAAGCCATGCCGTAGTGGCATGGCTTTTTGCTCAGATATAATTGCCGGCGATTTCCTAATCTCCCACACAGTCACCCATGCAGTACCATCGGCCTAGCGAGGCTTAACTTCCGTGTTCGAGATGGGAACGGGTGATCCCTCGCAGTATAGTCACCGGCAAACTTGATGGCGCTTGGCGGGTGGTTGCCCGCAGCCGACCGCAGCATCTACTTTGTTCCGGATGGTTTCTCCCGGAGGCCCATAGGAACGCGGTTGCAATCTGGCGCCAAACAAAACCAACGAAATTGATTGAATTTACAAGGCTTGTTAGAAGAGCATCCGCCATACTGCGCGGAGTTAATTCTATGGACAAGCCGAACGGGCGATTAGTACTGGTAAGCTTCACGCATCACTGCGCTTTCACGCCCAGCCTATCAACCAGATGGTCTTTCTGGGCCCTTCAGGGAGATCTCATCTTGGAGCGTGCTTCCCGCTTATATGCATTCAGCGGTTATCACAACCGAACTTCGCTACC
>Ga0181535_10001471_pt1 | contig 30794 bp, 31 predicted proteins | sample PEATcosm2014_Bin_44_FD_119774 | JGI IMG/M metagenome (GOLD analysis project Ga0181535, IMG submission 119774) | Peatland microbial communities from MTU Mesocosm Facility, Houghton, MI, USA - PEATcosm2014_Bin17_30_metaG | ecosystem: Environmental > Terrestrial > Soil > Wetlands > Peat | place... | reverse complement strand
TCTTCGTTGGTCCTAACTGCTGTGTGGAAACTCAGTTATGCCATGAAAGGCGGCTTTTTGCCATAGTGCGATGAGAAATCCGGGATAGTTCTGCTTGGAGTACGGGTTCAGGGCGTCGTTCTTGCCGTTCTTCCTGGTCCAAGCCGCCATCTTCGCTTCTCGAACCCGTTCGATCCTCCCTTTCGTTCCCGCCGCCTTCTGCCCGGCAGTTTTCGGGGACGTGCTTTCGTGCTTGTTCTCGTCCATGATTCAAATCTAATACCAATCGATGCGCGGCCGAGACGGTGCTGACCTCCGATTGCGAACCGATCAGCCAACAATCCCCCATCCGCGCGTCGGCTTCTCGTCCATGTGGATTGCTTCCACATTGCCGACGTACAGCACCCACCCCGGCAAGCAGTTATACTCTTAAGGGCAAATGATTCGAGCGGTGATGACAGCGCTGCTGTTGGCGGCCGCATGTACCGGCGGAGACTGGGTGCCCTCTCCGTCTGGCGCACTGTTCGTGCACTACACTTTGTGCTCCGTGCAGAACCCATGCACTCCTGAGGTGGTGATCACAACCCGAAACGGAGCAGAATTACGCCGCTTTGAGATTCGGAATGATGAGGGAGTTCCATGCGCCAGTATTCTCGACGTCCACTGGGCGAGCGAAGACATCATTGGGGCTGAGTGCCATGGCAACCCTTCGTTGAGCTATTACTACGAAGTCTCCATCACAACGGGGAAAGCTCTACATGAATATCTGGGCTACCGGTTTGTGAGATCCCCGGACCTCGCGAACGTGGCGCACGTAGGATGGATCATTCACTTTGCTCCACCGTGGGTGCAGAGCGAGTACCTGCAGGTGGGCAACACCATCATTTATCCACTTCCACCCGGAATGAAGCCAGTGGAGCAGAAACTACTGGAAATGGCGCCTGAGGTCGTGACCCAGAAGGGGCTTGTGTACGCTGGCGCCCATGAGTTCCGAAGCAGGTTCGTCTGGGCGCCTGATTCCCACAAAGTAGGTCTGGTCGACTGTTTGGTTGACTATCGACTTCGGGACGACTCTCCGGATGCTTTTGAAGAACACGGCAAACCAGAGAATGAGCGGTGCTTTGCGGTGGCGGTTGGCCTCGATGGCACGTTCCAGAGGACACCGCTCCCAGTGGCGTCAAGTCGGGACGCTGTTCTGGGATGGACCGACGCGCATACCCTCCGGGTAACGTACGGGGGCACGGGCGTCCAAGTCCGGGTGCAATAGCGCAACAAAATCAAATCCGGCACTGTCTCTGTCCGGCAGGTATGGGCCGTAAAGTAAGAGGGACTGCGCTTCCCGAATGTACATCGTTCATACTCCTTGCGATTCGTTGGCGGATCGCGGGCCATCGGGATGTTGGGCAGGGCCGCCTCCGTCAAAGTTGCCGCGTAACGCGCATTGCTGACATTTGCTGGGCACAAATCGCGCGTTCGTCCTTCATTGCCGGTGAGCCAAGAGCTCCCGCAACCGATTCCTTAGCACCTCTTCCCGCGGCGACTTCACACCGCTCTCCAACCAGCTCATAAGCTTTCCTAGCGGAAGTTCGTGGACACTCACGGGTGCTTTGACCGTTACCGTCAGCCGTGTCGCCGGACCGGGCGTGGCGTCGTTCATGAAACCGCATCGCCGGAACTCCGCTACCGCCAGCGCCGCCGCTTCGTACAGGGACGCCGCGGGGACCTGCACGGCGTGCATGATCCCCTCGCCATCGGTGAAGGACACGCGGCAGGTCTGGGTGTTCGGCACGACTCCAGCATAGGCGAAGAAAAGGAGAAAATCAACCTCGCCGTGCTGCCGTTGCTGCCGTGGCTGCCGTTGCCTCCGCCTTGCGTCAACGAGGAGCCCTCGCCGGCCCCGCCGCACACTGCCCGGCCTCTCAATGTTGGTAACATCGACGGCCAGCCCGCACTTGCCAGATCGCCGGCCATTGGCAAAGTGTTTGGCAGAGCCGGATCCGCGTCAAGAGCTTTAGGCTTCGGTGTCGATGATAGGAGAGCGCCCAGCTTCAAATTCGGGCGAGACGCCTAAAGCACTGAGGAACTCGGTAAAAGTACTGGTCAGATAGCCTCTCCCGCCCCCATAGTCAAAGTACGCTCCCGTAATCTCCTGGTACATTCCCGTGCGCGCGAGCCGACCGAGCATAGCATCCAGACTGTCCTGGTCAACACCAAGTTCCTTTTGCGCACCGATAACGAAGTCGGCCCAAAAGCGCGTGGTGCGGCTTAGCCGGTTATCACCCTGTTGCATCGGGTGGTTCGCCTCGTGTCGGCCCAGAAGCAGCAAGAGTTTGAATTCCCTCTCGCTGATCTCGTCGAGTGTTAGCAAAAACTCTTCATAGCGATCGATCGGCGTTGTGCACCCACCCTTAATGAATTCCCCAAATAGGCGAGCAAATAAGCGAATCTTTGCGTCGCGGGACTCGCTCAGCACATGTTGGGCCGTGGAGGTGTACGCGTCAAAGAATTCTCGGCGTTTAGCATCTTCTTCAGAGACAGCAAGGTTAAGGGCTGTGAACTCATCAGCGAACACTTGCAGTCGCCGGTTCTGGAACCATGCGTACGTCGATAAGATTCCAGCTTCCGCTACGGTCAAAGGCGGAAAAAGCTTTACTAACATCCGCAGCACCGGGGACCGCTGATATGCTTCGATGGTTTTCCGCGCAATCTGGCCCACAGTCTCAACTAGACCTCCGTCGGCTACATCGTCCGGGTCCGTCATTTGAATACCATAATAGCGGCTGTCACCCGCTATGCGCGGGGTGACACAGTCCGGAAGTCCGGATTTGGGAGACGAGGCAGACCACTACTGTTGGCGCCGACGTTTGGGACTCGCTGCACGTGCCCGGGAAGTAAGAAGGGAGACGGAATGACCATGGAGGATGCACTGGCAGACATCGAAGGGCGGAGTCGCGGCGGCCTGACGATATCGCCGGTGGTTGAACAGGAGGTCTCATGTCGAGACACCCAGCAGGCGACCCGACTTCTGGCCGAGGCGTACGAACATCTGCGGAAGCGCGACCCTCTCTACGCCGACCGTTGCCGGTCCGTTTCTCTCGCGCCGCCGCCCGCGAGTGTGCCGCCAGACTGATGGCGTCCGGGCCGGCTTTGCCGGTCCCGCGGCTCGCGGCTGGGTGCCTGGAACCGTTCCTGCCGTCCAACACGTATTCGGGGGCATTTGAATTAGCGCGTAACCTGCTGCTGGCTGGAGTAGGACGGGCCGAGGATTGGGAGCGGTCGAAAGGCGATCCGGTCGCGTTCATGCTCCATACCGTGGAGCGTACCGGCGCCAGCTTCAACCGCAAGGCGATCGATGCGGTTGCCCACACCGACATCCTCTTCGGGACCAGCCCTTACATATCGAGCTGGCACGAGAAGGATTACGAATATCCGGGTCGGGTGTTCCTGGCGGTTGAAGCCACTCAGGTTTCGATCGTTTACCTGCGCCCCACGCTTGAACTGCTCGGGAAGGCGCATCCCCGGCTGCCGGCGACCTTTTATCGAATGCTACTCGCAGGCGTGGCGTCCTGGATCTTCTGCTACGACGAGTCCGCCTGCGAGGCTTTCTACGAGTGGCGCATGGAATCGTATGCAGAGGCCAAGGAGAACGGTGAGGAGGGTCTGGAGAGGCCGCAGAGCATCGCGCATGCAAAGGGGCCGTGGCTGGCGAGGCGGTTCAAGCCGCTGCCTTCGTCCAAAATCGACGCGGCCATCGAGTCCCTGAAAACGGGGTCGCGCGCGCGCCGGATTCTGGAGGCCGCTCGGCGGCTGCAGGCTCTCTCGAGAGTTCGTGATCGCAAACGCCCTTACTGCGATGTGTGGGACGAATACTATCCCAACGGCAGTTTCTCGGTTCCATTTACAATCCTGGCATTTCGCGAGCAGGACCTGGTCTGCCAGGCGTTCCAGAGCGACGAAGAAGATTGGATGAGCGGCGGCGAGCAGCAGAGTCCCGCCTTCGCAACAGCTTTCAGTCCCAACGACCGCGAATCGATCGTCACCGGATTTGAGGATCTGCGCCACTTCTTGCGCATGATGGAAGCGTTGGGCGAACTGCTGGCGCTCCTGCCCGGCTGCGATGTGTTGGAGGAGCAAAAATGAGGTTCGACGCTCATTTCGGCGATGCCGAAGCGGTTCAGTTGAAAGCCGCGATCCTGCTGTACGGCGGAGCCAAGAGGGTAGCGTTTGCGTCAGTGCACGAGCCGTGCCGCGATCCAGAAGGCGGCGCGCCCTACCTCGATGCCGGCATGCCGATCACCATGGAGTTTTTGCGCACGCTGGCGCGGGGGCTGGGCCTCGGGATGGCGCCGGAGATCCTGCCAGAGACGGTCGTGATGCGAACGCCGGAGATGACGGCGTGGTGGGTGCCGGCCACGGTCCGGCCGATGTTCTTTTCGGAGACGTCGGACGGCAAAACGCTGAATGGTAAATCCTTCCCGCATCCACCGCTGGTGTTTGTGGTCGACGGCGAGCACGGGCTCAGCGTGCGCGCCCTACTGGAAGACCGCCGGCCGGGGCCGCGGAGCGCCATTGCGATTGCGCCTTACTGGAACGTCAGCCAAGCCGGGGAAGTCTGTCTTGGCTCGATGGTCACACCGCGCTCGGCCGGGCTGGCCAGCCTGGGGGAGTGGGTCGAGGGCTTCTTCCAAAGCGAATTCACTCATGCTGGAAGCGTCAAGATCACCAGCCACCACGAGGGCCATCTCGGGCTCTGGCGCGACTTGGCCGGACGGCAAGCGTTCCCGCCAGAATGGCTGATACCGGCCGGGACGTTGGAGGAGTGGTCGTGCCGCAGAAGCTGACCGAGCATGTGCCGCAGGTGAATTGGCGGAACCGCCGTATTGTGATCACGATCGTCGGGTGCGGCGGTACCGGGTCGCAGATCGTCACGGGAATGCCGTATTTGCACCAGGCGCTGTTGGCCTCCGGGCATCCGTATGGGCTGCGGGTATTCCTGGTTGATGGCGATCGGATCACCGAAACAAACTGTGTCCGGCAGCCTTTCAGCCGCTCGGAGATCGGGCTGTACAAGGTTGTGGTCCTGATTAACCGGTTGAACATGTTCTGGGGCCTCGACTGGGAGGCAGTGCCACATTTCGTTCGCTGCGGGCGGGACGTGCCCGATTCCGACTTCCTGATCTCCTGTGTTGACACGCGCGCCGCTCGCGCTGCGATCGCCCGCGTGGTGAGCCTGAAGTCGCGGCGTTTTCAGTACTGGCTGGACACGGGCAATTTGGCTGATCGCGGCCAGTTCGTGCTCGGTCAGCCGTTGCGGAAGGACCGCAAAGATCGCGCCAAACGGTTGCCGTGCGCTCACGAGCTCTTTCCTTCGATCATTCACGCGCCGGCCGACCGGAGGGATCGCCTGCCGGCGTGCAGCGCCGCGGAGGCGATTCAACGCCAGGAGCCATACATCAACAGCACCATCGCCAATCATGTCTTGGCGCTGCTGGCTCGGCTATTCCGATACGGCCGCATCGCCTATCACGGAGGGTTCGTGAATCTGGCGACGGGGCGCGTGACACCGTTGCCGGTGGATCCGGCCACGTGGCTGCGGTTGAGAGCCCAGGCTGAAAAGGAACGAGCGTATCTAAGCCGCAGGCCTCAGGGCACTGCACCCGCCAGTGAATAGACGGACGGTGCCTTGCCTCCAGCGAATTCCAGACAGACCGAGGAGAACCATGTTCATCGAATTATTGCCGATTCTCAGAAACCGGCCGTTAATGTTGACCCTCGCTCTGGTGGGCGACAACGCCATCAGAGTAAACGTGATTCCGAAGCGCACAAAGGACAGCGATTCTGGCGACGACGCCCTGACAACGCCGCTGACCGTTACTGGTGCGCCGGAGGAACTGGATCGGGAGTTCGCCGGCCAACTCGTCGGGTTCACCGAGGCATTTGTGAGGCTTGGGTCCAACCTCGCTGAGATCGAAGCCGCTCACGCCACTGCAATCAAAACAGTCGAGGCGGAAAAGAAAAAGGACATCGAGAACAAGCGGAAGGGATCCGCTTCCAGGCCGCCCTCAACGACCGCTGAGGCGAAACCGGGGCCGCTAGCGAAGGACGGTAAACCGGTGTTCGGGACCAAGACGGACACCGCGGAAACTCCGGGTCTGTTCGATTCGCACGGAACAGAGGCGGCTTCAGAAGAGTCTCCGCAGGAACACGCAATATCACCTAGCGAAGCCGGCGGTTGAGGCATTTCAGCCGGAGATCGCAGAACCTGCAGAGAAATCGAATTCCCAAATGCCCGCGGGGCCGGATTCCCTGGCGCGCTCGTGACCACCGGTCGGGCCAAAGTCCGAGATGACAAATCGTCAAGGTGATGCACCGATAGTACAATCTAGTCGTATGAGCGAGTTTTGGTCCGGTCTTTTGCTGGGCTTCCTTTTAGGAGTTGTCGGCAATGTTCTGGTTAACCATTATTGGGAGTTCCGCGAACGATTTCGGGCTTATACGTACGCAAAGAAGCTCGTCGGGACCTGGAGAGCCTACAACATCTGCGGTCGAACGCTGGAGCCGATGGAGGGTGCTGGCGAAACCTATATCGAGGCGAAACCTCGCTGGTGGGCAGTCGACTCAAACCTTCTTCAGGTTAGCGGCGTAGACGTTTCAGACGGGCGCCATCACACTGGGCCTTTGATGATAGATCCTTCGTGTCCTCGTAGGGCGACCCGAGTGCTCATCTATGAGTTTCCGACGCAGGACGAAGCAATGGAGCAGCGGATAGTCATCAGCCACGACTTCAAGACCATGTTCGTTTTTCCAGTACTCGCGACCCTCGGCTTGCCCACGTACACCCCAGCGCACGCTTTGTGCAAAGTGGAAGGTCCACAAGGTGGACAACTGCCACTTTGAAGTCGGCCTCCTGTCATTTTGCCGAGAAACGCCGTATATCTGAGGGCCACACATCCCCTCCATGTATTGTGGCCATTTTTGCGAAAGAACCCCGGTCGCGGGGCGACTCCGCCAGGATGAAGTCCGCAAACCCCTGTTTTGCGACAAGAACGCGTCGGAGCGGCGGTGCAGAGGACCCGACGCCATGCGTGCAGAGGTTAAGGGCCCTATTGCGCGAATCTGCTGAAGCGATTAACGATGCGGGCCAGTGAAGCCCCGGCCAAGCCGAAAAGTAGGACAACGAGAAAGCTGATCACAAGGTTCTTCAAAATCCAGTAATGCACACTGTGCCCGTGGACCGGATTCGACAAGCCCCAGTACCGGAGCATATTGACGCTGGCGATGAGGACGCAGGTAGCATCCGGAACCAGCGCCGCTTTGAAGGAAGAGGCCGTCGCCATCCAAATTCCGGAATTCTTGCGTAGCACAGTCCAACCACTTGCCGCGAAAAGAAACAGTTGGCCGGCGACATACCAGAACACAAAATCCGATGCAGGGACAAGCCCTTCGCGGGCACCTAGAATTAGACCGGATGTCCACATCGCGAGGCCTAAGGCGCAAATTTTCCACGGATCGGGATGGAGGTTCTGCCGCACGCTGCTGGCGAGTACGTTGGCGACCAGGGCCGGTGTCAGCCGCTTGTGCGCGAGAATGCCAGCCATTTCAGGGCCATACTCGTCACGCCAGGCGCGCGGGTAAGTTCGTAGCAGGAGATCTCGCAGAGTCATACAGCTCGTATCCTCTTTAAGCCAAAGCTCGACAACCGCTGCATCTTCTCAAGCTGAACGTGCAGGTGGCAAAGCCCACTGGATGTGATGCGGTAAGGACGTTGACGCCCGCTCGCTTCCATCGGTTCGATCCAGTTCTCATCCACCAAACGCGTGATGGCAGTGTACAGCGTGCCTGGGCCGAGTTCGACACCGGCAAAGGTGGCGACGTCCTGCATTACCGCGTACCCGTGCTTGGGTCCCGCCGCCAGGCTGGAGAGAATCAGAAGTTCGGGATCCGTTGCCGGACCAGACACTGTCTTGCGCGCCATGTGACGAATTATAGTATATCGTAATTCGAAGTACTTCGGCAACCGGAACGATATGTGGGGACACCGTAGACAACTGGCGTTCATCTCCGCGCTGGACGAGTTCAGTCCGGTATCGCCGATTACGACCACTAGCGTTTGCGACCAGGCTTCCCTAAACAACGCACGCACGTGATCCTGAATTGCAGTCAGGCCGAACAACTGGATGGAGCAGTCCAGAGGCGGTACCGCGTTTCCACCAGCCTGCCATGCACCGGGCTGGACGCTTGCGCGTTCACTTCAGGAAATGACCCGCAACCACGAGGTTGGGAAACCAGGCTAACGCGTTCGTGACGGTATGAGCGGCGATCGACGCTGGGAGGGACCGATCTCGAGCGAGATATATCCCGCACAGGATCAGCCACGCCACGAATATGCTGAGCCATCGCGTCGGCGGGAGGTGCAGCACCGTCGCGGCTACCGACGTGATCAAGACGGCCCACGGCACCGGCATCCTCTTGCAGAGGGAGGCAAGAATCACTCCCCGGGAAAACAGCTCCTCTCCCGCCGGGATCACCAAAACGTGGCAGACGAACAGAAGCTCTAGATGTCGAGAATATGACCCTGTGGACCAGGTTGTTGCCAAGGGCCAGGCTATTGGTATTGCAGGAATGAGTACGATGACGTTAGTGCAAAGATATCCGCCTAGAGCTCCAACGGCGAGGTCGCCCACCCGGGGTCGGAGACGTGACAGCCCAAAGACTTGCGGCCACCTCCAAAAAAAGAAGACCACAGCCCACACGTAAATGAAGGCGGTCACGAATGCGGAGTAATCACCAGACACGAGCCACCCTACTGGGTGGAATGTGTATCCAAAGGCGATCGGAACTACTCCGATGAGCAGCCAAGCGCCCGCAAGGCGTTTTGTATCCAGCGCCGCCCCCGCCTGGCCCGCTGCCGCCCTGCTCCCCGTCTGTCTGCCGGTGAAAACTGCCGTCAGGCGAGGAAATATCCAAATAAACGCATGCGCGATAAGGCCGCGGCGGACGAGATCGTGCGGCGGCACACTCTCCCCTATGCCGGATGGCAGCGGGAGATTCGTGCCGCAGAATCCACACTTGGTAGCTTCGAGTCTCACACCCTCGGCGCACATCGGGCACTGTCGATCCTGTCGCTTGTGTCCAGCAGTGGAGCGCCGCACGGTCCCGCCAGCTTGGAAGAGGCCATAGACAATCGCGGGCCCTATAATCGAATCGAGCAACATCAAGGGGGCGTCATCGTACGCTCTGAGAATGGCTGAGTATATGTCGTGGTCCGCCAAAAACCGGAAAAGGTGACCAATGCACCGGAACAGGAACCAGGCAATCCAGCACAGCAATACGGCCTCACTCGTAAGGCTCCGAGGTCTCAATGCGGAGAGCAGGTGATTCGAGGTCGCGGTTTCGGTCTCGGCCATGGCAAATTGGTCGCCCTTCATCGTAGCTCAGTTCGAAATGAGCACGATTTTCGGTGACGGGCTACGAAACTCCGAAATTGATGTGACCGAAAAAAGAGGCGCTTGACGAGCGCAGCGCTTTCAGACATGAACCTTTTCACGCGGGAGAGTAGAATGAAAATCCTGGTTGAATCTCTGGCGATTTCACGCTGACGGCACCGGGCCTGGTTGGAGGCGCCGGTTGGCAATCGAGGGAGGCCCATGATGATTAGTGCATGCCGATTTGTTCTTTTGGCTGTCTCGATGTTTACCGCTGTAGCACCCGGACAAACAGGCGCACCCGGTGCTCTCTCCGCTCCGGTTCCCGCAAACCGAGCCGCGGTCGCCGCCGCCTTCGATGTGGGGGCAGCAGTTGACGCCTATCTGGCTAAGATGCCGCCAGCACAACGGGCCCGCTCCGATGCCTATTTCGAGGGCGGCTATTGGCTGCAGTTATGGGATTTCCTGTCGACTTTAGTCGTGATGTGGCTGCTGCTGCGGTTCGGTTGGTCGGCGCGGATGCGCAAGCTGGCCGAGCGCCTCACCCGCTTTCGTCCGTTGCAAACGGTGCTCTACTGGATTCAGTTCATTATCGTCGTGTCTCTGCTCACTTTCCCCCTCACCGTGTACGAGGGCTACTTCCGCGAGCACAAGTATGGCCTTTTGAATCAGAGCTTCGGCCCCTGGATGGGCGAACAGATGATATCGCTCGCTGTCAGCGTTGTGCTGGGGGCCATCCTGATGGTGCCGTTGTTTGGGCTGGTGCGGCGTATCGGGAAGAGCTGGTGGGTGTGGAGCGCAACTCTGACGATCGTCTTTGCCGCATTCGTGAGCCTGATCGCTCCGGTGTACATAGCACCGCTATTCAACAAGTACACGACGGTGCAAGACGGCCAAATCCGGGACCCGATTCTCAGCATGGCGCGCGCGAACGGAATCCAGGCTACCAACGTCTACGAGTTCGATGCATCGCGACAGTCGAATCGGGTGAGCGCCAACGTCAGCGGGTTTGCCGGGACGCTACGAGTTTCTTTGAACGATAATCTGCTCAAGCGCTGCACATTGCCTGAAATTCAGACGACCATGGGACATGAGATGGGCCACTACGTGCTCAACCATGCGTACAAAGGGCTCGTGATGGCGGGAGTTCTGATCGTCATCGGTTTCGCTTTTCTGAACTGGGCCCTCAACGCCAGCCTGGCGCGCTGGGGCGAGAAGTGGGAGGTGCGGGGTGTGACCGATGTCGCTGTGCTGCCTCTGGCGGCGATCCTGTTCGCGCTGTATTTCTTTCTCCTGACACCTGTCACCAATACCATCTCGCGCACCATGGAATTCGAAGCTGACATGTATGGCCTGAACGCGGCGCAACAACCTGACGCCGAAGCGAATGTGGACATGTTGTTGGGAGAATACCGCAAGCTCGATCCCGGCCCAGTCGAGGAGTTCGTCTTCTACGATCATCCCAGCGGCCGCACGCGCATCACCGCAGCAATGCGCTGGAAAGCCGAGCATCCGCAGTCCACATCAGCCGAAGAGATGGCGAGACCGCTCTTCACCGCGAGGTGAGTCAAGCGGGTTGAGTCCGGCGCATTCACCGTGATGGTATTCAAGCATGAATGAATCATCCACAGGAAACCGGACGATGTGGGATAGTACGCCTTCGCGTAACCTCCTTTTACCTGAAAACCTTGAGCTGGTTCGCCAGGAACTGCTGAACGATGGCGTGATCTTCGGCTGGCATTACTACTACTATGGAGGCGGATCTGGGGATATGTTCTGTTTTAGCAATTATGAATCGTACTGTCAGGCGCTCCTCGACAGTCGGCCCGGGGACCACTTCACCGTGTACTCGCGAAACAGACTGGTGACCAAAGCGATATCCCGTCTGGGCGACCCGCGATCAGACCGACCAATCCGGAACTCCCAAGATCTTACCGACGTCAAAGGCGCGCTGGCGGCAGGAAAGGAAATCGCATTTTTGTTCCATAGCGCACGACCAGAGACCGGACGTATCGAATGCGATGCAGGAGTTCTGTGGGCTTTGACCGATGAAGAGCTTGGCGAGGCACTGGCCTTAACCTCCGGGCCCTGCGGTGAGTTCTTGTTCTTCCTCGTTGAGACGCTCAATGAGGACGCGGACGGCAATCTCATCAGCTCCGTGAGCCCCGGCACAAGGAGGCGGGTCAACGCGGTTGTGGACGGGAAGCGACCAAATGAGGCCGGCCTGACGCCTGAGTCTGGCGCATACTGACCCGTTGTCTGCCGGTTCAATGCCCACGCACCGCTGCCGAAAGCTCACGCCTGCGGTTCATCCATCTTCGGGACGCTTCGCAGTTTGTGCTGTGTCTGCTACTGATCCGTCCAAACTCCGCATGTCGGCGCCGAGGCACCGGAGGCGGTCACCGGTAGAGCAGCTTCTCGAAGTGTTCCTCGGGCGTCATGGAGTCCCATTTCTTGAAGGAACTCCAGGGAGAATCGTTGGGGCCGGCGATACCGGCCATCCAGCCCTCGCCCGGCTCCCAAGGCTTAGGATACTCGCGGAACCGAAATAGATAAACCTCCTCTGGCTCACCGTGTTCCGACTCGACCGGAATTTCAGCCATGATCTCAACCTCCTCCGGCGGAACACCCAATTCATTTGGATGGGCAGCCCAGTTGCACAGGTCGGATGCAGCGAGCATCACAGGGTGCGCCCATCGCGACGGCATCAGCGACTGGCGTCCGATCTTCCCCAGTTGTCGCCAGAAGATCATGCGCATCTCCAAGCTCGCGGCCACGTCCTCAATTAGTGCTGGTTCCACGTGCTCGCCGCGCCGCAGCAGTGATAGGATGGCAAAGGCCTTCAGGCGAGGATCGGCCAGCGTGAGGGCCTCCCGAAGGGCCTCGACTACGTCATCGCCAGGGAAATAGCCCAAAACATCCAGGACGACTTCTCCCAGTGCACGTGGACCGCAATAGTCATCATCGAGCAGCCAATCGCGAGAGCCGCACTCGCGCTGTTTCGGCCGCAACTCCGAACAGGCCGAGATCCAGATGCCGAGGATCTTGGGAGCGTAGGGCGCGAGCTCGTCGGGCGGCAGGTCACCCCGCTCCAGCAGTTCCAGGCACTCCTGGACGACTTCGTGTGGGGTCGCAGCTTCGCCCTCAACGCGGGCAAATAATGCGGCGACCGCCGATTGCCGATCCGTTCCCTCGCCGCCCTTGGTTTGCTGAGCTTCTTTACGAGGTCCCTCGCAACTCATGGCTGAGCCCTTAAGGAGAGCGAGCATCTCTTCCATGCTGCGCTCCTTCGTCGCCGGCGGCGCGGCCGCCATTCCGGGCCCGCAGCCCGGCTCGCACTGCAAGCCCAGGGGGCCTCCGTACCGGATAGCCAGGTCTTCCGGCAAGAACTGCGATAGGGCGCCCACTGAGTACCCGTGGGCAATGGAAAAAGCAGATTCCCTCGGCTCCAACATGTTCTCTAGTTGATAGCTCTTCACTTTGAGTTCCGCCAAGGCGTCCGCCACCCGCCTGGTAATGAGAACATACTTGGGAAGCGGCCAGACCATGAAGAAATCCTCGCCTGTCCATTGCGCCCAATCAATTAGCTTCTCGGCGTCCTTCAGCGAGCTGTACTTCTTATACCCACAGCCACTGCACGCCTCGATCAGCTGGATGCCGGATTCCGTCGGCGCAACACCCGCCCATCCCGTTACGATCAGTTCGGAATAGTCGGAGGAGAGAAGTCCATTACGAAAGCGCACCGTGGCCGGCCTCAGCCGGTAACCAGTGAAACCTCGCTTTGCGAGCTCCTCGAGGAGCTGCGCGTGAACCACCGGGCCCTCCAACCAACCGAAAATCACCAACTGTTGGGCATCATTGTGCTTCACCTCTAGGCGGAGGTCTCCCATCACACGAGAGGAGCGGTGCTGGTTCATGCCCTCTGTAATGGGGCACAGCGTTATTTCATCGGGAACCGCACGTTCGGCCGAAGCAAGCAGGCGCTGCGAGCTGGGGCTTTCGAGCCGGAAGTATTCGACCATCGCCGACATTATAGGCCGCTTCTAAGTTGGGTGGAACCCTGTCTTTGGCTATGTGGACGAACCAAGTCCGCTGCAAGCTTCCCGCCCGACTACGAAGGACCTTTTCATATACCGTGGAATCTGTTTTCAGGAACTGCGGCAAGAAGTTTCAGTAATTCCGTCAACCTACAGAGGAGAGGAGACTTGAAAATCAATGACCATCGAAACCATGGATCGAGAATTCCGCTACGATTCAGTTCGGCTCCCAGATCCGGATCCGAGGCTCAGCATAGAGGAAGTCCGCACTGCGTTTTCGGCGACGTATCCGGAGATCGCCACGGCTGTCGTTACCGGACCTGAGGCGGTCGGGAACAAACTGGTCTACCACTTCGCCAAAGCGATTGGTACGAAGGGCTGAGAAACGCTTGGCGTGCGGGCCGCCGGCGTGATCATGGGATCGACAGAGTATAGTCCACTGGCTCGCCGATCCGGGACCGCAACTCCCTATTCCACCGGCGCGGATTGCTGCCATGCATGACACGCGCGACGAAGCCGAGTTGCTCCGCCACGTTGTTTCGGTTTTTGCGTATGTCGTCTCGGCAGGTTGTGGCGTATTTCCTTACGAATTCGCGGACGTCATCGGCTTTGGCGAAGACGTAAGTGGCGTGGCCCAACTGGGGCACTTCGGCGACAATCGCCCGCGGCAGTTGGAATATGTATTCATCGCGGAAAAGATAGACGTTCTGGCTGCGTTTCTTGAGCTGTTGGTAGAAGTATGGATCGTAGTCCGGTTTCCAGCAAAACTGAGCGATGTCGAAATCCGGCGGTATTCCAAGGCGGCGGCACAGGTCGCCCAGTTCTCGTCGATCCAACGGCTCCCACTGCAGGCGCCTTCGGACCTGCTCGATTGCGTCAGCGTATTCACCGAAGTGCTGATAGGAGCGGCGAGCCTCGGCAATAGAGTTCTGGGCGTCGGTCGGAACCGTCACACGCAATCGGCTGGGGAGAGCGATCTCCAACCTCACCAGATTCCATTCGCCGTTCTTGTGCCGGTACCTGCCGGACTCAACGAAGGTCGCCGTAATGCCGATCTTCGTCGCCAGAAGATGCTTCCATTGGTTCCAAGTCGGATCCCACCCGAGCGGCAGGAGCGAGGAGTCGAAATACAGCTCGGCCTTCCGGCGGCTATCGCGGTAGCGCGCACACCCATCGAAGTACTCAATGCGGCGCAGCGGAACGCGAAACTGGCGTTGGCGCTGGTTCGGCAGATAGGACAGTAGTTGCCGGGCGAAAAAGGTACTTCCGTCCTCCGCGAGTTCGCCAGAGACCACGCATTGGCCGAAGCCGCCGTACGGGAAGACAGCCGGAGCGTCCGGGTCCCGCAACAGGGCGTCGTAACAGGAGCGGAGGTCGGGATGGGCCAGGAGATTGAATGCCCGCTCTGCGTTTCGGATCTTCGGCTTGGCGGCGGGATCAGATTCGTGCTCCAGGCGACAAATCCTGTAAGCTAGCCGCAAATCGGCGGGCGTCGCAGTGGGCCGCGCGCGCAAGACTTCGTAAAGAGTCGGCTGTCTCTTAGCGATTGGGGTCGGTGTGAAAAAGTAGAAGTAGTCTCGCACGGCGTTGTTCGGCAGATGAAGCGAGCGGATGCCAAGTGCGCTTTCGAGGACTTCGGCACGAACGAAGTACTCACCGCGTCTGTCGGCTTTCGGCTGCGCCGCGTAGCCTATCCGTCCGTAGTAGAGTTGCCGAGCTATCGGGCGAAGACCATTCTGTGTGGCCAGGCACTCGCGGACTGGCGACTCGAACACGCCCACGCAAATGTCATCGCCCGGGCGCAAGTAGCTGGCCGGTATCGGCGGGACCAGGATGTCCTCGCCGTCAGTGGCGCATCGGACTGACGGACCATCCACTTGGAGATCCCGAATGCGCAACACCTGCCCGGCTTGGCGTGTGAGGATTGCGGCCTGGAGGTTTGCTTCAGGCACAGATGATCCTCAATTGACCAGCCTATTCCCAGCGACCAGAATAGGCCCTTCCGTCAGGGCGTGCATCAACGCTTCGCCGTCGGCAATGACGAGGTCCAGTTCAGGATCCGGAACATAATCGATTTCCAGTTCCAGGGTAGCGTCCCCTCCGAGCATCTCGCTCAGGGCCACCCGTGCCTCGGGGAAGGCTTCGCCGTCTTCGAACGCGGCAGCAAGGTCGGATTCGTCGTCTGCCCGAAGCGGATCAGTTGGATCGGTGCCGCAACAGGGACAGGCCACCTGAGACTCATTGTCCGGATCAAATCTGAAGCCGCATTCGGTACACAGCATTTCGGGCGAACTCATCCTTCCTCGCGACCTCAGTGTAAGGCCAACTCGAAAATAGCTCCAAAAAGTGGCGTCGCTCGAACCCAGAATATCAGTCTCAATCTGATCGCAAGCGATTGAAATACAAAGAATAGCGCCCAATGGCTCTGTCCCGATCACGGCTGATCATTCGAAGAATGCCCGACCGCCAGTTCCGTTGATCGCACGGCCGTGATTGCCGGCCCCATCAAACGCGCCGCCTCCGCTGCAAGGTGGATCGGCGGGACCTGGCGCGTTTACGGGTATCTATCTGTCAGCCCCAAGGAAACTGAGTGATTCGGTGTGACTTGAGAGTGAATTGCGCCTGCCCACCTTGGCTCCGGCCGCCGAGGTAGACGAATGGTTTAAACCAGAGCGCTGCGGCGATGCTTGAAGGATTGAAGCCGTCCTTCAAGAATGGCAATCCAGTCTGACCGAGGCGGTCTGCGATTCGAGAAGTATGGAGGGAAGCCGTCGATCGCCTACACCAACTGAACGAGCGCAGCGTATTCGATTTCGAGTGCGTGTCTAAGGCGCAGCAGCGCCGGCAACGTCGGGTTCCGCACCCGCGCGGGAAAGCCGTCGTGAGTCCGGCCCCTAAGCGTCCTGCCCGCGGCCTTCTTGCGCACTCCCCCCCACTGTTTGAAGAAGAACGGAATATTAGCGACATCGCACTGTTTACGAATGGAAAGAACCCACTCCTCTTTCATCGGCCGCGCGCCGGGTCCACTTTCACCGCCGACAATGACCCAAGAGATGCCATCCAGAGGGAGCGTTCCGACGTCCTCCAGAAGCGGTTCCACGGAAAGGAAACGCACAGCAGCAGGCGTTGCTTGAAGGTCAGCGATTCGTGGCAGACCGTAGGTACTGTCCTCCACTGACACACCCCACCATATATGAGCATCCTCTGCGGCTTTCTGGAGCGGCCCGCAAAGCAGTTCCCGCAGGCGCTCGGAGCGCTTCGTGAGAACTTGATAGGTGTGCCAGTTCGCAAGCTGCATCGTCGCAGCCACCTTCTCGATATACGTAAGCGGCACGCCTTCGTGGAACAGATCACTCATCGAGTTGACGAATATCATCTTTGGCTCGCTCCAGCGCAGGGGATCACCAAGCTTCTCTGGAACGAGACGCAAATCGAAGCCTTGCTCGAAGGGATGTCCCCTCACTCCGCGGAAACGCTCGGCGAACCTTTCTGCGTAACAATGCTTGCAACCGGGACTGATCTTTGTGCAGCCGCGAACCGGGTTCCAGGTTGCGTCCGTCCATTCGATTTTTGAAAGCAGTGACATCGAAGTTCAATCCCAAAAGTTCGTTTGATCGGTGCTGTACTTGAGCACATCGTCCCAGAATCTGAACGCCATCTCACTCCGAGAGAATAGTGCAAGGTAGTAAAGTGGCAAGTTCTTCTCTACGGACCGGACCAGCTTCATGCGATCGAGCGGCTTCTTGAGGTAACCGAGAGACTCCATGCTCGTGCAGAACTCGCCCGCCAAAAACGACCTGAAGTCGCTCCTCCTGACACCGACCGCCTTCCAGCGTTCCCGCCACTCCATATTCCCAAGAGCCTCGTCAATCTTCGTGGAAGCGCCTTCAACGTAATGTTCATAATTACGATTCGCATCCATTCCGATGGCAAGCAGGACGACAAAATCCATGAAAACAGTGGAAAGCCTGCGCAATGTCTCGAACTTGAGCCCGAAGTCGAACGGGTCCACCAGACAAAGGCTCAGCACCCTGTTCGTGGATGACCCCTTCGGTATCTGTTTGTAAATGTCCTCGATTTGAGCGTCGCAGTCGCCTAGGATGTACGCCACGCTCGCTTGAGGCCCGATCCGCTTCACTCGTGCCTTCAAGGCATCCAAGAGGTCTTCGCGCCCCTCACAGAAAATGTATTTGTCAAAAGGGTGAGTAACCGTCAGCGCGATCACGGGCGACGCCTTTAGGAAGTTACTTGTTCCCCCGATGCGGCTGTACCCGGCGCCGGCATACAAATCGAGATAGACCCGCTGATCCCACTTGTTTTTCATGCCGGTCGAGAACAACTCGTCGTACAGAGCCAGAAGGCGATACTTCGTCTCCGCCCATCCCCTGACTTCGGGAGTCATCAGGCCGTCATCCTTCACGCGGAGATTCTGCGAACCAGAAGCCACTATCACATTTTACAAAACATTTGTGGTGCCAAATGTACCGGATACCCGCTGTCATCGAGGACGCACCGCCTCCCGCCCAGAAAAGTCTTGCGACGAAGAACCGAGCCTAAACGCTCTCCGCGCGCAAGTGAGCGTGGTCGGGATTCGGAAGAGACTTCGAGCAATACCTCGTTTGGCCCTTGCATGACCATTTACAGCGACTGGCGTTAACGCTAGCGCAGCTCCATTCTCAGCTCGCCGACACCAAACTGGCCCTTCGTGGCAGCGGGGCTAATCAAGATGCAAATCTTTTTGAGAGGGCCAGACCTGTGCCAGAACCAGTCCACGATAACCTCTGACTTGATGCTCGACTCTTCCGCGCCGTATTCGTTTGGACGTCGTCCCTGTTCTTGGCTGCGCGTCACCGAGAGTACTTCACCGATCATGCCAGCGGCAAGGTCAGGAATCGCCACGAAATCCTCGAATCCGCGAGCTTTGCTGTCGAGCGATACGGTGTTCATTGCAAAGACGCCTAGCTGGTGCGGCACAAAGAGCGCCGACAGCCGCGCGGCGGATTGATGCACATCATCCAGACGCCCCGCATTCGCCACAATGCTGTCGTCGTCCGTTATCCACGTCACGTCCATGCCCGGCGACGACCACGTGCCCAAAAACATCGAGAAGAAATGGGCGACCCGGACCATTTGTTCAAACGCTCTGAGGTCCCATTTCGCCTGGAGGCCATGCGTATCCCGCCACACTTGCATGGATGTCGGTGCTGAAGACATTTGCCTGAGTTGCTTCGTCACAGCGACTACAACAACATGGCCTTCAATGTACTCGGCAGCTTCCAGGAATGGGATAAGGGCCCGACGTCGCTGAACGTCATTCATGTTCTTGAAAGACATGCGCCTGCCATCTTTGAGGTGTTTCTCCCGTACCGCGTGGCATCTGGCAGGCCACTGAGGCGACCCCTCCTCGTCTGCGACAAGGAAGCCGTAAATGCGAAACGGGCTCTTGGCATGGTCTCCGCTGTAATTGGAACCGAACATAAGATGCGAACCGAGAAAAGGGGTCGGGCGTGTCTGGTGCAGGTATCGTGAGAACGCCTTGGCCCATGGCCACGCCTCCTTTAGCGTTTCTTCGAATGGCTTCGCAGAATCCATGCTGGCGTTTCGTTAGAGGTCCGGTCGTACATCACATACAACTCTCATTCTCGCGCAGTCGGGTAGGCCGGGGCGCCGTGTCGCTACAACCCCGGACAAGGGCCGAGAGGAAGAACAGAAAAGAAGAAGAGAGAGCAGTGAGTGAGTGAGAGAGAGAGTGCGACAGGACTCATAAAGCTGCCGCTTGAATGCATAACCTTGCTGCGATCAACCCTTCGAAAACAATGACTTCGGCCAGCCGGAAGTCACGTCGCTGGCGGACGTGGAAAGCATAATATTGCCGAAAGGCCAAAACTGGATTCTGATGCTCGCGCTGTTCTTGGCCGTCCCGGCGATGCGTTCCCCGAGCACCGTGCCGCGAAATCAATCTCGCGATGATCATGAGACCCTCGGGCGTTTTCCCGGTGCGTATCGAATAGACCTACCACAGCCGGACTTCGCGCTCATCTTTCTCCTTTTGCGACCCGGCCAAATCCAACGAAGCAGCCACAGTGACGTCGCGAAAAGGTCCTTTGCGCGACACCGTAAAGGCCTCGAACAGGTTCTCTGTGCCTTGGTCCATATCGGACTGGTACAGAATGGAGGTCGGGAGGACGCCGATATGGCAGCTTTGATCGTGCTATTTGTGTCGTGGTTGGTGTTTCGTGGGATAGGAGCACTGGAGATTGCGGCGTTGGCAAGCTGGCACGACTCGGCAAGGTTCGCTCTGGCGCTGATGTTCGTATTCACGGGCGCAGCACACTTCACAAGAATGAAACACGATATGGCGCGCATGGTGCCCAGCGTTTTTCCGCAGCCGATGGGGATGGTGTATTTCACGGGAATTTGCGAGTGGTTGGGCGCGATTGGGTTGCTGGTAGCGAGGACCCAAGAGGCGGCGGCCGTGGCGCTGATCGTCATGCTGGTAGTGATATTTCCGGCGAACATTCGAGCGGCGCGGGAAAAGTTGACACTCGGCGGCAACCCGGCGACGCGATTGTGGCTGCGGGCTCCGATGCAGGTTTTGTTTATTGGGCTGTTGTGGTGGTCGGGGGTCAGGTGACGGCTTGACACGGCGCAGTTGCTATCCCCTTCGGCGCGGCTGTTAACAAAAAGCTAAACGGGCTGCCGGCGCACCCCAGCGCCGCCAGACCGCGAACGGCGATTGTCATTTCAGCCCGCGCCCCGTGACTAGGTAGACCGCGAAGGTTCCCAGCCAATGACCGCCCTCGTAATGCGCGCTATTGATGCTGGCGAGGCCGGCTTCGCGGAGCTTGGTCGCCAAGTCCTCCATCGCCGCCGCGCGCCCATCGGTGACCGGCAGCACCGAGAGAATCCCCTCAATCATCCATGCGCGGCTCAAGTTCAGACCTGCGAGGTGGTACAGCTTGGGATCGCTCAAGTCGGGAACAGTGGTCGGCTCGAAGTCGAGCCGCTCGATAAAGTCCCGGAGCCACATTCCGTACTGCCCGGCAGGCATGACACGCCGCATCAAGTCCGCTTCGGCCAGGCAGGGAGAGAGGAAATCCTCGCCCGACGGTTCGTAATTAACCGGGCAGCCGCGGTCCTTCAGGTAGTAGTGCCGTGCGCGCTGTTCGACCAGCTTGCCGAACTCGGTGTTGCCGGCGGTGCGCGCATAGTCGAGCATGAGGCTCATGCTAAACGCGGTGTTGTTGTGCTCGCCGACACGGATGGGGTTGTCGAGCTTGGGCAGCCACGCGGATATGCGCGCGACGACGGCCTGTTCCAACGGCGCCAGCGTCGCCGACCACTGCCGGGCCTGGGGATCGTCCCACTCTTTCAGCTCCGCCGCCAATTGCAGCAGCCATGCGAGGCCGTAGGGCCGCTCGAACGCCGTGCGACCTTCTGCGTTCAGATACTTCACTTCCTGCGCGACGTTGGCGGGCGTGAGACTCTGTGCCAGGGCCTTGCGGGCTTCAGCGGCAAACGGCGCTTGCGGGAAGAGGCGGACCAATCGCACCAGGAGCCAATGTCCGTGCACTGAGGAGTGCCAGTCGTAGCAGCCGTAGAAAGCCGGGGTGAGCTCCCGCGGCGGCTTCACGTCGGCGTCGGAGTTCATGGAATGGGCGATCTTGTTGGGATACTCCTTATGCACGCAATCGAGCGCCAGACGCGCGAATCGCGCTGCCTGCGCCTGGTCGAGACCGGAAGCGGCCATAATCCCTCCGCAAAAAAAGATGCCTGTTACCGCTGTGCGGATCATAGGAGTATCTTAGTACGCGGCTTGCCGGAACGGCTTTCCGGGAAGTGCGCGCGGGCCGCAGGCGCGCATATATGCCGACAGGTCAGCCAGCGTCCGGCGCCGCCGGCGCGAGCGCCCAACGCCCCTCCACGAGCGAGCCGCGCTGCATGTGCTGCGCGGGCGGCGCAATCCCGCGTTCGATCCCGCGCGTGGATTCGGCGGGCGGCGCGCTGCGGTGCTCGCGCGGACTCGCTATCCGCGATAGGCGCGCAGCGCGCTCGGCGAGGGCGGCGCGATTCGTTCGTCGTGGTGCTTTCGCCGAAGCCATGACGCAGGGAGATGCGCTTGGAACCGCGCAGGAGCCATGCGCGGCACCGCCCGCTTGAAGCTCGATACTATTCGCGAAGCCTAGCGCGTTTGAACGAAGCCGCTCGCATGGCAGACGCTACGCGTGTCTTGTTTGTCGAGGCTTCCTCTTCGACCCGTCTGCGTTCGCGATTCAGAAGCGGTAATCTCTTGAGCGATGCTCCATACTTGGAATGCTCACAGTAGAGCCTTGTAGTTTATTACTTCCAGTGGGACATCGATTCAAATTCCAATAATGGCCCGCGTCAAATCTCTCGCCCGTCGTCGGCTTTCTCCGCCGGGGCACCTCCGATTGGGTCATAGCGTTTATGGGGACCCATCGATGAGACTGGCCGTATTGAAGCTGTCCGGTTTGGTGCGGGGCGAATTGGCCACCTAGTGTAACGACGTTCAGAGCGCCCCCCGGGGTAGAATCTCTCTATGGAAGAGACTCTCCGCGAGGAGTTGCTGGCGAAAACGAAACAGGCGCTCGATGCCGATGACTGGGACGATGTTGTGCGCCTCTGGCAATCGTGGATTGAGCGAGGCGACGCCGAAGCGGAATATCAGCTCGCGTAACACTATCTCTGGTGCACTCCCTGCGAGGCCGATGCGACGCGCGGGCGGATGGAGGCGCTCATCGGGGACGTCGCGGCGAAAGACCATCCGGATGCGATCTGGTTCCAGGCGACACGTCAGACGCGTTCGCGGGAGACGAACCCCGAATTCGACCGGCTCCTTCTGCGGGCCGGCTAACTGCGAAGTGTGAACGCACAGCGCGAACTTGGCGCCGCGTACGCGACCGGAGATTGGTCCGGGCCCAAGGACCTCGTGGAAGCCGCGCGCTGGTACCGTCTCGCAGCGGAAAAGGGCAACGCGCGATCTCAGTGCGACTTGGGTTTCATGCTGCTGCTCGACGAAGGCGAGCCCAAGAACACCGAGGAGGGGTTGATGTGGATCGAGCGCGCTGGAGAGCTCGAAGATGACAGCGCCTACCGGACTGCTACGAGAACGGATACTATGACGTTCCTGTGGATTCCACCAAGGCTGCGCTCTGCGAAACCGGCTGGAGGAGTATGAGCGCCTCAATCCGCCCGGACCAGACTGTGCTGCTGCTCGCTCAGCAGAATTGGAAGACCGTGGTCAACCTGCCAGGGGTGGACGTCTCGGGCCTATCGCCGTTGAAGACCCGTGCGCTGCTGCGCCTGCGGATGCGGCATGAAGGTAGCCGAGTGCCGCATCAAGGACCGGCCATTGCGATCTTGTCGATCACCTTTTTCAAGCCATTGTCCCAAGTTCCCAAACTTTCTGACTTTGAAATAAGATTCCGCCGGTGCCAACAAAGTCCCTTATCCTTCTAGTTCAATTTCTTGAGCAGGTCTCAGATATTGGTCAACAAATTGCAATGAGTGCGCTACGCTCGTTGCGGCGTGGTCTTCACAGTTGCTGCGATTGCCAACAGTTTCCATGGTGAGCGCCATGTTGCTACTGATGTCGAATGGCGGAAATCCTGACGCAGACGAGTTTCCATTGTGAATGAATTTGATTCAACAGCGCGACAATCCTCCGCAGACCAATCCGTCTCAGCCGCGCCTTTCGACTCACCCTGTTTGGAGACCGGTTCCGGTCATTATGGGCTTGCCCAAGTCACGCAAAGCCAAAAAGCTGAGACGGGCGCTATGACTGGTGTTACCGTGGTCGGCATATCATCCGGCAGTAACGCCCTCCCTGTGGTTCCGCCCAACCTCGACCCGCCTCTGTCGAAGGGGCACCCAACGCGCCGCTTCATAAATCCAAGGGCAACCCACTCGATCGCGCCCTTGCGTCGCCCGTGCGCTGCGTCGTCGCGACGTCAGCGGCGCGGTGAGCGCCGCTCGTCATACGCAGTTTCCGAGCTAAGGCGCTTGGGTCTTCTTAATCGCCATCACCGCTGCGCTCCCGAGAGCCGTTGGTCGCTCTCGCCAGTCCCGGCGGAACTAGCCGAACTGAACGGACATATTCATTTCATCGGCCGGCGTCTCACGAGATTTATCCGGTTGTTGGATCGTAGTCAAGGGACACCTTCAAGAAAAGAGCGGTTTCTGGAGGCTCTCCTTATGATCACGCGGATGCAACCTGAGACTACATGTAGTCACTCAGGATGGCCGAGCTTCCCCTTGGGATAAACGGGAATCATCACCATGGCCTTCGTCCCAGGTTTCGACCACGACGTTTTCGTCAGCTACGCCCACGGCGATGATCGCGACTGGATCAACCGATTCCTTGATCGGCTACGCCCCGCACTGAATCGTCTGCTACCCAGTACTGATGTCTGGATAGACAAAGACGACCTTCGAAAATCCCGCGACTTTGAGAAGGACATCCCAGCGAGCCTTGAATCATCTGCTGTGCTGATCTCGCTGGTCTCCCCGACCTACATCACCAGGCCCTACTGTGTTCACCACGAATGTCGCCGGTTCGGAGATCTGGTAGCCGCCCGCAAACAGCCAGGGCAGCGTTTTGCAGCTCCAGAATTCGCTGCTGATCTGTTCGGCTTCCGCTGCGCCATCTTGCCGACGGAAAACTACGCGTACTGGAATAATCTCATACCGGGCGCGACGGATGTCTCTTTTTGCGACGACCTTGAGACCTTTCCCACCGAATCGCCTTCATTTGACCAAAGGTTCCGCGAGCTCCTGAGGCAGTTGCGTGACCTGCTGCTCCGCATGCGCAATCACAGCACCGCCGTACTGGTCTATCCGCGCAACCCCGCGCCGGAACTGGAGGACGCCCACTCGGCTCTCACGCGTGAATTGAACGCCCAGAGCTATCGGATTCTGCCGGAAGACGAATTAGATCCAGTGCCCCACGTCGGCCGCAGCGATCTTGGAGTGCTGCTGCTCGGTGCGCGCTATGACGAAACTACCTGCCGCCTAGTGGACGCGCTAGGGAACCGTGATAAGCCATTCGTGATTTGGCCTTCGCCGGTCCTCGAGAATGCGGGCAGCCTCGAACAACGCGGCTTTTTTCAGGATCTACTGGGGATCGAGTCCCGCAGGAAGACTCTACTGAGCCCTGCCATCACTCCCGAAAAACTGAAGCAGGAAGTATTTGCGCTCCTAAACCCGGCTGCAAGGATCACGTCGGCGACCGAAGGGAAGCCGCGAGTCTATCTCATCTACGACTCGCGCCAGAATAGCGAAACAAATAACGCAGGCAAGATCGCATACCACTATAAAGACGAGTTCTATTTCGAGCACAGTGACAATCCTCGTCAGCACAGTTCTTGCCTGACCCAGTTCGAGGGGGTGCTGCTGGTTTGGGGCGACGCCGGCGAGGAGTGGTGCGCTTCCGAATTTGAACAGATGGTCCGGCTGTCACATAGGCAAAGGTCACGAGGACTTTGCTTGTTTGATCCGAGCGAATCCAAGAGGCTGCTTGCCGAGCAGATTCGAACCACCTGTTCCGACCCCCCCATTTACGTCGCGGAGCAGTTCGGCCCGTTCAACCCGGTGCGCCTCGAACCATTCTTCGGTCCCCTCCGGAAAAAGAACATTCAGGGATCCCCAGGAGGCCCAATATGAGTCTAGCTGCGGTCCTCGAACGGCTTACGAAGCTGGAAAATCCATATCCGGGCCTTCGTCCGTTTGAAACCAGCGAGGCTCACCTCTTCTTTGGACGCGACCAGCAGGTTCTCGATCTGCTCGGCCGACTTGTCCGCAATCGCTTCACTGCAGTTCTCGGACTATCCGGCTCGGGCAAGTCGTCTCTCGTCGGCGCGGGGCTAATTCCCGCTCTTCAACGAGGGCGTCTTCTGGAGCCCGGTCTCCAGTGGCGTGTCGCGACTGCGAAGCCGCGCGGCGCCCCGTTTGCCAACCTTGCCAATTCCCTCGGCTGCAACGCCGCAGATCTTCGCGCGAGCAGCCACGGGCTCATCGACTATGCACACAGCCAGCTTTCGCGAGGCGAAGGTCTTCTCGTTCTGATCGATCAGTTTGAGGAACTCTTTCGCTACAAGGACCGGGCTGGCGCATCCGCGAGCGACCCCGCAGCTCACGCCGCGGCCGCCTCGGAGGCCGCGGCGTTCATCGAGCTCCTTCTTGCCTCCACTCGCGGCGCGTCGCCTGTCTATGTGGTCATTACGATGCGCACCGATTACCTGGGCGACTGCGCCGAATTCCCCGGCTTTCCCGAAGCGCTCAATGAGTCGCAGTACCTGGTTCCACGGTTGACGCGTGAGCAGCGTCGCCAGGCCATCGAAGGTCCGCTCGGACGGGTACAAATTTCTTCCGCGCTCGTGGAACGCATCCTCAACGACGCGGGCGATGAGCCCGATCAACTCCCCATTCTTCAGCATGTGCTGATGCGGACGTGGTCGCAATGGTGCAATTCCCTCGCCAAGGCCGAGCGCTCTATAAGGACCGAAGACTATGCAGCGGTCGGAGGATTTGAAGGTGCGCTCAACCAGCACGCGGACGAACTACTACAAACGCCCGCTGTTCGCGCAGCGCCCGGCTCCGTTGAGATCATCTTCAAGCGGTTGACCGCGCTTGGCCGGGGAAATCGCGAGCGCCGCGATCCAGCGACGCTTGCGGAGCTGTGGGATCTTTGCAGTGCCGGGTCCGAAGAACGGCGTGAGCACGTAAGTGACATTATCGACGTGTTCCGGCAGGGCGAGGCTACTTTTCTGACTCCCCGCGACGGCAAACTGACACCCGGCACGTACATCGACATCGCCCACGAGAGCCTAATCCGTAATTGGAAAGTCCTGGCTGAAAGGTGGCTTCCCGAGGAGGAAAAGCAGGCGAAAGCCTTTATTGAGCTACTGGACCGAGCGCATGGATGGCGGGAGTGTAAGAAAGAGGTACTCATCGGGCTGGACCTGTCTGCTGCGATGGAATGGGACAGCCGGCGCAATCATTCGCCGAAGTGGGCCGAACACTACGCGGGCACCGGTGCGGCTGAAGAAGTTGGGGCTTTCCTCTCGGCTAGCTGCGATAGCTTTGACGAATCCGAACGGCAGAAGCGCGACTCTGCTCGTCGCACCAAGATCTTCGCTTACGTTCTAGCAGTACTCCTTATCGCTGCGCTCAGTCTAGCATTCATTGCATGGAAGGCTTCGAAGTTGGCGAAATCCCGGGAAGGCGCTGCGATGGCGGAGGCGCTTGTATCTGCGGGAAAGCGTGGAGAAGCGCTTGACGACGCAATCAAAGCATTCAAGATCAAGAAAACGTCTGAAGCGCACGATGCTATCCTCCGTGCGTTTACACAGGAACTGACAAAGCTGGAAGGCCATTCCGCCAACGTTGAGAGCGCGGCGTTTTCGCCGGACGGGTTGCGCGTGGTGACGGCGAGCGATGACAAGACGGCGCGGGTGTGGAATGCCGCCACCGGTCAGGTAATCGCGACGATGGCAGGCCATTCCGCCGGGCTCTGGAGTGCAGCATTTTCGCCAGACGGGCAGCGCGTGGTGACGGCGAGCGATGACAAGACGGCGCGAGTGTGGAATGCCGCCACCGGTAAGGCGATCGCGAAGCTCGAAGGCCATTCCGGCCGCGTCTCGAGTGCAGCGTTTTCGCCGGACGGGCAGCGCGTGGTGACGGCGAGCGATGACAAGACGGCGCGGGTGTGGAATGTCGCCAGCGGTAAGGTAATCGCGACGATGGCAGGCCATTCCGCCGGGCTCTGGAGTGCAGCATTTTCGCCAGACGGGCAGCGAGTGGTAACGGCGAGCGATGACAAGACGGCGCGGGTGTGGAATGCCGCCACCGGTAAGGCGATCGTGAAACTCGAAGGCCATTTTGGCGCTGCGGCGTTTTCGCCCGACGGGCAGCGAGTGGTAACGGCGAACGGTGACAAGACGGCGCGCGTGTGGAATACCGCCACCGGTCAGGTGATTGCGAAGCTGGAAGGCCATTCCGGCCACGTCTGGGGCGCCGCGTTTTCTCCCGACGGGCGGCGCGTGGTGACGGCGAGCACTGACAAGACGGCGCGCGTGTGGAATGCCGCTACCGGTCAGGTCGTCGCGAAGATGGAAGGCCATTCCGGCAACGTCTTGAGTGCGGCGTTTTCGCCGGACGGGCAGCGAGTGGTAACGGCAAGCGATGACAAGACGGCGCTAGTGTGGAATGCCGCCACCGGTCAGGTAATCGGGAAGCTGGAAGGTCACTCCGACGTCGTCTCGAGTGCGGCGTTTTCGCCGGACGGGCAGCGAGTGGTAACGGCAAGTGATGACAAAACAGCGCGGGTGTGGAATGCCGCTAGCGGTAAGGTAATCGCGAAGCTGGAAGGCCATTCCGCCAGTCTCTGGAGTGCAGCGTTTTCGCCCGACGGACAACGTGTGGTAACGGCGAGCGAAGACAAGACGGCGCGGGTGTGGAATGTCGCCAGTGGTAAGGTAATCGCGACGATGGCAGGCCATTCCGCCAGCGTTGCGAGCGCGGCGTTTTCGCCGGACGGGCAGCAAGTGGTAACAGCAAGCGATGACGAGACGGCACGGGTCTGGAACGCCGCCACCGGTCAGGTGATCGCGAAGCTGGAAGGCCATTCTGGCCCGGTCTACAGTGCGGCGTTTTCGCCGGACGGGCAGCGAGTGGTAACGGCGAGCGATGACGAGACGGCGCGGGCGTGGAATGCCGCCAAAGGTCAGGTAATCGCGAAGATGGAAGGCCATTCCGGCCGCGTCTCGAGTGCGGCGTTTTCGCCGGACGGGCAGCGAGTAGTAACAGCAAGCGATGACAAGACGGCACGGGTGTGGAATGCCGCCACCGGGAAGCCGGAAGGCCATTTTGGCGTTGCGAATCAGGAGGGCCACTCTGGCCCCGTCTACACTGCGGCGTTTTCGCCCGACGGGCAACGGGTGGTGACGGCAAGCGATGACAAGACGGCGCGGGTGTGGAATGCCGCCACCGGTCAGGTAATCGCGAAGCTGGAAGGCCATTCCGCCAGCCTCTGGAGTGCCGGGTTTTCTCCCGACGGGCAGCGTGTGGTGACGGCCAGCGATGACAGGACGGCGCGGGTGTGGAATGCCGCCACCGGTCAGGTGATCACGAAGCTGGAAGGCCATTTCGGCCGCGTCTACAGTGCGGCATTTTCGCCGGACGGGCAGTGTGTGGTGACGGCGAGCGATGATCGGACGGCGCGGGTATGGAATGCCGTCACCGGCCAGGTAATTGGGAATCTGCAAGGTCACTCCGACGTCGTCTCGAGTGCGGCGTTTTCGCCGGACGGACAGCGCGTGGTGACGGCGAGCGATGACAAGACGGCGCGGGTGTGGAATACCAGTGCCTCCGCCGGTCAGGTGGTCGCGAAGCTGGAAGCTAATTCCGGCGGCTTCTGGAGTGCGGCGTTTTCGCCCGACGGGCAGCGCGTGGTGACGGCGAACGGTGACAAGACGGCGCGGGTGTGGAATACCTTCACCAATAAGGTCATCGCGGAGCTGAACGGCCACTCTGGTTTCGTCTGGAGTGCCTCGTTTTCTCCCGACGGGCGGCGCGTGGTGACAGCGAGCGAAGACAAGACGGCGCGGGTGTGGAATGCAGCTACCGCTCAGCTGATCGCGAAGCTGAAAGGACATTCCGGCAGCGTCTTGAGTGCGGCGTTTTCGCCGGACGGGCAGCGCGTGGTGACGGCGAGCGAAGACAAGACGGCGCGGGTGTGGAATGTCGCCAGTGGTAAGGTAATCGCGACGATGGCAGGCCATTCCGGGAGCGTCTTGAGTGCGGCGTTTTCGCCGGACGGGCAGCGCGTGGTGACGGCGAGCGGTGACAAGACGGCGCGGGTGTGGAATGCCGCCACCGGGCAGGTCATCGAGGAGCTGAAAGGTCATTTTGGCCCCGTCTACAGTGCGGCGTTTTCGCCGGACGGGCAGCGCGTGGTGACGGCGAGCGATGATAAGACGGCGCGGGTGTGGAATGTCGCCAGCCGTAAGGTAATCGCGACGATGGCAGGCCATTCCGACCACGTTTCGAGTGCGGCGTTTTCGCCGGACGGGCAGCGCGTGGTGACGGCGAGCTTAGACCGTACCGCGCGAGTTTGGAATGCCGCCACCGGTCAGGTGATCGCGAAGCTGGAAGGCCATTCTGGCCCCGTCTACAGTGCGGCGTTTTCGCCCGACGGACAGCGCGTCATTACGGCGAGCGATGACAACACGGCCCTGATCTACAGCATTGTTACATTGGACGACATCATTCAACGCCTGGGGTATAAGTAGCTGTGATTTCGCAAGTCGACTGCCGGACGCTGCATCGATAGCCACCCCTATCGTCCAAACTCCGCTTTGCCTCGAAAATGGCCTCAGATCCGAGGCTCCCGATGGCGGCTTTTGGTGGCACATCAAGAAACTAAGAACCGCCACTCCGTTCCTGAGCCGGCTTGCAGCATGTGTGAGATTCCTGTGTTCCGGACCGCTAGCTAGCTCCTCCCTTACGCCGCAGCGTCTACGAGCGCCTTTGGCCGTATCGTCGCTAGCCTTGATCGGAAACGCCTCGGCGCACGAGAGCCGAGGTGAGGGCGTGAAACTTCGGGCCGAGGCGTTTTCGATAAGGAGACTAGAAGGAAGCCGCTGGCGTTTGCGGCGGACGCGGTGGCTATGGGGAATGAAAGCCGCGTTGGTACTGGCGAGGCCGATGTTGGCCGTGGTGGCGATCCGCGAGAATGTGGGAGCGGGGTTCGGACGGGGGTGGAACTGGACGTCGGATGGGCCCCATCACGGCGATGGGTAACGCGGTGGACGGCGGCCGGACACACGAGTCCTCCAGCGTGCCATTGGCACGTCGCTGGACCTCGGCTACGCGCTTTTTGAGACCGGCATGTCGCGCGGCCTCGGCGCAGGCGTACCAGACGGATTTGTCGGTCAGGTGCTGGCTCTTGCCGCGTGGTTCACCTGGAAAGAGCCATGTTTTGGGCTTCTTCCATCGCCAGTATTCACGGAGTGTTTCGAGCAACTTCGGGCACAACGGCACATCGCGATCTTTACCGCCCTTGCCCTTGCGAATGTGGACCATCATGCGTTCGCTATCGATGTCCTCGATGCGCAGGCGGACCAACTCACTGCGTCGCGTACCGGTTGAGTACAGTGCCATGAGTATGGAGCGCGCCTGCAAGTTGCCGGCGGCATCGATCAGCCGGGCCACTTCCTCCGGGCTCAACACGCGCGGCGTCCGCTGGTGCGGGTACTTGGGGTACGGTATGGAATCGGGTGGAAAGCGGCGCTTCAACGTGCGCCGAAAGAAGAAGCGCAGGCCCGCTACCTGA
>Ga0181535_10001469_pt1 | contig 30824 bp, 25 predicted proteins | sample PEATcosm2014_Bin_44_FD_119774 | JGI IMG/M metagenome (GOLD analysis project Ga0181535, IMG submission 119774) | Peatland microbial communities from MTU Mesocosm Facility, Houghton, MI, USA - PEATcosm2014_Bin17_30_metaG | ecosystem: Environmental > Terrestrial > Soil > Wetlands > Peat | place... | reverse complement strand
CCTTCTCGATGAAGCGGTCGGCGAGGGTGGATTTCCCGTGATCGATATGGGCGATGATGCAGAAATTTCGGATGAGCGCGGGATCTCGCATGATCCCATGCTAGCTGAAAATAGCCGTTTCATCAACATACACGGAGCAGAGCTTCGAGGTATGGACCCGCTTGCGAATCAACCCGGGCCGCGGCTCGCGACGACGCCCTCAACATTTACCCTGGGGACCGATTGAGGTATACTTTACGGCATCGACGTTCTTCGCCTTCGCGCAAGGAGGAATCATGCTTGATACCCTGACCTATACCGACGTGCCGGGCGGCCGATCCGACCATGAGATAACCGTCTACGCGCTCTCGACCTGCGGGTTCTGCAAGCGCGCGATGGCCTTCCTGAACGCGAGAGGCGTCGCCTACCGATACGTATACATGGACCACGTCCCCCTTGAGACCAAAAACGAGGCCAAGAAGGCCCTGAAGGAGCGCTACAAGTCCGACGTCGCCTTTCCCTTCGCCGTCATCGACGGAGAAAAGCCTTTGGTCGGCTTCATCGAGCTCGACTGGGTCAAGACCCTCGGCCTCTGAGAAGAGATACGCATGGCTCCCAAAAGCTTCGACCAGACGATGACCTTCGCCTCGATGGTGGCGAAGAAGCAGGGATGGGCGCTCAACCCCGACGCCGGTTTCACCAAGGACCTCGTCGAGGGCCTCGCGACCAACTGGAACCGCTACGGCTATTTTCTCTGCCCTTGCCGCGACTCAGACGGCTCGCGCGAGGCCGACGCCAAGATCATCTGCCCCTGCGCGCCTTCATGGAAGGACGTAGAGGAGCACGGCCACTGCTTCTGCGCCCTCTACCTCGACCCGGCCTTCGCCGCTTCCGGCAAAGAGCCGCGCAGCATCGCCGATAGAAGGGCCCAATTCTGAGGATGACCTACCTCGACTGGGCGAGCACGAGCCCGCCGGACTGCGGAATCCTCGCCGAAGCCGCCCGCGTCGCGGAGGAGTCCTTCGGCAACCCCTCGAGCAGGCACGCCCTCGGAGCGGCGGCCAAGTCCAGGCTCGAGGAGGCGCGTTCGCGCCTCGCGGCCGCAATATTCGGCGCATCGACGGCTCCGGGACGACTCGCGTTCACGGGCGGCGGCACGGAGGCCGACTGCATCCCCCTTCTCGCCCTCCTGCGGGCCGCGATCAACGCGCGCCGCGACGGGAGCATCAAGCGGCTCCACCTCGTCGCATCCGAGATCGAGCACGCGGCCGTCTACGAGGAGGCCCTCCTTCTCAAGTCGTTCGGGATCGGCGTAAGCCTCGTGGCGCCGGAGCCCGACGGCAGGGTCGATCCTCGCAAGATAGGCGCCGCCGTCGAGAAGGACAGCGCGCTCGTCGCCGTGATGGCGGTCAACAACGAGACCGGCGCCATACAGCCCGTGGCCGAGATCGCCGAGGCGGTCGCACAGGCCGCGGCCGCCTTCGGCCGCTCCCCTCCCCGCCTCCACGTCGACGCCGTCCAGGCCCTCGGCAAGATACGCTTCGATCCCGCGGCCGCGGGCGCCGCATCGGCCGCCTTCTCGGCCCACAAACTGCGCGGCCCCCGCGGGGTCGGCGCCCTGTGGGTCGCGAACAGCCTCGAGCCCATCGCCCTGGGCGGCGGACAGGAGAGGGCCTTGCGCCCGGGAACGGAAAACCTGCAGGGCGCATGGGCCTTCGCGGCGGCAGCCGCCGCGTCGCGAGACGGTTTAGAGCAAGGGGCCGCGCGTGCGAGAAGCCTCGAGGCGAGGCTTCTCGCCGGCCTCTCCTCTATCCCCGGCGCCCTCCCCCTGCCCCTGGGCAGGACGCCTCTCGACGAGCGATACTCCCCCTACATACTGAGCGCCGCCTTCCCCGGCCTTTCGGGCGAAGTGCTGGCCCGCTCGCTCTCCGATTCCGGAATCGCCGTCTCGACCGGGTCGGCATGCTCTTCCAACGCCAAGCGAGGAGACCGGCGGATAATGCGGGCCATGGGCCTTCCCGAGGACATCGCCATTTCGGCTATACGCGTATCCACGGGGGAAGGCAGCGACGAGTCGGATATCGACGCCTTCCTCGAAGCCGCCTCGGACGCCTACCGCAGGCTGAAGGCGTAAAGGATCCGCATGGAAGCCTTCTACCTTATAAAGATCGGCGAGATCCTCCTGAAGCTCGGCAACAGGAAGGAGTTCGAGGACAGGCTCAAGGCGCAGCTCCATAGGCGGTTCGGCTCCGCGGGCCTGACCCATAAGATCGAGATGTATCCCGGACGCTATTTCGTGACGGTGCCCGAGGAGAGAGCCGAAGACGCCGAGTTCCTCCTCTCTCGAACTCCGGGCGTGAACGGCTACGCCAGGGCGATCAAGGCCGTCAAAAGCGTCGAGGCTGTCCTCTCCGCCGCCGTCGAGGTCGCCCGCGGGTGCATCGCCCGGGGAAAGACGAGCTTCAAGGCCGAGTCGAGGCGGTCCGACAAGAGCTTTCCCCTGGGCTCGTTCGAGCTATCGGCGCGCATAGGCGATGCGGTGCTCGAGGCTTTCCCCGGATCGCGAGTCGATCTCCACCATCCGGATTTCACGATCAACGCCGAAATCCGGGAGCGGGCCTACGTCTTCGCCGATCCCGAGCGCGGGCTACGCGGCCTTCCCGCGGGATCCGGAGGCAAGGGCCTCCTCCTCCTCTCGGGCGGCATAGACTCGCCGGTCGCCGGCTATATGATGGCCCGCCGCGGACTCGCCCTCGAAGGCCTGTATTTCCATGCCTACCCCTACACCTCCCAGGAGGCGCAGGACAAGGTCGTGAGCCTGGCGAAGGTGCTCTCGACCTATACGGGGGGCATGGCCCTTTGGACGGCTCCCTTCACAGAGACTCAGCTGAAGATCAAGAAGGACGCGCGCGGGGACCTCACTACCCTGATGATGCGCTCGGCCATGATGCGGGCGGCGCAGATTCTCGCGGATCGCATCGGAGCCAACTGCATCGTCACCGGAGAGAGCCTCGGGCAGGTCGCGAGCCAGACAGCGGAGAATCTCAGGCTGACCCAAAGTCTTACCGACTACCCCGTCCTGCGGCCCCTGATCGGCGTCGACAAGGAAGACACTGTCGCCTTGGCGAAGCGGATCGGGACCTTCGACATCTCCATATTGCCGTACGAGGACTGCTGCGTTCTCTTCTCTCCCGAGCATCCCATGCTGAGAGCCGATCTCGAGCGCGAACGCGACGCCTACGACGCGCTCATGCTCGATCCCTTCATCATGGATAGCCTGTCGAGGGCCGAACGACTCGATATCCCGTTCACGCTGACGCGCTGAGTCCCCGGGAATCGGACTGGATCTTGAGCACTTCGGCTATCGCCTTCTCCAGCTGCGGTTTCGGCAAGGCGCCGAGAGCCATGCTCGGCTGCCCTTCCTTGGGGATGAAGAGAAGAGTGGGTACGCTCTGTACGCCGAACAGCCCGGCCAGTTCAGGCTCTTTGTCGATGTCGACCTTGAATACGCTCATCTTCCCGACATACTTGCCCGAGAGATCCTCGAGAACCGGTCCGAGCATTTTGCAGGGCATGCACCATTCGGCGTAGAAATCCACGATCGCGGGCAACTCGCCTTCGTACTTCCATTCCTCGCTTTTGCCCCAATCGAATACCCTTTTCCTGAAGGTCTCGGTGTCTAAATGCTCAGTCATCTCGCTCTCCTCATATGGTCGTATATTCAATATAGTTAATTTCGAATACTTTGAACAATAGGAAAGCCGCCCCTGAAGAGGCGGCTTTAGCGTGGGGTCGGGAGAGCCATCAGAACCAGAAGCGGAAGCCGAACCCCGTCTGGATGCCCGCCCAGTCGAAACCGATGGTATTCGGCTGGATGATCGCAAATGAAGGCGCGATTTCGAGGAAGAGCTCGAGAGGCTTGATCGGGTAGCCGTCTATGCCGAACGGAATGCGTATCCCCGCATTGGTCCCGGAGGAGGCAAAATCGGCGAAGAGGCCGGGCCCGACGTAATAATCGACGAAGCGCACCAGCTTGCCCTGCGCCAGCCACCAATCGGCCATGAGCCCGAGCGAGCTCTGGCCTCCGCTCGTCGCTATGGTCCCGCCGATGCCGAACACCGCCGGTAATTTCGGCAGTCGGAATGTGATGAACGCTGCCGATCCGGGAAGACCGTTGCCGAGACCGCTGAACGCGAACTCGCCGCCGATAGCCGCGGTGTACGCCGAAGCGCCGAACGCGGTAACCAGCGTAAGCGCGAGCGCGAGGGCCAGGACTTTCCTTCTCATGCTTCCTCCATGGGCCGAGTATTTACAGAGATGATATCGTATTGCCAGGGCGATTTCTACCCGAGCGCAGCCGTCTCCGCCGCGGTCTTGTAGCCCGCGACGCTCTCATGGAGCTCCTTGACCGATTCGGCTATTTTCCAACTCAGGTCGCGCAGGTGCTGCATCGAGGCCCCGGTGTCCCTCGAGCCCGATTCTATCTCTCCCATCCCGCCTTTGATCTCCGCACCCAGTCCGGTCACTTTCTCGGCCGCCTCCGCGGCGTCGCGGGAGCTGGCCAGGATCTCCCCGGAACGGGCCTTCACCTCGCGGGAATTGCCCGCCGCGATCTCGAGATCGTTTGCCACGCCGGACGCGGAGGCCGAAAGCTCCCGCACTATCCCCTGGAGCTCCTCCATGCTGGATCGCGCTTCGCGCGTAAGCGCTTCGATGCCCTTGAAGTCCATGTCCGTCTTCGCGCTCGATCCCGATACCTCGCCGATCCTCCTGGCCATGTCGCCGATGGTATCGCCGATGAGGATCGCGTTCTCGTTGGTAGACTCGGCGAGCTTGCGAATCTCCTCGGCTACGACGGCGAAGCCGCGTCCCGCGTCTCCCGCATGGGCCGCCTCGATGGCCGCGTTCATCGCGAGTATATTCGTCTGCTCGGCGACCGCGTTGATTATCTCCACGACGTCCTTGACCTTCTCCACGTCCTCGACCGTTCCCGCTATCGCCGCGTTAGTCTGACCGAGCCGATCGAGCTCGGCCGCGGCCAGGAGCTCCAGCTTCGCCGACTCCTCGCCCTGGCGCCGCGCTATCGCGTCGGCCCGCGAAGCGGCGGCCTTCATCTCGTCCGCCCTCTGGCTCGAGCGCGCCAAGGCGGCGCTCTGCTCGGCGAGCCGCTCGTCCAAGGCCCCGACGCTCTGCCCGATAGCCTCCGAAGCGTCGCTCGATGCCTCGAGCCGCGGCACCATCTCGTCGATCCGCGCTCGGATGGAGCTGATATTGGCCGCGATCTGCTCTATGGAGGCCGCCGTCTCGCTCGAGGCCGACAGCACTTCCTCCCGTACCAGGGTCGCGCCCTCCGCCATGCCGGACACTCTGCCGATAAGGTCGGCGAAGTCGTCTATCGTACCGTTTATCTGACCGGCGAGGGCCGAGAGCTCGTCCTTCCCGCCCAGGGCCACCTTTACGGTAAAGTCCTTCGCGTTCCAGGTCTCGATCGCGACCTTGAAGCTCCTCAAGGATATGTTGAAGGCCCTGGCGAAGGCGAGGAGGAGCGACGTCGCGCCAAGCCCGGCTACCAGGGAAAGCACGATAATTATGAGGGAGAGCGAACCCTCCGTCGCGTCGGCCTTCTTGGCCACCGAGGCGTTCAGCTTGATGAGCGCGTTATCGAGATAGGTATCGAGCGTCTTCACCAGCTGCGGAATCCGATCGTCGAGCAATCGCGCGTCCGGGGAAGAATGATCGATGCTCATGTTGACTACGCGAATCGGGATGACGGCGCCGCCGAGCTTCTCCGCCGCCTCCTTGACCGCGCTCGTCTGGTCCATCGCGAGGGCCCATGCTTTCCTCAGATCGTCGCGCTGCTTCGCGTCGTCTTCCGTATTCATCGTCCTGGCGACGGTCTTATCCTGCGTATAGGCTTTAATGAGGGCATCGATCAGATTAAGGCTCGAAGACCAGTCGGGGTAGGTCGATTTGAAGTGCGTCGAAGTAAGGAGCTCGTCGCTGAGGTAGCGGAGTCGGAATATCTCCTTGCCCAAGGTCAAGGAGACCATTCTCATCTTCTCGAGGTCGGCGCTCGTGCCCTTATAGACGAAAAACATCGAAACGCTCATTACGAGAGCGGCTAAGGTCACGACCAGCAACAGCAAGAGCCTGGTGAGTATCTTCACTAGATCCTCCACGCGCCTCGATGAATAGGGTTTTTATGGATTGCTTCATATTTTATCATAATTACGCTGTTTCGAATAACGATTTTTTAAAATGCGGCAAATGATTTTCCTTGACCGTGGCTGGAAACGGGCGCTAGAGTTCCAAAACCCTTGAAGGAATTCCCCCCGAGGATGGTTCGATACCTAGGTAAGGAGATCCAAATTGACTTGGCTGGCTTTGGCCTATCTTCTCTCGGCGGGGACTCTGGATTACAATGCGTGTCAGCCGTCGATTAACTTCGTCCAGTCGCCCCCGGATAGCTTTCAGACCACCCTCGGATTAGAGGCCCAGATGATCGATAATCATGTCTTTGCCGGTGGGACCATCGAGACATGGGAGACGTCCGACGTGAAATCTTATTTTTCTCCTTGGGAGAGCCTGTACACGTTTAATGCGGGCCTTCGATTCGGAGGTTTCGAGGCCGGTTATCGGCATGAATGCGACCACATAACCCTCGGGACTTTCAACCCTCCTCCCGGATTCTTCGCGAATAAGGATGAGGTGTACGCCAGTTTCCGGGCAACTATCAAGGTTTTCTGAGGCCATTCCCGTATGCGCGCGGAGTCTAGAGGGAATCGCCTTACGCTCGCTCGCTTCGATTCCCCTTGGGTCCTAAAAAACTGGCTGTCCACAGGACAGCCAGTTTTTATCCCCAAGGGGAATCGAACCCCTGTTGGCGGGATGAAAACCCGCTGTCCTAACCTCTAGACGATGGGGACTAAAGCTTTTGAGCAATATGCCTTATGCCGTGGACGAGTGTCAATATACGGATGTGGCGTAATCGGGCTTATTCTATGCCTGCCAAAGCTTTCCGTCCACCGACTACATTTTCATCTTGCCTATCGCCAGCTCCTTCAGCCGCGCCGCTTGGGCGTTTTCGGGTTCAAGCTTGAGCGCCGCATCGGAATCCGCCAAGGCCTGCGCGAAGTCGCCTAAATGCCAATATGCCATTCCACGACGATAGAGCGAGAAGAAATGATAGGGATGGATGTTCAAGGCTAGATCGAAATCGCCTATCGCCCCGATGAAATCCTGGAGCACGCTTTTCACTACGCCCCTGTAATAAGCGGCCTTGTGATCGTCCGGGGCCAGCTCGAGGCTCGAGGTGAAGTCATCGATCGCTTCCTTATATAAGGATCGGGAAAAATAGGCCATGCCCCTATGCTTGAAGACAACCGCAGCTATGTCCCGCTCGGGCCTCTGCGCGAGTATCTCGCTGTAAATCCGGGCCGCTCCCTCGTAATCTTCCCGGTTGTGCGCGCTGAGCGCCGAAAGCAGGAGGTCGTCCATGCTGGAAATTCGCTTCCTATCCTGGCCGAGCTCGCGCCTTTCGGCCTTCGTTATCTCGAACTCCGCCGCAGAGAGGTATTCTCGTGTAGCCCCCGCCGGCTCGAGCGGCTTGTCCATCGAGTCTTCTATCTTTCCGTAGAAAGCCGAGCGCCTTTTCCCGAGTTCGGAAGTGAGCCTCCGTTGATAATCGAGTATTTCCTGAAAGATGATGTCCGAAAGCGAAAGGTTCGCGTTGAGCGCCGCGAGCTTGCGCTTCATCGGTTCGTCGAATGGCGTGAACTCGGCCTTATAGACGAGTTCGTGCTCCACTTCGGCCCAGGCTTCCTGCAAGATGGTACGGAGTTGGACCTCGAAAGCGGTGCTATCTAGGCCGAAGGCTTCTCCTTTCAGGTCGTCGGGAAGTTCGATGAGGAGGTGGATGGATTCGTAGCCGAATTCCCGGAACGAACGCTCCGAGCCCTTTCTCTCGACATCTATGACCTTGAATGATGCGCCTATCGACGATTCGGCCAAGGTGATGTCGCCGAGGAAGGGGCAGACGACCCTGAGCGCGACGATATCCGTAATGGCTATCGGTTCCCTTCCTCCGACTCTGGCTTTCCTGAGGAGGCGGATGCGCTTAGCGTACCAGGAGTCGAAGGATTTTACCCGACCTTTGATGATCGGCGAGAGAGAGTCCTTTTCGAGGGCGGAACGAAGCCGCGCCTCGAGCTCCGAAAGGATTTGCAGATATCCGGGTCGCCGCGCCTCATAGGCGCATTTTAGCTCTCCCCTGTCGGGTATCGCCTCAGGGCCATCTCCGATGCTCGTCACGGTCCTAACCTCGTCGTTCTGGAATCGAAAGAGAAAAAAAACGGCCGGAACTCTCGTCCCGGCCTCCGCGTCTAGGATTGCGCGCTGTCTGCACTACTTCGTGGCGGGTTCGGGCGTAAAGTCGGACTTGTTCTCCTGTTTCATCTTCTCGAGGTAGCGAAGGACCTGCTGCGAGCCGAAGCGCTTGGACTCGAGGTCCTTGCGAACCTCCTCCTTCTTGCCGACGATGCCCCAAAGCGCCTCGTCGTCGATATCCATTACGGGCTCCAGGACCGCCTTATCGTAGAGGATCCTCACTTCCTTGACATAGGTCACGAAATCGCCGCCCTCATTGGCCGCGTCGCGGGTCACGATGAGACCGTCGAACTTGACCATCGGAGTAGTCTTGGGATAAAGGGGGAACACGCGGAGTTCCCGATTGCGGACATCCTGGACGTAGGCGGGATTGTCCCATCGGAGTTCCTTCCATCCGTCGAAGTTCAGGTAACCCATGAATACGTCGTTCTCGTTGCCGTCCGCGTCCCGCAGGACCAGCGTAAGGCCATGGGGGAAATTGAGGCCCTTTACGGTGACGGCGATGGATTTGATGACGCCTACGTTCTTGACGATCCCGAGGGCGGTCGTGATCTTCGAATTCGCATCGTAGCTGCCCTCGAAGCGAGAGAGCCGCGCGTTGATCGGGTCCGTGCCCTGAGCGCCGGCGGCTGCGGGAGTAATGTTGCCCTGGTCATCCACCGTGGCCTTGGGCTCGAAGGCGGGGATCTCGAAAGGCGGCTGAATCTTGGCCCAGCTGTTGAAGTCGGCTACCGGGAAGTGGACGCGAACGCCGAGGACGGACTTGCCGGCGAACTGCTTCGCGTCGGAGGCGATCGCAGCCTCGGCGGTCAGCGAGAGCGCCTGGTTCATGTTGGTCCTCGAGGACGAAGCGAGCACGACGTCCCAGTTCCGAATCGCGAGCGAGGTGCGCATCTGCTTCTTCTGCTCATCCGTGTAGCTCGCGCCGGCCGTTCCCGAGAAATCCATCATGGTGGCCCTGTTCTCGAGGAACTTGCCTTGGTTGACGGGATCGGCTTCGATATCGGCCTTGAGGAGGGAGAAGTCGATAAGCACTGCCTCGTCGGCGGAAACTACTGTGAACGCGCCCACTAGAAAAAGCGCCAGGGCGATGACGACTGCTTTACTTCTCATGCAATAACTCCTTTCATTGCACACGATTCCAGTTATCCACTATTTGATAAGGAAGTATACGCTGTCAAAAACCTTTGTCAATTATTTTCCGGTTTTTTTTATGTCCTTTCCCCCTTCTGCCATCAAGCCCTCGGCATAGGGTTCTTTGCCGCCTATCGTAAGCGATAGGCGCTTCATGCCGGGCAATGAAGCCTCGAGGCTGCGTTCCATGGCCTTGATCCCGAGCTTAAGCGATTCCGGGGCATCCAAGGCCGCCTCGGGCGATATATCGATGAAGAGCCTCCCCTTGCGGTACATGGCGGTCTCCACCTTGACTCCGGTCGAGAAGGCGGGCGAGAGGGCCGCATCCTTCGGGCCGAGCAAGAGCTCCGAGGCTATGAGCACGGCCCGAGCCTCCGCTCCGCGGCTGTGGGGGACTTCCCGCAATTCTCCGCGGAGGACACCCTTCGCGTCGGGGAAGAACAACACCGCCTCCTCGAAAGCCGAGCCGAAGGCCCATGAAGCGAAGGAGACGACGAAAACCAGGCCGAGCATGGCCAGGCAGAGGTTTACCGGCACGGAAAGCCACTTCACGGCAGACCTCAAAGCCGCGGACAGGGCACGGCCGGCGGCGAGGACCATTGGGCGCGACGCGTCGAGGAATCGGTTCATGGGGAAGGGGCGCCTTTCATGCTTTCGAAGTAGCCGACGAAATCGACAAGCCCATTATATACGCCGTCGGCTATGCGGGACAAGTAATCGTCCTCGGTGAGCAGCTTCCCTTCCTCGAGATTGGTTACGAAACCCGTTTCTATAAGGACGGAAGGCATATGGGCGTTGCGAACGACGAACCATTCTTCGGCCCTGATGCCTCTGTTCGGGCTATCCGAGCCGATTTCCGCCTGGAGGCCGGTCATGATGTCGCGCGCCAAGATGATGCTTTCAGTCGTAAATTCCTCTTCGAGCATCGCATTGAGTATCGGCGCGATTTCCTGGCCGGGTCCCCCCGCCTTCTTCGCGTCGACGAGGGTACGCCGGTATTCGGGATTGAGGTACCAAATCTCGAAGCCCTTCGCGTTTTTGTTGAACGACGAGTTGGCGTGGATGGAGACGTAGATGATCGCCTCGTTGGGGGCGAGCTCGACGGAATTGGCCATTTCTACGCGATCTTCCAGACTCGGATAGCTGTCGTCGTCGCGGGTGACGAGTATCTGCTTGTCGGGATATCTTGCTTTGAGCGCGGCGTACAGCTTTTGGGATACGGCGAGCGTAATTTCCTTCTCTACGACCCGCAGCTTCTTGCCCGCGACGACGTGCTCGCCGATCGCGCCCGGATCCTTGCCGCCATGGCCGGGGTCGATAAGGATGGCCGCGACCGAAAAATGGGAGCGGGCAAGGGCTTCGGCCTCCGCGAAGGCTTTCTCGATGGCCGCGCTCGAGGCCGCGGAGAACGAAAGCCCGCCTTCATCTTCGGTCGGAGGATCGAGGAGGATAGATTTGCTCCAATCGAAAACCGCCCGAGGCACGCCGAGGGCGAAGGTCAATCTGTTGCCCGATTTCTCGAAGAGACCGTAGCCGGTGACCGGATCGTAGTATAGACGCGCCTTTAGGCGGGCGGCGAGCGGGCCCGCCAAGGTTGCCGCGTCCGCAGCGGCGGCGGCGGCCGGCGGCGCGGCCGGCGCTGCGGCAGCGGCCGGGGCCGCGACGAGGGAAGGCAGCATGGCTGCGCTGAACAGAATCGAGAGGATCTTCGATCCCGCCCGGACCGGAGAACGCCTCATCGGCCGCCGCTCCGACGGCGCCCATTCCCCGCCGCCTCGTACTCGGTATCCAGGACATACACGGCGGCCTGAAGCCCGCCTCGGGCCAGGGCGCGCCAAAATCGGCCGGCGAGGGTCCTGAAGCGTCCGGCCGCCGCGTCCGGGCGCAGGACGGCGCCGGCGCAAAGGCTCCGTCCCCTTTCTTGGGCCAGGGCTGCCGATTCCGAAAAGCGGAGGCCGCCCCAGTCTCGGCCTTCGACGCTCCCCGCCAGCGAGAAAGGAGCAACCGACGGAATATCGGTTGCCGCGCCTTCAATATAATCAGGCATGGCGGCGAGCTCGCGGGCAGCGGCTCCGCGGACGACGAAGGCCGGAGGAGGCCACATGCCGTCCTTCCCCGCTTCCGACGCGAGGAAGGCCTCCGTCTCGGGCTCCGCGGGCAGCAGGCGTACTCGCATGGCCCTGGCCGCGGATTCCGCCGCCGCGACGGCCTCCTCGCGAGACGGGGCTTGGCTGATCACGTTGCCGCATTTCTCGACGTTGTTCGAGGGGAAGGTCACTCTATCGCCGGCCGAGGCCCGGATGAATAGCTGCTTGACGTAGGGGGTACGCTCCGCTTCGGCTCGGCCTTCTATCCAGGCTACCCTGCCCGGAATCGAGATGAAGGCGCGTTCGGCCGAGGTCCAGCCTCTATCGGGGGGGCTAGCTTCGAGGCCCATCCCGACGCACAGGCGTAAAGCCTCGCGCGTCAGGTCGATGCCGCTCGCATAGGGATAGGTCCAGCCCGACATGTAGCCGCCGGAGAGTCGGGCCGCGATTTCAACGACGAGGGCTCCGCCGCGGGCGGGGGAGTATTTCATGTCGCCCTTGGCCGCGCCGCGCCCGATGCCCAGCGCCTTGACGCCGAGTCGGAAGACGCGCAGGACCTCGTCGACGATCTCGGAGGGATGGGCGGTCGGCATCGTGTGTCCCAGCTCGACGAAATAGGGCGGGAAATGGATATGCCTGTCCGCGACTCCGCGAATCCGGATCTCGTCGCCCTCCACCAGGGCGTCGACGGAGAACTCGGGACCATCTACGAATTCCTCGACGATCGCCTTGCCGGAGCGACTGAACCGCAGGGCGGCCGCGAGCGCGTCGGAGAGCTCGGAGGAATCGCGCACCGCGCGGCAGCCTCTGGCTCCCATGCTGTCGGCCGGTTTCACCACGAGGGGAAAATCGAGCCCCGCGACGACCGCGGATGGATCGTCGGTCGAGTCCGCGGCCGCGTAGCGAGGCGACGGCACGCCGGCGGCGCGCAGCGCCTCGCGCATCCTGAGCTTGTCGGAGGCCCTGACGGCGGTTTCGAAAGGTATCCCGGGCAGACCCAGCTCCCGCGCGACCCAGGCCACGGAGGTCGAGAAGTCGGTCCCGGCGGTGAAGACGCCGTCGAGGCCGAGCTCGGCCCTGATCCCCAGCGCCGCGCCGGCGAGACCTTCGCGGTCCTTCAAGTCGAGGTGGATGAAGCGATCGGCATCCCGGACGCCGGGCGCCGCCTGATCCGCGTCGGCGGCGACGACGGTCCAGCCGAGATCCTTCGCGGCGCGGATCGCCGGAATCTGCATCACTCCTGCCCCGAGAATGAAAACGGTCATCGCTCCATCCGCTCCGCTCAGGTTCCGTTGGGGCCGCGTATCACGCCCCGACCCGTCCTGGTCCCGGGCGCCGGGCTTCGGGCGGGCTCGAAGCCCGGCGCCTCCTCGCGGACGGCGTATATCTCGAAGGTGTCGCCCAGCCCGAAAGCGACGGAAGCGAGGCGGCCCGCCGCCGCGCAGAGGCCGTCGAGAGGCCGCGCGGCTTTGCGGGAGGCGAGGAAGCGCAGACCCGGCAGGCGTTCGGGATGATGTCCCGTGATGCGGATCCTTTCCACCCGAAAGCCGTAGGACTTGAGAATGGCCCGGGCCTTCGAGGGCTCCCATAAGGTGAAGTGGTCCTCGGGGCTCCTCGCGAAGAAGCCGCGTCGGTCGAATCGGCCCGAGGCGCCTTCGAGCGACGGAGTCGAGAACGCCAGTATCCCGCCCGGGCGCAGCAGCGCCGCGGCGTTCCAGAGCGCCTTGTCCAGGCGCTCGAAATGCTCGATCACGTACCACATCGACAGCACGTCGAAGGGGCCGCCGAAGGACGAAGCCGCCCTCTGATCGAGGAAATCGCCCGCGGCGGCGGGTATCCCCAGCTCCCGGCGGACGTAGGCCGCGGCTTCCTCGGCCGCGTCCAGGCCGAAGGGCTCCTGGCCGCGGGCCCTGGCGGCGGCGAGGAAGGGCCCGTAGGCGCATCCCACGTCGAGCATGGACAGTCCCCTGGCCCTTCCGAGACTCGCGAAGGCGATTTTCTCTATGAAGTTCAGCCGAGACTCCGCCAGACTGGTGAGGGCGGGCCAATCCTCGAGGTAGGTCTTCCCGTATTGGCGGCGGTATTCCTCGAAGAAATAGGCCTGCTTATAAGGATTCTCCCTCCCTTCGGAGAAACGCACCATATACACGGCGCCGCAGACGGCGCAGCGGAAGTAGCTCTTCGCGGGATCGCGGTACAGGCTTCGGCGAGACGAACTCGAGCAGGAGGGGCAGTCGCGGCTGCCCGCGGGGGCGAGGCCCGCGATGCAGTCGGCGAGGGATCCGCGATCCTCCGGGAGGAGCCTCGCCAGGGCCGATAGCACTTCGGCCGGCGAGCGCAGATAGCGTCGCAGGGCGCTTTGGTCGGGGTGGAGCACGCCTATTTCCGGGAAGCCCGCGGCCCTGGACAGCTCCCGGTGGTAGCGGCTCGGATTGAGGAGGATTACGCCGCAGCCTGCCCAAGCCGCCTCGAAGGCCGTCAGGCCGAATTGCGTGAATACGAGATCGTAGCGGGACAGGTGCTCCTTGAGGTCCTGCACGGGGCCCAGGATGGTGGCTCCGTCGAGGCCGAGGGGCGGCGCCCCGTGCCTCAACGCGCCCGACACCACGGTGAGATCGGCGGGTTCGACGAATCCTTCGGCGATCAGGAGGCGAGCGAGGCGGAGGCTGAGGCCGACGCCGTCTTCGCCTCCGAACGAAACGAGGACGCGCCGGAATTCCCTCGGCGGGAGGCGACGGGAGCGCGGCAGGTCCAGCAGGCCGATCCCCGACCGATTCGGCTCTCCGCCTCCCGCGCGAGGATGGCGCGGGAGGATATCTATCAGGTACTGGGCCAGATCCCTGGCGGGGCCTCCCTCGTCGATCGCGACCACAGGGGCGAAGCGCTCCCACGCGACGAGCTCTTCGACGCTCGTCGCGCGGCGGTCCAAGGCGACGAGGTCCCAAGGGCTGCGGCGCGCCGAAGTCGGAAGCCGTGATACGACGCCGATGCCGGACAGCTCGCGGGCATAGGCCATCGAGATCTCCGCCGAGCTCCACGAGGTCTCCGATTTGGCTTCGGGAACGAATACCGAGGCCCCGCTCCCCAGCGATCGCGCGAGCGAGAGGCAGCGCACGATGTGGCCCGAGCCGTTGCCTTTCGCGACCGAAGGGACGAGCAGTATCGAGCGGCTCACGCATTCCCTCCGGCCGTCGGCAGGACGGAACCTCTCAGGTAGCCCATCAAGGCCGGGCTCGCGATGGGTCGTCCGTCGTATAGGGCGCCGTAGATCTTCAGTACCTCCCGGTAGTCCGCCTCGGTGTCCACGGTGACCCTGGCGCCGTCCATGAGGTACTCGGGCGGGGCATCAGGCCTGTCTACGCGGAATAGCTCGGGATGGCCGTAGACGTAAGGGCATACGTGCTCGCGCTCCCGCGGTTCCCGCGCCAGGCCTTCGGCCCGCAGGAGGGCTTCGCCGCCTACGAGCTCGACGCCCATCCCGACGGGCATCCCCGCGAAGCCCGAGTAATCCGCGGCGACCGCGGTTCGGCGTTCCAGGAGGAGGGCGGCGAGCTCATGCGAGACCAGGGGATTGTCGCCCGTGGCGCGAACCACTAGATCGATGCCGAAGCGGCGGATCGCCATGCAGTATCGCGCCAGAACGTCCTCGGACGGGCCCACGAGGAGCTCGAAGCCGCGGCGGAGCGCCGCCGGCGCGAGCGCCGACGCGCTCGAGTCGTCGGTCGCGAGCACGCGGGCGTCGGCGGGGACGAGGGCCAGGCGCATCATGGCCTGCTCTACGATGGTAGAGCCGCCCAAGGCCAGGAGAGCCTTGCCGGGAAGGCGTGTCGAGCCCATCCGAGCCTGAAGCACGATGGCCGTCATTGGCCGGACTCGTCCCATAGGTCGACCAGGCTCGCGGCGTCGGTGCGGAATCGGTAGCGATTGATCCTCACCCATTCCCTTCCGGCGCGGAATTCTCCCAACGCGGAAACGGCGCCGCCGCGCCGGCTTCGAAGGTAGGACCAGAAGCGGTTGGGCCGGATGGCTCCGGAATCGCCGTTGAAGCTGGGGGCGAGGTTCTTGAGCCAGAACCATTTGTAGCATTCGTCGGGCGTCTCGTCTTCGGGCGTCGGCGCGTCCGCGTAGGAGACTTTGAGGGCCTGGGCGATCCGAATCTCCTCGCCCCAGAGCCAGGCCCGGAACCCGAAATCGAGCTTCTGCCAGTAAGGATTGGGGATGCCCGCGTCGAAGCCGCCCGTAAGCACGAACTTCTCGCGCGAGTAGATGCCCGCGTAATCGAAGGGGAAGAGAGTCCTCGTCCCGTCTTTCCTGGGACTGAGGCAGAGCAGCTTCAGGCCGGAGCCGTCGAATGCGGGCGATGCCGCGGCAGGCACCTGGTCGCCCCCCCGCGCGAAGAGGGCGGGCGCCTGGCAGAGGACGTTCCGCTCGGACAGGCGCTCGAAGAAGCGACTGGAGAGCCCCTGAGCCGCGAGCGACATGTCGGTCCATATCACGAACACATAGGGTCCTGGAGACTCCCGGATCGCGAGGTTGATCTGCACGCCGGGCGATGCGGGCTCCGAGAGGAGGAGGAATCGCGTACCGGAATGCCTGGCCGAAAGAGCCTCGATGTCTCGGGAATCGGGCTTCGGCTCGACCGAGACTATCGGCCCCAAGCCCGCGCGCTCGAGCTCGCCCAGGGCGTCGCCCCTATACAGCCTGGAGCCTCGGTTCAGAAGGACTACCGATAGGGCCGAACGGTCCCCGCCCGGTCCCGACTTGGACGCCCCGACGACGGTGTAGGGCACGGCGCCCGCGTCAAGCGTTGTATGTATAGTATTCATCGCAGGTCTCGCAGGGAGAAGGATACCTGGAATTCTCGCCCGACCGGAAGGCGTCGATATGGGCGGCATGATAGGCATCGCCCGCGGCCCAAGCCTCCGCCAGGCCCGCGGGGCCGCCGAAGGCATTGCCGAGGATTATATCGCCGTAGGAGAATTCCCGGCAGAGCGGCACGGTTCCGTCGATGAGGACGGAAAGATCGCGCTTCAGGTGCCAGCATGGCTTGCGTATGAGGGGCGAGAGGTCCGAGACCTTCCGCTCGGGGAGGAGGCCCGCGAAGCGCGAGTACTTCTGCACGATGACCTTCTCGGTCTTCTTCTTCCAACCGCGCCAAAAAGCCTCGAGCTCGGACTCGTTTTCGCGGGCCCGGACCATCTGGACGTGCGCTCGGCCGGGAAAGAGATCGAACATGCGCTCGGCGAACGAAGTCGCCTCCTCGTAGCCCTTGCCGCGCAGCCGGGCATAGAGCTCGGGGCTTGCCGCGTCGAGGGAGATTATCCAATCCAGGCGCCCTTCGCCGCCGGAGTCCGCTATCCGCCTCGCGAGGCCTTTCTCGAAGGCGCCGCCCCAGCCGATTCCGGAAGTCTCGACTATGAGCGAGAGGGAGGGCCGCGCGAGGACCTCGCCGATCATTCCTCCGATATCGGAGTGCAGGCTCGGCTCGCCCCATAGCGATATATCGATGACCGCGTCCTCGCAGAGATCGACGGCCTGATCGAGCAGCGAGGAGAAGCTCTCCCTCGGCATGTCCTGCCGCAGCGAGAGGATGTCGCCTCCGAACCGGGGATAGGGGCAGAGAGCGCAGGCTTGAGGACAGCCGGCGGCGATCTGGACCTGGATGAAGGCGGGCAGGGTCCGGAGGAGGCCGAGGCTTTCCGGGATGAGTCTCAGCGCGCTCTCGGCGTCGGAAACCCCCGCGGAGGCGAGTCGCTCGACGAGGAGGAAGTTCCTCTTCGTGTCGCAGGCGAGGCTCAGCCGCAGATCGCGGAGATCGACAGGGGAAATATCGGTCTCGATATCGAAAGCGTTGATGTCTTTCTGTATTGCCGAGAAGAGGGAAGACCGCGCGGGATCCGAGGGGGGCGATGAGGCGAGCTTCCGAACGGCCGGAATCACCCGCGGAGCGAGGAGCTCGGCGGCGAGGCCTCCCGGATAGCCGTCGGCGAAGCCGTACTCGGCCCTATACCGCCTGAAATCCTCGATCATCTTGGCGGCGAGCTTCCCATCGAGGAAGGGCTCGTCGGCCCAGACGAGAAGCACGGCGTCCGCGTCCCGCCCGACTGCCGCCATTTCCTCGAGAACCTGGTCGAAGTTCCATGCTTCCCGGCGATGCCTCGGGAATTCCCCATCGGGCAGGGACAGCGCGCCCTCCGCGACTACCGCCCTCTGGAGCCCCGGCAGGCTTCGAACGAAATGCAGGCAGCGCTCGTAAGCCGATCCGCCTTGGCCGATCGGCTTGAGGGCATGCGAAGAAAGGGAACCGCCGTATATGACTGCCGCTAATTTCATAGTCTCTTCTAGTTATCGGGAACTGCGGAAGCCCCCCTTAGCGGGGACCGTCCCGTTCGGAGCATCAGCTCAATGATCAGAGTAACGCAGAAGGGGGTGAGCTTGGGTAAAAATAATTGGATTTTCTAGCTATTGCGCTTGCAAATGGAACAACCCCAATATATAGTGTCCCTCGACGATTTATTTATTAAATTTATGCCATATAGTAATTCACTAATTGTATGGAGGCATAGTGTGAAATTCGAGAGAAAATTCACGAGGAAGGGCTCCGGCCCCTATGAAGGCATAGAGTGGGTCGCAAGAAAAAGCGAAATCCGCAATCCGGACGGAAAGTCCATTTTTCATATGGAGGGGGCGGTCGTCCCCTCGTCCTGGAGTCAGATCGCGACCGACATCATCGCGCAAAAATACTTCAGAAAGGCCGGAGTGCCCGCCGACAAGGCGGATTCCTGGAAGACCTACGTTCCCAAGGCCCAGCGATCCCCCGCTTCCGCGGGCGGCGAGGGCGAGACCGACGCCCGGCAGGTGTTCCACAGACTCGCCTTTACTTGGACCGAATGGGGCAAGAAGGCCGGCTATTTCGACTCGGAGGACGATTCCTCCGCCTTCTACGACGAGCTGCTCTACATGATGGCCAGGCAGATGGCGGCGCCCAACAGCCCGCAGTGGTTCAATACGGGCCTCCATGCCGTATACGGCATCGAGGGTCCGTCCCAAGGGCATTATTACGTCGATCCCTCGACCGGCGAGCTGACGAAAAGCTCCTCCGCCTATGAACGGCCACAGCCTCATGCATGCTTCATTCTCAGCATCGAGGACGATCTCGTGAACGAAGGCGGCATCATGGATCTCGTCACACGCGAGGCGAGGCTCTTCAAGTACGGCTCCGGCACGGGTTCCAATTTCTCCAAGATACGTGGGCTTCACGAGTCCCTGTCCGGCGGCGGCGTCTCGAGCGGACTTCTATCCTTCCTGAAGATAGCCGACCGCTCCGCCGGCGCGATCAAATCGGGCGGCACGACCCGGCGGGCCGCCAAGATGGTCATCCTCGACGCCGACCATCCCGATATCGAATCGTATACGAATTGGAAGGCCGAGGAGGAGTACAAAGTGGCCTGTCTTGCCGCCGGGTCCGGGCTTCTCCGCGCCAGGGCGGCCGCGCTCGCCCAGGCAGTGCGCTCGGGACCGCCCTCGGGCGCGCCCGATGGCGACGGCAGCGACGCCGGCGTCGCTACGGTCGAGGAGCGCTTCTCCTTCGATCTCAATCCGGCTCTCCGCAGGGAGGTGAAGTCGGCCCTCCGCGCCGGTATCCCCGCTCCCTTCCTTCACCAGCTGCTCTCCATGTTCCGCCAGGGCGACTACTCGGCCGTGGACGACTTGAAGAAATACGACACGGCCTGGGAAGGCGACGCCTACAACTCCGTCTCGGGCCAGTCCTCCAACAACTCGGTGCGCCTGGACAACCGCTTCATGCACGCCGTCCAGGAGGACGAGGACTGGGAGCTCACCTCGAGAACGACGGGAAAGGTGATGAAGAAGCTCAAGGCAAGGGCCTTATGGGACGGCATCGCGCGCGCCGCCTGGAAATGCGCCGATCCCGGTCTGCAATACCATGGAACCGTCAACGAGTGGCACACCTGCCCGGCCGACGGGGAAATCCGCGGCTCCAACCCCTGCTCCGAGTACATGTTCCTCGACGACACCGCCTGCAACCTCGCCTCGCTCAATCTCCTCACATTCTACGACGAGGGGAAGAGACGCTTCGACGACGAGGCCTACCGGCACGCCGTGAGGATATGGACGACCGTCCTGGAGATATCGGTCGTGATGGCGCAATTTCCGTCAAAGGCGATCGCGCGAAGGAGCTACGACTACCGCACACTGGGTCTCGGCTACGCGAATCTCGGCTCTCTCCTCATGGTGATGGGGCTCGCCTACGACTCGCCCGAGGGGCGGGCGGCGGCCGCGGCCCTGTCAGCGATACTCACGGGCGAGGCCTACGCCCAGTCGGCGCGCATGGCCGGAGCATGGGGGCCCTTCGCCCGCTACGAGGCCAACGGCGAACACATGCTCCGCGTCATGCGAAACCATCGCAGGGCGGCCTATGGCGCTCCGGACTCGGAGTACGAAGGCCTGACCGTGACGCCCGCCGGGCTGGATGCCTCGGCCTGCCCCGATAACCTCGCCGCCGCCGCGCGCGACGCCTGGGACCAGGCCCTCTCCTTGGGCGAGCGCTACGGCTACCGCAACGCGCAGGTGAGCGCCATAGCGCCGACCGGCACGATCGGCCTCCTCATGGATTGCGACACGACGGGAGTCGAGCCCGACTTCGCCCTCGTCAAGTTCAAGAAGCTGGCGGGAGGCGGCTATTTCAAGATAATCAACCAGTCGGTCCCCCCCGCCCTGCGGGCCTTGGGCTATTCCGAGACCGCGATCGGGGAGATAGAGGCCTACGCCCTCGGCCACGGCACGCTGAAGGGAGCCCCCGGCGGGCTCTCCTATGAATCGCTGGCGGCGAAAGGGCTTCCCGAGGCCGCTCTCCGCAAAGTCGAGGGCGCGCTCAAGGACGCGATATCCCTCGAGGCTTCTTTCGCTCCGTTCGTGCTCGGGGCCGAAACCTTCGAAGCCCTCGGATTGCCTCAGGCGACCTACTCGCTCCCCGGCTTCAGCCTCCTCAGGCATCTGGGCTTCTCGGAATCCGAGATCGAGGAGGCCGAGCTCTTCGCGTGCGGAACCATGGGCCTCGAGGGGGCCCCCGGTCTCGAGGCGGCCCAGCTCCCCGTATTCGACACCGCGACGCCCTCGGGGAAAAAGGGCAGTCGCTCCATTTCCTGGACCGCCCACATAGCGATGATGGCCGCGGTCCAGCCTTTCGTCTCCGGCGCCATCTCGAAGACCATCAACATGCCCAACTCCGCGACCTACGAAGACGTCAAGGGCGCCTACATGCTCGCGTGGCGCTCCATGCTCAAGTCCATCGCCCTGTACCGCGACGGATCCAAGCTTTCCCAGCCCCTGTCGGCTCTCGCTCCGGGCGCCGACATAATCGCCGACTCCATAGTAGCCTTGGAAGCGGCCACGCTCGATGCGAGCGCCTCCGACGGCTCCGAGGGTGACAGAACCTCGCGGGAAGCCAATTCGGCCATCGAAGCGGGCTTCGCCCCCGAAGCTCACGCCCAGGACCTGCCCGGCATGCCGGCCGCCCCGCGAGGCGTGCGACGGGCCCTCCCCAACAGGAGGTCGGGCTATACCCAAAAGGCCAAGATCGGCGGCCACTCGGTCTTCGTCCGGACGGGAGAGTACGACGACGGCAGCCTCGGCGAGATCTTCCTGGACATGCACAAGGAGGGCGCCGCCTTCCGCTCCATCCTCAACTCCTTCGCCATCGCCGTCTCCCTGGGCCTCCAGTACGGCGTACCCCTGGAGGAGTACGTCGACGCCTTCACCTTCACGCGCTTCGAGCCCAACGGCATGGTCCAGGGCCACGACTACATCAAGATGGCCACCTCCGTCCTGGACTACATCTTCCGGGACCTGGCGATCGCCTATCTCGAGCGCCACGAGCTCGGCCAGGTCAAGCCGGAGGATCTCGTGGCGACCTCCGCCCTGGAGCCTAGGTCGCCCAACGGCGTGGCGGGCCACAGGACGGCCGCGACCTATGCCGGCGCGGCTCCCGCCCACCGCCCGCCGGACGCGGGAGAGGCCGCGCGCATCGCGCGCACCGATACCGAGTCGGCCGCGCGCTTCAAGGCCGCCCGCGAGGGGAGCCGCGTCGCCCGCCTCAAGGGCTACGAAGGAGACCCCTGCCCCGTCTGCGGCCACCTGACCCTGGTCCGCAACGGGACATGCCTGAAATGCGAAACATGTGGATCAACTACCGGCTGTAGTTGATCGAGCTGCCGCGTTTCGCATTTCAGGAGGAACGGCCACGACGAAGCGCGCATTTTTGGAGGCGCGCTTCGTTGCCGCGAGCGCGTTAGCGCTCGCGAGAAACTTGCGGCAGCACTACTGGATGCAGCTGACGCAAGGCTCGCACTTGAGGCGGAACGGCCCCGACGAAGCTCGAAGAGCTTCGTTGCCGCGAGCGCGCCAGCGCTCGCGAGAAACATGTGGATCAACTACCGGCTGTAGTTGATCGAGCTGCCGCGTTTCGTCGCCTACTCGATGAGGACCATCCGCTTCTGCAACGACGCCTTCCGCATTCGAAGAGCATCTTTGCCGGGCGGAAGTCCGTACAATCGGCTGTACTCGTAACTGAACTGCGAGGCGTTGTCGTAGCCCACGGCGAAGCCAACGGCGGCCACGTCTTCCCGTTGGACCATGAGCCGGGAACGCGCTTCCTGCAACCGAACATGCTTCTGGTATTGAATGGGACTCATGGCCGTGGCCGCCCGGAAGTGCCTGTGGAACGACGAGGCGCTCATCCCCGCCAGTCGAGCCAAATCCTCGACGCGAAAGCGCTCGGCATAGTGGGACCTGATCCAACGGATGGCCTGGCTGATCCGCGAAATGCGACCGTCGGTCAGAACGACTTCGCGCACCACGGCCCCTTGGTCGCCCGACAGGAGATACCAAAGGATTTCTCGTTCCGCCAAGGGGGCCAGCACGGCGAGATCCCGCGGACGATCGAGCAGCCGCAGGAGCCGGGCGACGGCTCCTACCAACTCGGCCGAGGCCAGTCCGATTCCCATGCCCGAGAGCGAGGTGGTCGGCGCATCGCCGCCGGCGTCCAACAACAACTCGGCGATCATCGTCGGCTTCAATTTCAAGCTGACGGTCATGAAAGGCTCTTCAGCCGTCGCCGAAACCACCTGGCTCGTGACCGGGAATTCCTGGGAAACGACGATGTACTGTCCCGTGACGCAGTCAAAGACTCTGTTGCCGAGGACGACCCGCTTGGCACCTTGGACTACGAGGCCGAACATGGGTTCATAGAGGCTGGGCATCGATTCGGTAGGCATTCCGAAGGTCATGACCTTGAGGTTTTCCCAATTCGTATCGACGATCGCGGGCTTGCCACGGGCTGCGAACCGGGCGATCGATCTTCGGATCTGTTCTATTGATTCCATGGTTCTATCAAGCCCGTAGAGTGTCAGAAATGCAAGGCGAATTCTCAACCGGCCGTCACATTGACAGGATTCTGCAAGAAGTTGCCAGAATCCCTGTACAGTTCGGGGACCCCTATAAAGTATCTCTATGATAGGTCGAATGTCGAAGCGGGTCGGATCACAAAGGTTTGACCCACAAGAAAAGGAAGGAAGAAATGATCGTACTCACTGCACCAACAGGCCTGATCGGCCATCAGGTGCTCAAGAATGTTCTCGCCAGCGGCGAGGCTGTCCGTGTCATCGTCCGGGATCCCTCGAAGCTCCCGGCAGACGTCCTCAAGCGTGTCGAGGTCGTCCAGGGATCGCACGGCGCCGCCGCCGTGGTGAACAAGGCCTTCGCGGGAGCGGACGCCGTGTTCTGGCTCGTACCCCCTGACCCTCAAGCCAGCAGCGTCATGGCCGCCTACGTCGACTTCAGCCGACCGGCGTGCGAAGCGTTCCGGAGCCGAAAGGTCAAACGGGTCGTCGGAATATCGGCCCTGGGCCGCGGGGTCGATAAGGAGGCCGGGCACGCGACAGCGTCATGGGCCATGGACGACTTGATTGCCAGCATGGGCGTGGCCTACCGGGCGGTAATCAACCCTTCGTTCATGGACAACCTACTGCACCAGGCCGGGGCCATCAAGGACCAAGGTATGTTCTTCTCGCCGGTTTCCGGGGATCTCAAGGCTCCGACCTGCGCCACCCGGGATATCGCCGCCGTCGCGGCCAAGCTGCTCCTCGATCGCTCCTGGAACGCGAACGCCAGCGTCCCGGTCTTGGGCCCCGAGGACCTGTCGTTCAACGACATGGCGAAAATCATGTCCGAGGTGCTGGGAAAACTAGTGCGCTTCCAGCAAATTCCTAACGAAGCGTTCAAGTCCAGGCTGATCGGATTCGGGATGTCGGACGCCATGGCGCAGGCCATGCTCGACATGCAGGTGGCCAAAAACGAGGGCCTCGACAACGCCGAGCGGCGCACTGCCGGGTCCACAACCCCCACCAGCTTCCGTCAGTGGTGCCAGGAGATATTGAAGCCCGCGGTCCTCGGCTAGTCGGAGTGCGCACAACTTAGTCGAATCTGAACGGCGTTCCCATGAGCTTGGGAACGCCGTTTCTGCAAGGACCCGATGGAATGATGAGTCGCCAGGAAGTTCCCGCGCCGGATGAACTGAGCTCGATCCTTCCGCCCAATTGCTTGGAAAGCATGTCGACGAGGGAGAGGCCCAGGGTCTTCCCGTCGAGACCGTCCGTCGTCATGCCGACGCCGTCGTCTTCGACGCATATCGAATCGCGGTCGGGATCGCGATCGATCGAGACGCGGACGATCCCCCGCGATCTGCCCTGGAACGCGTACTTGAAGGCATTGGTCACGAGCTCCACCAGGATGAGCCCCACCGGAATCGCGCGATCGATGTCGTAGCGCAGTTCTTGGCCGTCTATCCTTATCGCGATCTTGCCTTCCTGGCCGCGGCTCGAGCCGATGCTGTTCGCGAGTTCTTCGGCGTAGGCTTTCAGATCGATGGTGGCCAGGCTCCTGTCGCTGTAGAGCAACTCATGCACGAGCGCGATCGACGCTACCCTCGCCTTGCTGTTCGTCAGGGCCTCGATGCTGGAGGGGTCCTTCATAGTCGCGCTCTGCAGCGAGAGCAGGCTCACGATGATCTGAAGGTTGTTCTTCACACGATGGTGCAGCTCGCGGAGGAGAGCCTCACGCTCCCCGACGGCTTCCCGGAGACTGGCCTCCGATGCCTCTCGATCTCGGACATCTCGCGCGATCCCGATCGCCAGGAGTCGACCGTCGAGCTCGAACACCTGGGCGCTTATATCCACCGGGATCCTCTCTCCGCGCTTGGTTGCATGGACCCTATGGAGCAGGGCCTTATCCGAGGCTTGCAGCGGGGAATCGTCGCCCCGCCTGGGATCCTCCGGAGCCTCGATATCGCTAGGTCCCATGCTCAGCAATTCCTCCCTTGAGTAGCCTAGATAGGCGGTCGCTTGGTTGTTGACCTCGATGAATTTGCCGAGATGCCTTCCCGAGAAGTCCACGATGAAGACGCCGTCATTCAGGCTGTTGAAGAGCGCTTGGTAGCGGAAGGCCGAACGTCGCGCCTCCTCGCGAGAAGAGTCGAAGAGGATGATGGCGACCGCGATTCCCAGCGCCGTGCGGAGGAATGTGCCCAATTGATAGGCCAGCGGAGCGAGCAGTTGGTCGGGGCGGACCCAGAAATAGGTGAGATTGAGGGATCCCAGCAGGAGGAGGGAAAATGCCGCCAAGGGGACGCCGAAGCTCCTCGGTTTCGCTCGGTATATGAAGAAATGAATGCCCGTCGCCATCTGGATGGCGCCGCAGATGAGGAAGACGACGAGGATCAAGGCGGGCTTGTCGAAGCCGATGGCTTCCGACGCGGCGATGGCCAGGGATGCGGCGAAGAAGGCGATGACGGCGACCCTGCCTCCCCGCCGGGCGCGACCCAGGCTCGACGCCGCGACCAGCAGGAAGACCGCCGATCCGCAGAGCGAGATGAGATTGCCCGAGGTGATGCCCGGGAGGCCGGGATCGAGGGCCCCTACGACCTCGAAGCCCGATCGCGCCGTGTAGAAAGCCCAACCGATGAGCCAGTAGCTGGAGAATCGATCGCGATAATTGCTGCGCGCGATCAAGAAGACCGTGAAGAGCAGTATCGTCGACAGACCCATCAGGAGGATCGATGTCAAGAGCGGCAGCTTCCCTGCGAAGTCATTCATGTGCCCTGCATTCTACCGGACAACTACCTTTCGTCAATGCGCTTCGGCACGGGGCCCATGGGCGAAAAAGCACAGAGCGTTCACATCTCCTTCACAGTCCGCGGGCTTCGAGCCTTGACGAAGCCTCGCTGCAAGCATATCTTTTTATCCGTACCCTCCCCCACGGGGTGGGGGTATAGCGAGGCAAGCATGGATCACTGCAGCCACGACAGCGCCAAGGCGCTCGGGCATCTGAAGACGGTTCGCGGGCAGATCGACGGGATAACCCGCATGATCGAAGAGGATCGCTACTGCATCGACGTCTCGAACCAGATCTCGGCCGCGATAGCCCTGCTCAAGAAGGCCAACCTGATCATCCTCAAGCAGCACATGAACACCTGCGTCGCGGACGCGATAAAGGCCAAGGACGGCAGCGAGAAGATCGACGAGATCTCGATGATCCTCGAGAAGTACATGGGCTAAGGAGAATCAGGATGGTACAGGCTCTTCAGCTGCAAATAAAAGGCATGACCTGCGCGGCCTGCGCCCAGGCCTCGGAGCGGGCGGTCAAGAAACTGCCGGGCGTCGAGGAGGCGGCGGTCAATTTCACGACCGAGAAGCTCCTGGTCAAATTCGAGGACGGCAGGCTCACGATCGACCAGATAAAAACCGCCGTCGCCAAGGCCGGCTACGAGGCCGTCGACGATCGCGAGGCGAAGGAGGTCGCCATACCCATAGGCGGGATGACCTGCGCCGCCAGTGCGAAGACCATCGAGCGCGTCGCCGGAAAGCTGCCCGGCGTGGATTCTGTCTCGGTCAACTTCGCGACCGAGAAAGCCTCCATCAAGTACGACCCGGCAGTAGTTCGCCTTTCCGAAATCAAGCGCGCGATAAGCAAAGCCGGTTACACCCCGCTGGCCATCGCCGAAACAGGAGCCCGGACGGACGAGCACAAGGCGGCCAAGGAGCGCGAGATACGCGTGCTGTGGACGAAGTTCGCCGTCTCCGCGTTCTTCTCCATTCCGCTGCTCTACGTCGCCATGGGCGCGATGCTCGGCCTCCCCCTCCCCTCCGCGCTGAGGCCGATGGACTACCCCCTGCGCTACGCCCTCCTCGAGATCGCCCTCGTCCTGCCCGCGATCGCGGCGGGCTACCGCTTCTATCTCGTCGGCTTCAAGGCGATTCTCCGGCTCTCGCCCAACATGGATTCGCTCATCGCGATGGGCACCTCCGCGGCTTTCCTCTATAGCCTCTACTCGGTGTTCCAGATAGGCTCAGGCGACTTCAAGGCCGTCGAGAGCCTCTACTTCGAGACCGCCGGCGTAATCATCACCCTCATCCTCCTGGGCAAATCCCTGGAGGCCGTCACCAAAGGCCGCACTTCCGAATCGATCAAGAAGCTGATGGGCCTCGCGCCGAAGACCGCGACGGTCATCCACGACGGCGCCGAGATCGAGATCCCCATCGACGAAGTGGAGTCGGGCGACGTGGTCATGGTCCGCCCCGGCGAGAAGATTCCCGTCGACGGCGAAGTCCTTAGCGGCCACACCGCGATCGACGAATCCATGATCACAGGCGAGAGCATCCCCGTGGAGAAGGGACTAGGCGACCAGGTCATCGGCGCGAGCATCAACAAGAACGGCAGCATCACCTTCCGGGCCACCAAGGTGGGCGCGGACACGATGCTCTCCCGGATCATCAAGCTGGTCGAGGACGCGCAGGGCTCCAAGGCCCCCATCGCCCAGATGGCCGATATCGTCTCGGGCATCTTCGTGCCCATAGTGTTCGCGATCGCGCTCGCGACGGCGGGCGCATGGCTCCTCCTGGGGCACACGGCCGTCTTCGCGCTGACCGTCTTCGTCGCCGTCCTCACCATCGCCTGCCCCTGCGCCCTCGGCCTCGCCACGCCTACGGCCATCATGGTCGGCACCGGCAAGGGCGCCGAGTACGGCGTCCTCATCAAGTCGGGGGCCGCCCTCGAGACGGCGCACAAAATCGATACGATAGTCTTCGACAAGACCGGTACCATCACGAAGGGAAGGCCGGAGCTCACCGATATCGTACCCGGGCCCGAGCTTCCCGCCCTCGGACTCGATCAGCTGGGCCTCCTCTCCCTCGCGGCTTCCGCGGAAAAGGCCTCGGAGCATCCGCTCGGCGAGGCGGTACTCCGCGCCGCCGAGGAGCGGGGAGCGCCGGTCATGGCCGCTACGGAGTTCGCCGCCGTGCCGGGCCACGGCATCGTGGCCCTGATCGCGGGCAGGCGAGTCCTATTGGGCAACGCTCGTCACCTCGCCGCCGAGGGCATCGATGCTTCCGGCGGCGCGGCCGACGCCGATCGTCTTTCGGGCGAGGGCAAGACTCCCATGTGCATCGCGATAGACGGAAAGTACGCCGGTCTCATCGCGGTCGCCGATCCCGTGAAGGAATCGAGCGCGAAGGCCATCGCGGCCCTGCACCGGATGGGAATCTCGGTCGCCATGATCACGGGCGACTCGAGGCGAACCGCCGAGGCCATCGCGCGAGCGGTCGGCATCGACACCGTCCTCGCGGAGGTATTACCCCAAGACAAGGCAGCGGAGGTGAAGAAGCTCCAGGCGGAGGGTAAAATGGTCGCCATGGTCGGCGACGGCATCAATGACGCGCCGGCCCTAGCCCAGGCCGAAATAGGAATAGCCATCGGCTCGGGCACGGACGTGGCCATGGAGAGCGCGGACATCGTGCTCATGCGCTCCGACCTGATGGACGTACCGACGGCGATCAAGCTGTCCAAGAACGTCATCCGGAACATAAAGCAGAATCTCTTCTGGGCCTTCGGCTACAACGTCCTCGGCATCCCCGTGGCCGCCGGCATCCTCTACGCCTTCGGCGGCCCCCTCCTGAACCCGATCCTCGCCGCCGCCGCCATGTCCATGAGCTCGGTCTCCGTCCTGTCCAACGCACTGCGACTCAAGGGCTTCAAGCCTTACAAGTAAGTTTTAAGGAGGTATGATATGAAGAAGACGCTTTCGATCGAGGGCATGAGTTGCGATCATTGTGTCGTTCATGTAAGGAACGCGTTGACCGGAGTATCGGGAGTCGACAGCGCCGTGGTCGACCTCGCCGGGAATAAAGCAGTGGTGACCGGGAGCTCCCTGGAGGACTCGGCCCTCAAGGCCGCGGTGGCCGAAGCCGGCTACGAAGTGGTCGCCATCGTTTGATTCCCGGGAGTGCCCATGCCGCTAAAGTCCTCGTCGCCGACGACGAGGAAAAGATCGCCAAGATGGTGGGGAGCTACCTCGAGGCCGCGGGCTTCGAGGTCCTCCTCGCCTTCGACGGCGGTCGGGCTCTCTCGCTTTTCAAGGGCGAGTCGCCGGACTGCCTCGTCCTGGACATCAACATGCCCGTCGCCGATGGTCTCGAGATCGCAAAGGAAGTTCGAAAGAGCTCTGCGGTCCCCATCATACTCCTGACCGCCCGGACCGAAGAGATAGACAAGGTCATCGGCCTGGAGCTGGGCGCGGACGACTACATCTCCAAGCCCTTCAGTCCCAGGGAACTCGTCGCGCGGGTCCGCGCCGTCCTCAGAAGGAGCTCGGGCGGGGGTCTTTCCGCCGCGCCCGACCAGGTCGCCGCTTCCGCTCCGCTCAGGCGCGGCGATTTGGAACTGGACCTGAGAAAGCGAAGCGCGGTCGTCGCCGGCCGGAGCGTGAGCCTGACGGCGATCCAGTTCGATATCCTCTGCCTCCTCATGCGGGAGCCGGGCAGGGTGTGGACCCGCCTCGAGATCCTCGAGCGCGCCGTCGGCGCGAGCTATGAAGGCTACGAGCGGACTATCGACGCCCACATCAAGAACATCCGCAAGGCGATCGGGGACGACAGCGAGAACCCGAGCTACATCGGCACCATGCGGGGAGTCGGCTATCGCTTCCTGGAGCGACCCGATGAGACTTAGGCGCCGCCTATCCCTCTTCTTCTTCGCCGTCATCCTGGTCGGAGCCCTCTCCTCCCTGGTGCTCGTGCGGCTCACGACCGAGAATCTCTTCCGTTCCTTCGTCTTCTCCGAGGATGCCGCCAAGGCCAAGGCCTACGCCACGATCCTGAGCGAGTACTACGCGGCCAACGGCGGTTGGGAGAATGTCCAGACCTTCCTCTCCGAGATACCCAAGCAGGTCTTCCTGACCCTCGACAGGAGCATCCGCAGCGCCAAAGGGGACGTCGCCGGCGAGGGTGGCGGCGGCGAACGCGAAGTCGCGACGATAGCGGCCTACCCCTACGATACGATTCGGAGCCTCATAGCCGATCGCGTCGCGGTGGCCGATCTGCGCGGGGTGATCGTCGCGGACACTTCGGGTAAGCTGCTCGGAACGGTCCACCCGCCCAGGCATCTCGCCCACGGCTACTCGATACGGGTCGACTTCCAAAAAGTGGGTACGGTCCTGGTCGGATCCATGGTCGACTCCTCGCTCACGGGCGTCGACGAGCGCTTCCTCGACTCGGTCTCGGCCTCCATACTGTGGGCCACGCTCGGCGCGAGCCTCATCGCCCTCCTCATGGGGCTTCTCTTCACGCGCCGCGTGACGCGCCCTCTCGCTTCCCTCAACGCGGCGGCCCGGAGGGTGGCCGCGGGCGACTTGTCGACTCGCGTCGAGATACGGAGCAGGGACGAGCTGGCGGAGCTCGCGGTCTCGTTCAACACGATGACCGAGGAGCTAAGGCGGCTCGAGGAGGCCAAGAAGAGGATCATTGCGGACGCGGCGCACGAGCTGCGGACCCCCGTCACCCTTTTGCAGGGCACCGTCGAGGCGATGATCGACGGCGTTTATCCGCTCGACACGGCGACTCTCCGGTCGATGCACGAGGAGACGATCCGGCTGTCCCGCCTCATCGACTCCCTGCGCGAGCTGGAGACGATCGAATCCGGAGAGCTCGAGCTGGATTTGAAGGAGGTGAGTGTCCCCGAAATCGCGCGGAAGGCGGTCTCGCTCTTCTCGGCGCAGGCAAGCGCCAAGGGGATAGAGCTCACGGTCGTAGAGAACGATTCGGGAAACCCGAGACTGGTCGCCGATAGCCTGCGCCTCGGCGAGGTCGTCTACAACCTCATCTCGAACGCCAT
>Ga0181535_10001468_pt1 | contig 30827 bp, 27 predicted proteins | sample PEATcosm2014_Bin_44_FD_119774 | JGI IMG/M metagenome (GOLD analysis project Ga0181535, IMG submission 119774) | Peatland microbial communities from MTU Mesocosm Facility, Houghton, MI, USA - PEATcosm2014_Bin17_30_metaG | ecosystem: Environmental > Terrestrial > Soil > Wetlands > Peat | place... | reverse complement strand
TAGAAACAACCAGAAAGACCGCGACGACATGAGGTTTCTTGCCAGAACAGTCCCGTTCAAGGTTGAGACATTGAGGGAAAGGTATTTTGCCGAATTGCAATGGCAATATGCGGAGGGTAGGCGCTATGGACCACGTTACAGGGCCAACAAGAGCTTTGAGGAATGGATTGAGATGATCGAAGAGGACAGGATGCGATCGGGTGGCATGTCATGAATTATCAGAGAGATGAGCGAGGGTCCAAAGTTATTCAATGTCCGATAACGGATATTCTGTATAGTGAAAGCCGCAAGCTCCAGTTCGCCCTAAACTACATCGCTCCTTATGGTTAAAGTGCGAGTTCTACTCTTCCCTAACGATAGGACTACATCTTGTAGTGGCCGAGGTCCTCGTCGTTGAGACCCTCGAGCCAGCCGCGGACCTGGTCGTGATTGGGGCCATCAGAGCGGCCGGAGGTACTCAGCCGAGCGGTTTGCATCACTTCTTCGGCTACAAAGATTGGACAATCTGCGCGCATCGCAAGAGCGATCGCATCGGAGGGCCTGGCATCGACGATCACCGGTTCCTCTCCCTGTCGAAGCCAAAGGACGGCATGAAAGGTCTCGTCTTTAATTTCTGTAATAACAACTTTTTCCAGGCGAGCATTCAAGTGACGGATCAGGTTTCTGGTGAGGTCGTGGGTCGTGGGACGCGGGAGTGCCGCCTTCTCGATCTCGATAGCGATGGCGTTGGCTTCGAAGATCCCCACCCAGATGGGAATCACAGAATCGGAGCCCACGTCCTTGAGCATGACGATGGGCATATTGGTGGACGGGTCCATCATCAATCCTCTTATCCGCACCTCGATATCCATGCCTACTCCCTTATGTACCTTCACGTTGCTGTTAGACGGCTTCCCCCACCAAGCTGTTAGGATGCGTGGCTGTAATCCTGACCTGCACGTAGCTCCCGGGCGCCGGGGCGATGGGATGGGGCCAGGTGAAGTTTACCGGCTTGTTTTGGCTGCTGCGGGCCGAAATCTGCTGGCGTGCCGGATTGGTCCCCTCAACCATCACTTCAATTATTTCCCCTAAATGCTTAGCATAATTAACCCTTTGAATCTCGCGCTGCCGGTCAAGCAATACTTGAAGCCGTTTGGACTTCTCCTCTTCGGAGATGGAATCGATCATGGTAAGCGCGGGCGTGTTGGGCCGCGCGGAGTACTTGAAACCGAAGACGCAATCGTACTCGACTTTGGCCAGAAGGTCCATGGTCTGAATGAAATCCTCGGGGGTTTCACCTGGGAAGCCGACGATGATGTCGGTTGAAATGGAGATGGGCCGTCGGGCGGCCTTGATCCAGGCGATGCGTTCGAGGTACCAATCGGGTGTATATTCCCTGGCCATGAAGTGGAGCACGCGGGCCGAGCCGGATTGGATGGGCAGGTGGACGTGGTCGCAGAGGGTGGGGGTAGCGTCGATGGCCTCGACGATGTCGCGGGTAAAGTCGCGGGGGTGGCTGGTGGTGAAGCGAACCCGGCGGATGCCTTTGACCTCGCCCACGGCGACCAGGAGTTCAGCGAAGGTTCGCTTCCCTTCCGGGTCGCGATAGCTGTTGACGTTCTGGCCGAGGAGCTGGATTTCGGTGTAGCCGAGGTCGGCGATCCGATGGGCCTCTTCCAGCACCGACGAGTAGCCGCGGCTGCGCTCTTTGCCACGGGTGTAGGGGACCACACAATAGGCGCAGAACTTGTCGCAGCCCTCGATGATGGTGATGTAGCCGCGGTAAGGGTTCTGGCGGGCAGTGAACTCGGTTTCGAAGGTCAGGTCGGTCTGCCGGTCGTCGAGGCCGGTGATCCGGTTTTCGCCAGCTTCGAGGCGAGTAAGCATCTCGGGGAGCTTGCGGTAGGAGGCCGATCCGGAGACGAGGGAGACATAGGGCGCCCGCTCGAAGATCTTTTCGCCTTCCTGCTGGGCGACGCAGCCGAGGACGGCAAAGCGCTTGCCGGCTTTATGCAGTTTTTTGTAGTCGTTGAGGCGGTTGAAGACTTTTTGTTCTGCTTTGTCGCGGATGGAACAGGTGTTGTAGAGGATCAGGCCGGCATCTTCCTCCGACTCCACCCGGCGGTAGCCCTGCTGCTGCAATGTGCCAATGACCTTTTCCGAGTCATGAGCATTCATCTGGCAGCCGAAGGTTTCAAGGTAGAAGGTTTTCTCGGTTGCCATAGCAACTTTGAGTATACCGCGAAGGCGCTTCCGGCTTCGGCACAACCGCGGGTTGAAGAAAGGTGAGAACCAGCGATCGGCGCCGGGTCAGCGCAGGCCAGTGTGCAGGTAGGCGAGCAGGTCGGACATTTGCTGGGTTGTAAAGCGACCGTTAAAGGACGGCATCATTCCTTTTCCCGTGAGCACAACGGATTGAACCTGGAGATCGGTTGCCGGCGCGCCGCTGGGAAGGGTCGTTTGAGAGAAGAGGTCGTGAAGATCGGGCGGAATCTTCTTCAGGCCAAGGTCGTTCTCCTGGTGGCAGTGAGCGCACCGGACCTGGTAGAGGTGCTGGCCTTCCAACTGCTGGGTCGTGAGCTCAGGTTGGGAATGGCAGGCTGAAAGACTGAAACCGAGGCCAAGCGCAAGGCAGACGGGAGAGACGGCTCGGGCGATGCTTGCGGCAACGGTTTTGCTGTGATTCGATAGGATCGGAGACCCTCCAGGGAGCTGTGGTTGAAGTTCCTGCGCAAGCCAAGCAGACGCCTTTGGCTATTTTATCTGCCATTGATCGGTATTCGTGCCTGGCGCCACTTCCCTTTCTCGAACGTGCGCAAGGCGCAACCAATTGATACCTTATGGAAAGAATGACAAAAGAGACTGAAGACCTGACGCCCCTTCCCCATGCGGCACAGAACCGGTGCTTCGGATGCGGAGAAGCCAATCCCACCGGGCTGCATCTTGAGTTTTTGGCGGGCGAGGACGGCGTGGTGGTGTGCCTTCCAACGGTTTCGAATGGCTTTGAGGGGCATCCGGGGCTTTTGCATGGCGGCGTGATCGCGACGCTGGTGGATGAGGCGATGAGCAAAGCGGTTCGCGCGCTGGGGCTGACGGCGATGACGCGCCAAATGGAAGTGGAGTTTCTGCGGCCGGTTCCGTCGGGGACGGCGATCCGGATTGAGGGACGGGTAGTACGGGGCGAAGGACGGAAGCACTGGACCGAAGCCCGGATTCTGAATGCAGACGGGAAGATACTGGCGACGGCCAAGGGGCTGTTTGTGGAAGTGCGCGCGAGCAGATTAGAGGCAGGACAGCCCGAAGACCGCCCTGCCGCAGAATAGAGAGCCTGGAAATCAGTGGATCATGTTGATGGTTTCCTGGGTGATGGTGTCGAAGGTGGTAATGGCCTTGGAGTTGGCCTCAAAGGCGCGTTGAGCGATGATCAGGTCAGAGAACTCGGCGGAGATGTTGACGTTCGACATCTCGAGTTCGGAGTCATTGATCGTGCCCAGGCCATCGGTCCCCGAGACACCGATGGAAGCCGCGCCACTGGCTGTCGTGACCGCGTAGTCGCCATTACCCTGGAGCGCCAGTCCCTGGAGGTTGGTGACGTTGGCCAGCGCCAGTTGACCGACAGCCTGCTTTTGGCCATTTGAGTAGGAAGCGGTCACTGTTCCGTCCGAGCCGATGGTGAAACCGTTGTAGGAGCCAAGGGCATAACCGTTCTGCGTGGGCGAGCTGGTTGCGGAGGTTGCGTCATTTTGTCCGATGGTGGAAGCGCCGTTTGAGCCTACGATGTTCCAAGTCATGCTGAGGGGCGCTGCGCCGTCGCTGAGCCCGTTAAAGGAGATGTTGCTGATGTCGGCCGCCGGGCTGACCAGGGTGCCGCTCGAGTTGAAGGTGAGCGTGCCGGCAGAGTTGGCCGAGGCCACCGGGTCCTGAATGAGGCTTCCGGAGGTGGAGATGTTGGCTCCGGTGATCGAGAGCTGGCCGGCAGCCGTAGCCGAGACGGTGGTTCCCGTAATGCCCGCGGTCTCGAGCGCGTTGGTGAGGGCCGTGGCATAGCTGTTCAGGGTCATTCCCGCGGTGACGGTGGGGGCGACGGTGGTTGCCGTGGCTCCAGAGGTTGTCAATCCGCTGATGGTTAGGTTGGAACTGGGATCGACCGTGGCTACCTGGCCTGCCGAGGCTCCGAAGTTGTAGCTGATGGTGGTCGCGGTAAGATCCTGGCTGGCGATGCCGGCAGTCTTGAGCGTGGCCGCGGGTCCGACGATGGAGAGTTTGCCGCCGGTCGCGATGACCGAAACCCCATCCGCACCGGTATTAATGCCTACCTTGGTGAGCTCGTTGTTGAGGGCTGCGGCATATTCGGCGACAGTTTCACCGGCAGTGACGGTTGGCGCGGAGGTAATGGCCGTCGGCGGATTTCCGCTGACCGTGGGCCCGACGATGGTCAGACTTGTGGTCTGATCGACCGTGGCGCTGGGACCGAAGTCGTAGCTGATGGTGGTGTCGGCCAGTCCTTGTTTGACTGAGCCGCTGAGGGTGAGGTTGGCGCCGGCGATCGACAGTTGCCCGTTTGTGGAGGAGACTTGCACGTTAGCGATGCCTGCCGTCGAGAGCGCGCTGTTCAGCGCCGTGGCATACTGCGCGACTGTTTCTCCAGTCGCGATTGGCGGGGCGGTGATGGTGGCCGCCGTTCCGCCGGCAGTTTGTCCGGCGATGGTCAGGTTGGTGGTGGGATCGACAGTGGCGTTGGTTTCAAAGCTGTAGTTGCTTGTCGTTCCGAGCATGTTCTGACTGACGGTGCCGGCAACTGTCGCCGTATCGGGTCCAGTGATCGTCAAGACTCCGTTGGCCGCCGTAGCGCTGATGCCGGTAATGCCATGGGCGGCCAACTGGCTCTGGATTTCAGAGGCATATTGAGCTACCGATTCGCCGGCCGGGTTAGAGGGTGCGACGGTGATGGTGGTAGAGCCGCCTGTTGTGGTGGGCCCGGTGATGCTGAGGCTGGTGGCGGGATCGACCGTGGCCTGGGTTGTCAATCCTGTGTTCGGATCGGTGTAGGACCCGAAGTTGTAGCTGCTCTCGGTCCCGGTGAAATCCTGTGTGACCGCGCCGTTGACTTTCATGTTTGCCGGACCGGTGATGGAGAGCTGCCCATTGCTGGCTTGAACGGTCACGTCGGTAATGCCAGCCGCGGTCAGCGCGCCGGAAAGAGATTGTGCATAGCTGGAAATAGATTGGCTGCTGGTGGACGCAGGCGCGGAGACCGGGCCCAGTCCTCCTTCAGTGATATTCAGCGTGGTTTTGGCGTCGACGGAGGCCACGGCGCCATTGCTGGTGACGAAGTTGTAATTGGTGGTCGTCATCGCAACGTCTTGCTTGATCGTGTTGCTGGTGGTGAAACTGCCGGTCGCCCCGGTGATGGTGAGGGTTTTGGTCGTGTCGCTGCCAGCTACAGTGACTCCGTTGCCGCTGGTCAACGCATTCAGCGCGTTGGCATAGGCCGAGACCGATTCTCCGGCAGAGGGAGTGATGGAGTATGTGCTGCCCCCGATGGTGATCCCGAAGTTTGTTCCGGCATCAAGCAAGCCTGTCGGGGAGAAGCTGTAGGTATCGACCGTTGTTCCAGGATTTGTGGTTGTGTCCGAGGCCATGGTGACGGCGGGGTTGGTTGAAGTTGCCGGAACCGGCGCGGCTGCGGCCAGCGGGAGTGTTGCAGCGGTTGATACGGGAGTCGTCGCCGCGATGGAACTGGAGATTGTCGTCCCCAGGATGTCCTGATTGATATTGCCGGCGATGGTCATACCGGAAGGACCGGAGAGGGACAATACACCATTCGCCCCTGAGACGGACATACCGGTAATGCCGTTCGCATTGAGTTGCGCGCTTATATCCGCGGCATATTGCAAAACAGTTTCACCGGCAGGCTTGGCTGCTATGACGACAGGGGTCGAGACACCGGCTGTGTTTTTCGCGGTGATCGTCAGGCTCGTCGTTGGATCAACCTGGGCCAGGGTGGATTTTCCCGTAGCGGGATCGGTGTAGGTTCCGAAAGTGTAGTTTGTGGTTTGTCCGGAAAAGTCCTGGACCACGTTGGAGGTTGCATTGTTGATGGTCGTGTTGTTGGGACCGGTGAGGGTGATTGTGCCGTTGCTTCCCGAGGAGACGGCGACGCCGGTGACATTGGCAGAGGCAAGCGCGGCCTGAATATCGGAGGAGAACGTCTGGACCGATTCTCCAGCGGGGTTTGCCGTCACAGTGACAGGCACGACAGTGCCGGCGGTGTTCTCGGCGTTGATGGTGATAGTGGTCGCGGAATCGACGGTGGCCATGGCGCCGTTGCTGGAGGCGAAGTTGTAGCTGATGCCGGTCACTACTGGCGAAACCGCCGTGATGGACGGGGACAATACTGAAGTCATCTGCGTTGTGACCGGTGAAGCAGCCGAAATCGGATTCGAGACGGTTGTCGAGGGCTCAACCGCCGAGGTTGCGGCAGTCACCGAAGTGGCTACCGGGGTATTCGCCGTCACCGGGATGGTGGTGGCAGCGGCCGCAGTTGCCGGAGCGGCGTTCAAGGTATCGGGCAACGTGATGCTGTAAGACCACTGGTTGGTTCCGATCTTTGTGTAGTTGACCGTGGCCTGGTAGCTGTTTCCCAGAGAATCGTAAACGCCCACCTGGCCCGTAACGGTGGCTCCGACGGCGGCCGAGGAATCGAGGTTAGCCGTCATGCCAAAGGATGTGGTCGCCTGCGGCTGCTGCACATCGCCGGTAACGGGGATGTTGATCGGCGCCAGAGCTCCACCGGTATTCACGACTCCGTTCAAGGCCGGGTATCCCATCACCTCGAGCCCCCCCGCGGTGACGAGATTGCCATTGGCGGCCTGGGTGAAGGTGCCATCGCGGGTGAGGAGGTTGGTGCCACCGTTGTTTACGACAAAGAAGCCGTTGCCATCCAACGCGACGTCGGAAGAGGTGGTGCCGCTGGTGTCGTAGGTCCCCTGCGTGAAATCAATCGAATTCGACGCGACCTGCACGCCCCCGCCTACCTGGACCGCATCGCCGGAACCCTGGGTCGCGACCTGCTGATAGAAGAGGTCGGAAAAGTTGGTCGTCTGCGCCTTGAAAGCCGTGGTGCTCATGTTGGATAGATTGTTGGCAATGGTATTCAAGGCCGTTGAATCGGCGTTGAGGCCGGAAAGCGGAGTATAGAAACTTGCCATCGTGAATCTCCTGTGGATGCTCGATCAAGTTGGTGGCCAATCCGGCCGGATGAAAAACAAATCAAAAGGCGCTTTACTGCGCGGCGGCCGTGGGCTTTGTGCGGGATCGCCCATCCAGCGCATGGGCGACGGTCTGGGCCGCGGGCTGGGCGTCGGGGACGCTGAGGTTGCCGGGGGCGCGCTTGACTGCGGAGACTAAAGCTGAAAGATCGCCTGCCGCGCCGGCGCCGGTTGAAGCGGTCTGAGCCGTGGCCAGCACACCGCCGTTGGGTGCAGCAGCGCTGTTTCCGGCTGGAATTCCGGTGGAACTCGAGTCGGCAGATACCGATGAAGCAGAGGCCGTCTGGGCTGAACCGGCGCCACCGGTTGTTGTCCCTGAATCTCCCAGCGCCGTTGAGAGGTTCTGGTTGATACTGATCAGCTGCTCGAGACTGTTCACATTGACCAACTGGTTGATGTATTCGTTCGGATCGGTATCGGCGGTCGGATCCTGGTTCTGCATTTCGGTGACAAGGAGGGTGAGAAAGTCGTTTGCCGAGATGGTGGAGCCGTCTGTGCTGCTGGTGCCGCTGGTATCGCTGGTGCCGGTTGCCGCGCTGGCCATGGGGAGCGCGCTCGACCCGGAGAGCGCCTGCCCCGCAGTCATTGCATGATTAAAGATTCCTGAAGCAAGTGCCGCCATTTTTTCCTCCCGTGTTTATTCCCTTCCTGAATTTCGTTCCCAATGAATATCTGTTTCTGTTTCCTACCGCCTGATTGTTGTCTTCCAGAATTCCGTTCTCGCTGGAAATGTGTTGCTGCTCCCTACCGCGTGTTTCTCCGCACTCACGCCATGACGGAGATGTGGCCGCCGGAGAGTTCAGTGAGACTGGCGGGCCGGCTGAAGTTTTCCGTGGAGACTGGCTCTGCGGCTCGAACCGAGGCAGCCGTTGACGATTCCCCCGGAGCGAACGCGCGCGAAGGGGCCTGCGCGTTTTCCTGACCGGGGTTCTGACTCATGCTCTGATTCGAACCCTGGCCCAATCCCTGGCTCTGGTCCTGGCTGGCGTTCGAAGCTGCATTCCTGCCTTCGGGTTGGGCGATATGGAGTGACTGGAGGGAGATATGCGCGTCGGCAAGATACGTGTTCAATCCGGCCATGTGGCCGCTCAGCGCTTCCGCCGCATCGCCGGACCCCGGCATGAGCGTAGCGTGGACCTGGCCTGCCGATCCGTCGGCGCGCACACCGATCCAGCCGAGGGTGGGGTCCTGAATGCCGGCCTCGGCGCGATGCGGACCGAGGTGAGTCCAACTCGAGGCGTCGCGGGCGGCGTTGTCGATGGCCGCGAAGGTTTCGCTTGCCGCGGAGGCGTCGGATGCGGCCCGGCTCCCGGACCTGGCTTCTGTCGAGTTCTGCTCGCCGCTGAGAAGGTCAGGATTGCGCACCAGCGAGGATGGGTCGCCGGATTGGCCTGAGACCTGCGGTTGGGTGAAGGAGGGCGCTGCCTGGAGCGCTGGGCGATTTTGAGAGGCGTGAATCTTCTGGGCGACCGCCTGCGTGGAAGACGCTGCCGGGGCTGCGCCAGATCCTCGCCTGGGCACATCGGCCTTCGCCGTGGTTGCAGCCGGCCCGGCATCCATGCCTTCGTTGTTGACGTCTGCGGAGAATGTTCCGGCCAGACCTTCCGCTGACGGACTTCCGCGCTGCGCCTCTGTCTGGCTCAGATGCCCAGGATCCGCAAGGGCGGACGGGGCGCTCAGCTCTGGCGAAGGGGATTGAGCCGCGGCCAGAGCCGGAATCTGCTCGCCTGTCGACGGGGATTGGTTCGGCGCATCAGAATTGGCGATGGCGGGCTGGTTTACGGGAGAAGAGAGAATGGAGGTCGGCCGGGCCCTGCCCAACTCTGGGGCAGTCGAGGTCCGAGAGGCTCGCGAAACCGAAGAGGCCGCGGCTGAGATTGCAGGCGCGTCCGCTTCGGCCCGCGCAACCGGCTGAGCGCTCGAGGAGCTCGATAAGGACCCAACGCCAGAGGGCGAAGGAAACGAAGATTGAGCGGACGATGCCGAGGGGACTGCCGGGTTGGGCGAGACACCGATTGAGTTTGTCTCGACGACGCGATCGGCTGGATCAGCGGAGGAGTGAAGGCCTCTTGACGAGGGCTGGAGCGGGCCCTCCAAGCCGGCTTCGTTTGAGAGGTAGGCTGCATTCGACCCGTGGGTGGATTCTCGATCCGGGCTGGGGAGCGCAGTAGAGGTGCATGGGAGCGGTACAGAGCAATCGGCAGCGGATGAAGCGGTTTTGCCGACCAGGTTAGAGCTTTGGTCATCGGCTGCCCATGTGGCCAAGCCAGGCGATACGGCTAGGAGGTCCGCGGTCGAGGTTGGCTGATGGTCTTGGCTCGCCTCGGCAGGTGCAGCGGCGTGCAGATCGGCGCTTGCGAGGCGGCTATCTGCCGCATCGAAGAGGCCCGGATTCGCGTTCGGCTGGATTGGCGCAGGCCGGAGCTGCGGGTCATTGAGCGTCGAATTCGGAGCCGCGGCTGGAGTCTGATCGATGGCGCCGGATTTTGTCTTTTCGCGTTTGGAGACGCGCGCCGCGTGGGCTCCGGCAGAGTCGGAGGAAGGAGCGCCGGACGAGACCTCTGCATCGCGATTGCTCGCTGTTTGAGCGGCAGCTACTGAGTTTCTCTGACGAGTGGATTGCTCCGCGGAGGGTGTTAGGGCGCGTTCTGCGGGCCGGGCAAGTGAATCAATAGCCGATTCCCTTCCCCTTTCAAGCGCGCCACTCCGCCTGAGCGGAGCCCCGCCGGCAGACTGACTCGTGGACAACAAATACGCCGATGGATTTCTTGATGCCTGCGCAAGGGGAGATTGATCGGCCTGGGATCCTGCCGACGCGGTGCTGGTTGCGGTTGGGTCCCCGATGGAGGTGCTCGCGCCCGAAGCAAGAGATTCAAACTGTGTCAGCCAACTGGAGCGAAAGCTGGGAACAACCGGCAAGGAAGCGGCGGAGGAATTGGCGGGCGCGGCGGCTGGCCAGCCGGGGTTCTTGCCCTGCGGACTCCCGGGCAGCGGGCCTTTGCCTGGCCCGGCGGCAAGTCCGGCGCCGCCTGCTGCTTCAAGGTCGACTCCTGCGAGAACGCTCATAGGGAGTGCTGGTGCAGATAGGCTGCCAAACGCCGTGGGCGGTTGTTAAAGCATTGTCAGAAACGGGACCTTGTTTCCCGAATCAGGATGGGGGAAGCGTCTCGGGCGTATTCCGGCTCAAGTCCTCGGCGGCCGATGGATCGATGGGGCTGTCTTGGGGTTCGAGCCGAGTGGGAAGCAGGGATTTTGCGCTGTTTTTGACGCCCTGGAGGCGATTGAGATACCAATCGTCGAGCCCCTGCTGCGAGCGCCGGGCGGCGACGATTGCATCCCTGGCCTCCGCTTCGCGAATGAGCGTCTCGGCCTGGCGGCACTCGACGCGCTTCAAGAGAAACTCCTGGCGACGGGTCTCGACTTCGGACTCGGCATCGGCAATTCTGGGCGCCAAGGCTTGCGAGCGCCTGCGGGCCGAGTGGGTCTCCTCAAGGCCGGCTAGCCGGTCGGGCAGTTCTCCGGAACGGGCGCTGGAAACGACCAGTTGCCGGCCGCTCCGGGCCTGTTTCAAGGAGGCGTCCCGCGCGCGTTGGAGCTGGCGGAGGCCGCCGGTGGCGGACTCGAGGGCCATTTTGCATTGGTCTTCTTCAATGGTGAGGACGCGGAGCAGGCGGCGCAGGGCGCGGGAGACGGCCATCTGTCATATCTCCGACGCCAGCGCGGCGAGACGGCCCAGGCACTCGGCGAAATGCACCTGCTCGTGCGCGCCCTGGGTCATGAAGGCGCGCAGGACGCCTCGGGCCTGCAGGGCGCGGTCGAGATCGGGATCGGCGCCTGGTTTGTAGGCGCCGATGCGGACAAGGTCTTCAGAGCGGGCGTAGACGGCCATCAGGCGCCGGAGCAGGGCGGCTTGTTCGCGATGCGCAGGCCCGGCCACGGCTGGCATGAGACGGCTGATCGAGTCGAGCACTTCGACGGGCGGGTACCAGCCCTCGGCAGCCAGGGCGCGGGAGAGAACAATGTGGCCATCGAGCAGGGAGCGGACCGCGTCGACGAGCGGGTCCTGCTGATCGTCGCCCTCCATGAGGACGGTGTAGAAGGCGGTAATCGAACCGGTGCGAAACTGGCCGGTGCGCTCGACCAGCCGAGCCAGGCGGGTAAAGACCGATGGGGTGTAGCCTTTGGCGGTGGGCGGCTCGCCGGCAGCGAGACCGATTTCGCGGGCGGCCATGGCGAAGCGGGTGAGCGAGTCGAGCACCAGCAGTACATGCTTGCCCTGGGCGGCGAAGAACTCGGCTACGGTGGTGGCGGCCAGCGCTGCCCGCATGCGCAGCAGGGGCGACTGGTCGGAGGTGGAGACGATGACGACCGAACGCTTGCGGCCTTCGACGCCCAGCGCGTCTTCAAGGAATTCGCCGACCTCGCGGCCGCGCTCGCCGACCAGACCGACGACGGTCACGTCGGCTTCGGTGTTGCGGGTCATCATGCCGATCAGGGTACTTTTGCCCACGCCCGATCCGCCGAAGATGCCGACCCGCTGGCCGCGACCAACGGTCAGCAGGGCATCGAGTACCCGGATCCCGGTGCCGAGGGGCACACGAATGGGGGTGCGGTCGAGCGGCGAACGGACACGGCCATCGAGGGGCATGGGCAGGGAATAGGCCGGAGGCTTGCCTTCGTCGATTGGATCGCCAAGGGCGTTGAGGACGCGGCCCATCAAGGCCGGCCCGACCTCAATCTCGGGATGGATGCCGAGGGCGGATACTGCATCGCCGAAGCGAATGCCCTCGGTTGTCTCAACCGGCATGGAGAGGACATTGGAACCTTTGAAGCCGATGACCTCGGCCAGGTGCAGATTGCCGAACTGGTCACGTATCTCGCAGCACTCGCCGACCGAGGCCAGGGGACCCGCCGATTCGATGGTTTGACCGAGGGACTGGAGCACCTGACCGCGCCAGCGCCAGGGACGGGTGCGCTCGAGCAGGGCGCAATAGCGGTCGAGCAGAGCGGTCAAAGGGCTTCTCCACTGGCGACCTTGGATGCCGCAATTTCAGCCAAGGGTTGCGGGCCCGGGCCGGATCGCCCGGAGCCGGCGCGATCGAAAAAGCCACGCTCGATCTCGGCCAACTGCGAGCGGATTCCGATATCGACGGAACCGCAAGAGGTCTCGATCACACAATCGCCTAGACACATACCTTCCCCGGCTTCCACGGAGGGCTTGAGAGCCAGATTGGGAAGAAGAGCAACGGCCTCGGTCCAGAGAGCCAGCTCGCCCGAAGGCACGCGCAGCCGCACCTCGGTCGAGGCGGAGAGCTGGCCCAGTGCGACGCGCACAGCGCCGGTCAACAGCAACGGGTCCATCTGCGCTTCGCGGCGCAGAATGCGAGCGGCGACGGCCAGAGCCAGCCTGACGACCTCGTGCTCGACCGCGCGCAGATAGCGGTCCCGCTCCTTTTGAAAGCTCTCAACCAGTTCCGCCCCCTGACGGATGCGCCGCTCGTCGTCCGCTTTCCGGGCTGCTGCCTGCGCGGCGCGCTCGGCCTGCCGGCCATCCTGATGGCCCTTCTCGCGCCCGGCGTCAAAAGCCTTGCGCGTCTCCTCGGCCAGCCGCTTTTCGAATTCGGCGTGGGCAGCCAGCTCTTTCGATGTCTTCGCGTGGTCGTGTCCACGGTCCGGCGCGAGACCCTGATCTTCGATCTCAGCCCAGCACTGCCAGTCCGGCGCTGAAGGCGCCTGGGGACTGTCCGGGTAGTCGAACGGCCGAATCTGCCTGGTTCCGTTGTTCTCGTGCGCGGTTCTCATTCGTTCCCTCGCATGACGCCCGCATCGATCGGGGAGCCGCCGCTCCTGCTCTGGCGCCCGGAGCTTGAATCCTCTGGTTGCGCCGCGACGCGTTTGCGCCACCATGATTTCCCGCCTCAGGGATTCGCTCCGCCGTGCTTGCTCTGCCCCAAGCCTCTCTCGCCCGGCATTCCCCCGATGAATCGGACCGATAACGGTCTCTGAACGAACCGTTACCGGACAGCGCGGCCTGTTCCGAGCCGGCGTCCGCGGCGTCCATGCCGCGGGGCGCAGGCGTCAGGCCAGCATTTCGTCTCCGGTCTCCAATTTCAAGATCACCTTGCCCTCGGCCTCGAGGCGCCGGGCGAGATTGAGAATCTCCTGCTGTGCCTGGGCGACTTCGCGTGAACGGACCGGGCCGAGCACTTCCATATCTTCCTTGAGCATCTCGACGGCGCGCGAGCTCATGGCTTTGAATATCTGCGCGCGCAGTTCGTCGTTTGCGCCGCGAAGAGCGAGCGCCAATTGCCGCTTGTCGACGCCGGAGACAATTTCGCGGATCGTCGCCGGCGGCACGGTGACCAGATCTTCGAAGGTAAACATGAGATTGCGAATGCTGAGCGCGAGTTCCGGCTGTCCGTCTTCGATGGTCTCAAGGATCTTCTTTGCCTCTTCGGCATTCAGGCGATTGAGCAGGTCGGCCACGGCCTTGAAGCCGGAGTAGCTCTTGCGCGCCGTGTCGCCCACGCTCTCGAGGCGCCGGTGCAGGATGTGGGCAACTTTCTGAGCCATCTCCGGCGAGAACTGGCGCATCTCGGCAAGACGCTGCACGGAGACAACTTTGTGTTCTTCGCTCAGGTTGTCAAGCACCAGGGAGGCGCGCCGCGGATCGAGGTGGGCGAGCACCAGGGCGATGGTCTGCGGATGCTCGGTATCGAGCAGTTTTCCCAATTGCTGGGGATCGGTGCGCTGCAGCTTGGCCAGGTTGCCCTGGGCTGCCTCCTGCGAGCGCCGCACCAGCATCAGCAGATCGTCGGCGCGTTGCTTGCCAAAGGTGTCCACAAGCAGACGGCTGGCATAATCCAGGCCGCCATGGACCATGAAGTTCTGCGTCTCCAGCAACCCCCAGAACTCCTCCAAGATCTCCGCGCTGACCTCCGGTGTGATGCCGCGCAGATCTGCCAGTTCCTCGGTGAGCCTTTGCACGTCAACTTCCGGAAGGGCGCGCAAGATTTCCTTGGCCAGCTCCTCGCCGACTGCCACCAGCAGCACGGCCGCCTTGCGCACCCCGGACATGTTGGCCGGCTGACGTTGCCGAATTGCTGCGCTCGGATTTCCCTGCTGGTCCACGGTGCCGTATCCTTCCTGATTTAATCCGAGTGAATCCAGCTTTGCAGCAGGCGCGAGCTCTGGGTCGGCTCGCGTTTCAAATGTTCCGTGACCTGCTCGAAGATCTCCTGCGTCCGAAGCCGCTCCGGATCGAGCTCGACGGGTTCCGGCGGTTTCAGGACGGGCTGCGAAACGGGCGCTGTTCCGGCGCTCAGCTCTTTCGGGCCCGATTTGGCCGCTGTCCTGGCCGTACCCGGCGAACCGGCGCGGTTGAGAGCCGGGCGCACCCCGAAGGCGAGAATGACGAGCAGGCCGGCAAGAAGGGCTCCATATTTGACCAGAACCGGGGAGTTCTCCGCCGTGTTCGCCCAATTCTCCAGCAGGGGCGTCGGCTGCTCGGAGCGGTTGCGGTCAAAGGGCAGATCTTCGACGGTCAGCATGTCGCCGCGCGAAGCATCGAAGCCTACGGCCGCCTGAGCAAGTGCTGTCAGGTTGCGCACTTCGTCCGCCGAGCGGGGCTGCCAGACTCCCGGCTTGCCCTTGGCCGCGGGCTGCAGCAGCCGGTCGTTGACGACAATGGCGGCGGTCAGCCTCCGTACGCGGCCCGGACCCTCGACCACGTGACGATCGGTTTTGGAAGCCCCATAAGTGCCGGACTCGGTCTTCGCGGTTTGGGACGGCGTGGTTTCGTGCGGGTAGACAGGCAGGGCCTGGGTGTTGGGAGCGTTGGAAGCAGCGCCGGGAACTCCAGCCGCCACGGGCTGCGCGCCGGAGGTCTGCTCGGTGCGCTGCATCGAGAGCGTGACGGTCTTGTCCGGGTCGTAGGTCTCCTGGGTGATGTCGCTCGCCGACTGTTCGTAGTCCAGGGTGACCGAGGCCCGGACATTGCCGGGGCCGGTGACCGGTTCGAGGGTCGAGATCAGCTTGTCCTCGAGCGCCTGCTCGGCGGTCAACTGCAGGGCGGCGGCGGTTTTCGGTCCGAGGGGCAGGTTGCCGTTTGCATCGACGAGCACGACGTGGTCCGGGGTCAGGCCATCGACGGCCGAGGCTACCAGGTTGCGTATGGCTTCCGGCTCGCCATCGGCCAGCGAGCGGTGGCGGAGCTTGAGGACGACCGAAGCCTTGGCCGGGCGTTCCTGATCGCGAAAAAGCGAGTCGTGGGGCAACACAAGGTGAACGCGCGCCGACTCGAGATCGGAAAGGGTGCCAACTGTGTGTTCAAGCTCCCCTTCCAAAGCGCGCTGGTAGTTCACCTGTTCGTCGAACTCCGAGCCCACCCAGTTGGGCTTGTCGAAGATCTCAAAGCCCATGCGGCCACTTTTGGCGCTGCCCTTGGCAGCGGTTGCCAGACGGGCTTTGTCCAACTGGGCCGCCGGAACCCGAATGCCTGCCCCGTCCGGGGTCGGCTCAAAGGGAATCTGGGCCTGGGTGAGAACCAGGCCCGTCTGGCGCGCGTCTTCCGGATCCATCCCGGCATAGAGGACACGCCAGTCGGGACCCAGCGCATACCAGAACAGACCGCCGGTCAGGGCCACAAGCAGAAACGCGGCGCCGACGGCCCAGCCGCGCTGCCCCGGCGACATCTCTGCCCATCGAACGCGGGAGCGGCCCCACAGCGCGGCGACCTGGTCGGCCAACTGCGGCTGACCCGGCAACTGCGGTTGGCCGGACCTTGCCGGCGGAGTTTTTTCCAGTTGTGTTCCCGTGGCCATGGTTCCTGCGTCTCGTTGCTTTCTTGCTCTGTTTGAACCCCGGCCTCGTCGGTTGGCCGCTGCTTGCGGTTGCCGGGAACTCAGGCAAGCCGCGCCTGCCCGGCAGGCCGTTCTAGAACTGCATTCCGATCACCTGTTGATAGGCCTGGACCGCCTTGTTGCGGACGGCCAAGGCCAGTTCGAAGGCCATGCTGGCCTTCTCGGTCGAAATCATTGCCTGATGTACATCCACGCCGGAGCCGGTCATCAACCCATCGACCGCCGTCCGGGCCTGGCTCTCGAGCTGATTCACCTGGCCGACCGCATCCGTCAGAAGATCGGAGAACGGAGCGGAGGCCGCCGGAGCCAGGGCGGCCGGAGACACAATCGCCGCGACGCCGCTTCCGGCAAGAGCGGACTCTGCGGTCGCACCGGCGGAGAGCGGACTGATTGCGAATTGCATGGAATCCTCCATTGCGGCAAAACTCAGCGTTGCAAGGCCCCGATCCGCATCCCCTGTCGAAGTCGCCCAACCTCATCTGCCGGAGGGTTGCGGCTACGACTTGGCAATCTCCAGGGCCGACGTGATCATGCCCTTCTCGGCCTGCACGGCGGAACTGTTCATGCCATATGCACGTGTCGCCCCCATTAGGTCGACCATCTCTGTGAGGGGATTAATGTCCGGATACGAGACATAACCGTCGGGTCCGGCGTCGGGATGGCCGGGATCGTAGCGTTTGAGCGGGGGAGAGGGGTCTTCGACGACCTGGGCGATTCGTACGCCGGGCGCCGTGGCAGCCAGGCCGGGTGGGGTGAGCGTGGGCAGAGCGGCCCGCGCCAACTGGCCCGCCGGACCATCTCCAAAAGCCTGAGACAAGGCCGTGCCCAGGCCTGAGTTCGAGGCCGAGCTGATGGAGTCGAGAAAGCCGGGATCGCCCTGACTGGCGGCAAAGACGACCTGCTGACGGCGATACGGCCCTCCCGCGGCGGTGCGCGTGGTTTCCGCGTTGGCCATGTTGGCGGCAACCACCTCGGCGCGCATCCGCTCGGCCTGCATGGCGCTGCCTGAGGTGTCCATCAGACCAAAAAGGTTCATTGCGGCTCTCCTTCCTTCAACCTTTCGGCGGCGATTGACTGGCGCCGCTCGAAAGATTCTGCGTTACGGCATTGCGGGTCGGCGCGGTCCGCCCAACTGGCTACTTGTCGGCGTGAATCGCGTTCATGACGCGCTGGTACTCCTCATGCAGCAGGGCCACGCCGGTTTTGAACTTCAGTTGCGCCTCGGCCAGGTTGAGCCCTTCGCGGTCCATCGAAACGTTGTTGCCGTCGGGACGCGCGACCAGCCCGTCGACGAGATTGACGTGCACCGGATTGGACGCCTGGCCCTGATCGACCCCGGCCAGCGCGGTGCGCATCTCGGCCTCGAAGTCCATGCCCACGGCCTTATAACCAGGCGTGTCCACGTTGGCCATGTTGGCCGCCGTGAGCTTGGCTTCACTGGTGGCGAGATCGAGATAGCGGACGATCTGGTCGCTGAGACGAGTCTCAACACCGGCGCTGAGGTTTGAACCAAGACCCAGGCTTGAACCATTGCTCATCGCTTTCTCCCCTCCATTGCGCTCGCCGGCATCTCTCCCGGATGTGGTCGCCCGTGCTCTCCATTTGCCTCAACCCGCGAAGGCCTGCGGGACGTTGTGCCGGCTCAGTTGACCGAGAGCCCGAAGTCGATCTCGCGCGAGGTGAGCAGCGGCTCCGCGCCGGCAAGAATGACACCCCGCTCGAGGACATGTTCAAGTTCACGCACGTTTCCCGGCCAGTCGTGGGCCGCAAGTTTGGCCAGAGCTCCTTGATCGACGCGCTTGACCGGTGTTTCGCGGCCCAGCCGCTGCAGGAAAAAGTCGACCAGCCGGGGCAGATCCTGTCCGTGCTCGGCAAGCGCCGGGGTGCGGATGAGAAAGACGGCGAGGCGGTAGTAAAGATCGGCGCGGAAGGTCCCGTTCAGGGTGTGCTGCGCGAGCGGCCGGTGCGTGGCGGCAAGAATGCGCACATCCACTTTGACCGTTTCGTTGTCGCCCACCCGCTGCAACTCTCCGCACTCGACAAAGCGCAACAGCTTGGATTGCAAGGCCAGGGGCATCTCGCCGATTTCATCCAGGAAAAGCGTTCCGCCATCGGCGGCTTCAATGCGCCCCGTCCTGCCGTGCACGGCGCCAGTGAAAGCTCCCCGGGTGTGGCCAAACAACTCCGCCTCAAGCAGCGCTTCAGGAATAGCGGCGCAGTTAATGGCGACAAAGGGCTTGCGGCTTCGCGGCGAGAGACGGTGCAGAGCTTCGGCGACAATCTCTTTGCCGGAACCCGTCGGTCCCTCGATCAGCACAGGGGTCAGGCGTGGAGCGACGAGCCGGATGCGGCGGCTGACTTCAAGCATGCAAGGAGCCTCGCCGATCAGCTCCGGCAGGCGGTCGCTGGAGGGGGGGGCGATTCCCTGCTCTCTTTTGTCCGCCGGGGCCGGAGCGGATGCCTGCGCTGGCTTGGGGGCGGTGTCTGCGGATGCCGGCGATTGAGGGGAAACGGCAGAGCCGGCAGAGTGAAGGGGCGGAATAGGCCACGGGGCAACATGGGAGGCATCCTCGGGCGCACTCTTCGATTGTGTGAGCGCAGGCGCGAGATTCCATGAGGCCGAATCGGTATCCTGGCAGCGGCGCAGAGCGTAAAGCAGCTCCTGACGGTAGGGGCCGCGCGGACTCTCCTGGGCGGAAGCGCCTCCGGCAGCCACCAGATCGACCTGCGGGAATGATTCTCTGAAGTCGCTGAGGAATTCGTTCAGGTCGAGGTCGGGCAGCCAGGAGTCGACGATCAGTGCCTCCGGGAGCGAAGCCTGTGCCTCGGCCCAGGCCTGTGCGCCGCCATCGGCCTCGCGCACATCCCAGCGAAGGCCGGAGAGAATCTGCGTTAGCCGTTGGCGGAAGCTGCTGTCGGCGCTGGCAACCAGCGCCGTGCGGTGACGGCTGCGGGCGTTGGTGGAGGGAATGGGAGTGGAAGCGGAGACAGGAACGCAAAGCATGGATCTCTCCTGACCGCCGCGCGGCAGTGGATTGACGGGCGGCGGTGTGTCGATAAGGGATTAGTTCACTTCAGTTGCCGGCGCGATTGCACCAGTACCGGCAGGCGGCATGACGATGAAGGGTGGAACGGCAAGCGCGAGTTCAGCTTCAGAGGGCACCCTGTAGCCGCGGCCGCGCACGGTGCGGATCAGGTGACCGGGAGGCGGATCTTTCAGCTTGCGGCGCAGGTAGTTGATGTATACGTCAACAATGTTGGTTGTCTGAGCCGGTTCCAGATTCCAGACGGCGTCGAGCAACTCGACGCGCGAGACGCACTGGCCTCGATTCATCATCAGGTGTTCGAGCAGTGCGAATTCCTTGTTTGTGAGGATGATCGACATTGCGCCGCGGCGGGCGGTGTGATCGAGGCGATCGAGTTCAAGATCTCCGGCGCGCAACTGGAGCCGCGCCTCGCGCTTGCGGCGCAGCAAGGCCCGGCAGCGCGCGCGCAGTTCGTGGAGACTGAAAGGCTTGGTCATCAGGTCATCGGCCCCGAGGTCGAGGCAGCGAACCCGGGTATCGACTTCCTGGCGGGCGGTAAGGATTAGCACGGGCAAATCCGCGTCCAGGGCTCGAACTTCTTCGAGGACCTGCTCTCCATCCTTGACCGGCATACCGAGGTCGAGGATGGTTAGGTCGGGCAAATCCTGGCGAAAGGCCTCAACGGCGGTTCCGCCGTCATGGGCGAGCCGAACCCGGTGCCCGTCGGCTTCCAACCCGCGGCTTAAGAATAATCCAAGCGCCTTATCGTCTTCTGCGATCAACAACCTCATAGCGGTAACCTCATGCCGGCGGCCTCGTAGCAGCGTTCCCTCAGTGCAGCGTCGGGAACCTGCGGTCTCTGGCAGCGCCAGCAAACCAGGGTTCAAAACATAGCCTTTGAAAACATACTTAGCGCGTACTAAGTTCTGACCCTCTTCAACTTTTACGCCGTACCAAAAGAAACTCAAGGTTGGAAAGAGAAAAGAGTGCGCAGCGATTCCTGCAATGAGCGGGCCCCAGGCGAGCGTCCGTTTTAGGAGCAGCGAAGCGCCTGGTGTGATGACGGACACAGCGCGCGAAAAGGGTTTCTATGCGCGCTGTGAAAATCAATGCTGCGTTGGAGGAATTCCAGACGCACATCCAGAGAGAGAGCGGCTTAGTGTTTAGAAGGGTGGGGTCTTTTAGCTGCTCGAAGCGCTTCTATTTCTTCGAAGCGGCCTTTTGGAGATACATCGCAGTATCCGCGCGGGCGAGAAGGTCTTTCATCGATTCGCCATGCGCATATTCGGCCAGGCCAATCGAAGCGTCAATCTTGAGCGTTCGCGGACCGGATCTTCCCTGGACGTTGTAATTGCCGCAGATCCATTTGCTCAGCCTCGCTGTTTGCGCACTTGCCTCCGGCAAGCCGCAAGCGAGAACGATGATGAACTCATCGCCGCCCCAGCGCCCAATCAAGTCGGTCGAGCGGCAGGCCGAGACCAGTTCCGCTGCAAACTGCTTGAGAAGTTCATCTCCCGTTCCATGTCCGTGTTCATCATTTACCTTTTTGAATTCATTGATGTCGGCGATCGCGACGCAAAATGGAACGGCTTCGTGGATGTAGCGTTCAATCAGGTTCTCGGCACACGGGCGGTTGCGAAGGCCCGTGAGGGCGTCGCGCGAGGCGATCTCCTCCGCCTCTTCCAACTTTGCGCGATAGGTTGCGACCTGCTTCTGGAGCAGATCGACGGCGGCCTTGCCTTCTTCGGTCATTCTGTCGATCGAGGTTTTCAGCTCAGCAGCACTTTTCTCGATCGAGGCGCGGATTTCAGTGAGATCGTCCAGGCTGGCAATCGCCGTGAGGCGGGTCGTGACTTCTTGGATTTGGCCGGCACAGCGCTGATCTCTCGAGCCAACCGATTCGGCGGTCCGAGCCATGACGATCAGCAGTTCTTTTACTTCGTCGCTCTTCATTTGGTAATGCCGGGCAGTGCGATGTCCCCACTCTCTCAACTGCTGTTGAACTTCAGACTCCATGGTGGCCAGCGCGGCGGCGCTCATTTTCGCAGAAAGTGTGCGACTGAGGGCGCCGAGATTCTGCTGGAGTTCGCTTCCAAGTCCGGGACAGGCATCGAGACTGCACCTGCCCATTGCCTCGAGCGCCGAGCGGTAGGCTGCAAGCGCCGCTGCGGTAGAGTCTCCTTCGCTTTGCTCATTCTGCACCTTGGAGCCGGAGGGAACGGATTCCAGATATTTCTTAAGGGAGATCATGAAACCTCGGAAAAAACCATCCGCGCAGAGTTCGGCTGCGGAGCTATTCACAACTGGTATCGGCCGGTGATTGGGATTCCTTTAATTCTTCAAATTGGTTGCTTTTGATTCGAGTTACCTAAGTGCACTCCAACGCGGCAGAAGTGCTACCAAAGCGCTATGGCAATCTCTGGGAAATCCGAGATTCTAGACTCTGATGTCCTTATCAGATTGAACGCTTTGCGCACCACTGAGGAATTTTGCCTTGGACTGGAGTAAACTGCCCGACTTAGCAGCCGTTGCGCTGCTGGCCATTGCCTTTGCCGCAGTGGCCAGGCGCAGTCAGGCGTCTGTCTCGACGTTGTGGCTTACCGGCTGGATGATGATTGCGCTGCACTTTGCGGCCTTCATTTTCGTGCCCATTCCGGGAACATTCGGTACGTTTGCGGGGTTTCTTGGCGTCGCCGCCCTCGCTTGGGCGGGAGTGCTGTTTATGTGGGCCTCCGTTCCCTACCGCAAGAAGAGATCCAGCCTCTGGATGCTGACGGCCTTATTGGGAACGAATACCCTTTATATCGCAATTATTCTTATGGGCCCGACTCCGTTCTGGGCCTTGACTTTCGCAGCGGCGCTGTTCGGCGTGTTGCCTGCCGGAATTGCTTTCTTCTATATTCGCGAAGGCAATCACCCCTTGCGCTGGACATTGGTTGGGTTGTATCTCGCACTTGCCATCTTCCTGATACTGTTTCAACATCACCCGGACAATGGTCTGAGCCTGGCGCTCAACGGCGTTCTCTTTACCGTCTACTTCGGTTGCTGCTTGCATTTTCTGTATACCTACCGGCAGAGAACCGCCGGCGCATTCGTCACAATCGCGGGATTCGTTGGATGGGCGGCAGTGTTTGCGATTGCGCCATACATTGAAACGATCCTGCCGAATCTGCATTTAGAAAACGAAGTCTGGAACCTGCCGAAGTATGTGGTTGCCGTGGGCATGATTCTGCTGCTTCTTGAGGAGCAGATTGAGCACAACAAGTATCTTGCATTGCACGACGAATTGACCGGGCTGCCCAACCGCCGTCTCTTCCAGGACCGGCTTTCGAGCGCATTGGAACGCGCCCGTCGAACGGGATCGCACACAGCGCTGCTGCTGATTGACCTGGATCATTTCAAGCAGGTGAACGACACACTGGGCCACCACGTCGGAGACCAACTGCTGAAACGGGTGGGGGCGGTGTTCACCGACCGGGTTCGCCGGTCCGACACCGTGGCGCGCACGGGAGGGGACGAGTTCTCGGTAATACTGGATGACCCGATCAGCCGCGCGGATGCCGAACGCGTAGGCGCATCCCTGATCGATATGCTCTGTGAACCGTTCGAGATGGGCGATCAGACGCTGCGGATTGGCGCCAGTATCGGTATCGCTTTTTTTCCGGAGGATGCCGCCGACGGGGAAGGGCTATGCATCGCAGCCGATCTGCGCATGTATGACTTCAAGCACAGGATCGGGCATGCAGACGCAATGGCGCGTCCACCCGTGTCTGCTTCGCTCCCGAAAGAGGACGACGAATCACGCACGCGGCAGGCTGGATAGCAGGCATATCTCTACAAATCAAGTCGAGAGAGGCTGGAGGATAATGCGCCGGCCAATTCGCGATTGACATTGCGGATGGGTGTCTCATTGCGCCGCTGTAACAACGACGATCAGTTCCTCTTTACCACCCAGCGAAAACTCAACTGGCAGAGCGCGAGCCGACACAGTTGAAGGTGCGATTTCGCGTTCTATTTTCCCGGCGGTTGCGCCGATGATGGTCAAGTGCAATTTGGACGAAGCTAAATTGGGGCTTTGCGGGAGGCCGCCTTGAGTTCGGGTTGTGGCTTGCGAGGCTGGTTCCGAGGTGGAAGCAGGGGCGACGCTCAGAGTGTAGTTGCCTTTCGGCCAGACACCGAAGTTGGCCTTTCCAGCGCCATCGGTTGCCCGGGCGGCACATCCTCCGCCGGGGTTCTTGCCAAGCTTCACGTCGATTCCCTTCAACGGTGCGCCGGCCAGAACGCTCTGGATCCCAAGAACACAAAATGCAACAGCCGAAAGAAGCCTAAAGCTTTTCCTCAATGCGACTCTCCTCTTCTTGTTTCGAACCTGATTCAGCGTGTGGGAGCCGCAGCACGAAAAGCAAGATGCAAAAGCAAGGCCCGAACACAGGGTTCGGGCCTTGTTTGCTATTCGGCGATCGCCAGCATTTAAGCGGGGCCGCCAGGTCCGCGTCCACCACCGGGACCACTGGGCCGGCGACGACGCCGGCGGCGGTTGTTATTGTTCGCGGGAGGGCGACCAGCGCCGGCTGCCTGACCTACCGGAACAGGCGCTCCATCGACGCGGTTGAAGTTCGGCTCGCTTTCTTCGTCGAACTCTTCGCTCGCATCTTCATCGAAATCGTCGCCGCCTTCGATGAGGATTGTGCTCTGGTTGGATTTCGGCTGACGCTCGTCGAACTCATTACGCGGCCTGGTCGGCGGAGGCGGGGCAGGCGCGGCAGGCGCAGCGACGAACTCGGCGATCGCGCCTTCACCATCTTCAGGCTCGCCGGCGGGAGCGGTTTGAGCCAACTTGGCTTTCTGCTCCTTGATGAGCGCCTTGCGGCTAAGCTTGATGCGGTTCCCTTCGATGGCCAGAACCTTGACCATCACCTGGTCGCCTTCGCGCAACTCATCCTTGACTTCCTTGACGCGATGCTCGGCGATTTCAGAGATGTGCAGCAGCCCGTCGGTGCCGGGGAAGAGCTCGACGAATGCGCCGAACTCGGCCAGCCGCACCACTTTCCCGAGGTAGACCTTGCCAATTTCAGGAACCGCTGTAATGTCGCTGATCATTCCAAGCGCCTTCTTGAGGCCATCGGCATCGCAGGAGGAGACATTGACGCGACCGGTGTCGTCGACATCGATCTTGGCGCCTGTCTGCTCAATGATGCCGCGGATGGTTGCGCCACCCTTGCCAATGAGGTCGCGAATCTTTTCAGTCGGGATCATCACGGTTTCAATGCGGGGCGCATACGCGGAGCGCTCGGTGCGCGGTCCGTCGAGCACAGCGTCCATCTTGTCGAGGAGGAAGAGACGGCCGCGGCGGGCCTGCTCCATGGCCTGCTGCAGGATCTCACGCGTGAGGCCGCCGATCTTGATGTCCATTTGGAGAGCGGTGATGCCCTTGCGGGTTCCGGCTACCTTGAAGTCCATATCGCCGTAGTGATCTTCCGCGCCGGCGATGTCGGTGAGAATGGCGTAGTCGTCGCCTTCCTTGACCAGGCCCATGGCAACGCCGGCAACAGAGCCCTTGAGGGCAATGCCGGAATCGTAAAGGGCGAGACTTGCGCCGCAGACCGAGGCCATCGAAGAAGAGCCGTTGGACTCGAGAATGTCGGAGACGATGCGGATGGAGTAAGGCGACTCTTCGGCGCTTGGAAGAACTGCCGAGATGGCGCGTTCCGCCAGAGCACCATGGCCAATTTCGCGGCGTCCGGTGCCACCCATGCGGCCTGTTTCGCCGACCGAGAACGGCGGGAAGTTGTAATGGAGCATGAAGTTCTTGCGCTGTTCGCCTTCGTAGCTCTCAAGGCGCTGGCCGTCATCGGTGGTACCCAGCGTCGCAGTAACCAATGCCTGAGTTTCGCCGCGAGTAAACAGGGCCGAGCCGTGAGTGCGGGGCAGAACGCTAGTCTCGATGGTAATTGGACGAATCTCATCGAAGGCACGACGATCGGGACGGATGCGTTCCTTGGTGACCTGCTCGCGGAAGAGGCGCTCGCGAAGATGCTCGTAGTAGGTGCCGAGCTTCTTCTTCGCATTCGGATCGTCCGCGGGAAGCCCCGCAGCCAGCTCATCCTTGATCTGCTTGATGAGCGCATAGCTTTCGGTCTTGCCGTGGGCCTTGGTGTCGAGAGCGTCTTTCAGGCGATCGCCGATCTTGGCTTTGAGTTCGCCGTAATAGGCTTCGTCGAACTCCGGTGCGGTGAAGGCGCGCTTGGGCTTGCCTGCCTTGGCAACCAGCTCGTCGATTGCCGCAACGATCTTCTTAATCTCTTCATGAGCGAATTCGATGGCGGCCAGGATGACTTCTTCGGTCTCTTCCTTTGCGCCGGACTCGATCATCACGATTCCGTCTTTGTGTCCGACGACCATGATGTTGACGGTGGTGGCTGCGCGCTCGGCATAGGTGGGGTTGATGACGAACTGGCCATCGACGCGGCCTACACGAACGGCGCCAACGGTGGCGCTGAAGGGAATGTCGGAGAGAGCCAGAGCTGCGGCGGCGGCGTTGATGCCAACCACGTCGGGATCGTTTTCCTTGTCGGCTGAGAAGACAAGAGCGATCACCTGGGTTTCGTTACGAAAGCCATCGGGGAACAACGGGCGGATGGGGCGGTCAATCTGGCGGCAGGTAAGCACTTCTTTTTCGCTGGGCCGGCCTTCGCGCTTGATAAAGCCGCCGGGAATGCGGCCGCCTGCGTAGGTGTATTCGCGGTAGTCAACGGTGAGCGGGAAGAAGTCGATTCCCTCTCGTGGATCGGGCGAGGCGACGGCGGTCGCCAAAACAACGGTTTCGCCCGTGGTGACCAGTGCGGCGCCAGAGGCTTGCTTGGCCATGCGGCCGGTCTCAAAGACCAACCGTTTGCCGCCGGCAAGCTCGACAGCTACTTCATGCTTGGTAGACATAGAGTCCTCTTTTCAGTTTTTTCGCTTGAGAAACTTGTGGGGGGATGACGCCGAAGGTGGAATTGAAGACGGTGGGTCCGGCGGCAGGCAAGGCTTGCAGCAAGGAGCTGTCCGCGCAGGAAGACGCGGACTCACTGAGCCGATGCGAGCGACACCGCGCAGAGACGGCGCACAGTCGATAGCTGTGCGCCGTCCCTGGCAGCGGGTCGAGTTTGCCAGGTACACCATGGCCCCAGGTTCTGGGTCGAACAGGAGCCGTGACCAATTTCCGGTCTGGGCGCTTCCGGGTCAATGTCAGCTTTCTGATTACTTGCGGATTCCGAGTTTGCCGATCACGTCGCGGTAGCGATCGGTATCGTGCGTCTTCAGGTAATCCAGCAGGCGGCGGCGTTTGCTGACCAGTTGCAAGAGGCCGCGCCGCGAGGCGTGATCCTTCTTGTGGGTTTTGAAGTGCTCGGTCAGTTCGCCAATCCGCTCACTCAGAATCGCGATCTGGACCTCCGGTGAACCGGTGTCCGTATCGTGGGTGCGGAAGCGTTCGATAAGTGTTGTTTTCTTTGCAGTCGCCAGCACGGCGTGAGTTACTCCTCTTGTCTTCTCAGGTCCACTTCTTAAGTGTCTAGTGTGAGATTACCATGAACGCGCGCCCTGGCGCTATCTGGCGGGCCGCCGGAACCTGGAAGTAAACCCTCCGGGATCTGCCCCTTCAACCTCTTAGCTGTATCGCGCAATTTGGCGGCCCACCGTCCGCGGAGCCGCGCTTTGCGGTGGGTCCTGCCCGCGCAGAGCCGTCAGGGCTGCGAAGCCGACCAATAATTGGCCCGTGCCACGATTCGAGCTCCGTAATCCACTGCGGTTTTGACGCGGATGGTGTGGAGGCCGGGGGATGGGTCGGAAGGGCTGAAAGTAATGAGATAGCGGTTGCGCATGTGCTTCGCGGCGTCGACGACGCGCTGCTGGAAGCGCTTGTCGCCGGTAAATGTGGTGTACTCTCCGCCGCTCATCTCGGCGACTTCTTTGGTGATGTTTTTCTTGAAGGCCTTGATGGCCATGATCAGGGTTGAGAGCATGCTCATGGTGGGCTGGTCACCGTTGCCCACAACGTCGTCTTTCACGTCGTGCGTCAGTTCGGCGAGCGCCGGAGAAAACGATACGCTCAGAACCAGCACGTCGGAAGCGCCGATTTTCTGGATCAGCTGCGCGGGCTTGGTGTGCTTGCTTCCATGATCGCGCTCCTCGCTGATGAGAAGCAGCACGCGGCGAAACTCCTTGGGCTGCGTTTCAAGAAGATCGACGGCGGAACTCACGGTGTCGAGGATGGCTGCTCCGCCGTCGCCCGGATCGAGATGGTTGAGCGCATCGTTGATGTCGGCGCTGGAGTGCGTGTAATCGCGGATGAGATGGGGGCGGGAGTCGAAGCCCATCAGCGCGGCCTGGCTGCGTGGATCGGTCAGGAAGAGGTCAAGCAACGGGCCCAGCTTGGCCAGCTTGTCGAACTCAAGAACGCTTGCGCCGCCCTGTTCAACGGCAACCACCAACGCAACCGGTGCGGTATCCATCTCCTCTTGCACGCGAATTTTCTGGGCCACGCCGTTGTCTTCGAGGACGAAGTCGCTGGGCTTCAAGCCATAGATCACGTCGCCGTCATGCTTTTCAACCAGCGTGGGCACCAGGACCTCGGTGGCTGTGACACGCAGGGTGGTGGTGTCGGATTGGGCGGTGGGCATGGCCTGCGGAGGTTCAATGGGAGGCAGCTTTTGTGCCGTCGCAGCCGGAGCGACGGCAGCAAAAATTGCGAGTGCGCAGAGGGCCAGTGAGCATCGATTCAGCGGGGATGGCGCGCGTCTCATGCCGGAAAAGACTCCAAGTCAATCATCATCCTTCCTCTTGCAACATCGGACCTGGAGGAAGCCCCGCAGGGCTAAATTCGCTTGCGCGCCTCGCGTTCGATCTGGCCAGTCCAGACAAGAAAGCTCAACAACTCCCAGCGGGAGGCCCATACAAAACTCATCACGCTCTTGGCCGTCAGCGTCTCGGCCCGTTGCCCGGAGTAGGTCTCCACCCGCCAGCGCAGGTACTCGCTGCGCCAGGGCGTCAGCCGATGGCCGCGGGTTGCATTCCAGAGAAAGCGGAGAGGCGCGAACACGGTGTTTCCTTCAGCTTGAGTATAGACGGCCAGGGAGCGGGAATGTTGGGCGCTGAGGCCCGGCGCGAGCGGCCGAAAGTGCGCGCTGCAAGGGGGACGTTTGGGGTCGGCCCTATCCCAGGCGCCTCCGCCGCGGCGGACGAGGCAGTCTTTGGCACCCAATCCTTTTGCGATGGTCAGATCCGGGTACTGGCGCCACCGATCTGCGGAAAGATATTAAAGCTTGCTGAACAAGCTGTTGGAAGCGGAGCCCAGTTCCGCAATCACGTCTTCAAGTGCGGTCTGTTGCGACTCGGTCAGGGAGAGTTGCGTAGACACCTGGGCCACGTCGGCCTGCATCAGGTTGGTTTGCGCTGTGGATAATTGCGTTTGCTCATTGCTGACCGCACCCGAGGCCGAGGTGATCTGGGTAATCGAGTTATCAACTGACACGCGCTGCTGAGAGACGTAATTGAGGGCCGTACCCAGGGCCTGGGTGTCACTGACGGCCTTGCTGGTATTGACCGTGCCGGATGAGTAGTCGGCGACAAGAGCGTTGAGCGCGGAAAACACGCCGTTCGTGCCGCTGGCAGAGAAGATCTGGTCGCCGGGTAGATTCAGCTGAATTTTTCCGCCGTTCGGCATTTGGATGTAATTGACGTTCTGGTCGCCGAGGTAGGTTGTCACGGCCGGAGACGACGCCGTGGAAGTACTGAAAGGCGCAGTGGACGTCTGAGCGCCGGCGAAGATGTACTGGCCCTGGTAGCTTGTGTTGGCAAGCGTCGTGACCTCGCCGAGTATCCCGGAGATCTGACTTGCAATCGACTTCAGATCGTTGGAGTTCATGGTGCCGTTGTTGGCGCTGGTGGCCAGGGATACTGCCTGCGTAAGCTGGGAGACGACGCTTCCGAGAGCCGAATCGGCAACCTGAAGCTGCCCAGTCACCTGGCTCGCGCTCTGCGTAAAGGAGTCGTCCTGCTGAATCTGATTGAGGAGCAGAACGTTTTCTCCGGCAGAAACCGGATCCTGGCTGAGCGAGTTGAAGCGCGCCCCGCTGGACAACTCGGCAGACAGCTGCTGCTGCGACGCCTGGGTCTGGTCGAGGGACGTGGAGAGATTGGTAACGAAATTCGGATCAACGCGCATGTCTATTCTCCATCAAGAAACGCGTTCGATCATGAAGCGTGTTCGATCGCGTGAACAACCGGGAGTCCCGAAGGCCGCGGCCCGCATGGAGCGATCTATTGCCGCTCTAGGAGACGGCTGTCTGATCGCCAAGGTTCAGCGCCGAGGCCATGAGCGTATTGAGCATCGTGAATACCTGTGAAGCCGCCTGATAGCTGCGCTCCAATGTCGTCATCGCAGAGGCTTCATCGTTGAGGTTTACGGCTGAGATCGAGTCGTTCTGGGTTTGCAACTGGGTGACGGAGGCGGTTTGGGCGGTGTTCTCGGTTTGCACATCGGAGACCGTGGAGCCCAGGGTGGAGACAAAGTTGGAGTAGAAATCGGAGGGCGACTGGCCATTCACAACGGATTGACTGGCCAGGTTCGCCATGGCGACGGCGTTGCTGTTATCCCCGGTGCCCTTGCCGAGAGCAGCAGCGGAGATTTGATTGGGATCGGTCATGACGACGGACATGGATGCAGCACTGCCCGAGACGTCGTTGCCTCCCGAGGCCTGATTGGCGGCCTGCGTGGGCGGACGGGAGAAGATATCGAGGGTCATGGCGCCGGATGTGGAAGAGGCGACGGCAGCGCCTGTGGCGCCGTTGGCATCGGTGCCGGCATTGTTGAGCGAATTGACCTGGGTCGAGACACTGTAGGCCAGTTGATCGAGCGAGGCCATGACGGTGGGAATATCCTGGTCGCGCGCGGTCAGATCGCCGCCCAGGGAACCTCCGCCCGAAGCAAGCTGCGCGGTGACATCGGATGTGCCGATGTAGAAATGCGTTACTCCATCGACGCTTCCGGTGGTCAATTGGAAGTTCGACCCATCGGAGACCAGCAATTGTCCGGAAGTGGTGGTGACCGCAAGTCCGTTATTGCCCGTGGATGTCTGGTTGATGCCGATCAACTGCGACAGCTGGGCCAGATCTTCCTGGCGCTGGTCTTCAAGGGTTCCGGCGTCAGCGTCCGGCGACGAGGACTGGATCTGCTGGTTTAGTTGGGCGAGATTGCTGGTGAGGGCGTTCACCTGGTCCGCCACGCCGGCAGCCTGCTGGTCGAGTGCGGCGCTTTGCTGGTTGAGGCTGGCCGCGGCGTTCGATACATCGCTAGCCAGGGTGGACGCGGTGGAGAGAACCGACTCGCGCTTGGAGTTGTCGGTGGGTTGGGCTTCGAGTGAGGAAAACGAGTTGAAGAAACTGGTGAGGTCGCTGCCGATATCCCCGGCTGTGGAACTGCTCGAACCGGAGGCCGGCGTGAAGAGAGCCTGCACCGTATTGAGCGCGGCAAGACGGGAACCGGAGGCCGACGCGAGTTGCTGCTGCTGGTTCAGCCGCTCTTCGAGGACACTGTCCCGCTGGGAGGTGGCGCCGGTTTCCGTGACTCCGGTGCCCACGGACATTCCGTTGATCTCGATGGGTTGGTTTTCGTTCCAGGTGGGCGTTTCTTCCGTGTAGCCGGGAGT